>Ga0268264_10000388_pt1 | contig 63310 bp, 100 predicted proteins | sample KBSSwiS32_FD_190357 | JGI IMG/M metagenome (GOLD analysis project Ga0268264, IMG submission 190357) | Switchgrass rhizosphere microbial communities from Kellogg Biological Station, Michigan, USA - KBS Switchgrass S3-2 (SPAdes) (version 2) | ecosystem: Host-associated > Plants > Roots >... | reverse complement strand
GCTCAAGCGCGCCCGCAATCGGCCGGTGGAGCTGCGCCCACGCCTGAAATCCACGCGCCCATCATCAAGTTGACGCCGGAGCAGCGCGCAGCCTTGATCCAACAGATCAAGGCCAAGCAAGCGCAATCCGCCACCGCAGGGGCTCAGTAATGGCTGACGACATCCAGATAATTCCGAACCCGCCTGCGGCCGATGATCTCACTTCCTTGTCTGATGAGCGGCTATTGGATCAGGCTCGGGCGGCGGGCATCGATGCCACCCCATTCATTCAGACCCTGCACCAACCCAATCGCTTGCACCCGGTCACGCCCGATCAATACACGATTGATCGTCGCAACACACCCATGACTCCGGAATGGCTGGAGCGCAATGGTCCATTGGCAGGCAAAGGCGAAGGTTATCGGGTCGCGGCCGGCGCGGGTCAGGGCGTTGTGAACGTCGGTCGTCATATCGGGAATCTCGTCGGCATGATTCCCGACGCCAGGATGGAAGACTACAAGCAACTCGATGCACCCCTTCTGAATGATAAGAGTGGGCGAGTGGGCAGTGTAGTGGGTGCAGCCGCACCGTTGGCGATACCGGGGATGGGCATCGAGGCGTTGACCGCACGGTATGCGCCGCTGTTGGCCGGCTCTCGGGTCGCATCCGGAGCGCTCCAGGGCGCCGGCCAGGGATACATTATGGGTGATCCCGGCAACCGGGGAACGAGTACCGTCGCCGGCCTCATCGGCGGAGCTGCGATACCTGCGACCGGTTCGGCAGTCAACGTGATCCGACGCGGAGTCAATCCCACGCCGGCCGCCCGACAGCTCCTCGATGCGGGAGTGGATCTGACGCCGGGGCAGATGAACCCGGCCGGTACGCTGAACAAGCTGGAGGAGTCGGCACGTACGCTGCCCATCGTGGGACCTGCGGTCGAGCGGGCGCGTAGCGATGCGCAGGCTCAGTTTCAGAAGGCTGTCATGCAGGATGCGGCGGCGCCGGGCTCCACGCTGCAGACACCCCCCGGTGATATCAACAAATTGTTTGATGAGGCATATCGGACCTATGAGCCGCTGTACGATCAGGCGAAGGGCTTCCCGATCTATCCGAAGATCGTCAATCAGAATGGTGTCGATATCCCATTGCCCAGCGCGTTCAAGTTGGCCACGCAGGACCGCTCCGTGCAGATTGGAAACAAGGAGCGCAAGCAGGTGGCCGATTGGCTGGATAATCAGCTCACGCAATTGAGTCATGCGCATCCGGGAAAGCTGTTGGACTCCGAAGACCTGCTCACGCTGCGCAGTACCATTCGGACACAAGGACGACAATACAACAATGGCACTACGGTTGCGGAGCGCGCGACAGGGCAGTTGTACAACAACGCGGAAGAGGCAATTACAAAGACATTGGAATCGCAATTGCCATCCGATGCGATGAATGCACTGAATGCGGCGGATGCCGGATATTCAAAACTGAAAGTCGTCGAGGATGCGGTGGCCAGGGCGAAAGATCGTCCAGGCGGCTTTACCGGTAATCAACTGTCCGAAGCGGTGAAGGGTTCTACCTCCAAGCAACGCTACGCTCGCGGCCAGGGCAATTTGCGCGATTGGTCGAGTGCCGGGCAGGAGATTTTCTCCACTCGCACGCCTATGACCGGAGCAACACTCGCGCCCGTCCTGGGCGGCGCGGCCATGGGGTACGCACATCCTGCGGTCGCAGCGCCGCTCGTGGGCGGTCTGGCCGGACTCACACTCACTCAACTCGGCAGACGGATGGCAGCGGGCAACACGGCTCCTCAGCGCGCTTTGAACACGGTCGCACAGCGGATCTCCGATGCAGCTCAACGAGCCGGTCATGCGGCGGGTCTCTCCCCCATGCAACAGGCGGCAGTCGGTGCGGCGGGCAATGACGTGTTGCGCGGGGCACTCGTGGACCGGCAGGTGCAATCCAATGAACCCATCCCCTCGCCACTCAAGAATGCGAACTGGTGGGGTAACCTCAACGCTCAGCTTCCGCAGGATCGAAACCAATGAACGATACAGACATGGGACAGCTCGTAACGCCGATGAGCCGGGGCGGCAAGAAGCGGGAGCTGATGCACAAGTACGGCGTGGGCTCAACGCCCAAGCGCCGTGGCGGGCGGATGCGCTATGCCGAAGGCGGCGATGTGGACAAGTCAGAGCAGCCGCCTAAAAAATCCTCATGGTGGGAACTGCTGCAGCAAGCCGTCAAGGAGCTGACGCCCAGCAGTCCCTTGGGCAACTCCTCAGACACCGCAGCACCGTTGCGCCCGTACGCGCCGGGGTTTATTCGGAATCGACAGCAGAACATCGATAACGCTGTGGATGCTGCCGATCACAAACGCGGCGGACGAGCGAGAGTGAAGCGCCGACGCAAAGCCTAATCAAAATCACCGTCTCTAATGCAGGCATTGAGGTACAGCGCTTGCGACTCTGCCTTGGACACGTGTCTTCGCTTGCGTTGCTCCGCCTCTTTAATGATTGACTGTTCAATCTGCTGAAGACCCATTTCTATAATCTTGGGTATTCGTGGCTTAGTTGGAGCAACGGACACTGTGACCGGTTCCGGCAGAACCATCACCGGTTGGCTGTTGCCGTTGCTAGTGGACGAAGCGGCCCGGCGAAAATGAGTGATGGGTATGCCGCGCGCCTGGAAGACTGCGAGTGCTTTGGCTTCGTCTGTATTCTGTTTCTCATAGACGCCGCCTGATTCCAAGATCATGCGCGCTTGGGTGCGCCCGTAGTTGGTCGGCCCACTGGGTAGCAATTCGGCCAATCGATATAAGAGTTTCTCGCCTGTGCCCTGCCTGCGGGTGGCGGCGGCTTTCTGACGTGACTCACTCATCGAAACCGGATGCTTTGATTTGCTCTTCTTCTTCGCGGCGCTACCGACAGCAGCGGTCTGAGCCGTGGCGGCGGCTCGCGCGGCCCATTGAGATTCAAACTTAGAGGTGTTGTGCCCCTTTTCCCGCAGCAGCTTGAGTGCTGCTTCTAACTTGTCATCCTCGTAGGGAGCTTTGATACCGCCTTCGTTGAGGATGTCTCGAAGTCGTTGCAGCGTCGAGAAACCTAGCGACCGAGAGAGAAGTGGGGTCCATTTTGAGCGTTTGATACCGGCTGGCATGTACTACGCTCTTTTGCGCCGACGATCAGACAGACGAGTCACTTTAGTTTCCTTGAGCAGCGGTAACATTCGGTGATCCCAGCAACTCAGTTGTCGATGCCGCTCTATCAGGTCCGGCATCTTGCGGCCTGCCCATCGGTCATCGTGTCGTCTGCAATATGAACATTTGTCAAAGTCGGAACGGTCCGGGATCGTGCCCTTACAATCTTCGGTAGAACAAGGACGTGGCATAGCGACTCTCCTTTTACGCGGTTGGTTGGTTTGACTCGCGCGTCATTCGGGCGATGATTCCCTCTCCGGGGATCATCATCCTTTGCTTTCCCTTAATAGTTTCGTAGGTGATCTCGCCCAACTCGCCGTGTTTGGCCCACTTGCGCACTGTTTGGTCGGTTACCTGAAAATATTGAGCGGTGTAACGCAGACTGTAGCGAGCGCTGGGTTCCGGTCCGTCTGATGCTGGCGTGGAACTCGTTTCTTCTGCATGCGTTTCTTCTGCATGCGTTGCTTCACTACCGTTGGTGCGTGGGATGCGAGCTGCGGCGGGTGCTTCTGAGGCAACTTGCAGTTGACCGCTGACGAGGGAATCCAGGGCGTTGGCCAAGACGAGGATGAGCCGCCTGACCAAGACGTCTTGAGCAATCATTGCTGCCTCCGATTCCATGCGCATTCTAGAAATTATAGCAGTGCTGTAATCCGATAATGCACAGGACAACTTATGTTTGCAAGGGTGTTGCTCGTTCGTCCCTCGGGATGACGCCACCTTCGACGCATATACGCCACATGCTCGCGGTGCCGTTGCCGCCCGGAAAACCAACCGCCTTCGCGGGTTTGAGTTGTACAAACATCCCTTTGTTTCTCGAAAAACCCGCGCCTCTGCCCAAGTTTGATGTCCGCCATTTGGCCGGATATCCGATGTAGGGAATCTCGTTCTCACGCGCCCACTCTTCGGCCCAGCGATCCGCGCCACGAATCGCCCAAGGTTTGCTTTTTTTTGTGCAGGCGCCGGTGATAACCAACGTGATGGGTGTTTCTGCGTGCATTTCAGACAGCACGCGAAAGACATGAGCGCGGCCTTGATACTCGCGCCCACCAAAGACTAGTACTCGCATATGCCCTCCAAATATCTCACTGCAGCAAAATTAATTTTTGGCGGGTGCGTGGCCGGTCCGGTAGGCTTTCGCCCCCGGTGCGCCGCGCTTCATAGGTCATTTGCGTGTACTGAGTCTTCCTAGATTGGGAAGGCGCGGAGCGTGGCGCATCTTCCGATGAGACTTTAGTCTCACAATGTGCAGCGGGGGCATGGACCTTGGTCTTACATGTTGCTCTTCACGGGCTCGGTTTGTCACACGGCGCGGCGCCGATGCAAGGGTCTGACTGTATCTGCGCGTCCCAGGCGGCATTGCGGCGGTCCAGCTCATCAGCGAGCGCACGAAGCATCCACGATGCAAATGCGCCGTGGATACCGCCCGCAGGAGCGAAGTACAAGTAGCCGTCTTCGAGGTGTATGAATTCCTCGCGCGCTTCACTCATGGCGATAACACGTGCGGTGTCATCCACCAAAGTCAATGACGTCTCCTCAAGAGAGTTGATTGTACGGGTGGAGTGAATTTCGGAAGATCGATGCGGGAGGAATCCCGCACGAATCCAACAACGCGCCACTTGTTTCCGCCCTCTAGCTCCGCGACGATAATTCGCCCGTCGCGACTGAAGCGGTGGAAGTCGGGTCGAGTCCGCCAGGAATCGACCCAAGGGATGGACAGCATGTCGTCTGTAGTGTCAAAGGCGGTCGAGGCGACTATCGAGCGAACCCGGTCAGCGCAATACTGCCGCAATCGGTTCATGGGGGTGGGGCCTTTCCATTTGCTTGTTGGGTAGAGCGATGCGCCGGGCAGTGTTCATGTGCCGCTCCACGGTGTGCACCGTAATTCCCAGTTTGTCCCCGATCTGCTGCGCCGACAAGCCCCCAATTCGGAGCCTGAGTACGCGCGCTGCCTGTTTGCTTCGATATCCAATACGACGCAATACTTGCGCGTAGTGTTTTCTTCTATCGCTTCTATATTCATCCTGTTCGCATATCAACATCGGATCAGTCGTTTCCGCAGGTGAGGCGATAGTATCGTGATCATCAGCGAGCGCGGTCATCGGCGCTATGGTGAAGCGTCGCGCCTGATCGATGATTGCGTTGCGTACTGCCTTGCACATGAATCCGATGAGATTATCTATCTCCGTGCCGCTCTGTAGCCGCTCGTAAGTTGCAGCCACTGCCGCTAGAGCGATATCGTCCGGATCGAATTTGCCGTGGGTACGCTGACGTGCGTAGCGCACAATCTCCTCCCAACACGTCATAATACGCGCGCCGATTTGATCTCTGGCCAAGCGCAGTTCCCGTTGCATTCCCGCGATGTGCGCAGGGTTAACGCATAGGGGCTGGCCGCATGTGACTGCGGTATCGCTGACATGCTTCAATGCGCCATAGCGGGCGACATACATCAGTTTGCGCACGCGCGTGTATCGCTTGCGCTGGCTGATGGTGGGATGGCCTTTATCGAGTTTCGCATTCCAGATATGGCAGTCGCCTGCGATGTCGTAACTGTTGGCGATTTTCTCCGCGAGTGTTTGGGGTCGCGCTTTGGGTGATTTAGCCCGCTCCCGTCGCTGATATTCACGGCTCGAATTGCGCTCACACTTAACGCAGCGCTGCTTGGTCGTCCCGTTGGAGTTGCGAATGATTTTGACATTCTCGCCACTGAGCGGGTGCCCGTGCTTGCATACGGTCTTTTTCTTTCGGGTCCAACGAGCCGGTCGAGGTGCGTCTGCCGGCTTGACCTCACGTCGTCGGTACGGTCGTGGGGGAGGCAGGCCCAGCTTCTGCCGCTGGCGCTGCTGATACGCACGGACGCGGGCTCGCGCGCATTCGCGGCAACAGACCGACGTGGTGCCGTCGCTATGCCTAATGACTCTTTTATTATCGCCTTGAAGCGGATGCCGTTTTCCGCATTCGTCCTTGGCCTGCTCCATGGTTGCGGGGATGCCTCTGGTGTACTCGGCGCGGGTGCGTTTCTAGTGGGTCCGCCTGGGGTGGCAGCCGCAGATTGTGAAATCGAGGGTTTTCATATCTAAAAAGACGATACCCGATATTCGGGAATCAGGGAAATCCCTATGTATAGGCGTCCTAACTAATTCTATATTTTAGAAATAGAGGTGTCGTGGTCTATTTAGCTGCGCTCCATTTGCACGGAGCAAAGCCTTTTGAAGTCCTCGCCGCGAGAGATGGCACTGATCGAAACCTTGGAATGGGCGCTGAATACGCAGAAGGTGAGCCAATCAGAGTTGGCGAAACGCTTGCAGCGACCCCAGAGCTACGTGTCCGACATGCTAGCCGGGAAGAAAACCAAATACGATCTATTCGACATTGAAGACTGGGCGACCGCCTTGGACATGGAGCCCATTGTGCTGTTGGCGGTGTACTTCACTCGGTCAGCGCGACGACCGTAACTCCCTTGCTGCGGTGTGTTACATGCGGCGACTGCAATCAATGTCTTTTTGAAGTTGGGTTTGGTATAAGCTCGCAAACGACATAGTTGACAATCAACATACTTTAGGATTGCTAACTTGTTTTGTTTGCGATGCGCTGAGGGAAAGACGGCTTTTCGTGCCACGCAGGTGCCACGCGCTCGCGTGTAAGTCGTTGTTTCTCGGTGCGCAGATTTGCGCAGAATCAGGAACTAAGTGCTTGATTTTGTGAGCCCCTAGCTGCGGTCAAGCTCCTTGTCAGGAAGCCGGGACATATCTGTATGTCCTTCATTATCATAAGAAAATTCAGTCTCCCTGCCACGCGCCTGCCACGCTCCGTCCCAATTGCGTGGCGGGGAGGCTGAAACGCCAATCTTTGGCACCGCATAGCGAACCAAGGACGTCGCGCCGGGACCGTCCGGCGTCGGCATAATCATTGTTGGTTCCGGCTGATCTTCGAGACCTTCAGTCCCCAGTGATATGTCGATCAAGGCACGCGCAGTGACCAAAGGGGCCAGTGCCTCAAACAACGCATCCACCGAATCGGCCGCCCCGCGCTGCTGACGGGGATTGAATTTGGTATAGCGCCGCCCGGTGCGCGAGCCGGGCGGCACGTGGCCCATATAGCTGTCACGCTCCCAGCCATTGTCCTTCTCGTGCTGGGCAATCCATGTCGCCACGAAGTGGCGAATCATGTAGGGATTGCATCGCACGCCGGCCTCGCGCGCCACATCAAAGAACCAATTGTCCGACAGGATGGCTTGCCCGTTCCACGTTTGAAACGACTCGTTGGGCTTCATGGGCGTGCCCCCTGGTGGAAACATCCATTGCCGCAAGTGCCATGCAAAGTGCCGGGACAGCGGAATAGTCGGACGGCGCTTCTTTTTGTTCTCGGCCGTGCCGGGGACCCGCAGATTCAACGTCATCGTTTTCAAATGAACCTGCTCCGGCGTCAGTTCCATGGCGGCCGAGGGACGCGCGGCGGTTCCGATCTTCTTGATCATGCCCCGCCACCACCGCTCGTGCCTGGAGGCTACGTTTATGAGTTTCCCCACATCTTCCAAGGTCAGATCCTCGATGCTGCGCTCATTGATCACCGGTCCCCACAGCTCCGAGGAGATTTTGGTTGGCACGGCATCGCGAGACAGCACCTTGCCTTCGGCCGCGTTGTTCATGGCGGTCCAATAGATACCCAAAAACTTCTGTATCGTTTCGTCCGTGTACTGGCGTCCCTTGGTCTCGTGCGGACGCTCTTCGCGCAGAATGCGGATGTACTCCAACTGCTTGTCGTTGTCGAGTTCGGTCACCCACGGATCACCCCAGATGGCCAACAGCTCGCGCATGGCCCCCGCGAATGCCGTCTGGTTGCCACCCCCTTTGTTGGATCTCTTGGCAGGTTTCTTATCTAACACGCCCAGCTTGTACCGATTCATCACATCGACCAACCTCGCGTTGGCCTTGGGCGGATCTTTCGGAAGGGGTGTCCCGTCAGCGGCGAGTTTAACTTTCTGTTGTTCGGTCAGCAGTACCTTCTCGACATGCTTGGCGAGTGCGATCAGAGCCTCTTCGAGAATCGCTGAGCCAGCAGTAATGCGGCGCGTCTGTCGGTTTTCATACCAGCAGATTCCCCAGGTGGCGTACTTGTGATCGGGAGGCTTGAGGAAAAAGTCTCCGATTTGGTGTTCGTGTTGTTGTTGCGTTTGTTTTCGCACGGCACCCTCTCTCGCGTCCTGCACTCTCGTTCCGACTCGATCAGCTCGCACAATTGCGCAGCCGTGGTGCGGTAAGTCCCGCCCGTGATCTTGCTGGAGCACAGTTTACCGCAGCGCCTCAGTCTGCGCAGCTTGTGAATGGAAATCTGCAGATATTGCGTGACTTCCTCATCAGTATAGAGCTTCGGAAGGCCGGAAAAATCAGCGTTTTCTGTCATGTTGGTCACCTGCATTTTCAATTAGCAACCAATTGAATCCGCACGTTGCAAGGCGCGCTGCCGTCTTTCCAGTTTCCGCACGGCATTCTGTGCGCGTCGCAGTTTGGCGCTCCAGGCCGCCAGCCGCTTGGCCGTGCGCGCGAGCTTCTTGGCCCGCAACTCCGCTGGCGTGGGTACTTCCTTCTTCAACGTCCCATTCAACCAACCGTTGGCTACCACGAAGGCGGCGAGTTCCTGTTCCAACAGTGCATGGCCGGTGTCGTGCGGACGAAACCCCGGATGACGGGCGCGGAAAATGGAATGCGAGACATCGTGCACCAACCGTCCCCAGCCCTTGTGGTGCTCGGTGGTCGGCTTGCTCGAAATCCAACAGCGCCGTACGCGCCGGAAGCGAACGGGCGCGGTCTGCAACGCGCTGCCGTGGCGCGTGCCGCCGAAATGTCGGATCAGAAGTCGGGCGGCGCGCTCCGCCTCCACTCTGGTAATTGGAGGCAGGACGGGCGGCAAGGTTTGTGCGACAGGCGTGTAGCGGGGGTCTTTGTCCATGAGGCTCTCGCGTGTTGTTGTTTGTTGCAGTATAACACAACATCGATGCCGACTCAATTCGCCTGTTTTGTATTAACAACATGTTGTACATCCCGCTACGCGCCTTCGCTCATTCCTTCTTGCGCTTGGGGCTGTCCTGCGCGTGGGACTTGGCTACCTCCAACGCGAGCAGCATTTCGATGATCTCGTGCATTTGAAAGCCGCTCAGGAGGGATGCCATTTCAAACACACGCAGCACCTTGCTCGGCGCTTTCAACGACAGGCTGACCGACTCCTTACGACTTCGCTTCTTTTTCACGCTCTTTGCCTCCGGGTGTGTGCTCAGGTAGTGGCCGGACCGGAATCGATGCCTCCGCTGCGTTCAGCGCCTGCGCCACTGCAAGCGCGTAGCGCTTTCTCTCTTCGAGGTTTTCAAAATCTCCGGACACGCGCAGCACCGCGTCCCAGTGGAAATCATCATCATGGATCTGCACCAGCTCCTGCGGGCGGCTCCGGGCGCTGACCGTGAAGCGAACCGATTGACTACGCATATCTGTCATCCGGGCGGGCTCCTCTTGATTGAGCAACTCCGTATCGCTGCGCATTTCAAAAGAACATCCGATTTCGGATCTTGCCGAGGCGCTGTAGATCGTGCGTGGACAGCTCGTAGGTTTCCCCGGCAACGATGTACTGCGCCAAAAATTCCAGCTCTTGGGCACTCTCGCTGTGGCTGGCTGCCTTGGAGAGTGTGGTGCGCTTGGGATCATTGGACGTAGATCCGTAGGCGGGGTCCTCGCTGCCGGTTATGCCGGCGTCTTTCATCTGCTTCGCCTGCTCGGCATAGAAGGCGGCGCGCTTTTGGTGATAGGCCACGGATGCGGCGATGAACTTGATCACATCGGCGCCAGGGACCCTGGCTTTCAATCCTTCAATCATGGGATGACCCTCCAGTTAAATTATCAACTTCGTTAGTTGTTTGCGGCTTTCCCTCCTTGCGCCATTGATCGTATTCGCGCGGGTACTGAATTCGGAGCTTGCGTTGGACGAATCCGAAAGGACAGTTGACCGCAAGCCACTTATCGATACCGGTTGGAAAGTTGGATATGGGGCGCATCTCCCGGTCATATCCGTATTCAGGGTACAAATGACCCAGTGCCTGCGGCCGGTGCTTCATTAGCCACGCGCGCAATGTGATGTAGTCTTGTTGCGAGCCATAAATCTTGTCGATACCGGCCATAACACTCACCTCGCTAGAAGAAGGAGCCCACCCACGACAGGAAGCCTGACGAGACCAACGGAAAACGAACAAACCAACTCGTGACCCAGGATTTCGCCGTTTCCGGCGCCACATCCTTGCAGCCTTGCGGCTTGCTACCTTCAAACTGACTGAAACTTGCAACCATGAGCCTTGATACTTGAGCCTTTACGATCAACGTACATCAAGACGGGGATCGAACCCGTAACATCGGCATTACAAGTGCCGTGCTCTACCCATTGAGCTACTTGTTTACTATTGCTGATTTTCAACGTCAGCGTTTGCGGGCATGTATCGCCATACCCAGCGGTTCGTTACTTTTGATTTGACTCTGCGTGTTGGGCACAAACTGTCTACGATTCAATCAAGTCGGTGACAGCGTTGATGATTTCCAAATTGGCGTCGATGATCGACGGCTCACTGCGGTAGGCAGCTACCTTTTCATCACGCTGCACCGGGTTAAAAAAGCGTCGAATACGCACCTCTGTAATCGCGCCGCCCGGAGCGGATTGGACGTTGGTTTCCTTCAAATTTCGATCTCCCAGCCCCGCCCACATCTGCTGCGCGAGCTTGGCCAAGTCTCTGCGGCGCTGTATCCAAGCGGCAATCGTCTTCGTGACCTGACGCCCTTCCAGTTCAATCGTCACCGGAGTGACGATGTTGGTGCGCTGAAGTGCGATCCGTAGTTCGAGGATCTTGTCCAAAAGATCCTCATGCGCCTGCAGCCAGCCCGCAACGGTCGCGGCTTGGTCCGGATAGGCCAGAGTTTCGATGCTCAGGTTGGAGCAATTCGTGGCTACTTTGCCTCGCAAGTCTTCAGCCTTTTTCGCCAGATCCTTGAGCTGTTTCATCGCTACAATCAATTTCATGGTGTGTTGATCCTTGAATAGTTGTTGGGTGAGTGGCGCTTCAGCGCTTTGCCGCGAGGATTGCGCACATGGTGGCGCTGTCGTCCGTGTTGTGAGCACACGCCACCGCAACGGGGTCGGTGCCATGCTGTAAATCACGCGACACCGCAAGATGCGTATTGGCTGTGCAACTAGCTACACTTACGACCAATATGCAGACGGCGGTCGTGCAACACTTCCAGCACATCGCGAGCAATTGATTATCATCCATCGGGATTCTCTTGCCGTTAACACGGACCATCCGTGAATCCAACCGGACCGTACCCGTTGAGGCGAACGATGTAGGTATCCCAGTTCGTGCGTGGATCATGAGCGTGTTTCTCCACGGTCAAGTCTGCATCCGCAAACTCCAAGTTGTATTCCTTCAGCAGCGCTCGGACGTGTTTTAGCAACTCATTACGTGAGTCGAGTTCAACCACTGTTTTGAGGGAATCCTTTAGACGCCCCCTGTGCTCCCGGAATTTCATGAGTACGCCCCTGCAATAGCCGATTGGTTATCTCGAGCAGCACATTGTCACTGCCGAAATACACGCGAAACTTGTTTGGAGCTTTGGCCAGTGATGGCCCTAGCAGCTCTTCCGTCTCGTCCGAAGTGAGGTGTTCAATCGCTTCCCCTCTGTGGTGCCACGCGCATAGCGGTATCGTGTAACTGTCGCCTCGGCGCGCACTGCCAGCATGTTGATAGTCGTTAAGGTGATGAATCTCTGGATAACGCAACAGTCCTTGTTCGCGGCAAGCGATGCACCCCAGCTCTTTCATTCGGGAGAAACGTCGCTCCCGCTGAGTTGCCGTAAGAGTAGTCGCCTGCTGTGACTCCATAGCGCTCACTCATGGCCAGTTCAATCGACGGCCACAACTCCGCCCACTCGTCTGCGGTCAGTTCTGAGAAGGCAATCCGTTTGGGCACCCGGATCTCGCGCCCGTCGATCTCGTAGCAATCGTAGTGGCCGGCGCGAACGCGAATCTCAGGGTCTACGGCCTCGGCGCGACGGTGCGGATCGCAGTTTTCTCCGATCAGCTTGCACAAACCAAAGTAGAGGCGATGCCACTTGATACTGCGAATACGGCTCACGGTGACCTGAACGCATTCGCCCTCGCCCAACCGGTGAATCACACGCGAGCTATCCTCATCCGTAGGGATGAGTGATAGATGCCGACGTGCGACCCATATGCGCATATCAGTAACCGCCGCCTGCTTCCTTGATCCAGTTCAGCGCGCGATCCACATCGCCAATCAGCAACTCCGTGATGTCGCCAATTCCGAATTTCTCGCACAGCGCACGCCTATCGATGCCGGCTTGGTCCAGCCGTACAGCGACGAGATTGACCTGCTTGGTGGTCGCGGTGCGTAGTACGCTATTCGTGAACGGGCGACGCGGCGGCGAGCTGTTCGCCGGCTGATGGTCCGCTGGGGATCTTTCGTGATGCGGCGCCTGTGGCGGCTGCTCAATCGCATGCACGACAGCGGGTATCACGCGCGCATCCGATGGTTGCGGGGGCATGTCCTCGATATCCTGGGTGAATATCTCCGACAGACCCGCCATGCGCAGCGTCGCGTCAATCATTGCGGATTTCTCCGCCATCTTCAGCGCGTTGTTGAGTACGCCATAGTCCTGCTCGACATGACGTGCGCCAACGCCTTCAGCAACAAACTGTCCTTCAGGCGTAGTGAGATTACACCTGAGTAGTATTTGTGTGATCGAACGTCCTTGTAAGACAGAAGTCTCGTAGTCGCGCAATGTTGGAAATGTTGCAACCACTCCCAGCATGCCGCATATCTTCTCCGCGCCCGGCTTGCGCAGCGACGGCTTGGACATGCCGCCACGAGTCGGAACCGCCCCGAAATCAACTCCGTCTACCAGTGAATTGCGAATCCATTCAATCAGCACGCGCCGATTGGAGCTGCGACGGTCTAAGGCAGAGCGGAATTCCTGTGGAGCACCATCCAATGGGTTAAAAGCACGCGCGGCTGCAAACTGCGAGTTGGACGGCACTGGAAGCGGCGCATTCACGGCCAGTTCGCCGGGCGGTCCGCCCAACTGGGCAGAGCTGATTTCGTTCGCCATATGGGCCTTACTCGTGTGACGAAGTAACGTGCGCGGAAGTGGCTGGGCGAAAAAAATATAGCACTGCTGTAAATAAAATAACAACAGCAGAGCTATAATTAATAACCAGAGGCAAAAAAAAGCGCCGCGTGGATGCGGCGCTTTCGGAGGTGCCAGTGAGCGGGGTATTTAGGGCGACACGGCCTGCAATTGCATCGAAGTGCGGGGAATTCGCTTCACTGCGCCTATCAACTCGCGCGTAGCGTCCGCGAGCTTCGGCGGAGGCACTCTGCGAAAGACCATGATGACCTTGGCAAAGTGGAAAACGACGTTCTCAAACCCTTTGGGGCAGAACATTGGCGTGAGGTTGGCGTACGGCCAATACTTCCCCCAGATTTCCTGCGGCGTCAGCTCCATGTACTGGGCGAACGCCATCATCCATTCCACGGTGAGCGCGATGTCGCCCTTCAAGTATTGGTGTCCCAAAGACGGGGAGCGCTTCTGCTGCCGCGTGATGTCAGCTACCCGCAGCCGCACGCCAGCAGCCTTTAGCTCCTTCCATTTCTTCAGGAGCAACTTCTGCCGGATCACATCTATGGCGGTGAGTATCCGCTTCTGCTTGTTTATTTTCTTCTTTCGCTTTGATGTTGGTTCGGCGGATGACTGCTGTGTGTTCATGTCGAGAATTCCAGCGTGTTGGTTGTGGGGGTACGCGCTCAGAGCGGAGCGACCAAATTAAGTGTGGCTTAAAATCGGCCTAAAAGCTAGCCGCGCGCCTATAGCGGTGCTGTTGTTTTTACCAATCGGCGGTACTAACGTCTCCTCAAATGATCACCGATTCTCCAACCGTGCGGCCTACGACGTTGGTCGTTGAGAACCCCTTGCTTCACTGGCGAAAACGACACCACGTGACTCAAGCGGCTCTCGGAAAGGCATGTGGTGTCAGCGCTGGCACAATCAGCCAGATCGAACACCGGCATATCGAGCCTACGGTCCGTCTTGTGGCCCGTCTTGCCCGGCATACGGGGATCTCGGTTGCGCGGCTGGTGTCGTTCGCGGTCGGAGGCGCGGAGTTGGCGGGGGCAGAGACGGCAATGGGTGGCGCCGCGAAAGCGGAGGAGCGAACACGTATCGGCTAGTCCGCTCATCGGACTGGGCGCGTCGGGGGAGAATCACATGCAGCTCGCTACATCTGGTGGCCGAGACCGGCCGCCCGCAGGAACGTATTCGCATCGACATTGCGTGCCGGTGCCTACAATGGCCGCCACGAAGCAAGCGGCGGTCTGCACGATTGGAGCGCGTTTCGGTTCCGCCTTGAGCAGCGGAATTCGTCTCCTCGTTGCGTTTGTACTCCAGCGACGCATCGAGCGGGGGATTCGAGCAGGTTTAGGCCATGCAGGCTTTGACCCGGCGCGAACATCAGCAACCGGGCTGCCCGCGAGCCCGGAAGCCTTTGGCGAGCTGCCATGAAACTGCAGGCCCAATTGCAGCAAGTGGTAGCCGGGATCGAGCGCTTGGCGGAAGCCTATGCCAAGCACTGCCCGGACTGTCGGACGATCAGCATCCGGCGAGCGGACTGGAAGGCAATAATCGCTCATCCCGACGAAGCGCGAATATTCGGCTTTACCGTCACCGACGAGTCCGTTACTTACCACGGCTTCGCACTATCACCCACCGATTGTGGCGCGAGCCATAATAAATCGACCTAACGGCGTACAACCAATGAGTGATGGTTATACGCCCCTTTTCCGATCCGTGTTTAGCGGCACTCTGTGTGGCCAGTATCCGGATACCGCAGCTTGGCTGTTCCTACTCGCCCTGGCTGACAAAAACGGCTGCGTAGACTGCACCCCCCAATACATCAGTGGCGTGACCGGCATGCCGCTGGATGATCTCACGCAATGCATCGCTCGCTTCTGCGAACCCGATCCGAACAGCCGAACCGCTGCGGAAGGGGGTAGGCGCCTCGTCCCGATAGATCCGGCGCGTGCCTGGGGCTGGCGCATCGTCAACCACACGTTGTATCGCGAGCGCGCCCGCAAGGCAGCGTTTGACCAGCGGCGAATCGACTCCGGGGAGAACGCGGAGCGCATGCGAAGACGTTACGCGAGTTCCACATGGAACAATGACCCGACGCGACCCGACGCGACCCGCGCGGACCCGCTCTCAAACACAAACACAAACACAAACACAAACACAAACGAAGACATTGGGCCGCATGCGCGGCCTGCTCAGCCGTGCTCAAGCAACGGACATGGGAGGGATGAGCCGAATCTATTGGATTTCAAATTGGCCTATCCCGTCCGGGGTGGATCACAGCCCTGGCCCCGCACGTGGACCGCAATACAGGCGCGATTGAAGGGCGGAGCGACCTGGGCAGAGCTACTGGAAGGCGCACGGCGCTACGCGGCGTACTGCGATGCGACCGGGAAGACCGGAACGGAGTACGTCATGCAGGCAGCCACGTTCTGCGGACCGGACATGCACTTCTTGCAAAAGTGGGAGCTGCCCACTCGTCCGGACAAGCCGACCAAACCCGCGTGGCAACCGCGTGAATAATGGACACCATCAAAGACAGCTTGGCATTCCGCGAACTGCTGGATGGGCTTTCGCTGACGCTCACGGGATTTCCGGCGCGAGACGAGCTGGCCCAGGCGTATTGGTCCGCGCTGCGGGACGTTCGATTCTCGGAAGTGAAAGCCAATGTTGAACGCATCCTTCGCTGCGCCACGAAGGATACGCGGTTTCCGCGCCCGGCTGAGTTGCGCGACTGTGCACCGACCCTGGAACGGCACAGCGCAGCGCTCGAAGCTGCGGAGCGCACGAGCGCTGCGAGCTGGGACGAGCTCAAGCGCCGCGACTCGGTTGAATATCAAATACAACTGCACATTGCGAAGTGTGCGCGAGCGTTGGCATGCACGCCAACAGATGACATCACCTACACAGATTGGCAACGAGAGTATGCACGTTGGAACTGCCTCCGCTATGCATCGCGGGCTGACAAACAACGCGCAGTTGAGGGAGGAACGCCAAAATGATCGACAGCCCCGAATACCATCGCTCCTACTACCAGCGTACCGCGCCACGCCGCAGATTGTTGGCACGCGAGCGCATGAAACACACGAGACAACTTCAATGGGCGCAATGGCTATTGGAAAAACTCCGCGCCGAATGGCGCACAGAGCGCATGGAGGAAAGCGCGCAGACCTGGCTAATAAATACTTCCGCAGCATGTGGGAGGCAAATTTTGCGCGCTACCTCAACTTGCTCCTCAAACACCAACAAATACGAGCGTGGGAATACGAGCCGGAAACATTTTGGTTCCAATCCATCACGCGCGGCAGTCGCTTCTATACACCAGACTTCAGGGTGATCGAAAACGACTCGCGAATCATCTATTACGAAATCAAGGGATACATGGACCCATGCAGCCAAACGAAGCTCAAGCGGATGGCCAAGTACTATCCGCACATCACGATCCGACTGATCGGGGCGAAGGAGTACCGGAATGTCGCAAAAAAGGTAGCCGGCCTGATTGCGGGCTGGGAAACACAGCGCTGTTCATCCTCGCTGACGAACTGCGCCCCGTCGATAACCTCTGTGACCGATGGGCCAAACAAGCCTTTGATTGGCCTGCCCGTCGATCCAATCCGATTTACAGACTAATCAAACAAGCGGAAGGTGCTGCGCTCCCAACCGGCCCAGAGCCGATGGATGAAGATGTTGCAATACTCGACAACAAGGTGATAGCCAAGGCGCATCCCGCACTCTACGAGTTTTTGGAGGCGTGGTATTGCCGTGGTGGCTCCATCGCACAAAAGGCGGAGCGCATGAACATGAGCCGCACGCAGTACTACGAGCGTTGGAAATGTTATCTGTCATACATACGCGGACGGCTCCACGGAGAGGGAGTTCAGATATGAACGACAATCAATACATCACGGCCGCGCAATGGTTCGATACATTCTTCGCGCATGTCTGGGCAATGCTCGGAGTTGCTTTCTTCAGCCAAGGACATTGGCTGTGCGGAATCGCCTGTTTGATTGCTTCGGGCATGATGGCTCTGGCCTGAGAGGAGCGTCACCATGCCCGGACTATCCAAACACAAAGGCAAGCGTCAGAAGCGCAAGGCAACGTACTACAGCGTCCAGGCTGGGCGCACCGACACCAACAAGGCGCTGCGCCTGGGGAGGCAGATTCGCCGGTTTCCGACCGACACCCAAGCCTGCACTCTATTTGAGATGCGATACGGATCAAAGCGGCTCATCGCCATGAAGGAGAAACTGACGAGCAAGGGCCGCAGGCTCCTAGCGGCATCGACAGTAAAGCTCCGGCATCTGGTTTGAGAACATTGCATAGTCCGAACACATAGGCATAATCAAGGCTCACTCTGCCGAGAGTGTCAACCAACAAAGGGCCGCCACGCGCGGCCCTTTTCCGTTTTGTACAAAACCCGCCCTTGAGCGGGTTTTTTCGTTTCTGAGGTTCCCCGCGATGCAGGCCAACTACATGCACATCGTTCTCGTGCTCGACCGGTCCGGCTCGATGCAGGCCATACGGGACGACACCATGGGGGGCGTCAATCGATTCCTCATTGACCAGAAGGCGCAGCCAGGACGTGCGACTTTCACGTTGGCGCTGTTCGATGATCAACATGATGTGATTTACAATCACGATGACATTGCGCTCGTACGACCGCTAACGCTAGTTGATTACGTTCCTCGTGGATGGACCGCGCTACTCGATGCCATCGGTCGATCGATCAACAGCACGGGTGCTTGGCTTCGGATGCTCCCGGAGGACCATCGTCCCAGTAAAGTGTTGTTTGCCATCATGACTGACGGCCAGGAGAACGCGAGCAAGGAATTCACGCGCGAACAAATCAACCGGATGATTGAGCATCAGCGCGAGAAGTACAAATGGGAATTTGTCTTTCTCGGTGCAAATCAGGATGCCATCAGCGTAGGCAGTAGCTACGGTATCCCCATGGCTTCGAGCATGACCTACGCTGCGAACGCCATGGGCACCGCGAGCGCAATGGACTCGTTCACGCGGATGAGCGGAAGTCTTCGGAGCGGGAAAATCAAAAGCGCAGCCTTCTGCAATGCGGACCGAATTGCAGCGCGTGGCGGAACTGAAAGCACAAACACTGACAATTCCAAAGACGCGAGCAATGCATAATGGCTCCGCGCGATTGGTTGGATGATAACGTGGATATATGGCTGGAAATGGTAGTTCACGGTGTCCGTCTCAGTGTCAGGCAGAAGCTCAACGCGCACGTGTGGCGCGATGCACCGCTTCTGACGCTCGAGGAACACGTGCGGGACATGCTGACGCAGATAGTCCCACCCGCCGTCGCTGCGTTCGATAATCGCGTTCCTCGCCAATCAGTTACGAATCTGTCCGACCGGTGAAGTTTATTTGGCCTTTTTGAGCTTGGTTCTGAATAGCGCTAGGCAATACGCCAAGTCGTGATCGATGAGCGTTTGAACTGACAGGTTAGAATTTTCGAGAAGCCATACTTTGGCTTCCAACAGTTCCGCGATACTGTCCGGGATGGGTGTCGGCTTCTTTTCGCGCAGCCAGTCTGAAACGGTGCGGGAGATTTCACTGCGAGGATGCCAGCCCGCTTCATTGTTGGCCTCAACGGCCGGCTGGACCGGAACGCGCACGAGTCTCGCGATTTCCGGATTCCCCAAGTTGTGCTTTTCGCGGATCTCTCGCAGGCGTTTGGGAGTCACGAGCGCAGATCCAGCTCGACTAGCGTCATTGCCGCTACAGCGCGCAGTGCCTGGGCCACGGTCTCGTGCTTCTCATTGTCGTCGGCCATGGGGCGGATCGTTCCTCCGTGCTCCGTTTGGTAGATGAGAACGCATCATACCGGCTTCAATTAGTTACTGATAGACGCGGCCGAAGTCTGAGCAATGATGATCTCCCGGCAGGTAGTGCAGGTACAGAGTACGCCTGCGTCCCTCATGGCAGCTCCCCGACGCCATTCTGCGTCTGCTGCTGGCCTGCTCACTTGATTTTCCAAGTATAGCCGCGTGAAGGACGTCACGTCGTTGTGATAGCCGGCGCTCCGGAGCAAGATCAGCGCATCCGTGCGCTTCAATCGGTGCATCACGGATTCTCGATGAGCAGTCCGACCTCAGCAATGGCAACTGCCAGCGCTTTGGCGTCCTGCTCTTGCTTCAGGAACTGTTCCGCAAGACGTGGGTTCGGCTGGGTGGCATTGTCGGCACGCCATTGCTGCCATGCGTCCACAAAGGTTTGCATCGGAACTTCACGTAGCTCGGCTACAGCCAAGCACATCCAGCCCAAGAAATGTTGTATGTCACGCTCCGCATACATTCTCGATGACTGCAGTGGATTGCTGGTAGACAGAGGCAGAAATTCAAGCGCCGATTCGTGGTATCGATCAGCGGCGACACTCAGCGCGTTTGCGATGATTGACTCGTTTCGCTCAGTAAGCAGCGCTCGGCGCTTGCACTCTGGATTGTCGCGCACGCCCCTCTCGTCGGTGATCATGTCTTGAAATTCGATCTTGTCCCCACGGTACTTGAGAGCTTCCACAACTCCGCGCAACGCGAGTTTTGTTGCCTCTGGCGTCTTATCTGCCTCTGCGGTGCACTGCGCGGCGTGAGCTTCGCATTCGGCACTAGCCCAATACAGCGCAGCGCGGTAATCAACATTGCGTGGAGTCTCTCCGCTTGACGTGAACTTCGGAGACACTCGATAGATGATTGAAGAATCACCGCAGTGGTTCATTTTGATATCCTCTACATAGTTGTTGATTGTCATACGCGCTCGTTCCATCCGATAGCGGCCGTCTCAGGTGTGGTGCTCAGCGGGCCTCGTGCCAGGCACATCGAACACTTGGATTGATACCCACGGTCCGGAGGCTGCGCACTCACAACGGTCACTACATCGCATTTACAGAACGGACACTCATCGAAGTGAAGGTTGTTGGAGTCTGTCATCTGGCGCTCCTGCTCCGTAAGTTATGGTCTTCTACGGCTTTGGCTGCCACAGGTTCGGAATGCCATCGAACGTTGAGCAGTTCTTCCGCCGCTTGCACGTTGCTATAGGCTGACTTTGCAAGTGACGTATCGCCACGCACAGCAGCGCGCAGAGCTGTTTCATAGCTACAAAGTGCGGACTTGATGAGTTCTGCAATGTGGTCCATGTTTATCATCCTTATTCTATCGATTCGCTATTTAGGTCAACTAAAGAAGCGCAATTGCGTCGTGGAGCCTGCCCAGCTCGGCATCAGCCGTCAGCTCGATAGTGTGTCCAAGCTGTGACGCCAAGGCCAGTGTTTCCAGCTCCAGGGAGCGCTGCATGCCTGCGATCTTCGCGAGAATGCGAGCGGATTCATTGACCGGCACAGCGACATCGATCCCCAGTTGCTTGCGAATCGTGACGCGGATCGCGCGCCCGGCGCATACAGCCTTTTCAATTGAATAGCTGGTATATGCGAATCGGGCACCGAATCGCGCGTTCATGTTGGCGGCAAATGCTTCCGCCTCGCTCCGATTCAGCAGTGCTGAGTCTTCACACTTGTCCAGCCAGTTCAATAGGTCATTGAATAGGTACTTCGTCCCTACGAGCGCGGGGTCCGGGCCGGTGTATGTCTCGGTCACGTAATACTGTGAAAGGTCCATGGGGTTACTCCACGCGCTCGAATGTGGAACCGCCGCGTTGTCCCGCGTTGGTAATTTTGAATCGCATATCATTTGCCCGAATGCTGTAGCCACGACCCATTCGAACATCGCGCGGATGGCTGGCGCCTTTTTTGTTCAGGTATGCGCCGAGCTCATGAGCGTAGAAGTTAGGGGAACTTGCGAGGTGCGGGTTTGCACCTCCCTCGTAACCCGCCGCTGCCATCGCAGTTAGATCACTGTTAGAAGCCATGTTTCATTTCCCTATATTTGCGTGTTAGATAGAAGTATACGCGGGTAGCGCCTAGCGTGGAATGCTCAGGCCGCAATAGCGACCGGAGGCTCGATAGCTTCGGCGGGCGTTGCAATTGGTTCCTGTTTGAATCCCAGTCCAATGAGCGCGGCATTCAATCCAGCAGCGGTGTCCTCCTGCGTGCCGACACGCCAAGGCATGACAACCGCCAATATGGTGGGATCACTACAGGACAGCAGAGCGCCGCCACTCAAGCCGTTGTAGTGGGTTACAACGTATGTAGTGCGATCCTTCTTCGTATCGGTAGCCAATTGAAACGCCGTGTACATGCGGAACATGATGGTTGGATTGTAATAGCCGACTTCCCCCGAAGGATTGACAGGAATGACATGCGCGTATGGCGGGAAGCGTCCGTCGATCTCCGCTGCGCCGGTTGTCATTCCCTGGTCATGAAGGCGGCTGCGATCCAGATGCTTCGGGTCTTTGACGCTGAGGGTTATCCAGCGATTGCGCTTGATATTGTTGGCGTCATCCTCTTCCGCCGCTTCCGCCGTGGCGATGTGAATCTCTACGTCAACCGCCTTCTTTCCGGTGAGTTTCAACACGTTATCGATTAACTCGCGCGGAATGATGAACGAGGGAACTGCGTTCTCTATCGCGAAGCCATGAAGGAACATGCAATGCCCGTCCGTTGTGACGAGTGCCTTGCGTTCGGTGTCAACAAAAATACCGTTGAGATAATAGCGGATGTCTTTGTCGGGGGCTCCCTGCAGCATTGCGCGCAATGTGTACGACTTGACAGTGAGAACGTGATTCGTAGCAGTGGTAGTCATGATGCATTCCTTTGTATTGCGTGTGTGAGTACAGTTCATGAATGCGCACGCATTGCATACGCATTCGATCAACTTTACTCACTCAGTCCCCAAGGACAGTCGTCATACTCAGGCAATGATGCTATCGCGCAGTGCTCGATGCGATGCAGGGTCCGCCATGCGTGCGACTCGTAATAGCTGACAGCCTCGCAGGACTGATAATCCAGAAACTGACACTGCTTCAAGCAATTGACCGGAGTCAGTACCGGAGCTGCGTCAATCTCTTCTTTCGTGAAAGGTAGATAGACGAAGGTTACCTTGTCACCGTAACTCTCGCGCAATGCTCTTTCGTTTTCCTTCGCTAGTGTTGTTGCCCAGGTCACCGAATCGAAGTCATGCATGTACATTGGCTTCTGATTGTTCTGATAGAACAACACTAGGGCCGCGATGTGTTTGCGAGTGGCAAATGTGGCTGGCATGTGGGCTATTTCCTTGCGTTTTGCGTGTGTGGCATTCTGGAATGCATGCACTGTTGTGTTAGCATTAGATTGACGTCATCTCTGTATAGCTGGAACCTTGCAGCGACGCTCAAGAAAATCGTCTTGATTGAACCTTGGGTGAGCCTGGGCAATGTTGGCTGCTATGTGAATGCAACACTGCGACCATACGAGCAGCGCATCACGGTCGCGCGTTGTCATGAGTGGATTGTCGATTGTGCTGATTGGTCGCGCGTCACGTAGGCCACGCGCGATAAGCTCTAGTTGTTCGTTGTTCATATGCATTTGCTCCGGTTACCGTGCGCCGCACGTCCAGCACATGAGCTTGTCACGCGAGAATGCAAACGGCTTTGGCTTCTTTTCGTACGCAGGCATGCAGCGATCAGTGTCCCAGCGCTGCAGCCAGTAGACTCGCTTACCGATTGTGATGCTTGCATAGAGTGTCCGGCGATTCATGACCGGATCGAATTGCAACCGCATCATGTGCACGTGAAAGTTAAGTGTAAAGTCCATGTTGCATTCCCTTGTGTTGCGTGTGTTGTGTAGAGAATCAGTCTGCAAGAGTGATCTTTATCAATCGCCAATCGTCCGGGAGGCTGGCTAGCACGGATGGCCAAGCGGCAGCGACGAATTTGAATCGCTCATCATTTGAAATCTGTTCTGGATGGTAGTGAGTAGGTAGTCCGGTCGATCCGCTGACGCGGTATAAGCGCATTGGGTGCGCGTTCTCTCGGACAAGTGGCTTGCATACGGGACAGAAACACTCATCCGCTAGCGCACGTGGCTTGCCGCACGAATCGCAATCGTGAATCGCTGGTGTCGCGTCAGTGTCCATGGTCTATCGTTCCTTATGGTCACGTTTGGCTGTTATGAATGCGCACGGCATCCGTACGCATTCGATTACAGTCAAACGTCGATTCGAGTACCGTTGTCGAATGCCGTGAACAACTCGCATGCCGCGTTCAGCGCGCACGCCAACGCAACAACGCCTTCTAGCGTGGGTGCGGACGCGATTGGCTCACGTCCGTTGCGTAGCCATACTTCGTAGGTCTCGCTATCATCTGGTTGTATGGTCGCGCGGTAGGAGAACGGAGCGGTTGGTGACCTTGTGTCATTGTGTTCGATGGGCCGTTGTTGCAATCGGTCCGCGATCTTGTGCGCGAATGTCTGCATGCAAGCATCGCCACCTTCCGGAGCTTCCACGCCTTTGATGCGCGCTTGCCAATAGGTGTCGATCAGGGTAATGGCGCTGCCGTAGTCCCTGTGTTCCACGTACGTATTGATTGCATCAAGTGTGAATTTTGAGACCATGGTTCCTTACCTTGTGCGTGTGGTGATTCGTGCATGCGCCCAGTGGACTAGGCGCATGCGTGAACCTGTCAACGCTGCATAGCTTCGATGGCAAGCGCTTGGCTTTCTGCCGCGTAGTCAATCGCGCCTCCGCCACTGGGCGCGCGTGGCTTGACGGGGATTCGATCCGGTGAACGGTTATCATCATCGCCTGAGTCATCCGGACCGAATGGCGTGCCGGTTACGATGCAGGCAGCCAATTGCTTTACCTTCTCTTGCTGCGCTCCGTTGTAGTGTTCGATGTAGAAGTACAGCGCATCGATTGAACTAGCTGGCAGTGCGGTTACCGCGTCAACTAGGAATGTCTGGCGTAGTACCTGGGCAACGTACATATCTGGCTTGCTTGTCTTCTCTGCTAGAAAGAGACCGTCATAAAAGAGCGTTGTCGCGGTCTCGGATAGGAGGTGTACTTGCACTCCATCTTTAGTGATCACCAGGAACTGGCCATTGCATACAAGCAATGGCCGTTGTTCCTCCTGCTTTGCTTTCGGTTTGCGGTTTGCCATGGTTGCGGACGTCCCTTTAGGCAGCCACTGCCATCTGAACCTTTGAACGCTGGGCAGCCAGTGCAAGCGCGCGTGCTTTCAGCCGTGCGCTATCGCCGGTCATGTTGGACGCAATGCGCGTTACTTCTGGGCCATCGCCGGAGGTGTCGCGGCAAGTCTTCTCATGGGTGGCGAAGTAGGTGACCGCGTTCAGCGCACCCCAGACGGAACCCTTGACAGTGCGCGCACCCGGGCCGTTTTTGTAGGCGTCAGTCAGCGCGGTCAACATGTTCTGAGACTTCGTTGACAATGCTGGCTTTCCGTTCGCCTTTGTCTTACCTAAGTCTGCAATCTCAATCTCGAGAACGTCAGCGAAGTAACGATTTACGTCAGCGTCAGACAAGCGCGTATTAGCCATTGAGTCAAACGCTTGCCGCTCCTCCTCCTGGGCCGCGACAATGTTCTGAATCATTTCCCGCAGTGTGTGGCTTTCCAGTTTGGTGGAAGCTCGTATGGTTTTGAGCGTGCCATTCTGCTTGCCTTCGCTCAGCGACATGGCCAGCGTATTGGCGCAGACAACGCGAATGAATCCGCGCGTACGGCAGGTGCCGTGCTTGCGGTCATATCCGGTAGACAAGGTGATATAGCGACGCATACGGTCGAAACCGTTGACGCTGGTGTCAAACTCGGGCGGGAGGATCGCGGACACTGCGATAGTCGCGCCCCCTCGCAGGACTGCCGCATGAGAGATTTCAAGAGACTGCTGTGCTAAATCGTCTCGGAATGCTTCGAAGACGTCGCACGGCTGTCTATGGTCTGTGTGGTAGCGATTCTCAGAGGTGACTGAGAGGCAATGCCCGTTGTCACTTCGCACCTGGGCCGCGACGTCAGGCACCTGCACATAGATGCCTTCTGCATTCTTGCGGTACAGCGGCTCAGCATCGACCGTGAAGAGCGCGTTGCAAAGCGCTGCAATCTTGCGCGGATCGCGGGAGTCTTTCAGCGGGATAGCGCGGCCCAAGCCAGTCCAGCCTGCGCCTTCTGAAGCCATGAAAACGGCTGTTTCGATTTCGTGCGACATGTTGACAGTTCCTTCTATTTGCGTGTGTGTTCAGTAGACGTGCATGTCAACGCTGGCGCATTGACATGCGTGTCAACTAAACCTTCTGTTTAGCTGCGGCCATCTTCCACATGAATTCGTATTGCTTGGCCTGCACTGGGAGGGAGTTGTACGGATCGAAACCGATATGGGCAGCGGAGCGAAGAGCGCGGGTGATCAGAGTCATGTCAGTTCCTTCTAAATTGCGTGTGTGTTCTCAACTGGTGACCAGTATAAACGGTTTCCGTTTATATGCAAGCACAAAGATGCGCCCAGAATTCGATTGCCGATTATGTAAAGTAGATTGCCTGGGCAGGCTTATAGATGCCGCGTCCTAAAGGACTGGCCAAAACGGGCGGGCGCAGGAAAGGGACTCCCAACCAGTTCACTGCGGACGTGCGTCCCATGGTCTATCAGGCTCTTCAGAAGGCGGGAGGAGTGGATTACCTAGTGAGGCAAGCGGACGAGAATCCCGGACCGTTCCTATCGCTGGTGTCGCGATGTATGCCCAAGGAAATCCATCAAGAGGTGACTGCAGAGATTCGGATACGGCAGGAGACGCGGCGGGAGCTGATCGAAAGCGTTGTGGCATTGCTTGCCGCTCGCAACACTGCCCAGGAGCGCACCGCATTGCCTGGGAAGTGGGAAGCGATAGAGGCAGCGGAACAAGGTGCGCCATGCATGACCAATGGAACAACGGACACGGGTACACAATCGACAATGGCGAATTGCGCCGCATGTCCCGAGACGAGTCACTCGGATATAACGGGTTAGTTGTCGCGCACTGGAAGGCAGCGATAGCGCACGTGTGGGGTGAACATGACGTCTGCGATAAGTGTGGAGTGACGAGACTAGCGATTGAAGACGGGAGCGCGTCTCAGGTTTGTAGAGGCAAGCGATTGAGTGGCGCGGCACCTGGGACACGTAGGCGAGGTACATGAGGTGCGGTCAATTGATTGTTGATTGACGTGAATCATGACGCGCACGCCAACGCGCGTATCTAACCGCGCGCACGGCGCAGCTTTCAATTGATTAGCTGTTAGCCTGCCTTCTGGCGTGGTTCGGCTCCTCAGTAGGGAGCCGATACAAACATATAACCCATTGATTCCTTTGGAGTTACATCCGGACTGCCACGCTCTCTGCCACGCGCGCAGGAGGTTATGTTGCATTCCGGTGCAATAGGTTAAATTCCGCGGTTTGCCATAATGCGACCCCCTCGTAGGCCCGTTTGCCGTGTGCCGTGGGACGGGGGTGACTGCATCTCCAAATAGTTTTCTCTTGCCCTAGACCCCTGCTCAGCTAGTGCAGCGAATCCCAGTGCATCAATAGCCACAGCAGGAGTGCCGTACAAAGCGCTGATACGACGACAGCGCAGCGACGGACGATCCTGCGCTTCTTCAGATCCGCGACGGGATCACGTGTTTTCATTTGACCCATTGGAGCTGCCCTCGTTTCCGCTTTGCGTCCCGTACTCGATGTCTGCTGCGGACCTCGTATGATGTGGTTCGACAAGCGAGACACGCGAGTGCTCTTCGTGGATAAGCGCCAGGAGATTCATGCTGCAGACCTGGGTACAGCAAACACCCGTGGTCGATCTCCTATCGTCATCGATCCAGACGTGATTGCTGACTTCGTGTCGCTGCCATTTTCAGATGCGACCTTTCATCTAGTCGTCTTCGATCCACCCCATATCGAGCGCAACGAGGCGCTCGGCCTGGTCACGCGCAAGTTTGGGGTGCTCTCCGGGGATTGGCGTCCGATGTTGAGAGATGGTTTTGCGGAATGCTTCCGGGTGCTGAAGCCGAACGGTGTATTGATCTTCAAATGGGGCGCGTGCGACTATCCGATATCGCAGATCCTCAAGTTGACTCCCTACAAACCGCTCTTCGGCCACAAAACCCGCAAAACGACCCATTGGTGTGCCTTCATGAAACCGCTCCAGGGGTAACGGAGAGAACCCTGGCATACGTCGTTATACGACATGGGGATTCCGGCCGTTTTGGTAATGACTATCGTCAGCTTCGATATTGAGCCCGGTCCTGCGGAGGACGTGCTGCTCGAATGGTCAGTGCAAGCGCACGTTGATTTTGGGGTAAGCCCCAGAGACGTTCAGGGGGTCCATCTTGTAGGCGTCCATGGGAAAATGGACGCTCGCGCCGCACTAAGGACGCTCCTGGCCGGAACCGGCTTCACGTACGCCGTCACCGGCGATTGGACCGTGGATGGAGACGGACGGGCGCCGCATTACACGGTCTATCGAATTCCTCCGTGCGATCCGAATGCAGTAGAGCCACCGCTGCCTCCTTGCACGCCGCTCTACGCCCCTAGTTGGCCCGGCTACTGAAGCTGACTGCTCGCAGAATCATCGGCCGGGGCTGCGCTGACTTCGCGAACCTCGTCAAGCGTCGTCCTCAGCGCTCCGTCTTTCAATCGCCCGGTAAGGCGGTACATTTTGCCATCGAGTGTGTAAAGAAGCTCTAGGTGTGCGTCGCTTATCACTTGCAATCTGGCGCTACTTATCGAAGTCGGCAATCGTACAGTCAACTCATGAAGGTGCATGAGCTTCGTTCTATCATCGGGTGCCTCATCCCAACGCGCGCACATTTGCCGGAAATAGTCCAAGGCTCGTTTGGGCAAGATTGTCGGGCAGTCGTCGGTCATCGTTGTTGTCATGGTGTGTCTGGCTCCGCCTTCTGGGATTTCATCCGCTTGGCTCGCGTCGTCGGATCAACTGGACGGGCGTCGCGCAATTCGGGAGCTGCCCGCACGTGGTGCAGGTCTTCCCTGGTTGCCCCTCTCTCGGTGGCAAGCTCCCATATCCATTGCCTGGCATAGTTGGCATTGAGCTTGCCGAAATTCGTCAACGTCATTGCCGTCAACATGTCGGTGGTCTCCTCCCATCCGCCTTCGGCAAGGATGAGACGCGCTTTCGTCAGTTCCGCGATAGCGTCACGTATCATGTCGCTGATGAGTCGATGCTTCTCCTCCAGCGACATCCCTCGTGGTTTAATTGGCTTCGACTTCTTCTTGTCTTTCATGTCTATCACCTCCCGTGTGCATCCATTGTGGGTTAGTCTGCGGGTGGCAAGCAATCCTCTCGGGTGACAGGCACGTCGCCGGCCATCTGCAGAAGGCATCGATGGAATTGCGCCGTGCTCTTGACTCTTCTGCATGCCGCACGTGGTTGGTCGAAGCCCTCGACGCACTGCGATGCAACTCGGCACGATGTGTCTCCGTTGGAGTCCCCATGCAGCAGAATCACGGCCTCTATGCTCCTGAGCCGTTCGCTCTCCACCGTCACCTCGGGCAAGTCGTCTTTCGGCTCCTGTGTCGCGTTGTGGGCAGCCGGGGGCAGCAAACTGCAGGGGTCGCGCGATTCGGGTTTGGGCGCGGACGCTTTCTCTCTATCGAGCTGGGGGAGCGGCGCACACGCCGAGCTCAAAAGAAAAGCGATTGTAAGCAGCAGTCGCATATCAACAGACGCGCCCCTCTGTACAGCACCGCCCTTGCCATTGTACTGGATGAGCGACAGATTGGCGTACAGTCGTACATCGTCGCGTTTGCTGATGGGCGTGTCTCCCGTGGCACAGTCCGCCTATGGCTTACATGGGTCAGAAATGGGTGATGGACCGCGAGGCTTACGACGAGCGTCGCGCTATCATGGAAGTCGAAGGCGCTGACGGACTCACTGCTTCGCGGGAGGCGTCGGACTGTGCCTATGCCACCCGCATGGGACAGGTCTGTACGGCCGGCGCGAACCGGCAGTGGGCTCCGGCGCGTGCTTGGCTCCGGGAGATCGCCACCCGCTTTGGCTATGCCACGGCCAGGGCGGTGATCAAGGACGTTAGAGCGACGATTGAAACTGAGTTGCGTTGGCGTCAGTGACCGGCCCGCGTATTAGGATCGGTATATCGTCATGCCACGGTCCCCAGTGCTCCGACTTGCGCACGAATCTCGAGGCACGTGCGAAGGGATAACGGCGCACAACTTCGGCTCCGTATTGCTGTGTGTATTCCGATGCGCGCAACACGATGTCATCTACCGGATCGTACACACGGCCGCGCTTCTGAAGCCACGCATGTGCAATCAGTAAAGATTGGTTCCGGTTCCGAAGCATAGCGATGTATCCGTGGATCAGTGTCCACGTTGGGTCGAGCTGTTGACCTCGGCCAGCCAGCTCGTAGCACCGCCCCTTGCGACGTCTGGTATTGATGCGCGGCGGTTGTACGCGAGACTTGGCCATCTATCTCTCCGATTGAGTCCTTTGGCTGCCTGGGTCGGCCTCCGCGAAAAACCGTATGAGATCCGGATGCATGACCAGGGCGGCGTCCGCAGGCAGCTTCAGAGCGAACCAAAGCGGCGCCAGGGCCTTGCAGAAATGGTACGGCCTTTCGAGCGGTGTCAGTGCTCCCCGGATCTTCAAGAGTTGCAAGGTTGTCAGACCGTTGACGGGAACGAGATCATACTCAACCACCCATGCGTGTTCGCCGCAGGTGATGCGATGGCTTGGCATGGTTCATCGTGTCCCTTGGCTGACGGGGACCGCTTCCGAAGAAAGAAGTCGAACGAGTTCCTCGGGCATGACGAGGGCAGCGTTCGCGGCCAGATCGAGGGCGCTCCAATGCGGCTTCAGCGCCTTGAGGAACTGGTCAAACAAGTCGTGCGTAGTCAGTTCCGGGGTAATCTTCAAGATTTTTAGCGCACGCTTGCCAGGAAGAACTTTGTATTCAATCTCCCATGCCTGCTCGCCGTAGGTGATGCGTTGATTAGGCATGTTGGATTCCTCTATTCAGAAGCAAGCGGCGGCGGTGCCGGCGCCCACTAGTCCGTGACAATCCTTCGGGTCGATAATCACGGTCGGCTTTTCAAAGATGACGCTCTGCGGCTGACGCAACGGGAACTGCAAGCAAAGTCCTACCTCCATCTGGGCGTCGCGGTCGCCTACAACTGTCACCTCATGAGGTGTCATGAACGTCTGTGATAGCCGCACATGTTTGGGGTCACCGGTCGGTGGCTCGTCCGTAATGGTCACTTGTACGCACTGAGGGGCAAGCATGACCGTCACGCCGCCGCGCTTTTCGAATCGCACATCGTAATGACAGTCACGCGGCTGGCCTGCCATATCGCACTTTGGGGGTGTCAAGTCAGTCTCATCGGCTACATTGGGCTCCGGGTTTGGGTAGATCGGAGTCGCAGTTGGCAGAAACGCACAGGAAGCAGCGGCAACGGTGCCGAGCATTACCAGAAAATGCAGCAAAGCCTTCATCCGTTGTTGTCTCATGTTAGTGTTTTGATCGGGCGCGAAATGCATGACAGTAATGTTCCTCTATCCTATCGATGTATTTGACTTCCCGATTCCAAGGGTAGTGGCCAACCTGTTGGCCGTTGAAAGCTGAGCGGGATGTAAACATCATCTGTGGATAGTCTCCGTAAGGGCCGTCTGGTTGATTCGCACCCAAAATATCAAGGTACGCTGTTGCATCAAATTCATCACCCCAGGCCGGATCGCCGTCGATCCAGACGCGCCAACGACCGTCTCTGGTTCTCTCTGAATTTATAGTGCAGTGTCCCAGGTAATCGTCCTGCCTGAAATCATCGGAGGACTCGTCTAACTGACGTGTTTGTGTTCCACGGTAGGCATGACACCACGACGGCGTAACTTGCTGGAGGTATCCGAGCTGTGTCGCGCGATCTTCAAACTTTATTCCAGGGTCACCATCCCCAAGACGGCTACCGAATGAAATGTTGTCGGTTGTAGAGGGACCTTCCGCCGCACTGCTCGATACCCGCACATGTAACACTCCGCGATAGTTGAAATCTCCCCATGCAGGTTCGCCAGACACTTGCACAGCCAAAGTCCTACCGTCTTCCGATACTGTGGCCTTCACGGAACATCTGCCCAGATACGCAGGATCGGTAGCGTCCTGGGGTTCGGTCGGTTCGTGAAAGGATTGCCCGGACACGTCTGAATACAGCGCCAGACCCAAAGCTAATACGGCTAATCTCATATTTTTGTTCCCCTCCAGAGATGGCTTGACGTTTGAAGCCGTGATTTTCCGTTAGGTTCGTACATATAAGACTGCACCGGACAGCAATTCGGGTATCAAGGATCGGCCGGTGGCCGATCCTTGATTGTTTGGACTCCTGAAAGTCTACTAAACGCGGTAGTGCTGTTGGATGTTGACTTAATCCTTGGTGATTACTGCCATTTGCCGACTGTGGAACAAGCTTGTATGACGTTGGTTGACTGGTCAAAAACAACATGCGTCCCGTCGTAGTGATACAACTCCCCCGTAATGCCGAGAGGGTATCGATTCAGGGTTCCCTTGAATTGCCATTGATAACCCGGGGAGGCTGAAACGGGCTTGGTCAGTGTGATTCCGTTGTTCGCATCCATTTGCACCATGAGGGGATATCTGGTCAGTGTTCCGACGCTGCTGTCAACTTCGTCAATCTTGTTGAATGACGCCATGACGAGATCGTTGTTGCCAATCTCTATGCGAAACACAAAGGGGTCGGCACCGAGCACTTGTCCGTTGTTCGTATTGCGCGATTGAATCCAAACCGGATAGTAAGCGAATTTGTACCGGGCCGCGAACGCTTGGCAATCCGGGTGCACGTTCTGGTCGGTCGTGGTGTTGTTACTTGTATTCGTGTTGTAGCAAAAGTCTGTGCGGGCTCTACTGCCAGAGGTAACCTCGCCCCCAGTGAAGCCTCCGCCACTCCATCCGCCCGTAACCGGATGTATGATGTCGCTCTGTGACGCCGCGTCGTTATACTGGCCTAGTTGCATTTGCAAGGAGAATGGAATCTGCGCGGTGGTTTTAGGCGCAAACTCGCCAGCATCCACGTATTGTGTCGTGCTCAACGTGGCGGTCGGTGCCGTGCCTCCCTGCAGCGCGCCGCCATTGAGTGTGAAGAAGCCGTGAAATGTGAAGGGCGCTGTCGTCCACACCAGCCCACCCACACTCATCGATGGCATGGTGATCAAATTCCAACCTCCGGTGAATACCTTGACTGCGCCATCTGTGTCCGTGAAGGTGGGCGACCACACCTGCTGCGTTTGTTGGTTTCCATCGTAAGTACCATTCGAAACGGAACCCACACTACCGTTATAGACACCCGATAAGGCGCATTGCCACACGGGGGTGAAGTGCGAGAGCGCGGCATCATCGGTTGCGGCCCACTCGTGCGTCCCGCTGGGATCAGCGGCTATGACGGCCACCTGCAGCGCGGCATAGTCAGTGCGCGGGTTGGATGATGACCAATCGATGGATACGCCCAGCGTACCCGTGCGAACCGCGTCCGCAATTTGAATCCCGTTGGTTGGGTCACCATCGTGGTCCACCATGAGCAGCACCAACATGATATTGCGTTGAACGATGGGGTCGGCGCTGGCTGTGAAGGGTGACACATACCACATGAGGTGCCTGTCGGTATCGAACTGTGTGCCGTACGCGCCTGAATCCTGGGTGAGCTGGGTAACCAGCGGCGGCGGACTGGGCAGTGCCAAATCCTTGGATATATTGAAGGTCGTAGGTGTTGCTTTGGGCGTAGTCTCGTCAGTCTTAACTTGGGTTTTGAAATTGACCGTGATTTCGTATTGGAACTCCCCCAACGCTCCCGTCACGCCGCAGGTTTTGCCGCTGCAAGCGGTCAAACCCTGCACGTCAATGAAACGCCCCGCTTGTAGCGTGGTGTGGATGCCGTTGTCGTTGTCGTGTTTTTTACAGCCGTTAACCAACACGGCCAGCGCGCTTACCGTTGCTATCGTCGAAAATCTGCGCATATTTCCCTTATTCACGTTGAACCCTTTGGTGTTTGGATGCCTGATCGATTGGAAATTGTTATTGATGGCTGGATGCTGCGGTGGACCGCGCCGGGGACGTGGTATGTGCGCACGCCCAGTGGCGATGCGCATTGCCTGGATGAGACGGAGCTGCTCGATGCCCTGAAGCAGCTCGTCAAACCGGCCTCGCCACGAGGCGGGTGACATCGCAATTAGCCTCTAATTAGAAGGGGCTGCCCGGATCGCCCAACCAGCATGAGAATGGTTTATGCTTCGGACACCGAAACTTAGCCACGATGTACGATCACCTGCGTAGGGTCGCAACACCGGTCGGTGAGACGTGCGGCCATTGCGGAGAGTGCATTCAGGATGGCGAATTGATCGTATATCTGAGACCAAGATACTTCATTGGCGGGAATCACGGTAATCCCTGTGTGATTAGTTAGGAGACCTTCTGGACTTTAGAAAAAGAAGATTGCTAATGATGATACCGGCAAGTTTAGATGCAAAGCATCGGCTCTTTCAATGCATGCTTCTCTTTGCTGCGAAGCAGTACTTCGGACTCCTGCTTATATACTGGCGACCAGCGAGATGATCTCGGCCCGTGATTCTGACCACTGCGACTTCCCTGACTGCGAACAACACTGGAGTGTGTTTGCAAGTCTACTGTGCAAGCTGCTCGTTGAAAGTCGTCCCTACATCGTGAAGGCAGACGAGAGCGGACAAGCTGAATCGCTACTCCATAGAATAGATGTTGTTGTGAAACTCGTACCACAGCAGACAACACCATGGGGCTAGTGACTAAGCATCTTACGCCAAGCGACATACTATCGCGCACTGCATGCATTGCTGCACGCGGTGTGTTGGGTGTGTCGCAATCGGATCTCGCCACTGCGGCGAACGTTGCGCTGTCAACCCTCGCGGACTTTGAGCGCGGGAGCCGCAAGCCGCACTGGCGGAATCTTCTCGCGATCCGTGAGCAATTGGAGAAGCGCGGCGTTAGATTCTCGCGGGTAGGTCGAAAGTGGAATGTGTTGCTACCGGAGGGAAATCGGGACTAGACTTCCCGCCATGCATAGGGATTTTGTCACCGATTTGCGGGCTCGCATGGGGCGCGAGTTAGACGATTGGATGCGCCTCGAAGGGCTAAGCCCGGTCCAAGCAGCTCAGCAACTGGGCTTGTCCGAGAATACCCTGTCACAGTTGGTGCGTGAGCAGCACTGTGACCTTTCAATCGGTGAGCTGTTGAAAGCCTGGTTCTGCGCCGGAGGCGATGCTGAAATCGTCCTGCGGCGCCCGGCTAGCGGTCGAACCCCTGCACAAATAAGTTGCACCGCTCATCCGGCCATTTGTAACGCTCGCAGGTAGCGCAAAGTACCTGCCGCTGGCCGGCACTCTTGCGGCGTCCCGCATCGCTGACCCAGAAGGCGTAGCTGTGGGAGTCTCGTGTTTTCTTGAGTGCCTCGACGCACTCGGTGGCAGTTGTGAATTCGCTCACGGCGTGCCACACGAGCACGTTGGGCAATGCGGAGGTTCACGAGTGGTGCCGGCTGGATCGACGTGGACGGGAATCTTGGAACGCGCCATCCATTGCGCATCCACTTCTTCCGCCGCGTAAACACGGACGCAATCGCCGTAGGGACCACCGTTGTTGCATAGTCCCTTGATAAATCCGTGCAGATCAACATCGCGGACGTAACGGGGCTCGAAGATCATGCAACGCGCCCGATTCGAAACTTGTCGGTTCCCGGCTCCTTCTGAGCCGTAAATGACTTGTCACACAAAATTTGCACCGCCGATATGGTCACGCGCAAGTTGGACGACATGTGATGTACGAACGACTCGCCAACCTCCATGTCGCGAAGCGCTAGGCAGAATGAGCGAAAATCGGCCGTGCTCTTTGCCTTTTTCGGTGCCAGTGGTACACGTTCGAGTGTGATAGACATGCGACCTCCAGTCTTTGAGGAATTGACGATGACAGCCGGAATGACCGTCTTGAGTCTAGTTGCCTTCGTTGCTGGGTTTATTTTGGGCGTGCTGTGGAGTCACCCTTGACTCGTGCGGAGCCGCCCAAAGTGCCCGCCCTCACGGCTAACTCGTGATTTTGGGAGAAACTGCGCTTCTCATCGGGGACCGCCATGCCTCCCTTGCGCCCGCATTCAACAGCCAATTCGTGATCCTGGGAGAAGCTGCGCTTCTCCGCTGGCACCGCAAGGCCGCCCTTGCGACCAGCCTCTGCGGCCAACTTGCGGTCCTTGCTGAAGCTGCGACTTTCATTCGGCACTGAGCTTCCTCCCATCTTGGCAATGGCACGTTGGCGCTGCGGGTCCATGGCGGCGAAGCCGCGTGGCTTTTCGGTTTTCATTTGAGAAGATTCCTTGGGCTTGACCAGGGTGTGGCGAAGCGAGTCTATGCCCAGCTTCGCCGCATGGTCACGCACGAGGCGCGTTCTCAAACCAAACCGATCAGTGCCATATTACCGAAATGTTCAGCCGGGGGCCAAGCGCTTTGGAAGCGAACCAACATGCCGTCGCCGTGGCCATTTCAATGAGTTTTGAAAGCAGCGGAAGCCGCGTTCAAACATGTAGATAGTATCGAGCTGACATCGGATAGTTCTGGCGGCGGGTTTGATCAGATGCTGTTGCATCTATCAATACTCGATACGCTTCTTCCATTACTGCCGAACCGCAGATTGCGGACGCAGTACGGATGGCGTATCGAATGTCTGAAGGCAAAGGTACTGCCGTAACCTCGTCCCTGGCGGGATAGAGGAGTGTTTATCTCGCCGGCCTCATACGCCGGAGCACACTGGTTAAAATCCGGTTCCCGCCTCCCCAATTACACACGCCAACCTAATGAGGCTGGCGAGGGCTCCCCATGCTGAAAAAACCGAAGCGGAAGGTATCCGCTCGCCTCACGGTGTCCGCAATTACCGCGCTGATGGATCAGCTCGACGTACGCACAAAGTGGATCGAGGGTATCAGCAGCACATTGCATGATTCCCGGCGCAAGTTTGATGTGCTACGCGAGGAGATAATGCCGGTGCTGCGCCAGATCCAGGCCACGCAAGGCGCGATCCTCGTCGCGATTCGCCAGCCGCGCACGCATGTGTTGCATATAGATGCGACTGCAGAGACGGAAGCGCTCCATCGTGCCGCGAACCGGAACGCCGGTCATGAAGAATAGTCGGTGGGACGACAAGTGCAACGAACGCTATGTTCCTACCGGATACATCTGGTGGATGCAGTGCGCGCACTGCGGCTGGCGCCTACCGGACTTCACGGCGGCACGTAATGAATGCGGGAATTGCGGATATCACAGGCTGCACGTCAGAAGCGAACGCGATACACAGGGAGCTGGATGGCACTTCCCCCCAAGTCCGAAGTCGTGACGGATCTCGTGCGGCCGGAAACATTCGATATATGGGAATACCTGCAGTGGATACGCACGCACGAGTGGGATCTATTCGTGGAACAGATGCGCGTCGATACCAGCAGTGGAAGCTCGGAACCGGTTAAAACCTGGGTTCCCCTGGCGGATCTACCCCCCGATGTGTGGCGCTACTTTGTTCATCGCTTTTTCATAGACCGAAGTACTCGCGTGCGCACCGCGAGCGAGCTGTCAATGTAAGGATGTGCGCCGCTTTCGCTGACCCATCATGATAGCGCTGACCTCCTGCAGAGCGTCGCGAACGGCGGCGATGCACTCCGCCGCTTGCCACGGCGTATCAAAAGGCGTGACTGCAAGCCGGCTGGAAAACTCGCACGAACCGCAGATCGGGCACCGGCCCTGTGGCAAGTTTCCTTCATCGCCCAGGTCCTTCAGCATCTTGGCGACGAGTGCGTGAAGCCGTTCGCGCCCCACGCTGCGATCATCATAGGTGAGTGCAGCAATGTCATGCCTGCGGCTACAGGCGACGATACAAACACAGATCATCCCTTGGTCCCCTCAGCTTTCATCGGGCGTTACTGCATGGAGTGGCCCGCATCGCGCGGCGTTCGGCCGTCAACTAACCCTGCAGAGCCGGTGGCGGCACGGCCCTCTCAATCCTTTCCGTGCCGCGCGACTGGCGCCAATTAGTTCGTGCTATCCGGTACGTGAAAGACGTCGCGAGTAAATTCTGAAACCAAGTCATCGACTTGACTGGGTTTCAACAGCCCTGAAGCGATCCCAGCTTTCACCTGTAAGGCGGAATACCGCAATAGACACATGCATACAACATATGAGTCGTATCGCATCGCCGCGTTGTTCAGATAATTCATCAAGTACGCGGAGCATCTCTCCACCAGCTCCTCGATGTTCTGGGCACTGGGGTCTCGTATTGCTTTGCCTTTGCGGCCGGATACCATTTCCTTTCTCCCTAAACTAACCGTGATCCACGCGAAAAGATCGATTGGCCGCCAACTTGACAGCCTGTGGATGGCGATACGTTAACCAACATCAGTTGGATACTGACGGCCCTTGTATCGCGATAGTGAGCCAAGCCTTATTGATCACATCGATATCGCCTTGCAGTAACGCACCTTCACGCAGAGCAAGATAAGCAACACTGCCTAGATGACTGGCAAGCGCACCAGTTACTACACCGCTACCGAAGCGCTGTAGTGCGAAATCAATCAGTGGGGAAAACGACTCCGCGCAGCGCTGGATTTCCGCTACGTCCCTGGCTCGATTTGTCTTGATCCGCATCCGAGAAACTATAGCACTGCTAAAGAAGGAACAAAATCGAATCGCTCAGCCCGGAACAGCTCCGCCGCCAGCTCGATGAGCTGACGGAACACGAGCTGGCCATCGCCTATTGGAAAGCGCGCTGGTTGCAGCAAGCGCGGCCAAAGCAGCTACCGCCCGACGAGACGCATCCAGATTGGACCACATGGGGCATGTGCACCGGTCGCGGCTGGGGAAAGACCCTCGTCGGCGCAAATTGGCTCGGACTCGAGGCAGCCCAGCATCCCAACAGCTACAACGCAGTCGTCGCACCAACACATAACGACGCACGCTATGTATGTTTTGAAGGACCAACAGGACTGCTGTCAGTCATTCCGCCAGTGCTGTTCAAGTCCGAGGATTACAGCCGCAGCGTGCCGGAGCTCAAATTGTGGAACGGGGCGGTAATTCGTGGGTTTGCCGGTGATAGTCCCGACCGCCTTCGCGGTCCCCAGCATCACAGAGCCTGGGCAGAGGAGATTGCGGCGTGGCAATACCCGGAAGAAGCATGGTCAAACATGATTTTCGGCCTGCGACTAGGGAAACGGCCGCGCCTGTTGTGGACAACTACGCCGCGACCAACAGCGTTCATGCGTGCGCGAATGCTGCAGCCTGGGGCAGTCATCACAACCGGCTCCATTCACGAGAACGAAGAGAACTTGCCGCAAAACCTACTCGATGAAATCGAGCAGTACCGGGGCACGCGCATCTGGGAGCAGGAAGCGCTCGGCAAGTTGATAGATCCGGAGGAAGGCGGCGCGGTGCGTCGCTCGCAATGGAAGTTGTGGCCCGCGAATAGGCCGTTGCCGGCGCTCGAAGTGATTGTTCTGTCTCTCGACACGGCGCTGTCTGAGGAAAACGTTGATCTTCGCCGCAACCGTTCCGACTACACCGCATGCACCGTGTGGGGTGCCTATCGCGAGGCACTGAGCGCGGAGGAGAAGGAGAAAATAGCGGCAAAACAGAAGGATGAGCTGCGCACTGCGGCGGCGCTGCGGGCCGGAACACCGCGAATCCTCTTGTTGGATGCCTGGGAGGAGCGTCTGGGGTTTCCGGACCTCGTGTCTCGTGTGAAGAAGGCCCAGGAGGCGCATTACGGACTCGATGAGCAGAAGCCGTTGATTCGCCCCCTGGTGGGCAGCGCCCGCCGACAAGACCAGGGGCGCAAGGCGGACATTGTTTTGATTGAGGATAAAGCGTCAGGCATCTCACTTCGCCAGACGCTGCGCCGCGAAGGCATTCCGGTAGTGGCCTACAACCCTGGCCACGCGGACAAGCTACTGCGATTGAACCTAACAGCGCCGCTGTTCGCCAGCGGATACGTGTACGCCGCTGAAAGCAGGCACCGACCCACACAGTTTATGAAATGGGCTGAGCCCGTAGTGACACAGATATGCAGCTATTCAGGAAAGAACTCACTTGAGCACGAAGACTTGATGGACAGCGCTACCCAGGCGCTTCTATGGCTTGCGCGCAACTGGCTCAACCGCGCTCCAGGCTCGATGCACAACAACGTGCGCAAGCTGCGCACCCCAGAAGGCGTCAATCCGTACGCTGCATAACGAGAATTACAAATGAATACGCCTTCGGAAGCTGACGTACTTCGCAACATGTTGGACCAGGGCGGCGGCCCGACCGGTCCGGATCAGGCTCCGGGGTCCGTGGAGGAGCAACCGGACGGGTCTGCATTGATCGTGGGGGAGGAGCAGCCGAAGAAGAATACAGAATTCTACCGGAACTTAGCCGAGGAGCTGGCGGACACAGACCTCGACACCATTGCTGTCTCGCTCCTGCAGTTGATCGACAAGGACAAGGAAGCCCGATCCAAACGGGATGAGCAGTACGAGGAAGGTTTGAAGCGCATGGGGCTCGACAAGGAGTCCATAGGCGGCGCGAACTTTACGGGCAGCTCCAATGTTGTACATCCGATGTACACCAAAGCATGTATTGATTTCGAGGCTCGCTCAATCAAGGAGCTGATGCCCCCGATGGGGCCGACGCGGGAGTATATCCCAGGCACGCCGACTACGGAGAGAGCCGACCGGGCGCGGCGGAAAGCCAAGTGGATGAACTTCCAGATGATGCAGGGCATGCCCAACTTCAGGCCGGAGTTGGAGCAGATGTTGATGAACCTCCCTATGGGGGGCGTCCAATACATCAAGCTCGTGCCGCCCGCAACCGGCATCAGTATTGGCCACGAGTGGATACCCGTTGACAAGATGCTGTTGCCCTTTGCGGCGGTGAATTACTACAGCTCGGAACGTCGCACGCACATACAGGAAGTGACGAGTCAGGAATTTGACCGCCGGGTGCGCAACGGAATGTACCGCGATATTCCAGTCGTGCTGTCGATGGAACCGGAACCGACTAAGGCGCAGAAGGCTGCGCAGCGGATCGATGGCAACGAAGGGGACGGAACGAACCCGGATGGCGTCCGCATCATCTATGAATGCGATTGCATATTTGAGATCAAGGATAAGGAAGTCAAAGGCAGTCACACGGAGTCGCTTCAGTCGGACGTCATGGGCGAGGAAGACGAGGACGAAGCCTCAGAGCCAGGGCCGGCACCGTACCTGATATCCATTGACCTCAACTCCCGCAAAGTCCTCTCGATATACCGCAATTGGGATGAGGACGACGAGGACCAAAAACGGTTGGAATGGGTCAGTGAGTGGCCCTTCATCCCGTTTCGGGGAGCCTACGCGCTCGGACTGCCGCACATCATCGGCGGGCTGTCGATTGCTGCCACGGGTGCGCTCAGAGCGCTGCTCGACAGCGCACATATCAACAATCTGGCAGGACTGCTCAAGCTCAAAGGACCGGCCGGCACCGGGCAGACGCTGCGTATCAACCCGACTGAGGTAACAGAGGTTGAGTCATCCGGAGAGACGGATGACATTCGAAAGCTGATTATGCCGGTTCCGTTCAGCCCTCCGTCGTCTGTTCTATTTCAACTGCTGGGACTACTCATTCAGGAAGGCGGCGACGTCGTGCGCACGTTTTTGGATGAAAGCCAGGACAACACAAACGTGCCAGTCGGGACGATGCAGGCGCGCATTGAGCAGGGTTTGGTTGTGTTCTCAGCCATTCACGGACGCCTCCATAGCGCCATGGATCGTCTGTTGCACATCCAGCACCGGATCAACAGCAAATGTCTGAAAGATTCGGACGTCATGAAGGCACTTGGTGAGCAGCTCGTCACCGCTGCAGATTTCCAAGGGCCTATGGATGTGGTGCCGGTCAGCGATCCCAACATATTCTGCGAGCTTCAGAGATACGGTCAGATACAAGCCGTAGCGCAGCGCGCCCAGCTTCTGCCGCAGATTTACGACTTGCGCAAGGTCGAAGAAGCCATCCTGCGGCAGTTGAAACTGCCCAACGACGGCAAGGATCTTCTACAGAGCAAACCCGAACCGTCGCAGCTCAATCCCGTCAACGAGAACATCGCACTGTCGCTCGGCCGTCCGATTGTGGCGTTCCCGCAGCAGGACCACATCGCCCATATCGAGACGCATTGCGACTTTTACGAAAGCCAACTGTTTCAAACCCTCGTCGGAGGCTCACTGCCGGCGATGTCCGGCCTCATGGCGAACCTGAAGGAGCATCTAGCACTGTGGTACGGAACGCAAGTACATCAGATTGCTTCGAGTGAAGCCACGGCGGCGGCTCAGCAACGCGACCCCAGCTCCGGGAAGGTGGATATCGGTGACCTGCCGCAAACGGCAAAGGCCGATCCGCAGATAGGGCAGCTCTATGACGCCATGTTGGCGGCGGCATCCGCCAGGGTAATGCAGGCATCCATGCAGCAACCGCAGTTGCAACGTGCGGTTAAAACCATCGCGCAGTTACAGCAGCAACTGAAACAGATGCAGCCTCCGCAGCCTACCGATCCGGGCGCTGCCGCAATGGCTGAGGTGAATCGCCAGCAGGCGAAGGACCAGACGGATGCGAAGTTGAAGACGCAGGAGCTTGCGCAGGATCAGCAGCGGTACGCGCAGGAAGATCAGTCGCGCATTCAGCAGCAGATCATTCGCAGCCAGGGAGACAAGGAGGTGGCCCAGGAGGAAGGCTCCGTGAAGCAGCTCATCACCTCAGAAGACAATCAGACAGCAATTGAAATTGCCGGCATGCGCGCGGCAATGGGGAAGGGAACCAATGTCACCAACGGACAAGCGGTTGGAAAGTCCGCACCTCGGGTCTGACCTCATAACTCTCGCAGATCATCCACGTGTCGAGTTGGGTGATTGCAAGGCATATCACACACTCCCGGACGGAACGGTGGTTCCCTATCACGTAATCGCCTTTCTGGGGCTGACCCTCGAATCCGTCAAAAAGCGCTTCGACAAAGAAGTTGATCGCGTCCTGCGGTCGGCACCGGCTGACTGCGTTGTGTATGTGCGGCGCGTCCCACAACACGAGCTTGCCGGTCGATTTCATATGTACTCGGCGCGGTTCGGAATTCCCGGCTTTGACTGGCGCGGGATCGTAACCCATCTCAATGGCGCGATGATACCAACTGTTAGTTATCTCAAGGACCAAACATGGCGAAGAAAGAAAGTGTGACATCCGTTCAAGGCGCAGACGGCGGTATGCACTATCGAAACAAGTGCGGGAAGCTCACGGCGTCGGATTTACAGATGCCTGGAAAGCCGACTCCTGAGAACCGCCAGGCATACAAGAAAGGAGGCATGGTGCGCAGAGCAGGGCGGGGCCGGTGAAGGATCTCATCAGCCCATTCTACAAAGCGCTGGATGATGCAAAGAACGCAGCAGTGACCATCAAACCAACTGCAGATAGGGATGCTAGCTATCAGCTTGGATTCACTCAAGGGCGGTTTTGCGGCCTCACAGATGGACTGCGCCTCGTTCAAGCGTGGCTAGAGAACCAGGACAAACACAACAGAGACATTTGAATGTCACATATGAATCTCGCGACAGCCGCTGTATTTCACTATGACACCCTCGATGAAGCGTGGCCGAAAGTTGATCCGGGGCACGAGCCGATGGGCTCCGCGATCCTCTTTCAGATCCAGCGCGTTTCTAGTCGTACTGCAGGCGGCATCATTCTGGCGGAACAGGCCAAACAGAGCGAAGCGAGCCACATGCAAGCCGCTCGCGTTGTCGCCATTGGACCGCTCGCATTCAAGCATCCGGACACGTTGGCTCCGTGGCCGGAAGGAGCGTGGGTGAGGGTGGGTGATTTCCTGCGCGTGCCCAAGTACGGCGGTTTTCGTTTCTCGGTCAAGTGGCGGCATCCGAAGGAAAAAGATCCGGAGGAGATCGCGTTCGTATGTTTCGAGCCGCAGCAAGGCTGCATCCTGCGGATCACTGGTGATCCGCTTCTCACTACAACTTACATTTAATTGAGCTGCCCGCTACGGCGGGAGGTTATATGCCAAAAAACGAAGTGATTGACGACCATGAGCAAGACGAACAGGAAAGTGAAGCTGGCGGTGTAGCAAAGGAGCAGGGGGCGGAAGAGCCGGAAGCTCCAACCCAAGCTGAAACATCCGAAGATGAACGTCTTTCCGAAGGCGGCGAAGCAGAGCAGGATCAAGACAAGCCGGATGACGACACGCAGGAGCGACATCGGGAAACATCGAAAGAGCGGCGGGAGCGCAAGAAGCGCCGCGAGCGGGAGCTGCGCGAGACCAACATCGCATTGTGGCGCCAGAATCAGGAAATCATGCGCCGGTTGGCCAACGTGGAAGGACGTTCGCTAGAAAGTCAAGTGTTGACTGTTGACAGCAGGCTATCGGAGTGTATAAATGACGCCGACCAAGCGGAGCGCATCGAACTTGCTGCCCAAAAAGCGGGCAATGACGAAGATGTGCGAGCCGCACGACGCCTCCGTGAAGAAGCCCAGAATCGGGCTGCACAACTTCAGGCAACAAAAGACCGGTTAGCGCAAGCGCTGACCCAACAGCGAAATCAGCCTGTACCTCAAGCGCCCCCGGTGGGTGCGGAAGTCATCGAACATTCGACCCGCTTCCGGTCGGATAAGCCGTGGATTCAATTCGGGCCGAACAATCAGCCCGGCAATCTGGAAACCGCTACTGCCGTCTCAATAGACGCTGCCCTCAAAGCTGAGGGACGCATCAGTGAGACTGAGCCGCGCTACTGGCAAGAGTTGGATAAGCGAGTCAAAGCCGCACTTCCGCACTTGTTCCGGTCGGCGCAGGCTGACGAAGACTACGACGACGACGAGGACGACGAATTGAGTGAAGCACAACAGGGTCAGGCCGGTCGGCAGAACGCGCGCCGCAATCCGCCCGTTGGCACTTCGAGCCGGAACGGCGCGGCGAGCCGCACCGTGTCGCGAATCTCCGCAGGTCGTGTAGCGGCAATCAAGGAAGCTGGAATGTGGGATGACCCCAAAGAGCGCGCCAGGGCTATCAAGGCGTATGAAAAGTATGACAAGCAAAACGCGCGGCATTGAGGCGGCGACCATGACGGACACGAAAGACACTCCACCGGATGACCGATTCAGCCACAGCGCCGGGCATCTACGACCGGAGCAGCCGTGCAGCACCAATCGGCAGCCAACGTCCCAAACTCGCGGACTGTCTAAGGAAGATCGGATCTCGCGTTTTCGTACCGAAATGTACAACAACGTGCTCCCGTCGCTTCCGGACATTCCAGGGTTTCACGTGTGCTGGCTTTCCACTACCAACTCCAGCGATTCGATTCAACGGCGTGAGTCGCAAGGCTACGAGCGGATTCGTCCTGCGGAGATGCCGGGGTTCGAACACATCACCCTCAACTCTGGACCCTCAGCCGGCTACATCGGTCTAAACGAAATGGTAGCGGCGAAGCTGCCCTTGGACCTGTGGGTGGAATACATGGCAATCAGCCACCACGAGCGGCCATTGGATCAGGAGGAGAAGCTGCGGGATACCGTTCGCTTTATTCAGCAAGCCGCACAGGAAGGCGGCGCGCAAGTTTACCTGGGTGATGGCACTCAGGAGCTGATGGGGACTCGCGCCCCCCAGGCAATGTTCACAGAGTAATTCCCCCGCGTCCGCCCGTTCCGGGCAGACCGAAGCCACTTTCGACTCCAGCGCTGGCACCCGTCTATCGGGAGCCGCTACGGCCCGCGTCCGGGCTGCTTTCGCACAAAACAACTTCTCGTATCAACCGGACATGGTTTGTAGGTAGGCATAGACATGGCAACAGTTGCATCGCCGTTCGGCCTTCTGCCGCGCTGGCATCCCTCGGGCCAAACCCGCAGCAATGCGTATGACAACGTGTTGCTGTCGGGGATGACCACGCCCATTTATCAGGGTACACCCGTCAAGCTCGTTATCGGAGCTGGCGCTGCGATCAGCGGCGTTACCGTTCCTGTCGGCCAGATGGTCATCGCTCCCGTCGCGGCAACCACGGATGCATTTCTAGGTGTCTTCGACGGTGTTGAATACGTCGATTCCAACGGGCGGGGCCAGTACAGCAAGCAGTGGCCTGCTGGGCTTGCGCTCGCAGCAGGAACAATTCCGCGAGTCTGGATCTTTGATGATCCGGCCAACATCTATGAAATTCAGTTCGACGGCGCACTGAATACAGGAACCAACGCCTACAACTTCTACGGTAAGCAGGCGGTTTTCACCGGCACGGACATTTCAGCCACCGCACCAGCCGGAAACTCGACAACCGGAATGTCAGCCTGTCGGGCGAGCGCAACCCTCACGGCAACCGGCTCACAAGGCCAACTGCGCATCGTCAACCTGCCGGGGCAGCCGATTAACACGATTCAGGACGCATTCCCAACTGAATACGTGCAGATCGCGAGGCATCAATTCGTCAACCCGCAGACCTCGCTGTAAGCGCGGGCACTGTTAGAAGCTAGGAGTTAGATAAATGGCAGTCCCGATGCGGAGTACAGACTTCCGTTCAATCGTTGAACCGATTCTGAACGAAGTCTTTGATGGTGTTTACACGCAGCGCACGGATGAGTGGAATCAGGTTTTCAAACAGGTTACGGGCACTCCCCGCGCCTATCACGAGGAACCTGTGTTGTTCGGGTTCGGCGCCGCCCCCGAATTGCCAGATGGCCAGCCGGTCACGTATCAAATCGGCGGGACCTTGTTTATCAAGCGATACATCTATGCGGTGTACGGGCTTGCATTCAGCATCACAAAGGTGCTGGCTGAGGACGGAGACCATATCCGAATCGGCAAGACTTTCGCGGAGCATTTGGCACAGTCGCTGATTGAGACCAAGGAGCTGCTGTGCGCCAACGTGTTGAACCGTGCGTTCAACAACGCCTATCCGGGCGGTGATGGCGTTTCGCTGATCAACACGGCCCACCCGATCTACGGCGGAAATGTATTCTCCAATCAGTTGAACACAGCCGCTGCGCTCTCGCAGACTTCGCTTGAACAGATGCTCATTCAGATTCGTTCGGCTGTTGACAACAACGGCAAGAAGATTCGCCTCGAGCCAGAAAAAATCGTTGTATCTCCGTCCAACGTCATGCAAGCGGAAGTGCTGCTCAAGAGCCTTCTACGCACAGGAACGACGAACAACGACATAAACCCTGTCAAGTCGTTGGGTTTGCTCAAGGGCGGACAAGCGAACCTGTCTCGCCTGACGTCCAACACGGCGTGGTGGATTCAGGCATCGGCACCGCAGGGACTGAAACTAGTCATGCGCCGTCCTCTCGAGAAGAGCATGGAAGGTGACTTTGAGACAGATTCGAGCCGCTTCAAAGCGACAGAGCGCTATCAGGTCGGCTGGACTGATCCGCGCGCAGCGTGGGGCACGCCGGGCCTTTAACTCTACGGAGAATTGATCTATGGCTATTTCCGTCGAGACGGGTCCGCTCGTCACCGCAGGTAATCTCAATCCCGTACAGGACTCGGAGCCCGGCGCGGGCGCGAACCTTTGGGCGAAGGGTGACGGCCTTGTCGATCCCCGGTATGTGTCCTCTATTGGCACTGCACCCGGCGTGGGGCGCGTCCTGGGGCTGTACGCCTCTCCGATCTTGTCGTTGGTCGATGGTTTTCCGCAGGCTCCACAGGCTGCGGGCATCGCATCTATTGCCCCCGCAACCGCCATTGCAACTGCTGCGGCGGGCGGCACGGCTGTTCCCCTGGTTGCTACGAACGGCAATCTCGGGTTCAACATCAACGTGCCGATTGTTCCCTGGGTTACGACTCGGAACACAACCAACCCGACCACGGACGGCAAGGTTCCCGGATACGGGCTCTCCAGCACTCCGGGCTCGTTCGTGGCTTCGAACGTCGTCAATACGCTAGCGCTGGACTTCGGGTCGGCTGTCTTCACCTTGCCGGCTGCGGCCACGATAACCGCGACTCCGTTGACCAGCAACGCTACGTCTCCCGGCTCCGTGCACCCCAGCTCACAATCAGGGGCTTCGTTCCCTGCGAACCAGATCCTCACCGTACTGGCCGCTTCGAACACGGCATGGAAGAACCCGCTGAAGTTCTACTATCCGGGCCAGTGGGTCATTGTTCCGGGCGCGGGTAACGCGGCGGGAACTACCTGCCTGATCACGCAGGTAGTCGCTTATGACTACGTTCAAAAGTTCCTTGTGATCGCGAATCCGTGTCTCAACACAGCCGCGAACAACACAGGCGTAGGTGTCGGCTCGGCCGATCCGCAGGGCATTGCCGCGTGGCCGTACCTGCGGACCGGGGATACAGCGCTTTACAATCCAGCCGAAGGCATCACGCGCAATCTGTCAGTTGTGTCGAGCAACGCCGCCGACACGGCCATGCTGTTCACGATTCAGGGGTATGACATTTGGGGTCTGCCCATGACGGAGCAGATCACTTCGAACGGTACTACACCGGTTCTGGGCAATAAGGCGTTCAAGTACATCAGTGCTATTACGGTGTCGCACGCCGGTAGCTTTTCCACGACCGGAACTGTGACGGTGGGCACTCCGGCTACCAACACGGGGGCGCTCGGTCTCCCGGTATACCTTGATCAGTTTGAGTATCTGGAAATTTTCGCAAATGGCGCCTTGGTCAGTGCGAATACCGGGTTCACGGCAGGTCTTACGCCCACGACAAACCCGGCGACCTATACCACGGCTGACAACCGTGGAACGTATGTCATGGGGACCGCCCCGACCGGATCGGTGCATTACGTCATCTACGCGGATATGTCGCAGTCCCAGGCTGCTCGCGCATCTAATCTGTATTTCAGTCAACTGTTTGGTTTGACGCAGACCTAACAAGTGCGCCCGATCAACGTCACGTTGGGCAACCTTGCGGCGGCCAGCGCGAACAACATTGCGCTGAGTCAGTCGCTTGCAGGTGCTGGTCCCGTTACCCTCAACGGGTCTACCGTTGTGGGCGGTGTGGCCGTGCTGGATCAAGCGCGACAAGTGCTGATTACGAGCGCGGGTGATGATCACCTGATTACCTTTACGGTCACCGGTCTCAACCGGTGGAATCAGGTTATTTCAGAAACGGTCACGGGCGGCGCTATAGCCGCAGTCCCGACGACAAACGCCTTTGCGACCGTGACGAGGATTGTGAGCTCCGGGGCAACGGCGGCTGCCATCACCGTGGGCACCAACGGTGTCACCAGCATCATGATTCCGGTTGACTGGGAGGCAAATCCTACCAACATCGCGCTCAATGCCGTTGTGACCGGTACGGTGAATTACACCGTCAATCAGACCTGGGACAATCCGTATACAAGCACGGGCCTGTATCCGGCCAACTGGACTGCGATCTCAGCGCTGTCAGCCAAGACCGCGACCGTTCAAGCCAACATCACGAACGACTTCACCGCGCTTCAATTGGTTATCAATTCAGGCACGGGCTCGGTGCTGCTAGATGTCGTTCAGGCGGGAACGCCGGCCTTCATCTCCGCCTTCAGCAGCGGCGGCAGTGGCGGGGGTGGGCTCGGCACGTACCTGGCCTATGCGAGTCCGGCCGGCGCACAAAACAACGTCAACCCGTCCGGCTTTAGCAGCTCGGTCGGGCTGCTCGACGTCACCCTTGCAGCGGGCGACGCCAATTGGACCGGGCTAACGGCGGGCGCAGACCAACAAATGTTGATCATTGCCAACGCTGACGCTACTCACAACCTCACCCTAAACGGTCTGAACGCGGGTTCCAGTGCGGCAAATCAATTTCGGGCGGGCGGCGACCCAGTGTTGCCTCCGCTGGCAGCACTGCTGCTTTGTTACTACACCACGGCGGCTAAATGGATCGTTGTATGAATAAGCGCAACCTCATTTTGTTTGGATTTGGCCTATCGCTGTCATTGCTGATGGGCGCTACCATTTACTACCAATTTAGCCCCGGTGGCGCATTATCTGGCACATGGAATAGTCAAACCGTCAATTTGGGATCGGGCGCATTTGTAACCGGCAACCTGCCTGTGAGCAATCTCAACAACGGCACGAATGCAAGCTCGACGACGTTTTGGGCTGGTAATGGCACCTGGGCCACTCCTGCGGGCGGGGGCGGCGGCGCGAAATTTGCTTACGCCCAAATCAATGGGCCGTGCACGGCGGCAGTTCGAACCCCGGTCGGCGTCAATTCCGTTCCAAACAGCATTGGGGCAGGAGACTGTACAACTTTCTTCAATCCCTCCAACTACTTCTCGGCCGAACCCTGGTGCACGGCTGTTGTTACGGGCAGCCAGCAGGGAACAATTTCAATCCGTGGCTCCACTTCCTCACAAATTACGTGGGGCATTTCTCTACCTTCTTCGGGCGGTGCGGGAGTGGCCCAAGGCTTTGAAATGATCTGCATTGGTACATAAAAGAGGCAATCATGGGCTCTCCGAAGTACGGCGAATTCTCATTCAGCAAGGACCACGGCTATTCCGGGTCCTGCGGCGGTACGTCCGTCAAGGGCTACATGCGCGGTGGAGCTGTGAAGGGCGGCGGCCGAAGCGTCAATATGAAGCGGGCGTCGATCTCCGAGATGGTGCACAACCCCTCTGTCGAAAAAGACACCACCGACTCATGGAATGACGACAAGCCTGTCGAAACTCCGAACTACAAACATGGCGGCATGGCGCGCAAGTACGCCAAAGGCGGCAATGTCAAAGGCGATCACGAGCCTACCGTGATGCCGGGCAAATACTTCACGCCCTACAGCCTGGGCGGCGGAGTGGAGAAGCCAACGCCGGTTCCCAAAGGCCGCGCGTCTGCGTACGCCTGCGGGGGTGGAGTTGAGTCGCCCACGCCAGTGCCAACGGGCCAGCGCTCTCCGTATGCGTGCGGGGGGGGCGTGGAATCACCGACACCGATCCCGGCTACGAAGATGCAGAACTACAAGAAGGGCGGCCCGATGCGGAAAGCCGCAGGCGGTCCGGTTCAAGGAAATCCCGCGAATATGTATGGAGACAACGTAGATATTCGTCGGATCGCGCGCATCGACGGCGAGACCATGCATCCAGGCAGCCTTGCGGCCAAAGGGTATGCCAAGGGAGGACACTTCATTCAATCAGCCATCAAACATCCCGGCGCGCTTCACCGGGAGCTGGGTGTTCCGATAGGGAAGAAGATCCCGGCCGCAAAACTCGACCGGGCAGCCCATGCGGGCGGGAAGCTCGGCCAGCGCGCTCGGTTTGCCGAGACCCTGAAAGGTCTGAATCACCACGCGCAAGGCGGTCGCAGTGAAAGCATCGGCGCGGACAAGGAAAAGTACGAAGCGTGCGGCGGAGTGATGCGCAAAGCGGCCGGAGGCATGGCGAGGATGCCACGCATACGCAAGATGGCCCGGCCGATGACTCCGACGATGCCAGCGAGCAACCCGATGACGCCCATGATTCCGATCCGTGCGCAGCGGCCAGTCTCTGCACTCAACACTCAGATGGCGATGCCTGGAGCTAGTCCGCTGGCAGCGACCATGCGCCGATCTGGAAATGGGCTGGCACGAGGCGGTCGGTCGCGCTAAAGTCCGTTCTTCGTTCAAAGGGCTGCCCTCTAGTTGGCAGCGGCCCTCACATCTCGTGAGGCGCACCTTTGACCGTTCTCGTTGGCGATTCCAACTTTACCGGCTACACCGGCCCAGGCCCCGTTGCTACGGACGGCGGCTACCTCGCGTCCGCGCCATTCATTGCGGTCAGTAATGGGCAGGTAACGACCCTCAATTGCTGGATCACGCCCGGCACCGCGACGACGTTCGTCATGGGCCTCTATGACGGAACGCTGCAGCGTTTGGTGTACTCCGGACCAGTGACGCCAGGAGCGGCTGGCCTCGTCCGCTTTCCCATTGCTCCGACGCCAGTGATTGCGCTTCAGGCGTATCAACTACTTCTTATATCTAATACCGGCACATTCCAGTTTGGCGTTGATTCGACGCTGAGCGGTAACACCAAGAAGGCTGCGGGCGCGAACGTCGCTTATCCAACTCCGGTTCTAAATTTGACCGGGGTGACCGCTACTGCATTCGCGGCACCCGCCTTCTACGCGGATGGTGACAGTCAAGCGCTGACCATCGAGACATCCGGGACGAGTGGCCAGACGGTTCTCAACACCGCAACCGTGATTGCTCGCGCCTTCAATCGATGCCGTCTGCGGGCGGCCGTCATTAGCGATGAAATCGTCCAGAAGGCGCAGGACGAGTTGTTCCTGTTTCTTTCGGACCTCTCCAACGGACCGGCGCCGCTATGGGCTATCGACACCGTACTGCTGCCATTCACGCAGGGCCTATCCGGCGTGACGATGCCGGCCGGCACGATAGACCAGAAAAACGTCAACTACCGGTTCATGAACCCGCTGCAGAGCAGTGCAGCGACCACGTATGCACCGACATCGCAGACGCAAGTCAACACGGTAGGCATTACCTGGGGCGCACCCGCAGTCCCGATCTACATTCAGATGAGCCTCGATGGTACGACGTGGACGACGTTGGTTGCGACGAGTCCGAACGCATCGATTGGACAGACGACTCTATATGACTTGGACGGAAGCGCTCCGGCGCTGTACTACCGTGTCATCGCCCAGCCGGTCCCGGCCGGGCTGACCTTCACGGCTACGAATGTCGCCTTCTACGGGAATCTGTACGAGGTTCCCATGGCGGCATTCTCGCGCGACGAATGGTCCCAGCTCTCACCGCGAACATTCCCAGGCAGCCCCCGACAATATTGGTTCGAACGATTGCAGCCGGTGCCGATTATCCACTTCTGGCCGGTGCCGCAGCTCATGGACCAACAGCAGGCGTGCGCTGTGGTATGGCGTACGCGCCAAATCATGGACGTGGGCACGCTCAATCAACGGATTGAAGCGCCGCAGCGTTGGATGCTGGCCATCGTGGACGGGCTTGCCGAAGCGTTGGCGCGGGTATGTCCGGAAGTAGATCCGGCGCAGCTCCCCATTCTCCAGGCGTACGCCGCAAATTCACGTCGCCGCGCTCTCGGGGAAGAACGCGAGAACGCGCCCATGAAGATCATTCCTCAAATTTACAAGTACACCCGATGAGTTACTGGTTAGACCCAACTGGGCATCCTAACTACGGCATCGGACTGTGTGCGCGCTGCTCGCGCAAGATGCATTTGGAATTCCTGTACGACGATCCCAACTATCCGGGCCTGAAGGTTTGTCAGGAAGACCTAGACGAACTGGACCCATACCGGTTACCCCCGCGTGAGCCGGACCAAATCACGTTGGATTTCGTGCGACCGGATGTCCCGTTGCAGGTTCCAACCACGCCCCCCACAGCGCCCGGCGATACCGGATGGCCTCCGGCCGACTCGGTTTCATCCAATGGCTCTACCTACATCCCAGGAACCTAACTGAATGGCCACAGTATTGAGAAGCGAGCGCAGTCAGAGCATCGGGACAACGCCAACTGCGATAGGGGGCTATTCAGCGCCTTCCGTGACAACGGGCGTCTACGTGACCGGCCTGAGCGTCGCAAATACTTCCGGCGCCTCCGTGACCGTCACGGTTGATCTGTGGACTGGCTCTGTCGCAACGAACGTCGTGAAGGGGGCGACTGTCGTTGTGGGCGGCGCGGTCATGTTGGCTGACGACGGAAACCGGATCGTCCTCAACTCCGGTGATCAGGTCCGGGTGACTTCGAGTGCCGCAACCTCACTAGACGCCATCATGTCCGTTGCGGAGATTACATGAGCGAACAGTTTCCTCAGCCAGTTGGCAACGGACTTCGGTATTCAGTGGGGCGGCTCAAGTTACTGGATGCCGGAACAGGCAACTCCGTGATTGACTTTGCCCAGACTGCGCTTTCGTTTGGCAACAGCACGGACAACCCAACGTTCACCTTCAGCGGAAGTGGGCTTGCGCAAATGAACGGCGGCCTGCAGTTGACCGGCACCCGCCCATCCGTCAGCGCCGGCACATCGCAGATGTTGTTCGGAGCTACAACGGGCGGTGTCCCCCAAATGTGGTGGGTCAATTCGACCGGCGCGGCGGATGCGAAAATCTGGGATTCCTTTGCCAGTGCCACGGATCTGCAATTTCGGCTCATAAACGATGCCAACAGCACGGCCACGACTTGGCTCGATGTCACCCGCAGTGGAACCACCGTCAGCGCTGTCGCATTCGCCGGACCGCTTACTGTCGGCAGTCCGTCATCCGCTACATCGGCGCAATCCATTACGCAAAGCAACAGCGGGCAGGCGGTATTGGACTTCCACTTTACGAACACCAGCGTAGGAACCTCGCAGCTCAGATTTCTAAACAACAGTGCATCCGCACAGAGCGAACTGGACTTCTTCGCGAACGGAACAAACACAGGCCGCGTCAGAAACGACTTTCAAGGGACCATGAACTATATCGCGTTCACCGGTTCCGGCACGCACAACTTCTGGGTGCGTGGTGACAGTGGAGTCGGCGCGCAATCGCTGACCATAGCGGCTAGTGGCTCAGTCAACATCGCCGCACCGTCGAGCGGGTTCGCATTGGTTGCTAATGGCGATTGCGCTTTTGGGGTCAGCGGCAACACGGTTCGTTTCAACGTTCCAACACAGAACACGGCTAGTGCCGGTGGCACTGGTGCGCTGCCCGCGACCGTCCTGGGTTATGCGGCCTTCAACATCGCCGGCAACTTCGTCGCAGTTCCCTACTACTTCCTATAAGCGCCAGCCGTACGCACATGCAAATCGCTCCGCAAACCAAGGTGGCATTGAGCCTGACCGCCGCCATGGTTCAAACACTGCTCACCGCACTGGGGGAAATACTCCACAAGGATGCCGCTCCTGTGGAAGCGGAAATCATGTCGCAGCTCGAAAAGCAGTTTGCGCCTCCGGCACCTGCTGAGGCATCGCCAGCGGCGGAGGCGAAATAGTCCTTGGCCACGGCAATGACATACACCTCGTTGATAGGCGACCTGCAAGCCTATCTCGAGCGGGGACAGACGACGGACCCTGCCGTTTACAATCAATTGCCGAAGTTGATTGAGAACGCGCAGCGTCGGATTGCGCGCAGTGTAAAAATCCTCGGATTTCAACAGGCGGTAACCAGCACGTTTGTGCCCGGAACCGCGGTGCTTCCAAAACCGGATCGTTGGCGAGAAACCATCTCGTTCAACTTCGGAAACTACAACCGCACCAGCCGCCAATACACGGTCCGTACGCTGATTGTGCCACGGAGCTATGAGTTTATCCGCTCGTTCTGGCCTGACGACACAGCAACTGGTCAGCCTCAATATTATGCGGACTATAACTACAACAACTGGATATTCGCGCCGACGCCAGACCAGGCATACCCATTTGAAGTGCTGTATTGGGAACTGCCCGCGCTGCTCGATGCCGTCAATCAGACAAACTGGCTGACGCAGTATGCACCAGAGGTGCTGCTGTACTCCTCGCTGTTGGAGTGCACCCCCTTTCTGAAGGATGACGGACGTATCCCGACCTGGGAAGGATTGTATCAGCAGGGGATGCAGGCGCTGTCAAACGAAGACATACAGGACCTCGTGAGCCGCGCCACTCAGACACGACAGACAGTAGGTAGCCAATGACCAGTTACACGGCAGTATTCAGCGGTGCGGTCATTTGGCCCAGCCCGACCAACTTCCAGACTCTGACGATAGCGAGCGGCGGCACGCTCGTATTGACGTGGCCCACAGACAATTATCCGGCCAGTTCTACCATTGTCGGGCGCATCAACAACGTCTCGCCGGGCGGTCCGGGATGCACCCTGCAGATGCCCTCCGCACTCAACGTGTCGGTCGGAGAAGTGGGCATCTTCTTCAATCTCGGCGCGGATGCCGTGACGGTTTTGGATGCGGCAGGCGGCACCATCGTCTCGATTGGCGCAGGCATCGCCTACTACCTATATATCACTGACAACTCCACTCTCGCCGGAACCTGGGGCACCGTGCAGTTTGGCGCGGGCACCTCTTCAGCGAGCGCCGCAGCCTTGGCGGGACCTGGGCTCGCCGCATCCGGCGCTGTACTTCAGCAGATCATGGCCGTTTCCGGCCTCAATGCGAACTACACGGCGGGGTCCACTGACCGCGATAAATTTCTGAACTGGACCGGTGGCGGCGGCGGCACGTTGACGCTTCCCACGGCGGCCTCAGTCTCAAACAATTACTACATACAATTTCGTAACTCCGGAACCGGTGCGGTCACCGTAGCAACCCAAGCGCCCGATCTCATCAACGGAGGAACGACGCTCAGTTTCAATATCAATGATTCCGCGTTCATCGTAACCGATGGGAGCAATTGGTTTACGCTCGGCTTTGGAAGCATCAATACCAACATCTTCAACTTCCAAGTCGTAAGTCTCGCCGGCCAGTCGGGCACCTATGTGCTCCCGGCCAATCTTCAGAATAAAGTCGCGTACCGATTCACCGGAGCGCTGGCGGGTCCAACCAACATCCAGGTTCCAGCCACGGTGCAGCAGTACTGGGTCGATAATGAAACGACTGGTTTCGCGTTGGGTATCGGTACGTCAACGCAGATTGGAACCGCCACCCAAATCAATCTGATCGAGCTCGCGCGGTACATCCTTTACTGCGATGGCGTGAATGTCCTGAATGCGGACACGCAAGGCTTGTCGGTGCCGATCTCGATACTGCAGGGCGGTACGGGTGCTACCACCGCCAACGGTGCGCTCGTCAACTTGGGCGGAACCTCCATAGGCATAGCCCTCTTCACCGCCGCCAATCAGGCGGCGGCGCAGACGGCGCTCGGTGTGATTTCCGGCTCTGACGCCATCGCCTGGGCGATAGGCATGTAATGCCATTCAGCCCCTTCCCGCTCAACTTTGATCCCGGCATACAGCGTGACGGCACGGAGCTGTCCTCCAATGCCTACACGGATGGTGTGTGGGCGCGCATGCAGTACGGTCGCCCTCGCAAAATTGGAGGCTACAAGGTCATCACGGCGCTGATGACCGACATATCACGCGCGCTCAATAGCCAAACGCAGAACGGCTCCTCCTACATTCACTCCGGTTTCGCGGCCGGGATCGAAGTGGTGCAGATCGATGCGAACGGCATCGCGACCGTGCCCTCGGATCGCACTCCCGTGGCTTTCCCTGCCAGCGTCAACAACATCTGGCAGCTTAGTACGTTCTTCGACACCGGGACGAACAAGCAGCAGGAAATCGCCTTTGTGGTTCCGGGCCTGCGCGATCTCGCCTACGGCGCCACAACAGGCCATCTGTATGCCGGTCCGGTTTATACCACGACGGCACTGACTGCCGTTGCCGGGCTCGCGACCGATGCAACGGGCGGGATCGTGGTGACTCCACCGTATCTCACCATCTACGGAAGTAACGGACTCGTTCAATGGTCCGCTCCCGGAACGCCCTTGGACCTGACGGGAACGGGTAGCGGCGCGGCGCGCGTGACGGAGCAAAAGATAGTGCGTGGTCTGCCGCTGCGCGGCGGCGGCGGATTTTCGCCGGCCGCACTCCTTTGGTCTCTCGATTCTGTCATTCGCATGTACTTCGTAGGCGAGCCTGCGATTTTCGCCTTCGACACTTTGACGGCGCAGTCATCGATTCTGTCTCACAACGGTGTCATCGAAAACGACGGCGTGTTTTATTGGGTGGGCCAAGACAGATTCTTCATGTTTAACGGCGTGGTCCGTGAGATTCCAAACGATAAGAATCTCAACTTCTTCATGGACAACGTTAATCGGACGTTTGCCCAAAAGGTCTTTGCGACCAAGTGCTCACGATACGGGGAAATCTGGTGGTGTTTCCCTTACGGAAATGCCACGGAGCCTAATTGGGCGGTCATCTACAACTATCGGGAGAATAGTTGGTATGACACTCCGCTGCCAAACGGGGGCAGGAGCTTTGGAATCGAAAATGACGTAGCGGCCGGAATGATCATGTCCGGGGTGCAGCTATTTAATAACACAACCTACAGGCTGTGGCAGCACGAGACCGGCACTGACGAGATAGACGTCAACAGCGTGAATGCCATCCCCAGCTCGTTTACCACGGCGATTATCACGCCGGAAACATTCTCGCAGCCGCGTGACGGCAATCTGCACATCGACACACTCGAGCCGGACTTCGTGCAGGTGGGCAACATGACCGTGACGCCAATCGTTCGTGGCGTGGCGCGAAGCCCATTCGTCAACCTGACACCGATCTCGTTCGCGGCTACGGCATCCAGCTCCCTGGAACAACAGGTATCCATGCGTGTGTCCGCAAGGCAGATCAAGTTGCAATTCTCTAGCAATGTAACCGGGGGCAATTATCAGTCGGGGAAAACCATCGCCAACATTGAAGCCGATCAGGCGCGGCGCACACGGTAATGACCACGCACGCCGATATCGTCAATCCGTATGGCATGGATCTTCAGGACTGGGCTGATTCGTTCGTGCTGGCCATGGCGCACATGTTGCCGTTGCCACAAATGGACGGCGCAGGCGACTTTGAGAAATGGGCCGCGCAGATTGCGCAGGAGCCCATCTTGGAGCCCTTTCGCCTTCCGGCACCGCCCAATGTGACACGTTGGCGCGACTGGGCTCTACAAACAATCAATTCACTTTCCACTATAGGGGCGAGCTGATGGCTTACGATCCCAACAACCCCATGGGCAGCCCCTTTCAGGCTGCGCAGGGTGCGCTCAGCGTAGCGCAGGGCGCGCGACGGGGCGGCGTGGGTGGCGCTGGCCAGATACTCGGCGGAGCCTCCAAGATTGCGGGTGGCTTGGGCAGTGCCGCGCCCAACTATGCAGCGACGCTCGGTAGTGCGAGCAATTCTCTAGGGGAAGGATCAAATGCGCTTGGAATCTACGGCGGGCTGCAACAGGGCGGCGTAGGCGGATATGGAGGTGCGGCGGTCAACGCGGCCCAGCTCGGGGCGCGCAGTGGACTGCTCGACAAAGGCACCTCATCGAATCTGAATAGCGCGGCCGGCGACCTGGGCAACGTCCTTGGGATATACAACGGGATCAAACAGGGCGGTGTCGCGGGTGATGCCAGCGCGGCCATCAATGCCGCAAAGCTCGGAAGCAACGTGGGCGCGTTTGGAGGCGCGTCGGGTGCCATCGGGAGCATCGCCGGATACGCCGCGATCCCGCTCGACATCTACAACGAAGTCAACAACTGGGAGTCGGGCAACACTGGCGCGGATGCGCTCGCGGGTGCCCAGACGGGCGCGGCCATCGGCTCAGTCATTCCTGGCGTGGGCACCGTCATTGGGGGACTCGTGGGCGGCGCAGCCGGGGCGCTGTCTTCTGCCTTTGGTCCGGGGCGCGTTGATCCGGAGAACAAGAATTTCGAAGGGTTTACGCAGGCGTACAACAAAGCCTCCTCGCCACAGCAGAAAGCCGACATCGCGGCCTCTGTACGAGACCCCTACACAGCGCTGGCCGGCTTGTTTGATCTGCGCAAAGGCCAGATTAAGGGCTCGATTCCGTTCTATCAGCAGTACGGGCGCAAGGGGGAGCAGCAGTTCACCAATGACATGACGAGTCAGATACAGCACGCCATCGACAACGGAACCGTTTCAAAGAACGATGACGCAGCGGCGATCTACTCGAAGGTAGTCGATCCATGGATTGGCTCCATGGGAAAATGGGACGATTCCAACAAGCCTGCAATGCAGGCGCTCTTGACTCAGATGGTGTCCCAGTACATGGGAGGTCAGGCGGGGCAGAATTGGAAAGCGATTGGTGGCGACAACCCTTTCCAGAACTTGCATGCACCTTCCTGGGGTGGTGCGGGGGCCGCGCCGACATCTCAGGCACCCCAAAGCGCTCCGGCCATCGCGTCCCCACTACAACACGCAATCGGTGCAAGTGCGCGCCAGTTGGCTCGCGGTGGAGAACTGCGGAAGCTCTATGAGGGAGATTTCGCTGAAAGGCGCCTGCGGTTTGATGAAGGCGGCGGCGTTGATTACCTCGATTACTACGATCCTTCCTACATCCCGCGAGAATATACATACGACGCGCCTGTTGTAGACCCAGATACGCTGACGAATCCCTACGGCAATGACTGGTCCATAGGCAACTCAGTATCTGAGCTTCCCAGTGCCAGCAGCGCTGCTGATCCCGGTATTTTCTCAAACCTGTTGGGTTCGCTTAAAGGCATGAGCGGCGGACAGCAGCTCGCGCTCGGTAGTGGACTGGCCGCTCTATTGACTAGCGGCGGATCAAACGCGAAGGGATCGGGTGCGAACTATTCACCCTCTCCCCCATCTCCGTTCGCTACTTCCGGTCCCACTGCGACTGGTCCGCAAGCGACCAACATCTACACGAGTCCCACGACAACGCCCCGGACGCAGACCCATCCGCAGAACATCGATTACGCGCACTACGGACGGGGACCTGAAGCGCAATTTTTTACCGGGGAGAACCAGGCAAGCGGTCCCAGCGCTGTTGCGAGTCCGCTGGCGGCTAGCGCGCCCAGCGTCAATGTGCCCACCGGCTACGTGCCGAACAACATGACGATTCAGCCGGTGATCCGACAACCCAGTGCGGGGCGCGCACTGGGAGGACGGGCCTACTCACCCATGATCGTCGGGCACGCCATGTCGCAAGGACGTCACGTGCGCGGTCCGGGAGACGGAACCAGCGATGACATTCCGGCGGTGCTATCGGATGGGGAATACGTGATCGATGCGGGCACCGTGAGCATGTTGGGTAATGGTAGCAACGAGGCGGGAGCGAAGCGCCTGGATGAAATGCGGGAGCGGATTCGAAGGCATGCGGGTGAAAAGCTGATCCGAGGGGAGCAGTTCATGAAGGCGAAGGAGCCGCAAAGCTACATGAGGAGAACGGGATGAGCCTCACGAGCTTTCTGACGCAAGATCCGGTCAACTATGCCTCCTCCAATAGTCAATCAACAACTTCTCTACCCAGTTGGTATAACGACTATACCCAAGGAATTCTGCAAAACGCGGCGCAGTTTGCGAACCAGGGCTATCAGACCTACGGTGGTCCGCGCATTGCGGATACCACGGCCGATCAGCAGGCATCCTATAACACAATCAACTCAGCGACTGGACTCGGCCAGGGAATCGCTCAGCAAGGAGTGGGGGCAGTCAACAACGCGCTGCAGCAGCCCAACGCTTCTGCGGCCGGCACGCCATATCTGAGCGCCGCGTCCGGTAACGTCAACAGCGCACTTGCGCAGCCCGGAGCGCTGCAAAGTGGACAGTCTTATCTCAACGCTGCCTCCGGAAATGTGAACAGTGCCTTGTCTCAGCCCGGAGCCTTGTCTGCCGCCCAACCGTATCTGAATAACGCGGGAACTCCGCTATCCCAGCAGACGCAGCAGTTTCTCAACCCCTACATTAATGACGTGGTGAATACGAGCAACCAACTGTCTGCGCGCAATTTCAATGAAAACGTGCTGCCTGGGCTGCAGGATCAATTCACGCGAGCCGGGCAGGTATACGGCGGAAGTCAACAAGGCGTATACGCGGCGCGGCTCGGGGCACAGGAGAACCTCAACGAGCAGGCAACCGATGCACAGCTACTGTCGCAGGGCTATAACAGTGCGCTGCAGGGCGCGACCAATCAGGCCAATATCAACGCTGGACTCGGCGCGACTGCAGGACAATTGGCCAACGCTCAACAGAATACGGGTCTGAGTGCTGCGAATATCAATGCTGGATTGGGTTCCACGGCCGGGCAACTCGCCAATGCACAGCAGAACACGGGTCTCAGTGCGGCCGGCATCAATGCGGGTCTCGGGGCCACGGCCGGCAATCTTGCCAACGCATCGCAGAATACCGGCATCAACGCGGGTACGGCGCTGGGAAATCTCGGCACTACGGCGCAATCGAATGCGCTGCAGCAGGCTTCGGCACAGAACGCGGCCGGTCAGCAACAACAACAACAGACCCAAAATAACTACAACCTCGCCTATCAGGACTTTTTGAACCAGCAGAATTATCCGCTGACGGCAGCTTCGGCCATGCAAGGTGCGTTGCAGGGAATTCAGGTGCCGGGCTCCACGAGTACCTATGGGTACAACCCCTATGGTACGGGGCAGTCGCCGCTAACCACGGCCGGTCAAGTCTTCAGCGGGGTCAACTCTCTGTTCGGAGCCGGTGGCACCCTCACTCCCAGTGCGCGGGGTGGATCGATCCGACGTCCCACGCTGCGACTATCACGGGGTGGCCTCGTGCGGCGGCGGGATTATGAGCGCCGCGTTGAAATAACTCGCTTGGCGGCACGCTATGGCTGATCAGACACAACCATCGAGCCCACTGGTGGACGCAGCGGCGGCACAGACCGGTCCGGGCGGGGAGATTACGCCCGATAGCGCCAAGCAAACCATCGAGCAGAAGATGCGCGAGCAACAGGCTCGCGCGGATGCGTGGAATTCGCGACTGTCCTCGCAGTACGAATCCGCCAAGGAAGCATCCAACGCCTACAAGCAACTTCTTCAGGATACGGCGGATCGTCTGCGTGGCACCAACGTGCAGCCCACGATGGCAGAGCGCTGGGGAGCCATTGCGAAAGGACTGGCAGCACCCGCTAGCTCCGGATCGTTCGCACAGCACTTCGCGAACGCGGCGGGTGCCGGCGCCGATCTCATGGCGCAGGCCCGGCAGGCGGAGCTGCAGAAGCAGGATCTGATTGCACGATATGGGCTCGAAGGGGCGCAGCAGGCGTTGCAAGCCAGTCAGATGGGTATCAATCAAGCATCCAGCCAGGAGAACAATGCGCAGAACCGCGTCGCGCAGCTTGCAACCTCGCAAGGCAATCTGAACCGCACCTCGCCGCTGCCTGCCGGTGTCGAAAGCATCGATCCGGCGACGGGCAACTATCGGATGTACGGTGGGCAAGTGATTCCGCCCTTGGAGTACGCGCGCACTTACAATCGACAGGTACAAACCGGGAAGACTGAAGGCAAGGCGTGGCTCGTCACGATGGCCGATGGCTCTCAACAAATCATCAGTACGCCTCCCGGAACCTTCGGACCTCCCCAGATACATGGGGCTCGCTCTATCGTGCCTGCGCCCGAAGGGTCTCAGCCATCAGCACCCGCGCCACACCCGCCGCAGGGAGCGGCGGGTGCACGGCCTGCTGTGCCTGGGACACCGGGAGCTGCGGTTCCACCGGGAGCGCCTGCCTCGGCGGTAGCACCGCATCCGGCCACTGCGCCGCCTGCTGTCGCCGCCCCCGCTCCGGCGCAGCACTCGGACTTGTATGAACGGGTTTGGACACCGCCCGCAACTGACATCCCTCAGTCACCATTGTCTGACACGAACTTTGCGCCGATCTATGCGCAAATTGCCGACAAAGCCTTCGCGAACATTCCGAAGATTGATTACGGTGCCGGACGCTCCAACAAGATGGGTGTCTCTCTCAGCGGTAAGAACATGGCGGAAGAGGATAAAGCGTACGCAGAAAACGAGATAAAGAATATACCGGAACGCGACGATTCAGCCTCGCGCAACGTGTTTGTAGCGCGACAGATGCTCGATTCGATCAACTCGGGAAATCTGCATTCCGGTCCTGGCTCGGAGTGGTCGCTGCCGATCCGCGAGCAGATGGCAGCCTTTGGCCTGATTACGCCGGATGCCGTCAAAGATGATGAAATATTCCGCAAGGAAGCACGCACGCTGGCGGCCAGCGGCTTGAAGACGACATTCGGCGGACGCATCACCAACATGGAGCTGGATAACCAGATCAGGGCCAATCCGAATCTGGCACTGACATTGCCCGCAATGAAGCAACTGTTAGAAATGGAGCTCGAAAAGGATGTGATGCAATTGCATCAAGACGCCATGTTTGGGGCGTATCACACGCAGGGTGGCTCGTCGCTGCAGTTCCGCAACTGGTATCGCCAATATTTTGACCCTTACGCCGCGAGCATGGCCAACCGGTCAATCGCGCAAGCTCAAGCGCGCCCGCAATCGGCCGGTGGAGCTGCGCCCACGCCTGAAATCCACGCGCCCATCATCAAGTTGACGCCGGAGCAGCGCGCAGCCTTGATCCAACAGATCAAGGCCAAGCAAGCGCAAATCCGCCA
>Ga0268264_10000387_pt1 | contig 63349 bp, 62 predicted proteins | sample KBSSwiS32_FD_190357 | JGI IMG/M metagenome (GOLD analysis project Ga0268264, IMG submission 190357) | Switchgrass rhizosphere microbial communities from Kellogg Biological Station, Michigan, USA - KBS Switchgrass S3-2 (SPAdes) (version 2) | ecosystem: Host-associated > Plants > Roots >... | reverse complement strand
CCGTGCTGAAGAGGATCGACAGGAAGACCGCCACGCCGAGCGTGCCGCCGATCTGGCGGAAGAACGTCGCCGAGCTGGTGGCCACGCCGATCTCGGACGGCGGCACGGCGCTCTGCATGATCAGCAGCAGCGGCTGCATGCAGTTGCCGAGCCCCACGCCGAGCACGAGCATGAACAGGTCGATCACCACCAGCGAGGTGTCGGCCGAGGTGGTCGAGAGCAGCAGCAGCGCGATCACCAACAGCGCCGACCCGACCCGGGGGAAGACCCTGGTGCGACCGGTCCGGGAGATGATCTGGCCGGAGACCAGCGCGCCGGACATCATCCCGAGCACCATCGGCAGCATCAGCAGCCCGGCCTCGGTCGGCGTCGCCCCGTGCACGATCTGCATGTAGAGCGGCAGGATCAGGATCCCGCCGAACATCGCCGCACCGATCGCGATGCTGGCCAGGATCGTCACGGCCGCGGCCCGGATCCGGAAGAGGCGCAGCGGGATCAGGGCGGCGTCGCCCATCGCCCGCTCGGCGAAGTAGAACGCCACGAGGCCGAGACCACCCACGACGTACGCCGTCAGCGAGCGCCCCGAGCCCCAGCCCCAGTCGCGGCCCTGCTCGGCGACGGTCAGCAATGGCACCAGCGCGACCACCAGCGCGGTGGCGCCCCACCAGTCGATGCGCACCTCGCGCCGGCGGTGGCTCAGGTGCAGCGTGCGGTAGACGACCACCAGCGCGGCGATCCCGACCGGCACGTTGACCAGGAACACCCAGCGCCAGCCGGTGACCCCGAGAAGCTCGCTGCGGCTCGCGAAGAAGCCGCCGACGACCGGGCCGAGGACGCTGGAGGTGGCGAAGGTCGCCATGAAGTAGCCGGTGTATTTCGCGCGCTCCCGCGGCGAGACGATGTCGCCGATGATCGCCAGCACCAGCGTGAACAGCCCGCCCGCGCCGAGCCCCTGGAACGCGCGGAACGCGGCGAGCTCGTACATCGACGTCGCGAACGTGCACAGCACCGAGCCGAGGATGAACACCGAGATCGCGAACATGAACAGCTTCTTGCGCCCGTAGAGGTCGCCGAGCTTGCCGTAGATCGGCGTCGTGATCGTCGAGGTGATCAGGTAGGCCGTGGTCACCCACGCCTGGATGGACAGCCCGTCGAGGTCGTCGGCGATCGTGCGGATCGAGGTGCTGACGATCGTCTGGTCGAGCGCCCCGAGAAACATCCCGAGCAGCAGCCCGGTCAGGATCGTCAGGATCTGCGCGTGGGTGTAGTCACCGGTCTCGGCTGGTCGAGTCTCGGCGTCGTTGGTTGCCATCGACAACGAGTCTAGGGCGTCCGACACCGATCCGGCTCCACGCCCGCCGGCTAGCGCAGCGGCACCAGCTCGACGTCGGCCGCCTGAAGTGCCTGCCGAGTCGCCCGGGCGATCGCGACCGCGCCGGCCGTGTCGCTGTGCACCACCAGCGCCTCCGCCCTGATGCCGACCTCGCTGCCGTCGACCGCCGTCACCACGCCGTCTGTGACCATCCGCACGGCCCGCGCGGCCGCCTCGTCGGCGTCCTCCAGCACCGACCCCGGCTCCGACCGCGGCTGCAGCAGCCCGTCAGGGGTGTAGGCGCGGTCGACGAACACCTCGGAGACCAGCCGCAACCCCGCCTGCTCGCCCAGCCGCCACACCTCGGTGTCGGCCTGGCAGAGCAGGGGCAGCGACGAGTCGAAGCGGACGGCCGCGTCGACGAGCGCCTGGGCGTGCTCGGTGTCGGTGGCGGCGATGTTGTAGAGCGCGCCGTGCGCGCGCACGTAGTCGACCCGGCCGCCGGCGAGCCGGGCGAAGACCGCCAGCGCGCCCATCTGGTAGAGCAGGTCGTCGGTCAGCTCCGGCCCGGGGACGGCGACGTAGCGGCGGCCGAAGCCGTGCAGGTCGCGATAGCTGACCTGGGCGCCGATCGCGACCCCGTTGGCGACCGCGGTCGCGCAGGTACGCCGCATGATTCCCGGGTCACCGGCGTGGAAGCCGCACGCGATGTTCGCGCCCGTGACGATCTCGAGCAGGGCGTCGTCCTCACCCAGGCTCCAGCGCCCGAACCCCTCGCCGATGTCGGTCGTCAACGCCACTCGTGCCGCCGGGTGTCCCTCCACGCATCCTCCTGCGCTCGTCCGCCTTGGGCCGAGTATCGCCCGGGCCGGCGCCGCGTGGGCGGCGTTCGGCGCGCCGACGCACCCCGCGCAGCATGTCGCGCGACATCACGAAGTCGGCCGGGACGATCACGAGCCGGCCGCCGAGGGTCAGCCACCAGGGGCTGGTGACCCACCGCGACCGGAAGTGGAACCGCGTCCGGCGGCCGCCGTGGAGCGGCGTGAGGACGAAGCTCCACGTCCAGTCCAGCCGGGCGCGGTCGCGCCAGCTCAGCGGCAGGTGGCTGTTGGACCGCAGCACCAGCGCGCGCTCGGGTTCGAGGCCGACCACGTGGAGACCACACTCGGTCTCGGGCGGCCCGTCGGGGATGAACGTCCCGATGGCGACGTGCTGCAGCTCGCGGACGATGCGCTCCGCGCTCGGGCCGTTGGCGGGGAACAACAGCCGGTCGACCCACCGCGCGGTGTACCAGCCGGCCCGGCCCCAGCCCATCTGCACCAGCCAGGGCCAGACCGCGCCGGGTGGCGCCTCGATCGTGACCGCGTGGTCGGTCTGGACCGAGGGCGCGGCGATGAGCTCGTCCCCCGGGAGGTACGCCGCACGCTCGCGCGACGTCGAGCCGTAGGTGCGTCCCAGCCGCACCACGGCGAGCTCAGTCGTCACGGCCGCCGCGGCGGCGGCCACCACGACTCTCGACCTCGTGTGCATGGCGCTCCAACCGTCCTGCCTCGATCCTGCTGCGGCCCGCCCGTGCCCGGGTAGAGGCCAATGTCCCCCTGGCGCGCCGTCGGCGTGCGGGCGCAGACTCCCCGCATGGCGAAAGAGGTGAACCAGGGCCGGCGCACGGCAGGGATCGAGGGCGACTTCGTCGTCTTCCTGATCGGCGCCCGGCTCGACAAGCTGCACCCGATCCGGTCGCTGCGCGACCTGGGCGGGATGCGCGGGATGCCCTACATGCTGAAGTACCTCTCGGAGCGACCCGAGAAGGGGCTGCTCGGCTTCGAGACCTACGGGCTGACCATGAACGTGCAGTACTGGCGCTCCTTCGAGCACCTGGAGCGGTTCGCGAAGGACGACGGCGACCCGCACCTCAAGGTCTGGCGCAACTACTGGAAACGGGTCGGCAAGGACCCACGGTCCGGCATCTGGCACGAGACGTTCCTGGTGCGCGCGGGTGAGTACGAGGCGGTCTACGGCAACATGCCCGCGCACGGGCTCGCGAGAGCGGGCGAGGTGGTGCCCATCGGCTCCGACTCATCGGCGAGGGGCCGGTTAAAACGAGTGGCCGGAGGCTGAGCCCTGCACCTAGGGTTCTCTTGATGTCAAGACACCTCCCTCCCCGGCTGCTGCGGATCGCCGGTCCCACGCCCCTGGTGCGCCGGCTCTCGTCGCAGTCGGTGCTCTCGGCCACGGGCGATGGGGTGTTCCTGACGGGGAGCGCGGTGTTCTTCACCCAGATCGTCGGGCTGTCCGCGTCGCAGGTGGGCCTCGGTCTCACGATCGCCGGCGTCGTGACCTTCGCCTTCGCCGTCCCGCTGGGCAAGCTGAGCGACCGCTACGGCGCCAAGCGGATCTGGGTGCTGTGCTCGCTCATCGAGGCCCTCGCCTACCTCGCGTGGCTGGTGGTCGGCAACCTCGTTGCCTTCGTCGTGGCGCTGGTGGTGCTGGAGCTGATCTCGACCACCAGCCGTGCGGCGCGCAACGCCTACCGATTCGACGTGTTCCCGCGGGAGGAACGGGTCTCCTCCAGCGCCTACTTCCGGGCCGCGCGCAACGTCGGCTACACGCTCGGCGCGCTGATGGCCGGCGTCGCGCTAGCGACCAACAACGACGACGTGGTCCGCGCCGTACCGCTCGCGACCGCCCTGGTCCTGCTGCTCAACGCCTCCCTCGTCTCCCGACTGCCCTCGACCGCGCCGCACCACGAGGGTGCGGCGCCGATCGAGGAGGTGGTCCGATCGGGCCCGGAGGGCAGCGCGCTGCGCAACCGGGGCTACCTGCTGATGTCGATCTTCGACGGCGTGCTCGCCACCCACCAGGTGCTGCTCAACGTCGTGATCCCCCTGTGGCTGGTCGAGGAGACCGACGCACCCCGGGTGCTGCTCGCCTGGCTGTTCGGCACCAACACCGTGCTGGCCGTCGCGCTCCAGGTCCGGGCCGCGCGGGGAGTTGTCAGCGTCGCGGACTCACTGCGCGCGCAGCGCCGGGGCGCGGTGTTCTTCGTGCTGTCGTGCGCGATCGTGCTCGTCACCCACGACACGGTGGGCTGGGTGACGATCGCGCTGGTCTGGCTCGGCCACGTGACGGTGACGTTCGCCGAGCTGTTCAACTCGGCCGGTGACTGGGGACTGCAGGCCGAGCTGTCCGACCCGGCGCGGCGAGGCGAGTACCAGGGCGTCTCCCAGCTCGGCTTCACCGTCGGCTCGGTGTGGGCCCCTGCGGCCTACACCTTCCTGGCCATGGAGTGGGGCACTCCCGGCTGGGTCGTGATCGCCGCGATCATCGTCGTCGCCGCCGTCGCCATCCACCCCGCGAGCAGGGCGGCCGAGCGCTACCTGACCCGCGAGGCGGCACCGGCCCTGACGTGACGGGGCTGTCGCTCGCCTCGGCCCTGGCGGCCAGCCTCACCGAGCTGCCGTGGGTGAGCGAGCTCTGGGTCGCGGGATCGCTCGCCACGGGCGACTACGTGCCCGGGGTCAGCGACCTCGACCTCGTGGCCGTGACCGACGGCGCGGTCACCGAGGAGCGGACCGCACGCCTGGTGGCGCTCCACCGCGAGCTCGACGCCGGGGCCGCCTCCGGCGCCGACCTCGGCTGCGTCTACGTCGACGCCGGCCGGGCCCGCGGCCGGCACGCGCTGGCCACGGGCACCCTGATGACCAAGTCCGAGGCGGTGCAGCAGGCGGACGCCCCGGCCTGGCTCGTCGACCAGCTGCGCGCCCGCCGTCGCGGTGAGGGGGTCGTCTCGCCGCGGCTGCGCACGGCCTGGGTCGCCTGGCGCGACGCCCGCCGGACCGTGACCGCGGCCCGGCGCGCCTGACCCTGCGCACCCGTCTGGAAGCCGGTCAGGAATCGAGAAGCGCCGACCGCCGCGGCGTACCTAGCCTCGTGATCAGTCGGCACGATGCCGAGTCACACCTTGAGGAAAGGGACCGACGATGACCACCAAGACCGCCACCAAGACCGACTCCGACGGCTTCAGCGCCGACGAGCGCGCCGCCATGAAGGCGCGCGCCGCCGAGCTGCGCGCCGAGGGCAAGAAGGGCGCCAAGAAGGCCGATGGCCTGCAGGCGGTGCTGGACAGCATCGCCAAGATGAGCCCCGAGGACCGGGCGCTGGCCGAGCGGGTGCACGTCACGGTGACCGAGGCGGCTCCGCAGCTGATGCCGAAGACGTGGTACGGCATGCCGGCCTACGCCAACGAGGACGGCAAGGTCGTGCTCTTCTACCAGGACTCCGGCAAGTTCGGCTACCGCTACTCGACGCTCGGGTTCCAGGACCAGGCCAACCTCGACGACGGCGACCTCTGGCCGGTGGCCTACGCGCTGCACCGGTGGAGCCCCGCGGTCGAGAAGCGCGTGACCGAGCTGGTCAAGGCGGCCGTCTCCTGACCCTGCCTAGAGTCGGCGCATGACGTGTCCGTGCAAGGTCGGAGTCCAGCTGCCCGAGGTGGAGCGGTACGTGCCGTGGCCGGACTTCCTCGACCTGGCCCGCCGGGCCGAGGCGGTCGGCTTCGACTCGGTCTGGGTCGGCGACCACCTGGTCTACGACCTGCCGGACGGCGTGACACGCGGGCCGTACGAGGCGTGGACCACGCTCGCCGCGATCGCCGCGGTGACCGAGCGGGTCGAGCTAGGCCCGCTGGTGGCCTCGACGGCGTTCCACGCCCCGGCCATGCTCGCGAAGCAGGCCGCCACGGTCGACGCCATCTCGGGAGGACGGCTGATCGTGGGGCTCGGCGCCGGCTGGAACCGGCGGGAGTTCGAGGCTTTCGGCTTCCCCTACGACCGGCGGGTCTCGCGGTTCGAGGAGGCCCTGGCCGTCATCGCGCCGCTGCTGCGCGAGGGACGCACGACGTTCCACGGTGAGTTCTACGACGTCGACGACTGCGTCCTCGACCCGCGTCCGGCGCGTCCGGGCGGCCCGCCGATCATGCTCGGCTCCAACAGCCCGCGGATGCTGAGCATCGGGCTGCCCGTCGTGGACGCCTGGAACGTGTGGTGGAGCGTCTACGACAACTCCGTCGAGCGGTTCGTGGAGGTCAAGGCCGCCGTGGACGCCGCCACTCCCGAGGGTCGAGCCGTCGAGGCCACCGCGGCCGTCCTCGTCACCCTCGAGGGAGGGCGGGGCCGGGTCATGGGCGAGTCGTACGACGCCCCGGTCGCCGGGGTGACCCCCGAGCAGCTGCCCGACCACATCCGCGGGCTGGCCGCCGCCGGGGCGACGCACCTGCAGCTGGTGCTCGACCCGATCACGGCCGACTCGATCGACGCGGTCGGGGCGGTCCTGGCCCGACTCTGATCGCGGCGCTGCGTCAGCGGCCGACCAGCACCCGCCGCTCCGCGAGCGGTACGACGTAGGACGGCGCCTGCGAGCGCACGTGGATGTTCTGCAGCAGCCCGACGGCGAGCATGCCGGCGAAGAGCGACGAGCCGCCGTAGGAGACGAAGGGCAGCGGGACGCCGGTCACCGGCATGATGCCGAGGCACATGCCGATGTTCTGGAAGGCCTGGAAGCCGAACCAGCACGCGATGCCCGCCGCGGCGACGCGCCCGAAGACGTCGTCGGCGCGCCGGGCGATGACCAGGGCGCGCCAGATCACCAGGCCGAGAAGTGCAATCAGCACGCCGGCGCCGACGAGTCCGAGCTCCTCCCCCGCCACCGTGAAGACGAAGTCGGTCTGCTGCTCAGGGACGAACCCGGAGCGGGTCTGCGAGCCGTGGAAGAGCCCCTGCCCGAGCAGGCCGCCGTTGCCGATCGCGATCCGGGCCTGCTCGACGTTGTAGCCGGCGCCGCGCGGGTCGAGGTCGGGGTTGACGAAGGCCAGGAACCGGTCGACCTGGTAGGCCTTGAGCACGCCCCCCGCCAGGGCCACGGCGGCCACGCCACCCGCCGTCAGCAAGACGGCCACGAGCCACCGGCGGCGGGCACCGGACACGGCCAGCACGCCGAAGACCGTCGCCGCGAGCACCAGCATCGTGCCGAGGTCCGGTTGCAGCAGGATCAGCACCGCCGGGACGCCAGCGATCGCCAGCATCAGCAGCACGTCGACCGTCCCGACCCGGCGCTGCCACCGGGCCGAGGAACGCTCGGCCAGCACCAGCGCCATCCCGATCACCACCGCGAGCTTGGCGAGCTCCGAGGGCTGCACCGACATCCCCGCGACCCGCAGCCACGACCGCGAGCCGTTGATGGTCGACCCCATGGTCAGCACCAGCACCAGCCCGGCCACCGAGAGCAGGTAGACCAGCGGCGCCACGATGCGCACCCAGCGGTGGTCGAGCGAGACGACCCCGAGCAGCAGCACCAGGCCGATCGCGATGTTGACAAGCTGCTTGCGCAGGTAGGCCGTCGAGTCGCCGCCGGTCAGCTCCGAGCGGTGCGAGGTCGCCGACCACACCAGCAGCGCGGACAGCGCGACGAGGGCGAGGACCGCGAGCAGCAGGACCCAGTCAAGGCGGCGCAGCGAGAGAGGCATCTCAGTCCTTCCGACCCGGAGGCAGGATCGAGCCGTCGTCCATGAACGTCGGCAGCCCGGCGGGCGGGGTGGTGCCCGCGATCGCGGCGTGCGCCGGTTCGACCGACTCCCCCGAGATCCCGTAGAGCGCCTCCCAGATCGCCCGCACCGCGGGCCCCGAGGTGCCGGAGCCGGTGCCGCCCTGCGAGACCATCATCACGACCACGTAGTTCTTGTCGTAGGTCGCGACCCACGAGGTCGACTGCTTGCCGTAGACCTCCGCCGACCCGGTCTTGCCGCGGATCTGCACCTGGTCGAGCGGGAAGTCGGTGAACTTCCACGCGAGCGTCCCGACCTTCGGGGTGCCCTGCAGCGCGGTGTCGACGTAGGAGATCGCGGCGGCGGTCGAGGGCACGTGGCCCGCGACCTTCGGCGGGATCTGCTTCACCACGGTGCCGTCCGGCGCCACGATCGCCTTCGCGACCCGCGGCTCGTAGAGCGTGCCGCCGTTGGACAGCGCGGCGTACGCGCGGGCGAGCTGCAGCGGCGTGACGACCGTGTCGCCCTGGCCGATCGCGAAGTTGACCGCGTCGCCGGCGCGGTAGTGGTTGCCGTCGAGGCAGAACTCGTGGGCGAACAGCCGCAGGTAGGCGCTCGGGGCGGACCCGTCGCGGTCCATCTTGCAGTAGTAGCCGCGCATCGACTTCCAGTAGTCGAGCTTCCACTGCCGGTCGGCGATCCGGCCGGACTCCTCTCCGGGGAGGTCGACCCCGGTGCGGGAGCCGAAGCCGAACTCCTTCGCCTCCTGCACGAGCGGGTCCTTCGCGTGCACGTCGGTCTCGTCGGAGCCGTACTGCTGCCAGTACTTCAGCCCGACGCGGTAGAAGAAGGTGTCGCACGAGATCTGCAGGGCCTGGTCGAACCCGATGAAGCCGTAGGCCTCCGACTCGTAGTTCTTGAACAGCCGGTTGCCGACCTGCAGCCCGGAGGAGCAGTCCAGCCGCGTGTCGGGCGAGAAGCCGTTGTTGAGCGCGCCGACGGTCATGAACGGCTTCCAGGTCGAGCCGGGCGCGAACTGGCCCTGCGTGGCCCGGCTCAGCAGCGGCGTGCCCGCCTTCGCGGAGTAGAGCCGGGCGAGCTGCTTCTTGGTGATGCCGTCGACCCACTCCGACGGGTCGTAGGTCGGCTGGCTGGCCATCGCCACGATCCGCCCGGTCCTGGCCTCCATCACGATCGCGGCGCCGGAGTCGGCGACGTAGTTCTTGTGCGTGACGTCGTCGTAGGTCTGCCGCGCGGTCTGGATGGTCGCGGCCAGCTGCTGCTCGACCACCGACTGCACCTTCGCGTCGATCGAGGTCACCAGCGTGTCGCCGGGCTGGGCGGAGACCTGGGCCTCGTCGCCGATGACCCGGCCCATCGAGTCAACCGCCACCTGCTGGTAGCCGGGCATCCCGCGCAGCCACTCGTCGTACTCCTTCTCGACGCCGGCCCTGCCGACGACCGAGGCGCCGTTGACCGACCGGTCGCCGTCGCGCTGCGCCTTCTCGTACTCGGCGCCGGTGATGGGGCTGAGGTAGCCGAGCAGGTGCGCGGCGTTGATGCCGAACGGCTGCGGGTAGGCGCGCAGGCTCTGCTGCTCCGCGGTGACCCCAGGGAAGTCCTCGGGCTGCTCGAGCACGCGCAGCGCCATCGGCTGCGGTACGTCGACGGCGACCGGCACGGGCTGGAACGGAGAGCCGTTCCAGCAGTCGCCCTGGACGGCCTTGTCGTCGCCGCAGGTGGTGAGCAGCCGGTGGATGCGGGGTACGGCGAGGCCGGTCACCCGGGCGACCCGGTGCAGGAGGGCGCGCTGCTCGTCGTCCGACAGCTTGGCGAGGGTGCCGCGATCGACCGAGACAACCCACGAGGTGCGGTTGGCCACCAAGGGCCGGCCCTCGTCGTCGACGATCAGCCCGCGCTGCGGCTGCACGACCACCTCGCGCACCGACTGGGAGGCCGCCTGCTTGGCGTACTCGTCGCCGCTGACGACCTGGAGGTACCAGAGCCGGACCAGCAGGGTGGCGAACAGCGAGAACACCAGCGCCTGGATCACCACGAGGCGCAGCCGGCTGCGCTGCTCGCCGGCGATCATGCCAGCGCCCGGTCGGGCTCGACCTTCGCGAACAGGGCCAGCGTGAGGGGTACGACGACCAGGGCGAGGGCCACGTCGAAGAGGACCGACACCAGCTCGACCCGGAGCAGCTCGCCCACGCCGACGGCGGGATCGCGCAGCAGCAGCCCGGTGAGCGCGAAGACCGAGGTCCCGACGAAGGAGCAGGCGGCGGCAACGGGCAGCCACTGTGCTGGGCGGGGCCGACCGGTGGTGCCGAGCCGGCCGGCGACGTAGCCGACCACCAGCAGGGCCAGCGCCCAGCGGCCGGCGACGTGGTCGGCCGGCGGCGCCAGGTCGAGGAGCAGCCCGGCGCCGAAGCCCAGCACCAGCCCCTGCTCGGAGCCGAAGGCCAGCCCGGCGGCCACCACGACCAGCAGGACCAGGTCCGGCACGACGCCCTGGACCGCGAGGTGGGAGAAGAGCGAGGCCTGCAGCACGAGCGCCGCCGAGACGGCGAGCAGGGCGGCCATCGCGCGGGGAAGGGAGAGGTTCATCGCAGCCCGTCCACCTCGATGACGCCCCGGTCGCTGGGCGTGCCCGACGGCACCACGACACCCACCAGGTCCAGGGCGGAGAAGTCCACGTAGGGCTCGATCACCGCGCGCTGGGTCGTCTCCCGCGGGCTCGAGTAGACCGACTCGACCCGCCCGACCGGCACGCCCGCGACGTACGGCGCGCCGTCCTGGCTGCCCCAGGTCACCACCGACTCGCCCGCGGCCGGCACGTAGGTCTGGTCGACCAGCTCGAGGTCGAGTCGCGCGTCCTGACCCAGGTCGCCGCGGCCGTGCAGGAAGCCGACCTTCATGCTGCGGCCGACCCGGCCACCCACGGTGGAGTCGGCGTCGACGACGAGCAGCACCGTGGCGGTCGACGAGGTCACCCGCAGCACCCGGCCGACCAGCCCCTGGCCGTTGACCACGGTCATGTCCGGGGCCAACCCGGCCCTCGAGCCGGCGTCGATGGTGACGGTCCGCGAGAACGACTGGGCCGGACCGATGCCGACCACCCGCGCCGGCACCAGCGCGTAGCCGATCGACTTCGCGGTGGCCGTGAGGTCGTCGTACTCCTGGAGCCGGTTGCGGTTGTAGTCATTGGTGGCGAGCTCGGCCTTCAGCTGCTCGTTCTCGCCCTGCAGCCGATCGATGTCGGTGGCCATGTCGTGCTTGCTCCGCAGCCAGCGCGGGACGGCGACCACGGGGTCGACGACGGTGCTGACGCCGGACTCGGCCGGCCCGTAGACCTCGCCGACGATCCGGCGCAACGGATCGAGGGCGGCGCCGCCGTCGACGTGGTCGAGGGTCATCAGCGTCACGCACGCCAGCACCAACGACAGCACCAGCGAGCGGCGCGGTCGCCCGGGCTCGCGCGGCTCGAGGCTGCCGCGGCGGTTGAGGCGGTCCTCGGCCGGCGGACGCGACGGTGTACGCCGGGCCGGGGGCCGGCTGAGCAGGTCCGTCATGTCAGCTCACGCCGTCCGGGCCAGCCTGCGCCGCTCGGAGACCAGGACCTGCTGGAGCGCCTCGAACTCCTCCACGCACCGGCCCGCGCCGAGCGCCACCGAGCGCAGCGGGTCCTCGGCGACGTGCACCGGCATGCCGGTCTCGTGACGCAGCCGCTCGTCGAGGCCGCGGAGCAACGCACCACCGCCGGTGAGCACGATCCCGCGGTCCATGATGTCGCCGGCCAGCTCGGGAGGAGTCTGGTCGAGGGTCACCCGGACCGCGTCGACGATCGTGTGCAGCGGCTCCTCGATCGCGGCGCGGACGTCGCTGCTGGTGAGGACGACCGTGCGGGGCAGCCCCGAGACGAGGTCGCGGCCGCGCACCTCGGCCTCCCGGTCGAGCGGGCCGGGGAACGCCGCGCCGAGGGTCATCTTGACCTCCTCGGCCGTGGCCTCGCCGAGCAGCAGACCGTGCTCCTTCTTCATCCAGGTGGCGATGGCGCGGTCGAGCTCGTCGCCCGCGGTCCGCACGCTCAGGCTGGTCACGATGCCGCCGAGGCTGATCACCGCGACCTCGGTGGTGCCGCCGCCGACGTCGACGACCATGTTGCCGGTGGCCTTGTGGACGGGCAGCCCGGCGCCGATCGCGGCGGCCATCGGCTCCTCGATGATGTAGACCCGGCGCGCACCGGCCTGGTAGCCGGCCTCCTTGACGGCCCGCTGCTCGACCGCGGTGATCCCGCTCGGCACGCACACGACCATCCGCGGCTTCGCCAGGTAGCGGCGCCGGTGCACCAGCGCGATGAAGTGGCGCAGCATCTGCTCGGTCGCCTCGAAGTCGGCGATCACGCCGTCCTGCAGCGGCCGGATGACCGTGATGTCCTCCGGCGTACGCCCGGCCATCACCTTCGCGTCGTGGCCGACGGCGATCAGCTCACCGGTCTTCTCGTGGACCGCGACCACGCTGGGCTCGTCGACCAGCACCCCGCGCCCACGCACGTAGACGAGCGTGTTGGCGGTGCCCAGGTCCACGGCCATGTCGCGGCCGACGAAGCCAGCAGAGAATGCAGTCGCCATCCGTCCTCGTCCTTGCGCGGGGAAGAGAGACCAGCGGACCACTGGTCTCGGCGCTTCGAGGCTAAGCAACGAGGACGGCATACCCCGGCAGGCACGCCGAGGCAGGAGTGACTGATGTGACCGCTGTGATCAACGGTCAGTTACATGGGACTGGGCGCGGGTGAGGCGCCCTCAGCCAGCGAGCTGCGGGAACCAGATCGCGATCTCGCGCGCGGCGGACTCGTCGGAGTCGGAGCCGTGGACGAGGTTCTCGCGGTTGGAGAGCGAGAGGTCGCCGCGGATGGTGCCGGGCGCGGCCTTGCGGCCGTCGGTGGCGCCGTTGATGGCTCGGACCACCTCGACCGCCTCGTCGCCCTCGAGGACCAGGGAGACCAGGGGGCCGCTGCACACGAAGTCGCGCAGCGGCGGGTAGAACTCCTTCGCGACGTGCTCGGCGTAGTGCTGGTCGGCGAGCGATGCGTCGATGGTGCGCTGCTGCATCGCGACGATCGTCAGCCCCTTGGCCTCATAGCGCGACAGGAGCTCGCCCACCAGCCCGCGGCGGACGGCGTCGGGCTTGAGCAGGACCAGGGTGCGTGACATGGACGGCACCCTACTGACCGTCCGACGGCCGCAGCTGCGCCGCCCTGGCCGCGACGTCGTCCGGGACGGGCGCGGACGTGAGCGGGTCGACCTCGAGCTCGCCGGCGACCATGCGCAGCGGCAGCACGCCCGCCCAGGTCCCGGCCTCGACGTCCTCCGGCTCGTCGCCGACGCCGCCCTCGCGAAGCTTGAGCGAGGCCTCGTGGAGGGGTACGGCGAGCACGGCGGTCGCGGCCAGCTCCTTGCCGGTGGCGGGGCGCAGCGTGGCGGAGCGACCCGGCACGATCTGGTCGACCACGAGGTCGAGGGCCCGCGCCCGCTCCGCCTCGGACTCGACGAGGCGGGCGGCTCCGATCACCACCGCGCAGCGGTAGTTCATCGAGTGGTGGAACCCCGAGCGCGCGAGCACGAGCCCATCGAGCGAGGTGACCGTGACGCACACGGTCGAGCCGGGCGCGTGGCGCATCCAGCCTGCGCCGACCGAGCCGTGCACGTAGAGAGTTCCGCCCTCGTCGGGCCCGTCCGGGTCGACCCCGAACGCCACTGGCAGCGCCACCGGATGATCGCCGGCGTCGACGGCGAGATGGCCGATCATCGCCTCGCTGAGGAAGGCCAGCAGTTCCTCGCGGTCGCTGCGTCCGCGCTCGCGGAGCCTGGTGATCCTGGTGCGCTCGGTGGGCGAGAGCTCGGTCACCGCGGATGCTCCGCGTCATAGGCGGCGTACGCCGCGGCGCGCTCCCGCTCGATCTTGCGGCCGAGCAGGTAGGCCGTGGCCCACAGCAGCGCGAAGACGGTGCCGAGGAAGAACATCAGCCCGATGACGAAGCCGAGGCCGATCGCGGCGAGCTGGACCAGCCAGCCGAGCGCGTAGGCCCACTCGCCACGCAGCATCCCGGCGATCAGCAGGCAGAGCACCGCGAGCCCCAGCCCGATGGCCAGCGCCACCGGGGTGTCGACATCGGCGATCTTGATCAGCACCGGGGTCGTCAGCCCGAGCGTCACCGCCTCGAGCGAGAGCACGGCGGCGCACATGCCCCGCCGCGGCGACCGGTCCCGGTCGGACGGAGCCGGCGCCGCGGTCACGTCCGGCTCCGGCGCCGCAGCATCGTCCGGGCCTCCCCCACCGTCACGACCGACCCGGTGACCAGCACACCGCCGGCACCGATCGAGGAGCCGGACTGCGCCTCGGCCAGCCCGGCCGCGAGGTCGATCGCGTCGGCCAGCCGAGGCTCGACGCTCACCCGGTCCTCGCCGTAGATCTCGACCGCGAGCTCGGCGAGCTCGGAGGCCGGCATCGCGCGCTCGGTGGAGTTCTGGGTGATGACGACATGCTCGAGGTGCGGCTCGAACGCCGCCAGCAGCCCCTCGGCGTCCTTGTCGCCCATCACGCCGATGACGCCGATCAGCGGGTCGAGGGTGAAGGAGTCCTCCAGCGCCTGCGCCGTGGCCTCCGCGCCGTGCGGGTTGTGTGCGGCGTCGAGGAGGATCGTGGGCCCGGTGCGGATGATCTCGAGTCGGCCCGGCGAGCTGACCTGAGCGAACGCCGCCCGCACGAGCTCGTCGTCGAGGGCCTCGCTGCCGCCGACGAAGGCCTCGACCGCGGCGAGCGCGATGGCGGCGTTCTGGGCCTGGTGCGCGCCGTAGAGCGGCAGGAACAGCTCGTCGTAGCGCGCTCGGAGCCCCTGCAGCGAGACCACCTGGCCGCCCACCGCCGGGACGCGGGTGATGACGCCGAAGTCCAGCCCCTCGCGCACCGCAGAGGCGCCCACCTCGGCGACGCGCTCGAGCAGCACCGCGGCGACGTCCGGCTCCTGCTGGGCCAGCACGGCCACCGCGCCGGGCTTGATGATCCCGGCCTTCTCGACGGCGATCACGGCCGGGGAGCCACCGAGGTACTTCACGTGGTCCACCCCGATCGGCAGCACGACGGCCACCGCGCCGTCGGCGACGTTGGTGGCGTCCCACGACCCGCCCAGCCCCACCTCGACGACCGCCACGTCGACCGGCGCCTCGGCGAACCGGGCGTAGGCCATCCCCACGATGGACTCGAAGAACGACAGCGGGTGGTCGGCCTCGGCGTCGACCAGCGCGAGGTAGGGCGCCACGTCGTTGAACGCCGCCACGAACTCCTCGTCGCTCAGCGGCTCGCCGTCGACCGAGATCCGCTCGCTCATCTTCTCGACGTGGGGGCTGGTGAACCGGCCGGTGCGCAGGTCGAGGGCCCGCAGCAGGGTGTCGATCATCCGGGAGGTCGACGTCTTGCCGTTGGTCCCCGTCAGGTGGATCAGCGGGTAGCCGGTCTGCGGGTTGCCGAGCACGTCGAGGAGCGCGGTGATCCGGTCCAGCGACGGCTCCAGCCTGGTCTCGGGCCAGCGCGACAGCAGCGCGTCCTCCGCCTCGGCGTAGGTCTCCGCGAGGCGGGGGGTGGGTTCGGCGTCTGGCATGTCAGTCATCAGGCGCCCAGCCTATGGGGCCGAGACCGGTGACAATTTCTAGAACAGGTTCTAGGTTGGCGGCATGTTGACCAGAGCCGCGCTCGTCGAAGCCCAGGGCCAGCCCTTCACGATGGCCGAGGTGGAGCTCGAGGCACCCCGCGCCGACGAGGTGCTGGTGCGCATGGTGGCCACCGGGCTGTGCCACACCGACATCACGATGGGCAGCTTCCTGCCGCCGGAGATGTTCCCCAACGTCTTCGGCCACGAGGGCGCGGGCGTGGTCGAGGAGGTCGGGCCCGACGTGCGCGGCCTCGAGCCGGGCGACCACGTCGTGATGAGCTTCCGCTCCTGCGGAGAGTGCGCCAAGTGCCAGGCGGGCCTGGTGGGCTACTGCGACCAGACCCTGCTGCTCAACTACATGGGCATGAGGATGGATGGCTCGCAGCCGATCTCGCGTGCCGGCAGCCCGGTCTTCGGCAGCTTCTTCGGCCAGTCCAGCCTGGCCGCGCACGCACTGGCGTACGCCGACAACTGCGTCAAGGTCGACCCCGGGCTCGACCTGACCCTGGTGGCGCCGTACGGCTGCGGCTTCCAGACCGGGGCCGGCACCGTGCTCAACGTGCTCAGGCCCCGCCCCGACGACAGCCTGGTGGTCTACGGCGTGGGTGCGGTCGGGCTCGCTGCGATCGCCGCGGCCGTCGCGGAGGGTGTGGAGTCGATCGTCGCCGTCGACCCGCTGGCGAGCCGACGCCAGGTCGCCGAGAAGCTCGGCGCGACCACGGTCGACCCGACGGAGACCGGCGACCAGTCGGTGGTCGAGCGGGTGAAGGCGCTGACCGGCGGCGGCGCGTCCTACGGGATCGACACCACAGCGCTGCCCGCGGTGGTCAAGCAGGCTCAGCAGTCGCTGGCGCCGCGCGGCACCCTGGTCGCCCTCGGCCTCGGCGCGGAGGAGTACGTCCTCGACGCGATCGACCTCCTCCAGGGCGGCAAGCGGGTGATGTCGTCGATCGAGGGCGACGCCGACCCGCAGGAGATGGTCCCCAGGCTGATCGAGATGCGCGCGGCCGGCACCTTCCCGATGGACGACCTGGTGACGACCTACCCCGCCGACCAGGTCAACCAGGCCGTCGCCGACGTGACCAGCGGCGCCGTCGTCAAGCCGGTGCTCGTCTGGTGACCGGCCGGCCGATCACGAGGTTGGCCATGTCGACGACCGGGACGTAGCCGATCGCGGCGTAGATCTTGTTCGAGGTGGGGTTGGCCTGGTCGGTGAAGAGGCAGACCCGGGCGCCGGAGTCACGCAGCACCCGCGAGACGTGCGCGGTGAGCACGCTGGCGTAGCCGCGCCCGCGCTGCGGCCGAGGCGTGTAGACCGGGCCGACCCGGGCCACGCCGAGGCTCGGCGCGTTGAACCCCACCAGGCTGACCGGCGTGCCGAGGCCGTCCTCCCACAGCCAGATCCGGCCCTCGGCGATCCGCCTGGCCATGTCGTCCTCGTCGAACTGCTCGGACTCGCCCTCCGGCGCGAGCCGCCCCGCCTGCTCGGCAGCGTCGGCGTGGAACGCGCGGAACCAGCTCAGGGCCAGCTCCCCGTCGGCGGGCACCGCGACCCGCGGTCCGCCGTCGGGCACCACCCTCGGCTCCACGAGCCGCTCGAGCACGTGCAGCCGGGTGTGCTCGTGGACGTGGGCGCGCCCGCCGGTGCGCCGGGCCAGCTCGGTGGCGAGCAGCCGGGTCGTGGGCAGGGCGCCGTTCAGGGCGCTGATGTCCTCGCCCCGGGCGAGCAGGCCGTCGGCGACGACCGGCACCGCGGCATCCGGGAACGGCAACACGAAGAGCGGGTACGGCGCGAACGGCGCCGTCCGCATCACCACGCCGACCGGCTCGCCAGCGGCGCCGTCGGTCACGGTGAGCCACCAGCGCGGGTGTGGCGGGGGCGGCCGGTCGACGGCGCTCGCGGTGACCGTAGCGACCACGGTGTTGAGCACGGGGTCCTTCTCGAGCAGCCCGCCCGCCCGGAGCAGGAACGCGCTCGGGTCCTCGGTGAACTCGAGCCCATAGGTCACCTGAGCGACGCTAGCGGGACCCTCCAGACGGCCTCACGGGTGATCCCACTCTCCGTGCTCAGGCGGGCCCGCACCCCGGCGTGCTGGGGCGGTCCGAAGCGGTAGGCGTAGGAGACGTCGGCGAACCGGCCGAGCAGGGCCTCGACCCCTACGACGCGGTGGCTGTGCGGCTCAAGCGTCCACGAGACCTCGGCGGACTCCCCCGCCGAGCCGTCCGCGCGCAGCAGCTCGACCACCAGGGTCGCCTGCTCGGGGTACGAGCGGTCGTGGGCCACGTGGACGTCGAGTCCGTTGAGCCCCTCGTCCACCAGCCAGGCGGCAGTCGCCTGGAGGGTGGGCGCCAGGGCGAGCGCCGCGGGCTTGGGCCGGCCCGTGTGGTCGAGGAGGCCCCACCCGGCGCCGGGCGCGACGTCGCGCAGCCAGAGCACGATGCCGCCGCCGCAGCCGGAGTCGGGCCGGCGCCACTCGCCGAACACGTCGGCCATCACCTCACCGGTCACCCGCTGGGCATCGGCCGGCGTGGCCTCTGCGCCGTAGCGCTGGCGCAGGTAGTGGTCGCGGACGTCGGCGAAGTCCCAGTCGGCGCCGTTGTCCTGAGGCACGCCACCCTCGACCACCGGGTCGGTCAGGTTGCTGAAGGCCAGGCACTCCGAGGCGAACCCGACCCGGCTGTGCCGGACGTCGGGCAGGTCGCGCAGGTAGGCGCCGACGCCGAAGTACTGCCCGATCCCGGTGTCCACGCGAGTGACCGGGTCGCCGCCCGACGGCGAGGAGTCGACCCAGATCGCGTCCGGCCCGGCGGCCTCGACGCTCGGCCGCAGCAATGCCGCGAGCTCGCCGGCGTAGCCGGTCGAGGGGCTGATGCCGAACATCGCGGCCTGCTGCTCGTGCTCGGCGGACCCGCAGATGACCACTGTCGAGGGGTGCGACCTGAGCCGGATGCACTCGGCCTCGACCTCGACGCGAACGTCCTCGACGAAGTCAGGGTCGGCCAGTGGGTAGTCGAAGGTCGCGAACATCAGGTCCTGCCAGACCAGCAGCCCGAGCTCGTCACAGCGGGCGTGGAAGGCGTCCGACTCGTACGCCGCGATCCCCGGCACCCGGACCAGGTTGAGGCCGAGCCCCACCGCCTCGTCGAGCGCGGCCAGGTCGCCCGGCGTCCAGACGGCGCCGCGGCAGAAGACCCGCACGCCGTTGACCCAGAGGTCGAGAGAGCCGTCGGTGGAGCGGTTCTCGATGGTCCGGAACCCGACCCGACCGAGGAGCTCGCCGTCGACGGTCACGTCGTGGAGCCGCGGCGTGCCGTGGGTGTGCGGCCACCACAGCTCGACGTCGGGGAACTCGACGGGCTGGTCGCGGCCGACCTCGACGACGCCGGTCGTGCCCTCGAGCCAGGCGTTGAGCCTCGGACGCGGCTGCTCGCCGGTTACGAGCACCACTGGCCGGTGGGGGCCGACCACCGGCGGTCCTGGCGAGAAACCCGGTGCCCGGCCGAGCACCTGGGTGCGCACCCATCGCAGCCGGGCGTCCTCGACGAGCATCGTCCGCCAACGTTGGCGAGGTTTGCTGGGCAAGGTGTCGAGCAGCTCGGTGAGCGGGTGCACGACGATGCGGACCTCATGATCTCCGGCCGCGATCCGCACCTGGTGTCGCTCGAACATGGACTGCCCGGACCGGACCACCTCGCCGTCGACCAGCAGGTCCCAGACCGTGGCGATGCCGCCGACGAGCAGCGACCCGGGCTGGTCCGCGGTGCACCGCGCGACGAACTCGTGCCGGACCGCGTCGGCGTCCGGCCCCGGTTCGGGCGTGAGCCGCTCGAACTGCAGGACCGTGCGCACGGCCTCAGCCAACCAGAGAGTCCAGCTCGGCGACCGCAGCGTCGTAGGCCTCGGCCATCGGGCTCACGACGCCGGCGACGTCGAAGGCGCGCTGGCGGGCCAGCCGGAACAGCAGCATCTTCGACCCGCCGACCACGTCGTCGAGCTGGGCGGCGGCCTTCTCGCCCTGCTCGCCGAGGAGCCAGCGCACGTGGCCGGCCAGCAGCTCCATCGAGGCGCCGACCATCCGCGGGTTGTGGAAGGCGTAGGCGTTGTAGTCCGCGCTCGACCCCTCGATCAGCGCGGGCAGGTCCGCCTCCAGCTGCGCGGAGAAGCGGCTGAACGGGTTGTCGGCCGGCCGCCGGGCCAGGTAGCCGGCCAGCAGCTCGCGAGCCACCGCGCGCAGCTCCTCCCCGCTCGGGACCGGGCCGGCCTCGAACCGGATCAGCTCCACGTAGGTCGGCAGGTGACCGTCGCCGGAGTAGGTCGCGAACAGCTTGTCGTAGTCCTCGCCGGAGAGCTCGTGGTAGCCGGTGTTGTGGAAGTAGCGCAGCACCCGCGAGCCCTCGTCGATCGACTCCGCGATGATCGTCGACTTCACGTGGTCGGTGCGGTAGGCCGTGGCGACCACGTCCGGCAGGTAGAACGAGTCCACCTCCGGCATCACGGTCTGGCCGGCCGCCAGCCGGCTCGCGATCAGGGTCGGGAAGCCGCGGTAGGGCTGGACCTCGTGGAGGTCGATGCCGTAGAGCCGGAACAGGTCGTCCGGGGTGGGCTTGAAGAAGGTCCACTGGTCGAGCTCGAAGTCGGCGGCGACCGCACCGCCGAGCATCGCCTCGGGCTCGAGACCGGCGGCGTGGAGGAGCTCGACGAGGCAGTCGACGTAGCAGTTGGTCTCGGAGTAGGTCCGCTCGTCGCCGTGGATCGGGTGCCCGGGGTACGTCGCCGGGTCGAGGTCGAGCAGGGAGATCACGAGTCGGCCTTCCGGGGCAGGTGCCGCGCCAGGAACGACGTGGCGGCGTCGTAGCCCTTGAGCTGGGCGGGGCGGGTGAGCAGCGAGTGGTCGATGTCGTCGTCGTCGCTGAACGCGAACCGGGGGCTGCGCCGCATCCACCAGAACAGCGGCCGCAGCGCGTAGACCTCGGTGAAGTGCTGCGCGTCGTCGTGGCAGGCGACGACCTCGACCGCCGTGCCCCGCCGGCGGACCCGCCACAGCACGAGCAGCGGGGCGTGCCACACCGCGAACTCGCGGTAGATGCGCCACAGGCCACCGGCCAGGATGCGGTGCCTGGCCGCGAGCCGGGCGATGGGCTTGTTGGGCAGCATCGCGGCGCGCCGCCGTTTGGTGTAGACGGAGGTGCCCTTGGCGGCCGGGTAGAGCGTGAGTCGGGGGTTGATCGCGAAGACGGCGTCGACGTGCTCCCACATGGCCACCTCGAAAGCCGAGTAGGAACCAGAGCAGAGCCCGACGATGCCGACCCGGGACCCGTCGGCAGCGAGCTCGGTGACCACGTGACGCATGTCGTCGATCCACTCGGGCGCGAAGGCCCGGTCGTCCTCCCGCCCGGGCGGCGTGGGGCTGTCGCCCACACCGCTCTGGTCGATGCGGACCACCCGGTAGCCGAGGTCGGCCCAGCGTCTGGCCCACTCGACCCAGCGTCGTCCCGGGCCGATGTGGTGCTCCGCGGCGACGTTGACGAGGACCACCCACGGGCGCGGCTCGTCGCCGCCGTGGAGAGGCAGGTCGCGCGGCTCGTCGACCAGACCGACGATCCCGTCCGGCCCCAACCGGGCGAGCCGCTCCCGCACCGGCGCGGAGCCCTCGGGTCCCGAACCCACCAGGACCGCGTGCTCGGCATCCGGCGCCTTCACCGGCACCGGGGGCTGGTCCGCGACGCCGTCGGCGAGCCAGGTCACGACCCGCCCCAGGACCTCGGCCGGGACCACGCTGAGCTCGGGCGGGACGTCGAGCAGCTGGCCCTGTCCGCGCGCCACGTCGCTGGTCAGCCGCGCCCCCTCGAGGGCGAAACGATCGTGGATGCCCGGCGGGACCGGTCGGTCGTCGCGGGTGAGCAGCAGCACCCGGTCGCCGAGCGGCCGGTCGGCCGGGAGCCGGCTGAGGTCGAGGCGCCGCAGCTGGGCGGCGGTGTCCGCGTCGTACTGGAACCCCGGCGTGTGCCGGAGGCCGTCGTCGGGAGCCTCCCGGGCGTTGTCCCCGAAGCCGTAGAGCGCCTCACCCTCGCGCAGGAAGGTGCGACCGGACAGGCACGGGTCCCAGCAGACCAGGGCCGAGAACGGCCCGGACGACTCGGGCGAGACGGACTGTGCCGCCGCCAGGGTCGCACCCAGCCGCATCCCGACCGCGGCCACCGACGGCGCGCCGAGGTCGAGCAGGTACTGGCGCGCCGCCTCGATGCTGCCCAGCCACGCGGCCACCCGGTCGGGGTCGTCCTGGAGGCCAGCCGAGTCGCCGGTGCCGTCGTAGTCGAAGCGCAGCGCCACGATGCCGGCCGCGGCCAGCTCCTCGGCCAGCCTCCGGAAGGTCCGATGCGCGGCCCGGCCCTCCTCGCCCATGGGCGGACACAGGATGACTCCGCCGCGCGCGAGCCCACCCGCGGGCCGGGCGACCCAGCCGTAAAGGGGGCGCGAGGCAGGGCCGAACCACACCTGCGTGTGCTCGGGTCCCTCGACCGCCTGTGGCTCCCCCATGGTTCTGGTCGACGCTAGAGCGCCAGCGCGGACCGCACCTCCCCGGGCCAGCCCTCGACGTCCATGCCGTGGATCGCGAACAGCGCGAGCGTGATCCGGTCCAGCCCGAAGCCGATGCAGGCGCTGTGCGCCGGCGTGCCGTCGGCCAGGTGCAGCCCGAAGGAGTGGCCGAAGTGGTCCTCGTGGTAGTTGGAGGACCCGATCGCGGTGGGCTTGACGTCGGTGATGTCGACGCACATCTCGAACTTCAGGGAGGCGGTGAGCTGGTTGGCGGCCAGCATCTTGCCGACCCGGCCGAAGAACGGGTCGTTGGCCGCCTCCGACCGCACCGGCAGCCCGAGCTCGGCCAGTGCCGCGAGACCCCGCTCGAGCCACTCGTCGCGGTGCGCCAGGGCCTGCTCGGGGGTGCCGATGCGTACGAACTCATAGATCCGGAACATCTGCATGCGGGCCGGGTCGAGGCTCGGCTCGTGCCGGAACGACCAGCCGCTGCACTCCTCGTCGATCCCCTCGGCGGGGACGTCGGCCGGCAGCGTGCCGTAGAGCGGGTGGCAGACCGACGACGGCAGCACGACCTCGGCCGGGCTGAGGTGCTGGGTCCAGTCGCCGCCCTGCTCGAGGACCTCGAGCAGCGCCCGGTGCTCGCGGTCGCCGCCGGTGAAGACGTCGATGGAGCCGACCAGATCTGGGAACGAGCGGACGTAGTCGGTCTTGAGGAACTCCTCGCGGGGCATGATCGGCGGGAACCAGCGCCGGGTCGCGTGGGTGGCCACGCGCTGGGCCATCGCGTGCCCCTCGACCCCGCGCAGCACCCGCTCGTAGGCCCACGACCGGTGGTGGACGCCGTCGACTGCGGTCAGGTGCAGCACGCCCGCCTCGACCAGCGCCTCGCGCAGGTCGTCGGGCGTGGCGTACGGCGCCGTCACGGTCAGCTCTCCCGCTGCACGAGCGCGAGCTGGGCGGTGTTGCCGGCGATGCGGTCGTTGTTGACCATCACCGCGGCGCCGTGGGCGTCGCGCAGGATCCGGCCCAGGGAGTACTCCGAGTCCTCGCGGTAGCCCTGGATCCCGCAGATCAGCATCGCCTGGTTGACCACGTCGACCACCTCGGTGGAGGCCGAGATCTTGAGCGTGTTGATGGCGACCATGAAGTCGACCGCGCTGGTCGCCTCCGGGTCGTCCATGATCGAGAGGTAGCGGGTCAGCAGCGAGTCAACGGTCGCGGCGAACTCCTGCCGGGTGACCATCAGGGCGGCCAGGCGGGTAGCACCGGGCGGGACCGTGCCCGGGGCCTTGCGCGCGGCCACCTGGACGAACCGCTGGGCCCGCCAGGACGCCTCCTCGGCCAGTCCCAGCCAGAGCGATGACCACAGCAGGTGTGCGTGCGGCAGCATCGTCTGGGACGAGACGTCACCGAAGGGGTCGTCGAGGATCAGGTCGGCGTCACCGCTGGCCTCGAGGGTGAAGCCGAGGGAGCAGGTGCCGCGGAAGCCGAGCGTGTCCCAGCCGCTGAGCGGGCTCAGCGTGACCGCGCCCGCCTCGCAGACAGCGAGGACCTGGTCGCTGGGCGGGGCGTCGGCGTCTCGGCGTGCGGTGGTGAAGATCGCGTCGGCGTACTCGCCGTAGGAGATGACCGGCGCCTGCTTGCGCAGGGTGAACCGGCCCTCGCCGTCGCGCTCGACCCAGCACGAGGAGTTGCGGGTGTTGCCGCCGATGCCGATCTCGGTGGTGGCCGAGGCCAGCAGCAGCTGCTCGGCCGCGACCCGGCGCGCGTAGTCGCGGAGCTTGTCGGAGCGACCGTGCCGGACCAGGCAGGCGACCTGGATGTGGTGCATCGCGAGGATCATCGCCGAGGACGCGCAGTAGCGCCCGAGGGTGCGGACCACCGCGGCCGCGGTGCGCAGGTCGTGGCCGAGGCCGCCCAGCTCGGTCGGCACCAGCGCGCCGAGCAGCCCCTCGGCGCGCAGCGCGTCGATGCTCTCCTTCGGGAAGCGCGCCTGGACGTCGACGTCGGCGGCGTGCTGGGCAGCCACCTCCTTGCCGAGGCGGTGCGCCAGCGCGGTGGCCTCGGCTACCGAGAGACCCGGTGCGGCCATCAGGCGCTCGCCACCGCTGCACCGTCGACGCCGAGCTCGGCGAGCGCCTCGCGGATGTTGGCGACCGAGGCGAAGGTGCTCTTCTTCAGCATCTGCTGTGGGAACTCGAGGTCCCACTCGTCCTCGCAGGCGAGCATCACCGTGACCGAGGCGTGTGAGGTCATCCCCGCGGCGTAGAGGTCGTCGGTGTCGGACAGGGATGCGATGTCGGACCCGAGCCGGGCGTGCTCGGCGAGGAGCCCGCGGATGGTTTCGGTGACTGACTGGGTCATGGTTGGTCTCTCGGTTCGGTGGGCTCGGCCACGGGGTCTTGGGTGAGGGCTACGGCGACCGCAAGCGCGTGGTCGCCCGAGTGGCTGAGGCTGACGTCGATCGGGCCCAGGTGGACCTGGCTCGCCAGCGTGGCCGCCCTCCCGGACAGGCGTACCACGGGACGGCCGCTCTCGTGGCCGATCTCGACCTCCCGCGGGTCGACCCCGTCGGCGGTGCCGATCAGCTTCAGGACGGCCTCCTTGGCCGCGAAGCGCGCCGCGAGCGACGCAGCGCCGCCGAGGCGACCCGCCTCCTGCTCGGCCGGGGTGTAGACGCGGTCGAGGTAGCGCGCGCCGAAGTCGCGGATCGCGTCCGTGACGTCGTCGATCCGCTGCAGGTCGCACCCCGTCCGAGCCCGGGGCGCCGCGTCGAGTGCCCGCATGGGTGGTCCATCCCCCGATCTGTCGCACCCCATGATGCGCCGAGAAATCCTAACCGCGCAGGTCACCCCGCATTCGCGTTTTCCGGAGAGCGACTCCGACACCTAGGATTTCGGGCATGACCGAGACCCAGCAGGACCAGGCACCGGAGACGTCGACGGCCCCTCGCGCCGTCGTCGTACCCGACAAGCCGGCCCTCGAGGGGCTCGAGGAGAAGTGGGTGGCGCGCTGGAAGGCCGACGCGACGTACGCCTTCGACCGCACCCAGCCGCGCGAGAACGTCTACTCGATCGACACCCCGCCCCCCACGGTGAGCGGCTCGCTGCACGTCGGACACGTGTTCTCCTACACCCACACCGACCTGGTCGCCCGGTTCCAGCGGATGCGCGGCAAGGCGGTCTTCTATCCCATGGGGTGGGACGACAACGGGCTGCCGACCGAGCGGCGGGTGCAGAACTACTACGGCGTCCGCTGCGACCCGTCGCTGCCCTACCAGGTCGATTTCACGCCGCCGGAGAAGCCCGACCCGAAGCGTCAGGTCCCGATCAGCCGCCCCAACTTCATCGAGCTGTGCGAGCAGCTGGTCGAGCAGGACGAGCAGGTCTTCGAGCAGCTGTGGCGCCAGCTCGGCCTCTCGGTCGACTGGAGCCAGCACTACACGACCATCGGCGCCACGGCGCAGATCGTCAGCCAGCGTGCCTTCCTGCGCAACTTCGCCCGCGGCGAGGCCTACCTCCAGGAGGCCCCGACGCTCTGGGACGTCACCTTCCAGACCGCGGTCGCCCAGGCCGAGCTGGAGGCCCGTGACTACGCCGGCGCCTACCACCGGGTGAACTTCCACCGGCCCGACGGCGGCGTGGTCGCGATCGAGACCACCCGCCCGGAGCTGATCCCGAGCGTGGTCGCGCTGATCGCGCACCCCGACGACGAGCGCTACCAGCCCCTGTTCGGCACCACGGTGACCTCCCCCGTCTTCGGCGTCGAGATCCCGGTCGTCGCCCACCACCTGGCCGAGATGGACAAGGGCTCCGGCCTCGTCATGTGCTGCACCTTCGGCGACCTCACCGACGTGACCTGGTGGCGCGAGCTCAACCTCCCGGTCCGCACCGTGATCGGCCGCGACGGCCGGCTGCTGCGCGAGACGCCCGAGTGGCTGGCCCACGAGCCCGCGGCGTCGGCGTACGCCGAGCTCGCCGGCAAGACCGCCTTCTCCGCCCGGGAGGCGGTCGTCGCCGCGCTCCGGTCGAGCGGCGACCTGGTCGGGGAGCCCGTGCCGACCCAGCGGATGACGAACTTCTACGAGAAGGGCGACAAGCCGCTCGAGATCGTCGCGACCCGGCAGTGGTACATCCGCAACGGCGGCCGCGACGCCGCCCTGCGCACGGAGATGCTCGACCGCGGCGCTGAGATCCAGTGGATCCCGGCCCACATGAAGCACCGCTACGACAACTGGGTCGGCGGGCTCAACGGCGACTGGCTGATCTCCCGACAGCGGTTCTTCGGGATCCCGTTCCCGGTCTGGTACCCCCTCGACGGCGACGGGGAGCCCGACTACGCGCACCCGCTGCTGCCGCGTGAGGCCGAGCTGCCGATCGACCCCTCGACCGACGTCCCCAGCGGCTACGCCGAGGACCAGCGCGGCAAGCCCAACGGCTTCCTCGGCGACCCGGACGTCATGGACACCTGGGCGACGTCCTCGCTCACGCCGCAGATCGCCGGCGGCTGGGAGTCCGACGACGACCTGTGGCAGCGGGTCTTCCCCATGGACCTGTGCACCCAGGCGCACGACATCATCCGGACCTGGCTGTTCTCGCGGGTGGTCCGCGCACACTTCGAGAGCCACGTCGCGCCCTGGTCGCACGCGCTGGTCTCCGGGTTCATCCTCGACCCGGACCGCAAGAAGATGTCGAAGTCGAAGGGCAACGTGGTCGTCCCGACCGAGGTCCTCGACAGGTACGGCTCGGACGCGGTCCGCTGGCGGGCCGCGATGGCCCGCCCGGGCCTCGACTCGCCGTTCGACGAGACCCAGATGAAGGTCGGCCGCCGACTGGCGATGAAGGTGCTCAACGCGTCCAAGTTCGTCCTCGGCGGGGTCGGCGCCACGACGTTCAACGCCTTCGAGGTCTCCGAGCCCGTCGACTGCGCGCTGCTCGGCCGGCTGGTCTCCGTGATCACCCAGGCCACCGAAGCGTTCGAGGCCTACGACTACACGACGGCGCTGGAGGTCTCGGAGCGGTTCTTCTGGGAGTTCTGCGACGACTACCTCGAGCTGGTCAAGGAGCGGGCGTACGACGCCGAGGGCGGACCGGCGACCGCCTCGGCCCGCGCCACCCTGGCCCTCGCGCTCCAGGTCCAGCTCCGGCTGCTGGCGCCGTTCCTGCCCTATGTCACCGAAGAGGTCTGGTCGTGGTGGCAGGAGGGCTCGATCCACCGTGCCTCCTGGCCCACCGAGACCGACCTCGGCGCCCCGGCCGCCGCCGACCCGAGCACCCTCGATGCCGTCTCCGCCGCGCTGATCGGCATCCGCGGCGCCAAGTCGCAGGCGAAGGTCTCGATGCGCCACGAGCTCACGACCGTCCGCATCACCGGCCCCGAGCCCCTGGTCCGCGCCGCCGAGCTGGCCGCCGACGACCTGCGCAAGACCGGCAAGATCACCGGCGAGCTGACCTTCACCGTCGACGAGTCCGCCACCGAGCTCACCGTCGACGCCGAGCTGGCACCCGCCTAGACGATTCGTCTGCGCTCCCGCCTGTCGTTCCACCGGAGCCACCGCAGACGAATCGGTGACGGTCCGTCGGTCGAGGCCTTGACGTGGCGTCCGGAGCAGGAGTCGGGTGACCTCGTGAAGACTCCCTTCCGTCGACCCTCGGCCGCTCTCCTCGTCGCCCTGCTCGCCCTCGTCGTCGCCCTCGGCGACGCCACCTACGCCGTCGGCGGCCCCAGCCTCCTGCTGGGCCATGCCAACAAGACGCACAAGACCACGAAGCTAACGGCCAAGGGCAAAGGCCCGGCGCTGTCGGTCAAGAGCAAGCGGGGCCCTGCGGCGGCGTTCCGCGGGGGTTCGGGCCAGCCGCCCTTCACGGTCGCCTCGAGCGACGAGGTCCCCGGGCTCAACGGCGACCTGCTCGACGGCCTTGACTCCACGGCGTTCGCGCGTGCCGACCAGTCGATCAGCGCCATCGTCTCGGGTCCGCAGCTGGCTCTCGCCGACAGTCTGCTCACCACCCTGCCCGTCAACCAGGTCAGCTATGACCCGGCCGGAATGCGCGTCGCCTCCGCCCCGGACTTCCTCACAGCCCCCCGGAGCGGCACCTACTTCTTCTCCGCCAGCGTTGGCTGGGTAGCGAACGCGACCGGCTTCCGCCGCGTCGACATCGACACCACCGGCAGCACCGTCGAGACGGTTGCCTACGTCGTGGCGCCTCCAAACAACGGTGCGCAGCTCGCCCAGAACCTCAGCGGCGTCGTCCACCTCAACGCCGGCGAGTCCGTGCGCGTGGCCGGGCTGCAGACCAGCGGAGGCAGCCTGACCGCGACACTTCACTCCTTCGAGGGCGCCTACGTCGGCCCCTAGCCGATTCGTCTGCGCGCCGACCTGTCGTCCTCACGGACCCGTCGCAGACGAATCGGGGGTCGCGTGGCCCCTGTGGATGACGGCCGACGTCCTCGCCCGGGACGCGGCAGCATCGGCCCGTGACCGCACTCCCCCTCGACGATTCGTCTGAGCCGCTCAGCGGCGAGGTCCAGGTCGGTGCGCAGACGAATCGGGCGGAGCGGCTCGCAGGCATCGCTGCGCTCGCCACGGTCCAGGAGCGGGTGGTATCTCGGAGCCAGCTGCGGGCACTGGGCTGGAGCCACAGCCAGATCGACCACGAGATCAGCTACGGACGCTGGCACGCTCCCGCTTGGGGCGTGGTCGCCATGCAGAACGCCCCGCTCACCTACGACCAGCGGCTGTGGCTGGGCGTGCTCCACGGCGGCGAGGGCGCGGTGCTCACCCACCTGACCGCCTGCCGCCGGGCTGGGCTGGAGTGGAAAGGCGACGACAGGATCCACGTGCTCACGTCCAAGGGCGACCTGGTCGACCCCCTCCCGGGCTTCGTCTTCCACCAGACCCGCCGGCCCTATCAACGCTGGCTGCGCGCGGTGCCGTCAGGACCCCCGCGGTTGCCGATCGAGCACGCGGCCCTGTTGACGGCAGAGCGGGACCGCTACGTACGCCGCGCGATCGGCCTGCTCGCGGCGTCCGTCCAGCAGCGCCTGACCACGGCCGGGGACCTCATGGCGACCAAGGGCCAGATCCGCAAGCTCCGTCACGGCGACATCTTCATGCTCGCGCTGGGCGACATCGAGGGGGGCGCGCAGTCATTCGCCGAGATCGACGTCGCCACCCACTGTGCTCGGGCCGGTCTGGCCCAGCCGACGCGTCAGGCGGTGCGCAGGGACACCGATGGTCGCCGCCGCTACCTCGACTGCGAGTGGCAGCTGCCGGACGGGAAGGTGGTGGTGCTGGAGATCGACGGCTCCTTCCACCTGCAGGTCGGCAACTGGTGGCGCGACATGAAGCGGGAGCGGGCCGTGGTGCTCAGCCGCAGCACAGTCCTTCGCTGCGCCTCGATCGAGCTGCGGCTCGAGCCGTGGGAGATCATGTCGGACCTGCGCGAAGCCGGCGTTCCGTCCGTACCGCTCTTCACCTGAGCGATTCGTCTGAACGCGCCAGCGAGGGAAGCCAGGTCCCCGCGCAGACGAATCGGATCAGGCCGACTTCTTCTTCTTGGCCTCGGACTCACGCGGGACGAGGGTGGGGGCGACGTCGTCCATGACGACCTCGCGGGTGACGATCACCTTGGCCACGTCGGTGCGGGACGGCACGTCGTACATCACGTAGAGGAGGACCTCCTCGATGATGGCGCGCAGCCCGCGGGCGCCGGTGCCGCGCTCCATGGCCTTGTCGGCAATGGCGGCGATGGCGTCGTCGGTGAACTCCAGCTCGACGCCGTCGAGCTCGAAGAGCTTCTGGTACTGCTTGACCAGCGCGTTGCGCGGCTGGGTGAGGATCTGGACCAGGGCCTCCTGGTCGAGCTTGGTGACGCTCGCGATCAGCGGGAGGCGGCCGATGAACTCGGGGATCAGGCCGAACTTGGTGAGGTCCTCGGGCCGGACCTGGGCGAGCAGGTCATCGGCGTCGCGCTCCTCCTTGCCGCGGACCTCCGCGGTGAAGCCGAGCGTCTTCTTGCCGACCCGCTGCTCGATGATGTGCTCGAGCCCGGAGAAGGCGCCGCCCACCACGAACAGGATGTTGGTGGTGTCGATCTGGATGAACTCCTGGTGGGGGTGCTTGCGACCCCCCTGCGGCGGCACCGAGGCGGTGGTGCCCTCGATGATCTTCAGCAACGCCTGCTGGACGCCCTCGCCGGAGACGTCACGGGTTATCGAGGGGTTCTCCGCCTTGCGGGCCACCTTGTCGATCTCGTCGATGTAGATGATCCCCGTCTCGGCCTTCTTGACGTCGTAGTCGGCGGCCTGGATCAGCTTGAGGAGGATGTTCTCGACGTCCTCGCCGACGTAGCCGGCCTCGGTGAGCGCGGTGGCGTCGGCGATCGCGAACGGCACGTTGAGCATCCGGGCCAGGGTCTGGGCGAGGTAGGTCTTGCCGCAGCCGGTCGGGCCGATCACCAAGATGTTGGACTTGGCGACCTCGACGACCTCTTCCTTGCTGTGCCGCCCGGTCGCGGGCTGTACGCCGGCCTGGACCCGCTTGTAGTGGTTGTAGACCGCCACGGCGAGTGACTTCTTGGCCTGCTCCTGGCCGATGACGTAGGAGTTGAGGAACTCGAAGATCTCCTTGGGCTTGGGCAGCTCGTCGAGGCTGACCTCGGTGCCCTCGCTCAGCTCCTCCTCGATGATCTCGTTGCACAGGTCGATGCACTCGTCGCAGATGTAGACGCCGGGACCGGCGATCAGCTTCTTGACCTGCTTCTGGCTCTTGCCACAGAAGGAGCACTTCAGAAGGTCGCCACCGTCACCGATGCGTGCCACGTCGTTCCTCCTCCTCCGCTGAGATCTTCACCCCAGCGCGTCCCCGAACGGTACCCCGTCCCCCCGCCGTTCGGTGGCGAGACACGGGGTGTCTGTCAGCCGGCAGCGAGCGCCGGGGTCCCCTTGAGCGACTCCAGAATGGCATCGATGAGGCCGTACTCGACAGCACCCTCGGCCGTGAGGATCTTGTCGCGCTCGATGTCGCGGCTGACCTCCTCGACCGTCTTGCCGGAGTGGTCGCTGATCATCTTCTCGAGCAGCTCCCGCATCCGCAGGATCTCGTTGGCCTGGATCTCGATGTCGGAGGTCTGGCCGAAGGTGCCCTCGGTGTAGGGCTGGTGGATCAGGATCCGGCTGTTGGGCAGCGCGAGCCGCTTGCCGGCGGTGCCGGCCGCGAGCAGGATCGCCGCCGCGGAGGCCGCCTGGCCGATGCAGACGGTCTGGACGTCGGGCTTGATGAACTTCATCGTGTCGTAGATCGCCGTCAGCGCCGTGAACGAGCCGCCCGGGGAGTTGATGTAGATGCTGATGTCCTGGTCGGGGTTCATCGACTGCAGGCAGAGCAGCTGGGCGATGACGGCGTTGGCGACGTCGTCGGAGATCGGGGTGCCGAGGTAGATGATGCGGTCCTCGAACAGCTTGGCGTAGGGGTCGATGCGGCGGAAACCGTACGACGTGCGCTCCTCCCACTGCGGGATGTAGTAGTTCATCGAGGGGCTCAGGTCGGGTGCGGTGTCGTTCACGGGGGTCAGTCCTTCTGCCGCGCGGGGCGGCCGTCGTCGGCGGCTTCGCGGGCGCTGGTGATCACCTGGTCGACCAGGCCGTAGTCCTTGGCCTGGTCCGCGGTGAACCAGCGGTCGCGGTCGGCGTCCTGCTCGATCTGATCGACCGTCTGGCCCGTGTGCTGAGCGATCAGCTCCAACAGGACCTTCTTGATGTGCAGGGACTGCTGCGCCTGGATCTTGATGTCGGACGCGGACCCACCCATGCCCGAGGAGGGCTGGTGCATCATGATCCGCGAGTGGGGCAGCGCGTAGCGCTTGCCCTTGGTGCCGGCGCAGAGCAGGAACTGCCCCATCGACGCGGCCAGCCCCATGCCGACGGTGGCGACGTCGTTGGGGATGTAGTTCATCGTGTCGTAGATCGCCATGCCGGCGTCGACCGAGCCCCCGGGGCTGTTGATGTGCAAGAAGATGTCGGCCTCGGGGTCCTCGGCCGAGAGCAGCAGCAGCTGGGCGCAGATCGCGTTGGCGTTCTGGTCGCGCACCTCGGAGCCCAGGAACACGATGCGCTCACGGAGCAGGCGCTGGTAGATGTGGTCGTCGAGGACGGCCATGCCGGCGCCGCCGCCGGCCGTCGGGCCGCCGGCGTGAGACGGAGCTTGACCTGAAGTCTGGGCAGTCACGTGGCCGACCATAGCCGGGTGGAGGGGCAGTTCCACGGCGTGCCCGGTGATGTTCGCTCAGGGCAGATGCGCCGGCCCCATTCCTAGCCCGGGTCCGCGGCCCGGCGCGGGGTCAGCGGGAGCTGCTGGCCTCGACCGCCTGCTTGAGCTGCGCGACCGACCTGGCCATGCCCTCCTCGAGCTCGTCGGCGTGGCCGGTGGTGCCGCCCAGGAACGCGCTGGCGAAGGCGTTGGAGAGCGGGGTCAGCCGGCGCGGCACCGGCCGCCGGTGCACGACGCGGGTGCGGTCACCCTCGGGAATCAGCTCCCAGACCCACCGCGCTCCGCTCGACCGGGTGTCCCAGGCCACCTTCTGGCCCGACTGGACCTCGGCGACCACGCTGCGGGTCGGCCAGACGACGCCCTTGCGCCTGTTCACCCCCAGGTACCACTGCCCGGGCCGCAGCCCGCCCTTCTTGAGCGGGATCATCCGGACCAGCTCGGGTGACAGCTCCGGCATCCGGCGTACGTCGCCGAGGACCTGCCAGACCGCCTCCGGCGGCGCGTCGATGGTCGTCTCCGCCCGCAGCTCGCGGTCGGCCCGGGCGGATGCGTCATGGGGTGCTGCCTTGGTCACCGCAGCAGTCTGGCAGCCCGCGACCCGGTGCTGGATACTGTCGGCCATGCCGAGTCCCTCGCGCCTGGTCGCGCTGAGCGCGGCCGTGCTGGCGACCACGCTGGCAGCCGTGCTCGCCCCGATCCAAGCGGCGTACGCCGCAGCACCTGACACGACGATCACGGCCGGCCCCGAGGACGGCGCCCTGGTGCTGCCGGGGCCGGTCCAGTACGCGTTCACGGCGGTCGGGCCGGTGGACCACTTCGAGTGCTCGGTCGACAACGCGCCGTTCGCGACGTGCCTGAGCCCGCAGACCTTCGACCTGGGCTTCGGCACGCACGTCTTCCAGGTCCGGGCGGTCAACGCCGGGCTCGAGGCCGACCCGTCGCCGGCGATCCGCTACTGGGTGGTCCGCAACGTGCCGTGCGAGCAGGCCGGGGACGCCTACCGGGTCGCGCAGGGCAAGTACTTCGAGTGGCAGCAGAAGCTCGTGAAGGCCCGGCGCGAGCTGCACCGGGCGCACGCCCACGGCACCGCCGCGCAGTTCCAGCAGGCCAAGAACCACGTCAAGCGGGTCAAGACGAAGATCCACAAGTTCAAGGTCGCCATGGACCAGGCGATCGCCCAGGAGGCCGCGGTCTGCTGAGCCGCGGGCCAGGTTCCAAGCCAGGTCTCAAGCCAGCCAGCGCTTGAGCGCCGCGTGCACCTCGGGGTGGTTGAGCAGCCCGAAGTGGTCGGTGCCGCCGACGTGCAGCACGTCGCCGTCCGGGAACAGGGTGCGCCGCCGGTCCCGGCCGTACGCCGAGCGGGGCCGCACCAGCAGGTCCCCGACCACGTTGCCGACCGGGTGTCGCTCGCTGCGGGTGAGCGTCGCGGCGACCAGGTGGTAGCGGGCGTGCGGCAGGGGTGGCACGTCCTCGGCCAGCCCTGCGACCAGGTCGTGCACGCCGCGCGAGCGCATGTCGAGGATCCGCCCGAAGGCGGCGGTCTCCTTCAGCTTGGCGAGGCCCCGGCTGCCGTGCCCGATCCCCCACGCGATCGGAGCGCCCAGGTGTGGGGTGCCGAGCGTGACGACGTCGGTGACCCGCTCGCTCCAGGGCTCCTCGACCTCGCTGGCGACGGCACCGGCCGCCCGGATCACCAGCCCACCCAGTGAGTGGCCCACCAGCGCGATCCGGGTCACGGGCACCGGCCAGGCCTCCACCACGCGCTGGGCCAGCGCCGTCAGCGCCGCGCCGTTCTCCCGCAGGGGCAGGCCGGTGTTGGCGCGCAGCATCAGCGGCGTCCAGCCGCGCTCGGCCAGCATCGCGGCGTACGTCGTGCCCATGCGGTCGCGTCCGCGGTTCCAGTAGGCCTCGTTCTCACAGAGTCCGTGGAGGAAGAAGACGAGTCGGCCGGTCGCCTCGGGGAACGCCTGGGCGAGCGACTCCGGATCGGTCTCGACGTCGGCGCCGTGCCGGCGCAGCGCCATCGGGATGGCGAGCTGGGGGCGCTCACGCAGCAGCCGGTCGCCGATCAGGCCGTTGACCGCGGCGTTGACGAACCGGCCGCGCGGCCCGGCCTCCAGCCGCGGCCCCACGCCGGTCGCCGCGACCCGATCCAGGGCTCTGCTGGCGCCGCTGAGCCCTCCTGTCAGCCCGCGGTAGACCGCGGTGGTGATGCCTCGGTGGACCGCACCGGCCGGGGACCGGTCGAGCACGGCCAGGTGCGTGTCGCGCACCGTCCTGACGACCAGCTCGTCGCCCACCTCGGCCAGGAGGGAGAGCGCGTCGATCAACGTCGGACCCGGCGTGGTGGCTGTGGTCACGCCAGGAGACTACCCATTCGGTGAACGGCTGTGCACCGAGACTCGCCGGGCCGCAAGGGCCAATAGGTCAGCCGTTCTCGCCCTCGGACGACTCGGCCGCCTCCCCTGCGTCGTCCGCGTCGGCAGGCGCTTTTGCGTCGGCCTCCGCCTCGGCCTCCGCCTCGGCCTCCGCCTCGGGCTCACCGATGGTCCCGTCGGGGCGCAGGTTCTTCAGCTCGACGAGGTTGCCGGACTCGTCCTTGACCGAGGCGGCCTCGACGATCTGCGCCAGCGCCTTGCCGCGCAGGATCTCCTGCACCAGCTCGGGGATGTGGTTGTGCTCGAACATGTGGTTCGCGAACTCCTGCGGGTCCTGACCCGACTGCTGGGCGCGACGCACCATGAGCTGGGTGAGCTCGTTCTGGTCGACCCCGAGCTGCTCCTTCTTCGCCACCGCGTCGAGGACGAACTGGGCGGCGACCGCGTCGCGGACCCGGCGCTCGAGGTCCGCCTCGAACTCCTCCTGGGTCTGGCCCTGCTCCTCGAGGAAGGCGTCCATGGTCATGCCCGCGTAGACCAGCTGCTGCTCGATCGACTGGCGCCTGCCGTTGAGCTCGTCGGTGACGATCGCCTCGGGCAGCGGCACCTCCATCTTCGCCAGCAGCGCCTCGAGGACGGCGTCGCGCGCCGCGGCGGCCTGCTCGAGCCGCTTGCCGCGGCCGAGCCGCTCCCGGACGTCGTCGGTGAGCTCCGCGACCGTGTCGAACTCCGAGGCCTCCTGGGCGAAGTCGTCGTCGAGCTCGGGCAGCTCCTGCTCCTGGACCTGCTCGACCTTGACCGACACGTCGACCGACTGGCCGACCAGGTCGCCGCCCACGAGCTCGGTCTGGAAGGTCTTCTCCTCGCCCGCGGCCATGCCGACCAGCGCCTCGTCGAGGCCGTCGATCATCCCGCCGCGCCCGACCTGGTAGCTCATGCCGGTGAGCTCGGCGCCCTCGACGGTCTCGCCGTCGCGGGTGGCGGTCAGGTCGATGACGACGAAGTCGCCGTCAGCGGCGGGCCGCTCGACGTCGGAGAGGGTGGCGAACCGCTCGCGCAGCGCCTGCACCTGCTCCTCGACATCGGCGTCGGAGACCACGATGTCGTCGACGGTCGCCTCGATGCCGTCGTAGTCCGGCAGCGTGATCTCCGGCTTGACGTCCACCTCGGCGGTGAACTCCAGCCCGTCCTCGCCGTGCTTGGTGACCTCGATCTCCGGCTGGGCCAGCGGCTCGAGGGAGTTGCTCTGCAGCGCCTCCAGGTACTTCTGGGGCAGGACCTCGTTGATCGCCTGGTCGAGGACGGCCTCCCGGCCGACCTGGCGGTCGATGACCGCGGGCGGGACCTTGCCCCGGCGGAAGCCCGGGACGTTGATCTGCTTGGCGATCTGCTGGTACGCCGCGTCGAGGCTCGGCTTGAGCTCCTCGAAGGGCACCTCGACGGTGAGCTTGGCCCGGGTCGGGCTCAAGGTCTCGACGGCGCTCTTCAACTGCTTCTCCTTCTGTGGTCCCACGCTGTGCGCGCAGGTCGTGCAGGGGTGGTCGGTCGATCGTGCTGGTCGGGGCGACAGGACTCGAACCTGCGGTCTCCTGCTCCCAAAGCAGGCGCGCTAGCCACTACGCTACGCCCCGCCAAACCGGGTCCTCGGCCACCCTTCGGCCACCGGGAACCCTGCTTGGAGCGGATGACGGGAATCGAACCCGCGTAGCCAGTTTGGAAGACTGGGGCTCTACCATTGAGCTACATCCGCACACACGGGGGGCTTCGCCCCCCGTGGACCCCCCGACCAGTTGCGTCGGCGGTCCGGGGCGGCTCCCGCTCCTCGTGCCACTCTTCTTCACACACTCGGGGCTTCGCCCCCCGCGGGCCCCCCCGGCTGGTTGCGTCGGGTCGCCGTTGGCGGGTCTCTGCCGCTCGTGCACCTCGGGGCTCGCGCCCCTTGGACCGTCGAAATCTACCGGGCGGGGCCTTAGCTCCGCGAAACGACGACCATCGCCCGGTCGTCGTCGTGCGAGCCGAGCGCGTCCACCAGCCGGCGCGCGGCGCCCTCGAAGCTGCCTCGGAGCAGGTGTTCTGCCTCCCCCAGCAGCCGGTCGATGCCGAGCTCGATGTCGCGGCGCGGCTCCTCGACCATCCCGTCGGTGTAGAGCAGCAGTGCGTCGTGGTGGACCAGCCGGCCCGTCGCGACCCGGAACTCGGCGTCCTTGATCAGGCCGAGCACCGGCCCCTCGCTGGGCAGCACGCCCCACCGGCCGGTGCCAGCCTGCCGGAGCGCCGCCGGTGGGTGGCCGGCGCTGCGGACCTCGAAGGCGCCGTCGTCGAGGTCGAGGGAGAGGTGGATCGCGGTCGCGAAGCCCTCGGGCCAGTCCTGGCGCAGCAGGTAGTCGTTGGCCGCGGGCAGGAACTGCGCGGCCGGCACCGTGCCGAGCAGGCCACCGAAGGCCCCGGAGAGCAGCAGCGCGCGGGTGCCGGCCTCCTCGCCCTTGCCCGATACGTCGACCACCGCCAGCTCGAGCCGGTGGGCCGCGGCCAGGGTGGCGACGACGAAGTCGCCGGCGAACGGCGTACCGCCCGCCGAGCGGAGCGCCGACTCCGCGTGCCAGCCACTCGGCAGCCGGGGGATGCCGCCCTGCTGCTGGATCCGGTCGCGGAGGTCGACGAACATCGACTCCCCCAAGGCGCCGGCGACGCCGAGCCGCGAACGTCGCAGCGAGGCCACGAGCACGATCAGGCACATCAGCACCTGGATGCCGACTCCGGCATAGGTGCGGCTGGTCGCGCCCTGCTGGACGGACAGGCTGATCATCAGCAGCGCGAACACGAAGACGACGAACCACGGCAGGTGGCGGGGGTTGAGCAGCAGGCTCGCCAGCAGGAGCGGCACCATCAGGCTGGAGATCGGCATGTTGTTGGGCCACAGCACCACGGCCGTGATGATCCCCAGGCCGAGGAGGACGAGGACGCCGAGCAGCTTGGTGTCGACGTAGGCGCCTCGCCGCGCGAACCTGCGCACCGTGTGGCGCGGGGGCGCGACGTCTCCGGCGCGGGCGCGCGAGAGTCGGACGTCGGTGCTCACGGGGGTCCCTCGGTGGTCGCGGGCGGTCGCGCTCACTGTAGGGCCCGGGAGCGGAACCTGGGCTGGCAGCGGCCGCACCAATAGAGGTTGCGGCCCTGCAGGTCGCGGATGCGCACCCGCGTCCCGCAGACCCGGCACGGATCACCCGCGCGGCGGTAGACGTAGGACAGGCGGCCCGGATCACCGGTCTCCGGGCCGTCGAGGTGCTCGGGGCGGACGGTGCGGATCACCCCCGTGCGCACGCCGTCGGCCATCAGCGCGACCAGGTCCTCCCACATCGCAGTCCAGCGCGCCTGGCGCAGGCTGGTGCCCGGGCGGAACGGGTCGACGCGGTGCCGGAAGAGCAGCTCGGCACGGTAGACGTTGCCTATGCCGGCCACCACCGACTGGTCCATCAGCAGCCCCGCGATCGGCGCCCGGCTGCGCCGGATCCGCTGCCACGCGAGGTCGGGATCGGCGTCGGGCCGCAGCGGGTCCGGCCCGAGCCGGTCGACGACGGCCTGGCGCTGCTCGCGGGTCTGCAGCTCACACGCGGTCGCGCCGCGCAGGTCGGCGTACGACGCCGCCTCGCCCCCGGCGCGGACCAGCCGCAGCCGCACCTGACCGACCGGCTCGGGCACTGCCGCTGCGTCGCGGACCACGTCGAACCGGCCGTAGAGCCCGAGGTGGACATGGACCAGGTCGTCGTGGGCGAAGTGCACCCACAGGTGTTTGCCCCAGGACTCGGCACCCTCGAACGGGCGGCCGTCGAGCAGCGCGGCGGAGTCCGCGAACCGGCCCTGCGGCGAGCTCACCCGGACCGGGTGACCAGCGAACGCGTCGTCGAGGGCGGTGGCGAGCCGGTGCAGGGTGTGGCCTTCAGGCATTGCGTCCCTGCGGAGGCTGCTGCCTGGCCGACTCGGGCAGGGCGGGCAGCTCGCGGGTGCGTTCGTAGTCGCCTATCTGCCCGAGCCGGCGCACGTGGCGCTCGTCGCCGCTGAAGGGCGTGGCGAGGAAGACCTCGACGAAGCGGGTCATGTCCTCGATGGGGTGCATCCGTCCTCCGACCGAGACGACCTGGGCGTCGTTGTGCTGCCGGGCCAGCGTCGCGGTCTCGTCGGACCAGGCCAGCGCGCAGCGGATCCCGGGCACCTTGTTGGCGGCGATCTGCTCGCCGTTGCCGGACCCGCCGATCACGACGCCGAAGCTGTCGAGCCCCCGCTTGCGGTCGGTGGCCACGCCCTCCGCGGCGCGCAGGCAGAAGACGGGGTAGTCGTCGAGCGCGTCGAACTGGAACGGGCCATGGTCCACGGGCTCGTAGCCGTGCTCGGTGAGCCAGCTGATCAGGTGGGCCTTCAGGTCGAGCCCGGCATGGTCCGAGCCGAGGTGCACGCGCATGGCGGTCATCCTCTCAGTGGGCCTCGGAGGAAGGCGCATGTGTGCCGGATCAGCTCCTCCGAGGCGGGGAGCGCGGCATGCCGCCAGAAGCCGTGGACCTGCCCGAGGTAGCGGGTGCAGGTGACGGTGCCGCCGGCCTCGGCGATGAGCCCGGCGAGCAGCTCGCCCTCGTCGCGCAGCGGGTCGTGCTCGGCCGTGGTGACCAGCGTGGGCGGGAGGGTGCCGAGCCGGTCGGAGAGCAGCGGCGCGAGGTCGGGGTCGGTCAGGTCGGACTCGCTGGCGGCGTACTGCTGCCAGTACCACGCTGCCTCGCGCGGGTCGAAGGCCGAGGCGGCGCCAAGGGCGTACGACGCACCGGCCGCGGCCGGGTCGAGAAAGGGGTAGTGCAGCACCACCGCGCTGAAGCGGCCGGGGTGACGCAGGGCGGCGACCAGCGCCAGGTTGCCGCCGGCGCTGTCGCCGTGGATGTACGTCGGGCCGCCGCGGGCGAGCTCCGCCCCGGCGCCTTCGAGCCAGGCCAGCACGGTGTCCACATCGTCGGGAGCGGCCGGGAACCGGTGCTCAGGAGCGAGGCGGTAGTCGACGCTGAGCACGGCCATGCCGAGCCGGTTGGCGAACCTGCGGCAGGGACGGTCGTGCACCTCGACGTCGTGGAACACGAAGCCCCCGCCGTGCACGTGCACCACCAGCCCGGGTCGGGCCGCCTCCGGCCGGAACAGCCGCACGCGCACGCTGTCCGCGTCGAGGTCGACGACCTCGGCGACGTCCTCGGGCTGCTCCAGCAGCGCGGCCGCCCGGTTGGCCTCGCGGGCCGCAGCGATGTCGTAGCCCTCGGTCCACACCGGGGTGTCGGCCGCCGCCGCCGCGACCATCGCCCGCGACTCAGGGAAGAGCACGGACCGTCACCGACCCATCATTGCGTCCATCGCCACCGCCACCGCGGCCGCGACCCGGAAGTCCACGCGGGGGTCGGGGACCCGCACGGTGTAGCGGTCGCGAACGGTGCCCTGTCGCTCGACGCTGAGCAGCGGCTGGCCCTCCGCAGTCACGTAGTCGAAGTGGATCGGCAGGAAGGGGATCTCCGCGATCCGGCGCAGGATGGCCACGGCCTGGCTGCGCTCGCGCCCGGTGCCGGCGTAGCCCGGCCCCTCGAGGTGGAACGTCGAGCGCAGCAGGCTGGCGCCGAAGTCCTTGCGGAAGAAGCCGATCTGCTGGAGTGCCTCGTCGAAGACGTCGTAGCCGGCGTTGAGGTCGATCACCGAGCGCGCCTTGAAGCTGAAGACCCGGCGCGCCTTGGTGTCGTCGGCGTAGAACGTCACCTCCTCCTTGAGCGCCAGGCGCTTCTGGAAGGCGACGCCGAGCACCGCACCCGGCTTCCCGTCGGGGTCGACGGCCTGGAGCTCGTAGCGGTTGGTGGTCATCGCGAACTTCTGCCGCAGGACGAACAGGGGCACGTGCATGGACGCGGTCATGCCCCGACCCTAGAGAGCGCTGCAGAATGGCGGCGTGGTCGTCTTCGGCTGGACCGTCCTCGCCCTGGTGTTCCTCGATGAGCTGCTCGCCATGGCCGGGCTCGGCGTCTACGGGTGGTCCACCTCGGCCCGCTGGGTCCTGGTCTGGCTGCTGCCGCTGCTGGGCATGCTGGCCTGGTTCCTGTTCGCCTCCCCCAAGGCGCGGTTCGGCTCGGGCGCGGTGCGGCCGACGGTGAAGGTGCTGGTCTTCGGGCTCGCGTCCTGGGGGCTCTGGGCGGCCGGCCACCACTCGCTCGCCATGGCTCTGCTCGTCTTCTCCGTGGCCGTCAACGCACTGGCCCAGCTGCCCGCCATCTCGGCGCTGGCCGCCGAGCCGGGGGACGCCGCGGCCTGACCGGTCAGGGCGCGGTGCTCGGGCCCATCGCGTTGCGGAGCAGGTTGCCGCGGCCGGTCGGCCACGGCACGCACGCCGTGCCGGACCCGGGGACCGTGTAGACGTCGAGGCCGTGGTCGAAGGTGGTCAGCACGATCTCGAGGGTGCCGTCGCCGGTCAGGTCGCCGATCGAGGGGGACGCGGCCACCCCGATGCCGTTGCCGTCGCGGCCCTGGTGCTTCAGCCGGGTGACCGAGAGCTTCTGGCCCTGGGCCGAGAGCACGACCAGCTGCCCGGCGTTGCGGTGCAGCGCGTAGGTGCCGAAGACCAGCTCCGGCACGCCGTCCTTGTTGAGATCGGCGGCGACCACCTCCGAGGCGAAGGTCTTGGCGTGCGGTGGCGCGTACTTGGCGGTCCAGAGCCGCCGCCCGTTCGGTCCGACGGCGTAGACGCGACCGCCCGGCAGGGCGGCGACGATCTCGGGCCGGCCGTCCCCGGTCAGGTCCACGAGGGTCGGCGCGGGGATGCCGCTGGGCGGGTACCAGTCGCCCTCGGGCCGGAAGACCGGGCGGTTGGACACCAGGAGCTTCTCGAACCCGGGATGACGCATCGCCGAGCGGCTGCCGTCGCCGTAGGCCCCGTCGAGGGCGACGAAGGCATAGCCCTCGGTGCGGTAGGGGATGTGCTTCTCGACGTTCGGCAGCCCGATCACCTCGTTGTGGCCGTCACCGTCGAGGTCGGCCACCGTGGGCGGCGACGCCGTCCACTGCAGCCAGGGCTGGTGGGCCGGGCTCGGCCAGGTGCCCTTGTGCAGGTGGTAGTGGCGCCGCTCCACCTTGGGGCTCGCCCACCGGATGAAGTCACCCCAGGCCATCCGCTTGCCGAGCGCCCCGGACTCGGGGTTGGTGAACCACGGCGAGGCGAGGACCGAGGTGCCGTCGAGGTTCAGTGCGTCGATCTGGTGGTTGTCGAAGGTGGCGATGATCTCCAGCTCGGGGTCGTCGTCGATGTTGCCGATGCCGACGTTCTCGCCGTAGGCGCCGTAGCCCCGGTTGCGCGGCCACGCGTGCGCGTGCCCGCCGGGCTTGAACAGCCGGCCGCTCGCGTCGAAGACATAGACCTGCGCGCCCTTGGGTGAGGTGTTGGTCGTGGTCGCGACGACCTCGACCCGCCCGTCGTGGTCCAGGTCCGCCGCGGCGAGGCCGCGGACCTCCGGCGTCTGCCCGCCGCTGCGGACCGAGGCCGGCCAGCCGGGCTTGCTCCGCAGCGAGCCACCGCGGAACTCGTAGGCCGCCACGCTGCCCGTCCCGCCCACGACGATGTCCGGCGTACCGTCACCCTCGAGGTCGGTGACCACCGACGGTGCATAGACCCGGCCCTTGCTGGCCCGGCCCTTACCGAGCAGGCGGCCGTTCGAGTCGAAGACGAACGTCGAGTAGAACGGCGCGACGATCTCCAGCTTCCCGTCGCCGTCGAGGTCGACCAGGCCGGGCGAGGAGAACCAGCCGGTCTCGCCGGTGGCGATGTTCCGCACGAACGCCGGCCGCGCCACCTGCGCCGTACCGCCCTGCGACACGCAGGGCGCCGTCGCCCGCTCGGCTGGCACAGCTGCCCGGCTGGGTCCGGTGGGAACGGCGCCGGGCAGCAGGCCTGCGACGAGCAGCACCCCGCCTGCTCGGACCAGCAACCGGGACAGTCGTGCGGCCGGGCGTTGCACCATGCGACCACCGTAGGGGCCGGGTCAGAGGCCAGGGTCAGAGGCCAGGGTCAGAGGCCAGGGTCAGAAGAGCCCGACCACATTGCCGTCGGCGTCGAGGTCGATGCGCTGGGCGTTGGGGTGTCTCGGCAACCCCGGCATCGTCCGCATGTCACCGCAGATCGCGTAGACGTAGCCGGCACCGGCCGAGAGCCGCGCCTCGCGCACGGGCATCCGCCAGCCGGTCGGCGCCCCGCGCAGCTTCGGGTCCGAGCTGATGGACAGATGGGTCTTGGCGATGACGACGGGCAGGTTGCCGAAGCCGAGCCGCTCGTAGTCGGCGAGCGCCCGGGCCGCCGCGGGAGCGACGTCGATCCCGTCCGCGCCGTAGATCTGGGCCGCGATGGTCTCGATCTTCGCGAGCAGGGGCATCGAGAGGTCGTAGAGGAACCGGAACGCCGACCCTTCCTCCATCGCGTCGAGGACCGTCTTGGCCAGCTCCGCCGCCCCGGCGCCACCCTCGGCGACGTGCGGGGTGACCGCGCACCGCACGCCGAGTCGTTCGCAGAGCCGGCGGACCACCTCGTGCTCGGAGTCGTGGTCGCCCGGGAACTCGTTGATCGCCACGACGGGAACGACCCCGAAGCGGCGGACGATCGCGAGGTGGGCCTCGAGGTTGGGGAGCCCAGCGGCGACGTCGTCGGAGCTCTCCTCGAGCATCGCCGGCGGCAGGTCCTTGCCGGGGCGGATGTCGAAGCGGCCGGAGTGCGCCTTCATGGCGCGCACCGTGGTCACCACGACGGCCACGTCTGGAGTCAGGCCGCCCACCCGGCACTTCACGTCGAAGAACCGCTCGGCTCCCATGTCGGCACCGAAGCCGGCCTCGGTGACGACGACATCGGCGCGGGAGAGCGCGATCTTGTCCGCGACCACCGACGAGGTCCCGGTGGCGATGTTGCCGAACGGACCACAGTGCACCAGGGCCGGGCCACCCTCGAGGGTCTGCAGGAGGTTCGGCTTCAGGGCGTCCTTGAGGATCACGGCCATCGCTCCCGCGACCTGGAGATCCTCGGCCGTCACGGGCTCGCCCGACGTGGTGGTGCCCACCACGATCCGGCCGAGTCGCGCGCGGAGGTCCTGCAGCGAGCTGCTGAGCGTCAGGATCACCATCACCTCGCTCGCCGCGGTGATGTCGAAACCACTCTCGCGAGGTACGCCGTCCACCCGCGCGCCGAGGCCGATGACGACGTTGCGCAGCGCCCTGTCGTTGACGTCCAGGACGCGCCGCCAGGTCACGGTCCGAGGGTCCAGGGCCGGCGAGGCCGCCAATGCCGCCAGATCGATCTTGGCGACCCCGGTGCCGTAGTGCTCGAGCTGTGCCTCGTCGATGCCGAGGTCCGCGGCGACGTCCGAGGTCGGACGAAGCGTCGCAGCGTTGGCGATCTCCAGGCTGGTCGGGGTCGAAGGAGTCATACCCCTGACTACTTCTGGGGCCGGTCGCGGCGCCACGGAAGCATGCGGGTGCAACCAAGGGCTTAGGGCCCTTGTCGTCGAGCCACCACTAGGCGAGTGCGGCTAGCGGGCCTCGACGGCCAGCCGGGCGCTGAGCGCGACGAACGACGCGGCGAACACCTTGCGGATCCGGGCCACCAGCTGCGGGCGCGACAGCACCCGGTCACGCAGCGCCGCGGCGGCCAGGGCATAGGCCGCGAAGGTCACGAAGGTCATCGCCATGAACACCGCCGACAGCCCCGCCATCCGAGCGAGCGTGCCGGACGTCCCGGCGGGCACGAACTGCGGCAGGAAGGCGAAGAAGAACAGCGTCAGCTTGGGGTTGAGCAGGTTGGCGGTGATGCCGGTGGTGATGACCGAGCGCACCGAGGATGGCGACGCAGCGGTGTCGACGTGCAGGGCGCCGGTGTCACGCCAGGTCGACCAGGCCATCCAGAGCAGGTAGGCGACGCCGGCGTACTTGACGGTCTCGAAGGCGACGCCCGACGCGTGCAGCACCGCGGCCAGCCCCGTGAGCGCCGCGACGGCGTGCGGGACCGTGCCGAGCGTGCACGCGAACGCCGCCAGCAGCCCTGCTCGGGTGCCGCGGGCGAGGCCGGCGCCCATCGTGTAGAGCGCCCCGATGCCCGGGGAGACACAGATGACGAACGAGGTCAGGAGGAAGGACCACGACACGGGAGCGACGCTACGCGACGAGTACTGCGCGGAGAAGGAGCGCGTCCTCAGCCGAGGGCGACGGCCGAGACCAGGCGGTCGAGCTGGGGGTTGTCGATGGCGCCGGCCAGGATCACCGCCGCTTCCGCGTCCCCCCTGCTACCGAGGCGCCCGCCGTGCACCATCGCCCGCACCGTCAGCTCCCGCATCCCGGCCCGCGATGCCCGCTCGTGCATCTCCTCCACCCAGCCCGCCGTCCCGGGGTGCCCGAGGCGCACACCCGTGTCGCAGAGTGCGTCGAGGATGGCGACGTCGAGCCAGACATAGGGGTCGGCGAGCCGGGTGGCGCGGGACCGCGCGTCGACCAGGGTGGCCAGGGCGCTCTCAGCGTCGCCCGAGGCGTCGGCGACGAGCGCCAGGCCCAGCGCCGAGATGCCCTCCCAGCAGGGGTCGCCGATCTGGCAGGCCCGGGCGAAGGACTGCTCGAGGCAGCCCGACGCCGCCGCCAGGTCCCCCCGCTGCAGCTGGACCTGTCCGAGCAGGGCCTGGGGCCAGGGCAGGAACGAGAGCCAGTGGTCGCGCTCCGCGGTGGCGATCGCCTCCGACAGGTCCGTGGCGGCCGCCTCCAGCTCACCCCTGAGCAGGCCGATCCGGCCGAGCATGGACAGGCCGTACGCCGCGCGGCGGTACTCACCTGCGCCCTGGCAGTAGGACGTGGCCTCGCGGAGGAGGGCGGTCGCCCGGGGGTAGTCGGCCCGGTCGCTGGCCACCGAGCCGAGGTAGACCTTCGCCTTGGCCCGGGTCGAGAGAGACGCGGTGCCCTCCGCGAGCACCTGGTCCAGCCAGCGCTCCGCGCGGTCGTAGCGCGCCCGCAGGAAGTCGACGTAGCCCAGCTCGGTCCGGGCGCGAGCCACCGCCTCGCGGTCGCCGTTGGCCACCGCTATCCGTTCGGCGTCGCTCAGCGCGGCGACGCCCGCCTCGTCCAGGCCGCCCAGCGAGTGGATCAGCGCCTCGGCCAGCACCAGGCGCGTCTCGACCCGAAGCGTGTCGACGCCAGCGCCGTCGGCCATCCGCACGGCGGCCTCGAGCGAGGCCACGCCAGCCAGGACGGCGCCGGCCGAGACCGCCGCCGCGGCCGACTCGGTCGCGGCTTCGATCGACGCCGTCCCGGTGGCGGCAGCCGTGGTCGACCGCTCCCTGGCCGCCAGCAGCACCGCCGCGCCGGGTGTGGTCCCGAGCTCGCGCCGAGCCACGGCGCTCCACGCCGCCAGCTGTCGGCTCGCCGCCTCGTCGTCGCAAGCGAGCCGGTAGATCCGGATCAGCAGGGCCTGGTGGTTCTCGTCCAAGGGGCTCATCTCGGTCGCGCGCACGGCGAGCTCGCGCGCCCGGTCCAGCTCCCCCCGCGAGAGGAGCCCCAGGGCGGCCTCGTGGACGATCGACTCCGCCGCCGCGGTCAGGCGACGTCGCTCGGAGAGCAACCACGTCTCGAACGGTTCCGCATGGGAGAGCGCGATCCCCTCGAGCAGGTCCAGCCCCACGCCGGGGAGACGGACCGCGTCGTTCCAGTGACCGTGGATGAGGACGTCGACGTCGACCTGCGAGACGGGCGGGAGCGTCAACCGCACCGGGTCGCCGTCGAGCACCGCGGCGGGGCCGAGACCACGACGCAGCTCGGCCAGGCACCACCTCAGCGCGCGCATCGGGTCGTCGGCCTCGGAGAACAGCAGCCCGGCCAGTCGCGACCGGGTCGGCGGCCGCTCGCTCAGCAGGAGGAAGGCCAGCAGCGCCCAGGTCTTCCGGCTGCGGAAGCGGTAGCCGCTGGCCCCGTCGACCTCCAGCCGCGGGCGCCCGAGCAGGTGAACGACGAGTCCTGCCGTCGGGTTCACGGCGGACTCGTCTCGCAGCGTGGTTCGTGGAGGTCCGCGGGAGTCAGCGTCCCACAGGACGGCGCCCGACCGTCCGACCACAGCGTGGCTGTGGCCGGACGGTCGGCTCCCGGCTCCGGGCGGGTCCTCACGCCACCAGGTCGCTCTCGGCGAGGCCGCTGCCGCCGCGGAGCCGCTCGAGCAGGTACCAGCGGTCCTCATCACCGAGAACACCGAGCACCACCCCGTGCAGAACGCCGAACGCCCGCAACCGGAAGACCTCCGTGCCGTCCCAGTCCGTCAACGCCGCCGCCGCACCGGGTGCCGTCCAGCGGGCGGTGTCGGCCACCGCCTCCAACGCCGGTCGCTCGCGGGCCGTGCCGTGCGCCACGATCCGATCGGCCAGCTGCTGGAGGAGCCCTCCCAGCTCCTCGGTCACGACCTCGGGCGGCGGTACGACGGCGCTCAGCAGCGGTGCGCCACCGGGCGCGTCCGCCCCGGCCGACCAGCGCCACCAGCCCGTGAGCCAGCCCATGAGCCAGCCCGGCAGCCGCTTGCGCCCACCCGTCCGCCGCGCGTCGAGCACGGCACGGCGTCCGGACCGTCTCTCGAGCCGCCGGGCTCGGCGGACAGCGCGGACGAGGTGGTCCTGGCGTGCGGCCCGGTGACGGGCTTCGCCCACCGCCCGGACCAGGTCTCTCTGCATCGACGTCATGGCCTCACGTGCCCTCGACGACGGTGAAGATCTCGTCGGCGACCAGGCCGTGCGCCTCACGGTGGACCGCGGTGGCGGCCTCCGCGTCGGGCGCCTCGACCAGGCAGAAGATCTTGCCCGCCGCCTCGTCGACCCAGTAGCGCAGGTAGTTCACGCCGTGCTTGTCCTGCGCCTCCAGGTCCGCCCGGTGAGCGGCCGCGACGTCGGCGGCGGCGACGCCGCCCTCCAGGGTGTGCGCATCCATGAAGAGTGTCATGTCGTTCCCTTTCCTCCTCGGCCCAGCGCGGTTCGCCAGGCCCGAGGTGTCCATGACACGACCCCGGCGTGTGAGGCGGCGTGTGACGCAACCGGCCGCAGAGAAGTGGCCCGAATCGGCGGGACTCGCGGGGGACGTCCTTGGTCGCGCCGGGCTCACCGGCGATGATCCCGTCATGACACGGACCCGGCCGACGGCAGCTGCCCTTCGAGGAATCCTGCGCTCGCACCTCAGCGCGAGTGCCACGGTCGCCCTTGCCCTCTCCGGCACCCTCGTGCTGCTCGCACCCTCCGGCGCGGGAGCCGAGCCCCTGGCCGCCCGTACGGCGAGCCACGGCCGCGACGGCGGGCCGAACACCTACCTCAGCGCCCCGCCCAACCCGTTCGCGGCCAGGACGTCGGTCAGGCACCTGACCAAGCGGCCGAAGCCGCCGCCGACCAGGGGGACGGTGACCGGCCAGGTCACCGGGCCCAACGGCACCCCCATCGCCAACGCGCTGGTGACCGGGATCCGGTTCTCCGACCTCGGCCTCCCCGTCGACCTGACCCAGGAGAAGCGGGTGCTGGCACGCACCAACCGGCACGGGGCGTTCACGCTCAAGCAGCTCCGCGAGCCGTACCTGATCCGGGTCTGCAGCGAGTCGGTCTCGAGCGGCGGTGGCGGCCACCGCGCCGCCGGTCGCCGGTCCGGCGAGTGCGACCAGGAGAGCACCAAGCGGTTCACGCCGTCCTACCTCGGGCCGGACGGCAACCTCAACAGCTGGATGCGGCACACCCGGTTCTTCCAGCCGGTCGCGCACCGCTCGCTGGGGCGGATCGTGGTCCAGCCGCCGGCCGTGGTCACCGGCACCTGGAAGGACGGCGCCGACCGCACCCTCAACCTGACTCGGGTAGACGGCAGCATCGCGGCAACGACGGTCACCGACGACCAGGGCGACTACCGGTTCGAGGTGGCCCCCGGTCCCTACTTCATCGAGGCCGACCGCGACGAGGGACTGCACACCGACTCGACCGTGCCCGGCTACCGGTCACGACGGCTGCTGCTGCGCGCGGGGCGCACCGTGCGCGACACCTTCCGGACCCGCCACGCGGGCATCGTGCGCGGACTGGTGAGCAGCAACGGCGTCCCGCTGCCCGACCAGTTCCTCGCCTTCCTCGACAAGGACGGCGACTTCGCCGCGGGTGTGGTGACCAACGAGATCGGTCGCTACGTCGTGAGCTCGCTCAAGCCGGGCGCCTACACCGTCACCACGTCCTACGCCGGCTCGGCCTACGTCCCGAAGTCGCAGCCCGTCGCCGTGGCACAGAAGACGGTCGCGACCGCCGACCTCGCCCTCGACCCCGGCCGGACGGTCACGTTCTCCGCGGCCGACGTGGTCTACCCGGGCGCCAACGGCTCGGTCGACGCCGAGCTCCGCAACGCCGAGGGCCGGGTGGTGAAGGTCTTCCAGGGCGACCCGCTGCTCGAGCCCGGCGGCGTCGTCACGTTCAGCGGCCTCCCGTTGAGCACCTACACGCTCTACGTGCGCCGCTCCGCGGTGCCGTCCGACGGGCCCGTGCAGACCGACTTCCCGTGGGCCGGGGTCCCGGTCGACCTGGTCACCAACACCACCCTCAACCTCGGTCCCGTGCTGCTGAGCCAGCCGACGATGAACCTCACCGGCACGCTCCCCCACGGCGGCCAGCTCAAGCTCACCGCGGTCCCCGAGGACTCCTGGCTGCGCCCGAGCCACATCGACGGCGACCAGTCCACCCCGATGGCGCTCAACTGGACCGTGCAGGAGACGGGCGGCCAGTACGTCGCCCGCGGCCTGGTGCCGGGGACCTACGCCGCGGCGGTCACCACCGCGCGCAGGGAACGCGACGACAAGCCGAGCACCACCGGCGCCAACCTGGCGACGACCCACTCCACCGTCGTCGTGGCCGGCGCGGCACCCATCGCGGCGTTCACCGCCCCGAAGGGCGCCAAGGTCCGCGGCGAGATGCGCTACGCCGGCAGCAACCGGCCGGTGATCGCGCCGTTCGGGTTCCGGGTCCTCGACAAGGGTGACCAGTCGTGGCTGTTCCCGACCGTCTCGGACAAGCAGAAGTACGGCAAGCCCTTCCGCGTCGAGAGGCTGCACGAGGGCAAGGTCGCCGGCATCCTGCTCGACCTCGATGCGCTCTACGACGAGCACCCGGACGTGCTGATCCCCGACAACCTGGTCAGCTCGGCGCGCAACGAGCCGGGCACGCCGTACTGGTTCACCGGCCGCAAGAACGGCATCAACCTCGTCGCCGGGCAGACGACCGACGTGGGCGTCGTCAGCATCAAGCTCCACGGTGTGGTCGGCATCCACGCGGTCCTGCACGGTGGCGGCCGGACCGGCTGAGCTCACTCCGCGCGGCGCGCCCGGACCACGTGCCCGCCACCGCCGGGCTCGCCCGGGTCGAGCCCGAGGTAGCGCACCCGGATCTCCTGCCGGCCGAGATCCTCGACGTCGTCGAACCCTGTCTCGGCCAGCAGCACGGCCAGCTCGGTCGGGTCCCACCGCCCGGTGAACGGCTCCCCGGCGGCCGCGACGCGCGCGGCCAGCTCCCGACTCCCCTCGGTCTGCTCCTGACCGTCCGCCGCGGCGTAGTCGAAGACCACCTCGGCTCCGGGGACCGACGCGATCGCGCGCAGGGTCGCTTCCGCCGCCTCGCGGGTGAGGTAGGGCACCACACCGAGCCACATGAACTCCGCCGGTGCCGAGGTGTCGAACCCCGTCTCGGCGAGCCGGCGGAGCAGGTCATCGCGCTCGAAGTCGACGCCGACGTAGCTGACCGAGTCCGGGACGGCGATCCCCGCCTCCACGAGCCGCTCTCGCTTCCAGGCGCCGGTCGCCGGGAAGTCGACCTCGAAGACTCGCAGGCCCGCGAAGGGCTGCCGGTAGGCGAACGTGTCGAGACCGGCCCCGAGCACGACGACCTGCCGGACACCGCGGGCCACGGCGACCGCGACGACGTCCTCGGCGAAGCGGTGCCGCACTGCCACGAAGAAGCGCAACCGCGAGCGGGGCGGGGCCTCGGCAAGGACCTGCTCCCGGTCGGCCCCGAGGATCCGCCAGGCCAGCGGGTCGTCGAACAGCACCGGCCGGTCGAGCCCGGGATGCACCGCCCGGTGGGCCGCGGCGCCGTATGCCGTCCGGCTCGGCTCACCCTCACGCACGGGCGCCCACCGCGGCCAGGAAGGCGGTGACCAGCGGGTGCACCGGCTCGCCTGCCAGCGCGCCGATGTGCGGCTGGAACATCGAGGTCACGTAGAACGGGTGGTCCGGGAACTCCAGCACCTCCGCTCCCGCATCCGGTGCCGTCGCGCCGACAACCACCCCGGAGGCGACCAGCCGGTCCACGGCGGCCGCCGTGGGGGCGTAGTTGCAGAAGTGCATGCCCGCGAACGGCTGCGGCACCCAGGACGCGAACCGGGTGCCCGGCACCGGCGTGACCAGCCGCTCCTCGCCGTAGAGCGAGCAGGCCAGGGCGCTCACCACGTTGTCGTCGGACTCACCGTCCGCCTCGGCGTGAGTGGCCCGCACCCCGAGGACGGACCGCGCGTACTCCACCACGGCGTACTGCATGCCGCTGCAGGTGCCGAGGAACGGGATCCCGCGCTCGCGGACGGTGGTGAGGGCGGCGAGCACCGCCCTGTCGTCGGCGTAGGGGCCACCGGGCACCAGCCAGACCGCGTCGTAGGCCGTGACGTCGAGGCCGCTGTCGGTCGGCACCCACTCGGAGTCCACCGCGAGCCTCGGCCGCAGCGCGTCGAGCTCGAGATGGCTGCGGTGACCCCGGTGGTCACCGAGGATCGCGACCTTCAAGGGCACCGCCTCAAGAGCCCGGCCTCAAGAGCCCGGCCTCACGAACCCAGCCTCGCGAGCTCCTCGTCCACGATCGCCGGGTCGAGCTTGGTGAAGATCGGGGTCGGCTTCTCCACCTTCGCGCCCACGGTGACCGGGCGCGACTCCCAGGCCGGCGTGCCCGAGTACTCCCCCGTGATGATCGTGTAGAAGTCCAGCCCGGCCCCGTTGTCGGGGTCGAGCTCCTCGACCGTCTCGATCCGCGGCATCGGCATGAACTCGCCCTCGCCGCCCAGCGCGAGGTGCACCTTGTTGGACGAGTGCGGCAGGAACGGCGAGAGCAGGGTGTTGCAGTCGACGACGCACTGCGCGGCGACGTGCAGCACGGTCGCCAGCCGCTCGCGCTGCGACTCGTCCTTCATCTTGTAGGGCTCGGTGACGGTGAGGTACTTGTTCACCTCGCCGACCACCCGCATCGCCTCGGCGATCGCGTTGCGCACTCGCTGGCGGCCGAGCAGGTCACCCACGGTGTCGAACCCGGCGCGCACCGTCGCCAGCACGGCCTCGTCGACGGGCTCCAGCGGACCTGCGGCCGGGATCTCGCCGAAGCTCTTGGCCACCATCGTCGCGGTGCGGTTGACCAGGTTGCCCCAGCCGGCGACCAGCTCGGAGTTGGTGCGCAGCACGAAGTCGGCCCAGGTGAAGTCCGCGTCGGAAGTCTCCGGCCCGGCCGCGCAGATGTAGTAGCGCAGCGCGTCGGCCTGGTAGCGCGACAGCATGTCGCCGACCAGGATCACGTGGCCGCGGCTCGTCGAGAACTGCTTGTTCTCCATCGTCATGAACTCCGACGACACGACCTCGGTGGGCACGTTGAGCACGCCGTAGTCCCCCGGCTCGCCGCCCTTGGCCCCCTGGCCGTTGTAGGCGAGCAGCTCGGCGGGCCAGATGACGGAGTGGAAGACGATGTTGTCCTTGCCCATGAAGTAGTAGGACAGCGCCTCGGGATCGTTCCACCACTCCCGCCACTTCTCCGGCTCACCCAGCCGCCGGGCCCACTCGACGGACGCCGACAGGTAGCCGATGACCGCGTCGAACCAGACGTAGAGCCGCTTGGTCTTCTGCTCGGTCCAGCCCTCGATCGGGACCGGGATGCCCCAGTCGATGTCGCGGGTCATCGCCCGCGGCTTGAGGTCCTCGATGAGGTTGAGCGAGAACTTGATGACGTTCGGCCGCCAGGTGCCGCTGGCCTCGCGACCCTGGAGGTAGTCCTGGAGCGCCTCGGCCAGCGCCGGCAGGTCGAGGAAGAAGTGCTGGGTCTCGACGAACTCCGGCGTCTCACCGTTGATCTTCGAGCGCGGGTTGATCAGGTCGGTGGGGTCGAGCTGGTTGCCGCAGTTGTCGCACTGGTCGCCCCGGGCCTCGCCGTAGCCGCAGATCGGGCAGGTGCCCTCGATGTAACGGTCCGGCAGGGTGCGGCCGGTCGAGGGCGAGATGGCGCCGTACGTCGTCTGCTCGACCAGGTAGCCGTTGTTGTGGACGCCCTTGAAGAGCTCCTGCACGACGTTGTAGTGGTTGCCCGTCGTGGTGCGGGTGAACAGGTCGTAGGACAGGCCCAGATCGACCAGGTCGTTGACGATGACCGTGTTGTTCTTGTCCGCCAGCTCGCGGGCGCTGACGCCCTCGCTGTCGGCCGCCACCAGGATCGGCGTCCCGTGCTCGTCGGTGCCCGAGACCATGAGCACGTCGTGGCCCGCCATCCGCATGTAGCGGCTGAACACGTCGGAGGGCACGCCGAAACCGGCCACGTGGCCGATGTGGCGCGGGCCGTTGGCATACGGCCAGGCGACGGCGGACAGGATCTTGGTCACGGGGATGATCGTAGGAGGGGGTGTCCGGGCGCGGCGACGCAGATACGTTCGTGGTCATGACGCTGATCGCCGAGGACCTGCTCCTCCTGCTGCTCGACGACGTGAAGGGCACCGTCTCGACCTGGGGCAGGACCGACGCCCTCCTGGGCGGAGCCGTGCTCGCGGAGCTCGCCGTCGCCGGTCTCGTCGCCCTCGACGAGAACAAGAGCTTCTGGCGGACCGACAAGGTGCACGCCGCCGCGCCCGCCCCCACGGACCTCGACCCGGTGCTGGCCGAGGCGCTCGCCACCATCGCCGAGAAGGACCGCAAGGCCAGCACCCTGGTCACCAGGATCGGCAAGGGGCTCGAGGACCGGCTCGCCGCCGGGCTCGCCGAGCGCGGCATGGTCGAGCGCAAGGACGGCAAGCTGCTCGGCCTGTTCCCCCGGACCACGTGGCCCGCCTCCGACACCACCCGCGAGACCGAGGTACGCCGGACGATCACGGCCTGCCTCGTCGACGGCGCCGACCCCGACCCGCGCACCGGCGCCCTCATCGCCCTGCTCGCCGCGATCGACCAGGCGCACGCCGCCGTGACCCCCGGCACCACGGCCACGAAGAAGGCCCTGGAGCAGAAGGCGAAGGAGATCGCCGCTGGTCAATGGGCGGCCAAGGCGGTCAAGGACGCCGTCGACGCCGCCACCGCGGCCATGGTCGGTGCCGTGGCCGTCACCACCGCTGCGACGGTCGCCAGCAGCTGAGACGGCCGCTGCTGTCGCTTATGTGGCGGCCGCGCGCGTAGCAGACCGGCACCCGCCGTCAAGGACCTCGCTGCGCTCGGCCGCTGCGCGGCGCCTGCGGCGTCCTTGACCGCGGGTCCCGGCCGGCCTGCTACGACGCGCAATACGGCGGGCTCCGCCCGCCGCCGCATGCGCGGCCGCCCACCACCACACCGGTCACACCGGGCACAGCGCTACCACTCCTGCAGCGACCCCTGCACTTCTCCACCGAGATATCGCTATGGAAGTGCAGGGGTCCCCTGAGGAGTGATGGCACTGGGGCCAGCGTTGCCAGTGGGGTGCCCGCGCAGTGCAACGGCGCGGCGAAGCCCGCCGTTGTGCGCCGTATCACCCGATCGCGCGAGGCTCGCAGTCAAGGACGGCCGAAGGCCGCCGCGAAGCGGGCGCCGAAGGCGATCCTTGACGGCGAGACGCGATCGGGTAGGCGCGCGGGCACCGGCAAGCGGGTCGAGAGGAGCCGCCAGGCCGCTCAGTCGAACACGAGCTCCTTCTCGCGCGTGCGCTTGAGCTCGGCGAAGTAGGGGAACGACGCCAGCGCGACCGCACCGTCCCAGATCCGGCCGGCGTCCTCGCCGCGCGGGATGCGGGTCAGGACCGGGCCGAAGAAGGCCTGGCCGTTGATCGCGATCGTGGGCGTGCCGACGTCGTAGCCGACCTGGTCCATGCCCAGGTGGTGCGACTTGCGGATGGCGTCGTCGAACGACGAGTCGTCCATCGCGTCCGCGAGCTGGGTCGGCAGGCCGACCGCCTCGAGAGCCTCCTCGATCAGCGGCCGGTCGAGCTTCTCGCGGCGCTGAGTGTGTTTGCGGGTGCCGAGGGCGGTGTAGAGCTCGGCGAGCTTCTCCTGCCCGTACTGCTCCTCGACCGCCATGCAGACGCGCACCGGCTGCCAGGCGTCCTTGAGCAGCTCGCGGTAGCTGTCCGAGATGTCCCGGTCCTCGTTGAGGTAGGCCAGGCTCATGATGTGCCAGGTCACCTTGATGTCGCGGACCTGCTCCGCCTCCAGCACGGTGCGGGAGGTGATCCAGGCGAACGGGCAAAGGGGATCGAACCAGAAGTCAACGTTGTCCACGACAACCTTTAACCGTTGTGTCCGCGGAGTATTCCGGCGGCGCGCCCTGGGCCAGACAACGGCAGGTCGAGAGCAGGTCGAGAGCCCGGCGCTACCGGCCGGGGGCGACCTCTCGGGCACGGCCGAAACCCGAACCGGTCGCGATCCGGTCACGACTGGGACGCCGGCTTCGATCCGCGTGGCCGGGATCACTACCTGGGTGGCAGGATCAACCGCATGCCTGGAACCAACCTCACCCGGGAGGAGGCCGCGACCCGCGCCTCCCTCCTGGACGTCATGTCGTACTCCATCGACCTGGACCTCACGACTGGCGACACCACGTTCGGCTCGACGACCACGATCGTCTTCGGCTGCCGCGAGCCCGGCGCCTCGACGTTCGCCGACCTCGTCGGCGCGACGGTCCGCGAGATCACCCTCAACGGCGAGAGCGTCGACCCGTCGGCGTACGCCGACAACCGGATCGCGCTGAGCGACCTCGCCGCCGACAACACCCTGGTGGTGAAGGCCGACTGCACCTACTCCCACACCGGCGAGGGGCTGCACCGCTTCGTCGACCCGGCCGACGACCGCGTCTACCTCTACTCCCAGTTCGAGGTGCCTGACGCGCGTCGGGTCTACACGACCTTCGAGCAGCCCGACCTCAAGGCCCCCTACACGTTCACGGTCACCACCCCGGCCGGCTGGGTGGTCTCCTCGAACGCCGCGACCCCCGAGCCCGAGGTGATGGATGGGGGGTCCACGGGGGGCGAAGCCCCCCGTGTGTGGCGGTTCCCCGAGACCAAGCCAATGTCGACCTACATCACCGCCCTGGTCGCCGGTGAGTACCACTCGGTGCACAAGACCTACGTCGGCGCGCACGGCGAGATCCCCATGGGCCTGTACTGCCGCCAGTCGCTGGTCGACTACCTCGACGCCGAGGAGCTGTGGAAGCTCACCGAGCAGGGGTTCGGGTTCTTCGAGAAGACCTTCGGCTACCCCTACCCCTTCGGCAAGTACGACCAGCTGTTCGTGCCGGAGTACAACATGGGCGCGATGGAGAACGCCGGCTGCGTCACCTTCCGCGACGAGTACCTCCCCCGCAGCCGCCAGGACCGCTCGTTCTACGAGTTCCGGTGCGAGGTGATCCTCCACGAGATGGCACACATGTGGTTCGGCGACCTGGTGACCATGAAGTGGTGGGACGACCTCTGGCTCAACGAGTCGTTCGCGGAGTGGGCCTGCTACCACGCGGCCGTCAACGCCACCGAGTTCACCGAGGCGTGGACCGGCTTCACCAACGCCCGCAAGAACTGGGCCTACCGCCAGGACCAGCTGCCCAGCACCCACCCGATCGCCGCGGACAACTATGACCTGCAGGCGGTCGAGGTCAACTTCGACGGCATCACCTACGCCAAGGGCGCCTCGGTGCTCAAGCAGCTCGTCGCCTGGGTCGGGCTCGAGCCCTTCCTGGAGGGTCTGCGCGGCTACTTCGAGGACCACGCATTCGCCAACGCGGAGTTCAAGGACCTGCTGATGGCGCTGGAGAAGTCGTCGGGCCGCGAGCTGGAGTCGTGGGCGCAGGAGTGGCTGCAGACCGCCGGCGTCAACACTCTCGCACCGGAGTTCGAGCTGGCCGACGACGGCACCTACAGCTCCTTCTCGATCCGGCAGAGCGCCACCGCCCCCGACTACCCGACGCTGCGCCGGCACCGACTCGGCGTGGGGCTGTTCGACAAGGTCGAGGGCCGCCTGGTCCGGCGTACGACGTTCGAGACCGACATCGAGGGCGAGCTGTCCCCGGTCGCGCAGCTGGTGGGAGAGAAGCAGCCCGACCTGCTGCTGCTCAACGACGGTGACCTCGCCTACGCCAAGATCCGGCTCGACGAGCGCTCGCTGCACACCCTGGTGACCAGCATCGAGACCATCGACGACTCGCTGGCCCGGGCCTTGTGCTGGGGCGCCGCCTGGGACATGACCCGCGACGCGGAGATGTCGGCCACCGACTTCGTCACCCTGGTGCTCTCGGGCATCGCGTCCGAGACCGACGCGTTCGGGGTCAACCGGATCCCCGGCTACGCCTCGACCGCCGCGACTCTCTACGCCGCCCCCGAGCACCGCGACGCGCTGCGCGCCCAGTGGGAGTCCGGGCTGCGGCAGCTCCTCGAGACCGCCGAGCCCGGCGGAGACCACCAGCTCTCCTTCGCCCGCGCGTACGCCTCGGCGGCGCACAGCGACCGCGCCCTGGCCGACCTCGAGGCCCTGCTCGACGGCTCGCTGACCTTCGAGGGACTCGCGGTCGACACCGACCTGCGCTGGACGCTGCTGTCGGGGCTGGCCAAGAACGGCCGCGCCGACGGCGCTCGCATCGACGAGGAGCTGACCCGCGACAACACGATCTCGGGCAAGGAGCACGCGGCGGCCGCACGGGCGCTGATGCCGACCGCCGAGGCGAAGGCCGAGGCGTGGGAGCTGGCGATGGTCCGCGACGACGTCCCCAACGAGACCCAGCGCAGCATCGTGCTGGCCTTCCAGGCCTTCGGCCAGGACGACGTGCTCGCGCCGTACGTCGAGAAGTACCTCGACGCCGCCGACACGATGTGGGACGAGAAGGGCACCCAGCGCGCCTCGACCGCGCTGGAGTTCATCTTCCCCAGGCCGCTGGCCAGCCAGGAGCTCCTCGACCGGGTCGACCAGTGGCTCGAGAAGTCACCGGCCAACCCGGCCGCCAAGCGCTACGTGCGCGAGGGCCGAGATGACGTCGCGCGGGCGCTGCGGGCCCAGCTGAAGGACGCCGAGACCGCCTGAGACAGGCGGGCTGGTCGGCCGGGCGGTCAGCCCGGCCGGCTCACTTCGGCAGCTCGCGCCGGCCGATCCGCTCCTCGCCGCTGCGGATCGTGTCGATGACGATGGTCGAGAGGTCGGGGGCGACGTCGCGGTTGTCCCAGGCGATGCTCTTCACGTCGTCGAGCACGGCCTGGATGCGGGCCGCCTGGGCCTGGGCCGCGCGGACCTGCTCGCGCGCCTGTGCCCGGAAGAACGCGATGAGCACGATCGCGATGATCGCGGTCACGGCGATGCCGAGCAGGGCTGCGGTCACGAGTGGTCCGCGGCCTGGGCCTGCAGGGTCTCGGCGTGCAGCGTCTGGGGCGCGCGGGCGTGCTCGGCGAGCATCTGGATGCCGCGGCGCAGGCCACCCACCAGGTCGCCGGCGGCGAACAGGGTCTGCATCTGCGCGACCGCGAGCTCGACCTGGGTGTCGCGCAGGGTGCGCCGCACGTGGCCGCCGGTGACGACCTCGACCGCGCGGGCGTCGGGGTCGACCAGGATCAAGATGCTGCGAGCCGGGGCCACGAGGGTGGCGTGCAGGCTGAGGGCGTACGCGCGGGGGTCGCCCTCGGCGTGACCGACGAAGACGGAGAACTCGACGCGCGAGAGCCGCTCGGCCTTGCGGATCGTCTCGTCCAGCGCGACCTTGTCGCTGGCCGCGAACCGGTCACCAGCGGCCACTGGCACCCCCGGCGTCGGCGTCCTCGGACTCGGGGCCCTTCAGCTCGGCGGTGCCGGTGCGGGGCCCGCCCAGCCACTGGTTCTCGACCGGGGGCTGACCCGGCGCGATCCGCTCGCCACGGACCAGGGAGGGGATGTAGACCGCCACCGTGATCGCGACGAACAGCAGCAGCGGGAGGCCACCGAGCAGCAGCACCGCGTGCACCATGTTGACGTCGCGGTTCTCGTCGCCTCCCCAGCCGATGGGCACGTCGAGCGGCAGGACGGTGGCCAGGGCGGCGCTCGCTGCGGTGATCACGCCCCCACGATATCCAGACGAGGCGGTGTGAATACTGGGGGTCATGTTCCTGAGCAACCCGTGCGATCCCGACGAGTCGCTCTGCAACTGGGTCTACAAGCAGACCGACTCACGACCGACCGCCAACCTCACTGACTGGCTGATCGGCCTACCGCTCGCGATCCTGGGGCTGGCCGCGCTGGGGCTGGTGCTCCGGTTCGTCCTGCACCGCCTCGTGGACCGGCTGGTCTCGCACGCCGGGGACGGCGTGCTCCCGGCGCGCCCGCGGTGGTTCGCGCGGCGCCGGAGCCAACCCGAGGTGACCCACACCCAGGAGCTGCGCGACCTGGCCGCGGCCACCCGGCGCGTCCAGCGCGCCAAGACCATGGGCGATCTCCTCAAGAGCGTGATCACCGGCGTGCTGGTCGCGATCTTCGGCACCATGATCCTGAGCCAGGTCGGTGTCGACATCGCGCCGATCATCGCCAGCGCCGGGATCATCGGAATCGCGCTGGGTTTCGGCGCCCAGTCACTGGTCAAGGACTTCCTCTCCGGCGTCTTCATGATCTTCGAGGACCAGTACGGCGTCGGCGACGTCGTCGACGTCGGCGAGGCATCCGGAACCGTCGAGGCCGTGAGCCTGCGCGTGACCCGGCTGCGCGACCTGGACGGCACGGTCTGGTACGTCCCGAACGGCGAGATCCTGCGGGTCGGCAACAAGAGCCAGAACTGGTCGCGCGCGGTGATCGACGTCGGGGTCGGCTACGACGAGGACATCGGTCGAGCCATGCGGATCCTCAAGGACGTGGCACACGAGATGTGGGAGGACGACGACTACCGCAACATCATCATCGAGGAGCCTGAGGTGACCGGCGTCGAGGCACTGGCCGCGGATGCGATCACGCTGCGGGTGCTGGTGAAGACCCAGCCGCTGGAGCAGTGGGCTGTCGGGCGTGAGCTGCGGCAGCGGATCAAGGCTCGCTTCGACCACGAGGGCATCGAGATCCCGTTCCCGCAGCGGGTCGTCTGGCACCGGGAGGGCCGCCCGCACCCGGTGGCCGACGACACCGCAGCCGGCAGCACGGACGACGCCGACGCCGCCCACGACACCTCCGCCGAGCCGGCCGAGCAGGACGCGTAGTCGGCTCGTCCTAGCCGATCCGGGCAGGGTCGAGCTGCACGACGTCGGTGCCGATGAAGTCGACGACCCAGAGCCGGCCGTCCAGCGCGGCGGCCACGAACGGGTTTTGCACGGTGGAGGGCACCGACATCGCCAGGGTCTCCTCCCCGTCGACCGGGAACCAGTACAACGCCCCGCCCGCTCCGCCGTCGCCGACCCACACCCGGCCGTCGGCGACCGTGCCGTCCAGGGGCCGGTCGCCGACGGTCACCGTGCGGGTGATCGTGGCCGACGCCGGGTCGACCTGCACCACGGTGGAGCCGACGTTGACCCACACGTGGTCGTCGTCGTACGCCGTCCAGCCGGCGGAGCCGTCGGTCGCGATGGTGTCGCTGACCTTCCCGGAGTGGGTGTCGATCGCCGCGATGCCCTGGTCGCCGAGCCCGACCCACACCCTGCCGCCCGCCGGCGCGATGCCGATGGGCGTGCCCCCGGTGTGGACCGTGGTGACCTTGCCGGTGGTGGCGTCGATCCGCGAGACGGTGCCGTCGCCGTAGTTGGTCACCCAGGCGGCACCCGCGGCGAAGGTGACGTCGTAGGGCTGGTCGCCCACGTCATAGGTCGCCTGGAGGCTGCCGGCGGTCGTCGAGACCCGGGTGACCTGGTCGCTGCCGTAGTCCTCGACCCAGATCGACCCGGCGCCGGCGGCCAGCCCGCATGGCGCGCTGCCCGTGCGGATCGGCTCACCCACGGCGCCGGTCCCGGGGTCCACGGTGACGAGGGTGTTGTCGCCGTAGTTGCTCACCCGCACGGTGCCGTCCACGCCGAGGCTGCCGCATGGCTTGTGGCCGGTCTCGACCCGGGCCGGCGCGTACGCCGGAGAACTGGAGGTCGGCGCGCTGGACGTCGGCGAGGCCGCCGGGCCGGCGTCCGCGTCACCGCCACCGTCGCCGCAGCCCCCGAGCGCGAGGAGCACCGACACCAGCACGGGCAGAGCGGCGAGCCGGACGGGCGAGCGGCACATGGCCGCCATTTACTACCAACTTGAAGTTTTTCGTCAAGGAGGCAGAGCGCGCCGTTGTCGACTCGTAACCTGAGCGCGATGAAGATGCCCTACCGGGGTCCGTTCCTCCTCCTGTTCACGACCGGCCGACAGCTGACCGCGCTGCTGCAGGAGGAGATGCAGGGCGCGCCGCTGACGCCCGACGAGTTCGCGGTGACCAGCGTGCTGCGGCTCGAGCAGCCGGTCCGGCCCACCGAGCTCGCCCGGCTCACGGGGCTGCGCCCGACGACGCTGTCGAACTACCTGCGCCGTTTCGAGGCCGACGGGGTGGTCAGCCGGCGCCGGGACCCCGACGACGGACGGGCGAGCCTGGTCGAGCTGACGCCCGAGGGCGTGGACCGCACGGAGGCGTGCTTCCCGGCCTTCGCCAGCGCGATCGGGTCGTTCCAGAAGGCGCTGGCGGAGGCCGGCGTGCCCGAGATCGACGTCGTCGAGACGCTCGAGTCGGTCTCCCGGGCCCTGGACCTGGCCCTGGAGAAGGTCAGGCCAGAGCCGCGTCGAGAGTGATCGGCACGGCGGCCAGCGCCTTGCTGACCGGGCAGTTGGTCTTCGCGTCCTCGGCGGCCGCGACGAAGTCGTCGTTGCTCATCCCATCGACGCTGCCGCGGACCCGCAGCCGGATTGCGGTGATCCCGGTGCCGGGGACGAAGTCGACCTCGGCGGAGGTGTCGAGAGCGGTCGGCGGGGTGCCGGCCTTGGCCAGCCCGTTGGAGAAGGCCATCGAGAAGCAGGCCGAGTGGGCGGCGGCGATCAGCTCCTCGGGGCTGGTCTTGCCGTTCGCCTCCTCGGCGCGTGAGGCCCACGACACGTCATAGGTGCCGATGCCCGAGCTCTCGAGAGTCACCTGGCCGGCGCCCTCGAACAGGCTGCCTTCCCAGTGCGTGGTCGCGTTACGTGTGGTCGCCATGCCAGCGAGTCTTGCAGACCTCAGCAGCCGGCCCGAGGGGTGCTCCCGGACGCCGGACCCGGAGCGCTTGGTGCCGATGCGGTGATCTGTGGAGCGGCTCGCGACAATGGGAGCGATGAGCACCTTCTACGACGAGATCGGCGGCTACGAGACCATCCGCCGGATCGTCGCCCGCTTCTACGAGGGCGTGGCCACCGACCCGGTGCTGCGGCCGCTCTACCCCGAGGCCGACCTCGCGGCCGCCGAGGAACGGTTCCGGCTGTTCCTGGTGCAGTACTGGGGCGGCCCCACGACGTACTCCGACTCGCGCGGGCACCCCAGGCTGCGGATGCGGCACGCGCCGTTCGCCGTGACGCCGACAGCGAAGGAGCACTGGCTGACCCACTTCCGCGCCGCGCTCGACGAGGTGGTCGAGGACGGCACGCTCACGCCGGAGCAGGACTCCGAGTTCTGGGACTACGTCACCCACGCGGCGCAGTTCATGGTGAACACCTTCGACGACGTGAACTAGACCACATCTCGACCGGCGCGCCCGGTCTGTAACCCTTGGATCGGCTCGCGACAGATGTGGATGAGCGGTGCCGGCCCCACGCCGGTCTGCTTCATTGGGAGACGTCCGCCTCGGCCCGAGACGAAGCGGATCGGGTCGGCCCGGCGGTCGTGCCCCCCCGCACCACCGCCGGGCCGCCCCTCATTTGCACGAAACTGTTCGGAAGGAAGGAGTGGAGACGTGCTGATGGACCTGAAGGTCGAGGTGCCCGAGCTCGAGCCCTCCTCCGTACTCCTCGAGCAGCTCGCGCAGCTGTCCCAGGGCTCCGTCCCGTCGGCCGGCAGGGGCGGTGGGCCCAAGCGAGCACTGATGGCCGCGCTCAGCGTCACGGTCATCGCCGGCGCCTCCTGGCTGACCGGCACCATGCCCGGCGTCGCCTCCCCGTTCGCGCACGGACCCGGCCACGGGCACGCCGGCGTACACGCCCCTGCGGAGCCGGCTTCGGACGCCGCCTCGGGAGACAGCTCGGCTGCCCCGAGCCAGGCGAAGGCGCACCACCAGGACAACGGCAACCACACCGGCCAGACCAAGCCCCACACCAACAACGGCAACCACACCGGCCAGACCAAACCCCACACCAACAACGGCAACCACACCGGCCAGACCAAACCCCACACCAACAACGGCAACCACACCGGCCAGACCAAACCCCACACCAACAACGGCA
>Ga0268264_10000385_pt1 | contig 63548 bp, 47 predicted proteins | sample KBSSwiS32_FD_190357 | JGI IMG/M metagenome (GOLD analysis project Ga0268264, IMG submission 190357) | Switchgrass rhizosphere microbial communities from Kellogg Biological Station, Michigan, USA - KBS Switchgrass S3-2 (SPAdes) (version 2) | ecosystem: Host-associated > Plants > Roots >... | reverse complement strand
AGGAACTGGACGATGAACGACACGTCGGTCAGGTAGGTCAGCGGCAGCAGCATCAGGAAGGTCGCCAGGATCGAGACCGCCGCGATGGCCAGGGGCAGGAACGCCAGCAGCGACGCGAACACGAAGACCAGCACCAAGAGTGCGCCCACCGCCCCCAGCAGGGTCTCGGCGAGCACCCCCGGACCTCCAGAGTCGTCCCCCACCGAGAGCGGTTCGAGGCCGGTGACGCCCACAGTGGCACCAGCGGGCACCGTCCCCACGAGCGCCTTGCGGATCGGCTCGGTGGGCAGCTGCTCCGAGAGGCTCTGCGGGAACGGGTGGAAGACCATCGCGTACGCCGTGCGGTCGTCCTCGGTGCGGAACGCCTTGTCGCCGGTGTTGGCCTCGTCGATCACACGCACGCCCGGCACGCCGGCACCGACCGCATCGAACGCCGCGGCCACCACGTCCTCGTTGCCCGTGATCGTCTGGCCCGGCGGCATCGTGACCGTCGCCAGGATCGGCTGGGTGTTGCCGCCGTTCCCGACGGTCGTGACGATCAGGTCGGACGCCTCGGTGCCGGGCTGGCCCGGGAGCGAGAAGTCGATCGTCATCCGGTCGCTGGTCCGGCTGGACGTCACACCGCCCGCGACCATCACGACCAGCCAGAACACCATCACCCACCGGCGATGGCGCAGCACGAACTCGGCCCAGGCGCGCATCGCGGGTCTCCTGCCCTCGGCGAACTACTCCGCGGAGCGTACCCGTGCCGGATGCTGTGCTGATGCCGTGCTGGATCCCGCGCCGGCCGGGGAGTGACGGAGCGGAGGCGCCCGGCCGGCGCGGAGCTGGGGTCAGTCGGTGATTCCGGGGCCGGTGCCGCGACGAACGCCGGCCGTGACCGAGTCGGGGAGCGGACGGCTCGGGTCGACCGAGATGGTCTTGTACTGGAGGAACTCCTCGTAGGCCGTCGGGCCGTGCTCGCGCCCGATGCCGGACTTCTTCCACCCGCCGAACGGCGAGCCGAGGTCCGCGGCGAAGGTGTTCACCGAGAACGTGCCCGCGCGGACCTTGCGGGCCACCTCGAAGCCGTGGGCGTCGTCGGCGGTGAACACCGCACCCGAGAGGCCCAGCTCGCTGTCGTTGGCGATCCGGACCGCGTCCTCCTCGCCGTTGTGGGCGATCAGGGAGGCGACGGGGCCGAAGATCTCTTCGCGGCTGACCCGCATCTGGTTGGTGGCGTCGGTGATCAGGGTGGGCTCGTAGTACCAGCCCTTCTCCAGGCCCGGAGGGCGACGCCCGCCGGTGGCGATCGTCGCGCCCTCCTGGCGGGCGAGCTCGACGTACTCCTCGACGCGCGCGCGCTGCCCCTCGGTCACCAGCGGGCTGACCACCGTGTCGGCCTCGAAGGGGTCGCCGACCTTCAGCGACCGGAACGCGTCGACGATCGCCTCGGCGTACTGGTCGTACTGCGAGGCCGGGACCACGATCCGGCTCAGAGCGACACAGCTCTGGCCGGCGTTGCCTCCCGCGGTCGCTCCGACCAGCACGGGGATCACGTCCTCGATCCGGGCGTCCTCCAGGACGATCGCCGCGGACTTGCCGCCGAGCTCGAGCACGCAGGGCCGGATCAGCTCGCCGCACGCGGCGCCGATCCGGGAGCCGGTCTGGACCGAGCCGGTGAAGCTGACCATGTCGACACCGGGGTGGCGCACCAGATACTCCGACTCGGGGCCGCGCGCGGCGACGATGTTGATCACACCCGGCGGTAGGCCGACCTCTTCGCAGATCTCGCCGTAGATGAAGGTCGCCAGCGGGTTGGGCTCGGTCACCTTGACGACCGCGGTGCAGCCGGCGATCAGCGCCGGTCCGACCTTCTGCGGCACGGCCGGGAACGCGAAGTTGTACGCCGGGAACGCGGCGACGACGCCGATCGGCTCACGGGTCACCAGGCTGGCACCGGCCATCGGGATGATGCTGCCGCCCTCGGAGCCGGCGGCCAGCGGACCGAGGTTGCTGATCCGCACCTCAGTGGTGTCCAGAGTGCGACCGATCTCCGCGTTGTAGTTGAGGCTCAGCATCGGGGAGATGACCTGGTAGACCTGCGAGAGGAACAGCGTGCACCCGAGCTCCTCGCTGATCAGCTCGGCGAGCTCTTCCTGCCGCTTGGAGATCGCGTCGGCCATCCGGGTCAGGTAGTCGGCCCGCTCGGAGGGAGTCAGCCGCGGCCACTCACCCTCGTCGAACGCCTTGCGGGCGGCAGCGACGGCCGCGTCGATGTCGGCGCGGGACCCGGCGGGGACGTGACCGATCACCTGCTCCGACCTCGGCGAGATGATGTCGAACCGGTCGTCGGACTGGGCGTTGCGCCAGGAGCCGCCGATGAAGAATGCCTGGTGGTCGATCGTCGTCATGTGCTGAGCCTCCGCTTGGTGACGGGCCGTCGTGGGCCCAGGTGAAAATTCGTAGCGCCCGAGGAGATGAACCGAGTTCGATTCAATTTACTCCAAGGTGACCACCGCCACAAGCCCCAAAGCGGCCTGCTGACCCGACTGCCCTCACCCGTGCAGGAGCACCGGCTTGATCGCGGAGCCGGCCCGCATGTCGTCGACGGCGGCGTTGATCTGCTCGAACGGGTAGTGCCGCACGATCGCCTCGAGCGGCAGCGCGCCCGACTCGACCATGGAGGCCAGCTCGCCGATGAGGTCGTGCGGCTGGGCGTCGCCCTCGATGCACCCGCGGACGGTGCGCCCGCCCGACATCAGCTGACTCCCGTCGATCGCGAGCTCGCCCATCCCCAGCCCGACGAGGACCAGCTGACCCCGCTTCGCCAGCGCGCCAAAGGCCTGGGTGATGACCTGGGTGTTGGCGGTCGTGTCCAGCGCATGCGTCACGCCCCCGCCCGTGCGCTCGTGCACGATGGCCACCAGGTCGTCCGACGGGGCCAGCACCAGCCCTGCGCCGAGCGAACGCGCGACCTCGCGTCGCGACGCGACCGGGTCCACCGCGATCACGTCCCGGACTCGGGCGGCCTGGGCGGCCATCAGGGCCGCCAGGCCCACTCCTCCGAGTCCGAGGATCAGCAGCGTCGATGTCCGGTCGGGTCGCAGGACGTTGCGAACCGCCCCGACCCCCGTCTGGACACCGCACCCGAGTGGTGCGGCCATGGTGAGGTCGAGCGTCCGCGGAACCACCGCGGTGTTGGCCGGTCGCGTCAGCGCATGCGCGGCGAAGCTGGACTGGCCGAAGAAGGAGCCACCGATGCGTCCGCCGGCACCGGAGAGTGTGTCGTCGCCCGGACCCAGCACGCCGCCGGAGTTGAGCGGGGCGAACCGATCGCAGTACGACGGCGCGCCCGCGCGACACAGGTCGCAGCTGCCGCAGGACGCGAACGTGAGCACGACGTGGTCACCGGCTCGGACTCCACGGACCGCGGGGCCGACCCGTTCGACCACACCGGCGCCCTCGTGACCCAGGACGACCGCGCCTGCTCCCTCTGCCCTGTCCTTGACGACGAGGTCGGTGTGACAGATCCCGGTCGCGACGAGGCGGACCAGGATCTCGTCGGGCCGTGGCTCGCGGAGGTCGACCTCCTCGATCACGAACGGAGCGCTGCTGGATCGCGACACCGCTGCGCGGATCCTCATGGCCCCAACCTGCCTCAGGCCGGCACGTAGTCGTAGCCGACCGGGACGCCGAGCGCCTGGTACTCCGTGTAGGCCGCCAGCCCCTCCGGTCCACCTTCGCGGCCGATCCCCGAGGCCTTCATCCCGCCGAAAGGCAGCCCCACACCCGCAGGCATCGCGTTCACGCCGATCATGCCGGTGCGGACCTTCCCCGCGACCGCGACCCCGCGGTCGATGTCCTCGGTGAACACCGTCCCGGAGAGCCCGTAGACGGTGTCGTTGGCGATGTCGACGGCGTCCTGCTCGTCGCGATACCTGATCACCGACAGCACCGGACCGAAGATCTCCTCGCGCGCGACGGTCATCGACGTCTCCACGTCGGCGAAGACCGTGGGCTCGACGAACCAGCCCCTCGGCTGCGTGCTGCGACCGCCACCGACCACAGCACGCGCCCCCTCGGCATGACCGGTGTCGACGTAGCCCTGCACCCGGTCCCGCTGCCTGGCGGAGACGAGCGGCCCGACCTGGGTGCTCTCGTCGTGGGGATCACCGACCCGCAGTGACCCGACGGCGTCGGCGAGCGCCGCCACGACCTCGTCGTAGCGCGTCGCGGACACCAGGATGCGGGACTGGAGGATGCACGCCTGGCCGTTGTACATCATCGACCCGTGCGGCACGAGCGCCCCGATGGTCTTGTCCAGGTCGGCGTCGTCCAGCACGATCGCGGCCGACTTGCCGCCCAGCTCGAGCGTCACCCGCTTCATCTGCTCGCCGCAGATCGAGGCGATCCGCCGGCCGACCTCGGTGCTGCCGGTGAAGGCCACCTTGTCCACCACGGGGTGGCGCACGAGGTGCTCGCCGACGCGGGCTCCGCCGGGGATCACGCTGAAGACCCCGTCGGGGACGCCCGCGGCCGAGACGACCTCGGCGAGGATGAACGCGTCGAGCGGCGTCTCCGGCGACGGCTTCAGGACGAACGTGCAGCCGGCCAGCAGGGCCGGCGCGAGCTTCATCGCCGTCAGCCCGAGCGGGACGTTCCACGGCAGGATCGCACCCACCACCCCGACCGGCTCACGTCGCACGACGAGGCGGCCCAGGTCGCTCTCCCTGAGCTCCTCGAACGCGTGCGTGCGGCCGTAGTCCGCGTAGTAGTCGAACGGTCCGACAGCGACCAGCCCCTGGCGGCCACCGGCCAGCGGGGTGCCGTTCTCGCGGGTGATCACCGAGGCGATCTCCATCGCCCGGTCGGCCAGGCCTTCGGCGATCCGCGCCAGCAGGTCCGCACGCTCTCGTGGTGTGGTCTCGCCCCAGGGGCCGCGCAGCGCCTCACGCGCCGCGTGCACCGCCGCGTCGACGTCCGCCTCGTCCCCCATGGCCACCCGGGCATACACCTCTTCGGTGTACGGGTCGACCAGGTCGGTCGTCTCCGAACCGTGGGGTCGCTGCCAGGTGCCGCCGATGTGGATCCGGTCCGTGACCTGCATGTCGCTCCTTGCCGGCGCCACTAGAGCCGGACCAGCGTCTTGCCGACGGTCCGGCCGGCGAGCATGTCGTTCATCGCGGTCGGGGCGCTGGCCAGCCCGTCGTAGACCGTCTCCCGGTGGACGACGCTGCCCTCGCGCAGCCAGCCGCCCACCCGGTGCTGCATCTCCTCCAGCAGCGCGAAGTTCGCACCACCACGGAATCCTCGCAACGTCAGGTTCTTGGCGGTGGCGAGGAAGATGTTGCGCGGTCCGACCGGGTCGCCCTCGTAGTCCGACACGGACCCACACAGCGCGATCCGGCCGTACTGACGCATCGCGTCGAGCGCGGCTTCGAGATGGTCGCCGCCGACATTGTCGAAGTAGACGTCGATGCCGTCGGGCACCAGCCGCTTCAGGGCCGCGCTCGGAGACTCCTCGCGATAGTTGAACGCGGCCGCGGCTCCGACCTCGTCGAGGAGCCAGGACACCTTCTCCGCGGAGCCCGCACTGGCGACCACCCGATGCCCGAGCCGGACTGCCATCTGCGCGACGAGGGCGCCGACGGCACCTCCAGCGGCCGAGACCCAGAGGTCCTCGCCGCCGCCGAGCGCGTCCACCACTGACAGTCCCGAGTACGCCGTCAGGCCCATGCCGCCCAGCGGGCCGAGGTACCACTGGGCCGGGGTCCCGGCCGTGTCCAGCACCCTCAGGGTGCCGAGCCCGTTCATCTGCACGACGCCGGCATCGACGACGGCGTACTCGCGCCAGCCCTGGGAGTGCCAGACGGTGTCGCCCACCGCGAACCCGGCCGCCTGCGACTCGACGACCTCGCCGACGGTGAGGATGCCGTCCATCGGCGCATGCAGGGGGAAGGAGGCGAAGTAGCCGCTGGGCGCGTTCTCCCGCAACCGCAGCCGGAGCCCGGGATCGACCGAGGTCCAGGTGTTGCGGACGAGCACCTGTCCCGGACCAGGTGCGCCGAGCTCGACCTTGACCAGCTCGAAGTTCTCCGGACCCACCCGGTCGCGCGGGTAGGCGACGACCTGGAGCTCGGTGCTCTGCACGCTCGTCTGCACGGTCATCTGCCCGGCTCCGTCGCCGGCGAGGTCCAGATGACCGAGGCGTCGAGCGCCTCGATCGTCGCGCCGTCGACCCGCAGCGGGTTGACCTCCAGCGAGTCCAGGTCGTCGCCCAGCCGCTCGGCCAGGCACGCGATGCCGAGGATCGCCGCGGCCAGCGCGTCCCGGTCGGCGGGCTTGGCGCCGCGGACACCGTCGAGCACGGCACTGCCGCGCAGGTCGGAAAGCATCTGCCGCACGTCGGCGTCGTCGACGGGCAACGTCCTCAGGGCGGTGTCGTCGAGGACATGGACGAGGACGCCGCCGAGGCCGACGGCCAGGGTGAGCCCCCACTGCTCGTCCCGCGCGACGCCGACGATCAGCTCGGTCCCGCCTGAGCGCATCGGAGCGACGAGCGCTCCCTGCGCTCGCGCACCCGGCACCGCTTCGAGCGCGGTCATGACCTGCCGGTAGGCACGCCGCGCGGCATCGGGCGACTCCACGCCCAGCACGACGCCGCCCACATCGCTCTTGTGCACGATGTCGGGCGAGACGAGCTTGACGACCCCGGGCAGGCCCAGCCGGGTCACGGCCTCGGCGGCGGCCTCCTCGGTGGAGACCTGGGCGTGCGGGACGACCGGGACGCCGTACCGTTCCAGCAGCGCCAACGACTCGACCTCGCTCCACGCGCGACCGGTGTCGACGAGCCCCTCCGGGTCGGGCGGCGTCGGCGTACGTCGGTGGTCGTGGCGATGCCAGTCCGACCACCAGAGCGCATGTCCGGCCGCTTCGACGACGTGGTCGAGGCCGGTCATGGCCAGCGGGATGCCGAGCTCGTCGAGGTTGCTCACGGTGCTCGGCTCGATCGTCGCGATCGTCTGGTCGAGGAGCACGACCGGCGTCGTCGAGCCTCTCAGCGCCGGTGCATGGATCCGCAGCCGCTGCTTCATCACCTCGCCGCGTTCGTCGGTCGGGTGCACGTGGATGGCCGCGACCAGCGACACGTCGGGATCGGCAGCGAGGGCGGCGACCGCGTCGCGGAAGAGCTCCGGCTTCGCCGACGCCGCGCCGGTCACGTCGAGCGGGTTGCGCGGCGTGCAGAACTCAGGGAGGAAGGAGCCCAGTCTCGCCTGCGTCGCTTCCGCGAGGGCCGGGAGGCGGACACCGGAGGAGTCCGCGCGGTCGGCGACCAGGTCGCACGCGCCGCCGGACATCGAGACCACCCCGAGGCCACCCGGGGCCAGCGGTCCGGTGCGGGCCAGCAGGCCGGCGGTCGTGACGAGCTGCTCCAGCGACCGGACCCGGATCACGCCGAGCTGGCGGAGCGCGGCATCGACCAGCCGGTCGTCACCGACCAGCGCTCCGGTGTGGCTCCGGGCGATCTCCGCGGCCAGCTCGCTCGAACCGATCTTGAGCGCGACGATCGGCTTGCCCAGCTCGGCCGCTCGCCGCGCCAGCGCGCGGAACCGGCCGGCGTCGCGGATCGACTCGATGAACATCGCGACCGAGCGCACCCGCTCGTCCTCGACCACGAGGGCGGCCATCGCGACGGTGTCGACCATCGACTCGTTGCCGGTCGAGACGACATGGCTGACGCCGATGTTCTGTTGCGCCGCGAAGGCAGAGATCGTGTGCGCCGTGGCGCCGCTCTGCGACACGATCGCCATCGCGCCCGGGGTGAGCTCGGGCATCCGGCCGGACCACGCGGGGACCCGGTCGAGGAGGTTGATGAAGCCGAGGCAGTTCGGGCCGACACACGTCACACCGAGCTGCACCGCGAGGTCCGTGATCTCCTGCTGCAGGCCCCGGCCCGCATCCCCGATCTCGTCGAAGCCCGCGGCCAGCACGACCGCGAACCGGATCCCCGCGGCCGCAACGTCGCGCAGCGCATCTGGAACGGCTTCGGCTCCGACGAGCAGGAGGGCGAGGTCGACCGGGGCTCCGATCTGGGTGCACGAGGTGAAGGCCGGCTGTCCGTGGACGACGCCGCCCCTGCGGTTCACCAGGTGCAGGTCGCCGGCGAACCCCAGTCGGGCGAAGTTCGAGAAGGAGCCGGCCGACCACGCCGAGCGCTCGGACGCTCCGACGATGACCACGTTGCGTGGTGCGAGCAACGGGCCCAGCGTGGAGGTCTCGGTACTCACCGACCGGTCCACTCGGGTTGCCGCTTCTCCGTGAACGCGCGCGGCCCCTCGACGAAGTCGTGCGAGGCCAGCAACCGGTCGCGACGCTCGTTGTCTCTACGGAAGGCGTCGTCGATGCTCACGAACTGGGCGTCGAAGACGGCCTCCTTGGTGAGCTGCACCGACAGCGGCGAGCACTTGATGATCCGGTCCGCCCACGCGTGTGCGGTTGCCATCAGCTCCGAGTGCGGGACGACCTGGTTGACCAGTCCGATGCGGTGGGCCTCGGGCGCGTCGATCAGGTCTCCGGTCAGCAGCATGCCCATGGCCAGCTTGAACGGGATCTGCCGCGCCAGCCGGTGGGCGCCGCCAGCACCGGCGAACAGGCCGACCTTCGGCTCCGGGAGCCCCATCCGCGCATGCTCCGAGGCGACCGCGATGTCGCAGGCGAGGATCAGCTCGAGGCCGCCGCCTGCCGCCACGCCGTTGACCGCCGCGATGATCGGCTTGGGGCAGTCGAAGTCCCGGGTGATGCGTCCGAAGGGCGGCCGGGTCTCGCCCTGGAGGTCGCCACCCTTGGCCGTGCGGTCCGCGGTGACCTTCAGGTCGTTGCCGGCGCAGAAGGCGCGGTCGCCCGCGCCGGTGAGGATGGCCACCCAGAGATCGGGATCGTCCCGATAGTCCTCCCAGGCGTCCTTCAGCTCGAGGTGAGCCTCCAGGTGCAGCGCGTTCATGGACTCCGGGCGGTTCAGGGTGACGACCGCGACCCGACCGCGCTTCTCGTAGGTGATGAACTCATAGGTCATGAAGCCCTCCGGAACCTCGGGACGGTGAACGGCTTCTCCGCGGGATCGAAGACGGCCAACAGATCTGCCCCGATGGGCGTGCCAGCGACGTCCTCGAGGTCCTCGCCGACCAGCGCGGTGTTGAACCGGACGCCCTCGGCGGTCTCGACGGTCGCCACGACGTACGGGCTCTCGAACCCCGGGTAGGTCTGGTGGACGACGGAGAGGCTGTACAAGGTCGCGCGCCCGCTCGCCGCACGCCAGCCGACGGTCGGGGCGAAGCAGTGGATGCAGCGGGTCTTCACCGGCCACATGTACTTCTCGCACGTGTCGCAGAACTGCAGGACGAGCTCGCACCGGGCCGCGCCCTCGAAGAACGGCGCACTGGCCTCGTCGTAGCTGAGATCCGGGGCGTCAGTCGGCATGCTTGCTCCAGACCGTGGTCGAGTGGAAGTTGAGGACGCCGCCGTTCCCGCTCGCCACGACGATGTCGTTCTTGGCCACCTGCCGGGCACCGGCCTGACCGCGCGCCTGCATGACCGCCTCGGACAGCGGCGTGAACCCCCACATGTAGTAGCCCGACAGCTGACCACCGCCCGTGTTGGTCGGCAGCGACCCGCCGGGGCCGAGCTTCCCGTCGGCGACGAACGCGCCGCCCTCACCCTTCGCGCAGAAGCCGTAGTCCTCCAGGGTCACCAGGACGGTGTAGGTGTAGCAGTCGTAGAGCTCGAGGATGTCCACGTCGTCGGGGGTGATCCCGGCCAGCGCGAAGGCCCGCTCGCCGGCCTGCTTGGCGCCGGTGACGATCCCCGGGTCGCGCCCGGCCGTCTGGTTGTCCCCGGGCGCCGCCTGGGTGGCCGCCTTGAGATAGACCGGTGGCTGCCGCAGGTCCCGAGCCCGATCGGCCGTCGTCATGATGACGGCCACCGCACCGTTGGAGACCAGGCAGCAGTCGAAGAGGTGGAACGGGTCCGCCACCATCCTCGAGGCCTGGTGGTCCGCCAGGGTCATCGGCTTGTCCATCTGGGCCAGCGGGTTCATCAGCGCCCACTCGCGCTGCGCGACCGCGACCGCGCCGAGCTGCTCGCTCGTCGTCCCGAAGAGCTCCATGTGCCGACGTGCGGCCAGGGCGTACGGGATGTTGCCGCCGAACTCGCCGTACCTCGCCTTGAGGACGTTCATCCCGTCCCAGACCCCGCGCGCTGCGTAGGCAGCACCCGCACCGACGGCGGGCTTGAGCGGCGTGTCGCCGTAGACGAGGACCACGTAGTTGACCAGGCCGGCCTCGAGGGCGAGGCTCGCGTACTGCACCATCGAGCCGACCGTGGAGCCGGCCGCCCGCATCGAGCTCATCATCGACAGGTCCTCGAAGCCGAGCGAGAACTGCAGGCGCGGGTCCATGTCGAGGTTCCCGTTGCCGTTGAGCAACAGCCCGTCGATGTCGGACTTCGCCAGCCCGGCGTCGTCGAGGGCGAGGCCGATCGCCTCCGCGGCGAAGTCGGCGGTCGTGCGCCCGTAGATCTTGCCCATGGCCGTCACGCCCAGGCCGACGATCGCCGCATTCGCCGGCCAGGTCGACTGCAGGACGGTCACCGGCCGAAGGTAGCCCCAGATCCAACTCTTGTCAAAGTGAGTTCAGTTTGGTTATGGCGCCTCTTGCGGACGACGACGCCCGACATCTAGGGTTCCGGCGCGAGTTGAATCGAACTCAGTTCTAGGCTCGCCAAGGAATCGAGGACGCGATGACCACGACCGATCCTGCGCCGGCCGACCGGCTGGACATCTCCGCGAGGGTGCCGGCGGGGTGCCCGGTCATCCACCTGGACGCCTCCCCTCCCCGCGAGCTCGGCAGCCACTGGCAAAAGGCCAACGAGCTGCGCGAGATCAGCCCCACGTTCTTCAACACCCACGCCCAGGGCTACTGGGTCTTCACGCGCTACGACGAGGTGCGCGAGATGTACCAGCACCCCGAGATCTTCTCCAGTGAGGTCATCATCCCGTGGGACCCGGAGCCGGCCTACCGGTTCGTCCCGACCCAGATCGACCCGCCGGAGCACGCGAAGTACCGGCAGCTGCTCAGCCGCTGGTTCGCCCCCAACGCCGTCAAGCGGATCGAACCGCAGGCGCACGAGATCGGCCGGCGCCTGGTCGCCGACCTCGCGCCGCGAGGGGAGTGCGACTTCGTCACGGACTTCGCGATGCGACTGCCGACCGAGATCTTCCTGACCATCCTCGGCGTGCCCGGCTCGGACGCGGACCTGTTCGTCCCCTGGGTGGAGGACTTCTTCGCGGGGTTCGGTGGCGACCTCGAACAGCAGGAGACGATGGTCGCGGCACTCGGCGGGATCCGGCAGTACTGGGTCGATGTGCTGGAAGGTCGTCGTGCGGAGACCCAGCTCCGCGAGAACGACCTGGTCTCGCACCTGGTGCACTCCACCGTGGACGACGAGCCACTCGGCGATGACCTGATCCTCGACATCCTGACGGTGCTGGTCCTGGCTGGGCTCGACACGACCCGGGGTCAGCTGGGCTACCTGTTCCACCACCTCGCCCAGAACCCGGACGACCGGCACCGGCTCATCGACGAGCCCGAGCTCATCCCGTCGGCCGTGGAGGAGTCGCTGCGGCTCTACACGATCATCTTCGGCGACGGGCGCATCGTGGCGCAGGACACCGAGTTCCACGGCTGCCCGCTCCGCAAGGGCGACATGGTCTACGGACTGGTCTCGGGCGCCAACCGCGACCCCCGGGTCTACGAGAGCCCGGACGACTTCGTCGTCGATCGCCAGGCCAACAACCACCTCGGCTTCGCCGGTGGGCCGCACCGGTGCCTGGGCGCACACCTGGCCCGGATGGTGATGCGGGTGGCCGTCGAGGAGTGGCTCGCGGTCATCCCCGACTTCGAGGTGGCCACCTCCGAGGCGCCGCTCATGGAGCGCGGGGGCGGGGCGATGTTGACCCTCTGCACGCTGCCGCTGAGCTGGGCGACCTGAGGTTGAACGCGCGCCCGAAACGAACCAAATTCGATTCGAGAATTATTCCCCATGTGGTTGCCATCACATCCAGAACGTGCCTATTCTTCAAACTGAAGTGAACTCAACTCACTTCGTGAGAGCACGGAAGGCAGGTCGCGCGTGAACGCTCCGCAGGTGGACCTCCGCCCCGACTCCGGCGCCGACGGCGTGGTCGATCGGACCGGCCGGCCGGTGCTCCGGATCGAGCACCTCTCGAAGACCTTTCCCGGCACCAGGGCCCTCGACGACGTCTCCCTCGACATCGCGCCGGGCGAGGTGCACGCCCTCATGGGGCAGAACGGCTCGGGCAAGTCGACGCTCATCAAGCTGCTCGCGGCCTACCACTCAGCAGATCCGGGGGCGCAGGCCGAGATGGACGGCGTCCCCTTCGAGGTGGGCCGCTCGGTGCCGGCCGGCCTGCGCTTCGTGCACCAGGACCTGGGGCTGATCCTCGAGCTCAGCGCCCAGGACAACCTCGCCCTGCACGGCGGCTTCGCTCGAGGCTTCGGTGGTCGGGTGCTCTGGCGCCAGCAGGAGGCCGAGACCCGTCGCGTGCTCGCCGCCTTCGACATCGACCTGGACATCCACCGCCCGCTCGCGGCCGCCACTCCGGTGCAGCGCACCGTCGTGGCGATCGCCGCGGCGCTGCAGGGCTGGGAGGGCGGCGGCGTGCTCGTGCTCGACGAGCCCACCGCGGTGCTCCCCCACGACGAGGTGGAGCGGCTCTTCGAGGTCGTCGCCGCCGTCCGCCAGCGCGGCACCAGCGTGCTCTACGTGTCGCACCGGATGGACGAGATCTTCGCGCTCGCCGACCGGGTCACGGTGCTGCGAGGCGGGCGCCGCGTGGGCACCTACGACGTCGCGAGCCTCGACCCCCGCAGCCTTGCCAGCACCATGGTCGGCGACGACGTCGACCCGGACTTCCGCGCCGGCGTCGTCGAGCGGACCGACCAGCCGATCGCCCTCGAGGCCCGCGGGATCCATGGGAAGTGGCTCCGCGGGGTCGACCTCGAGGCACGTGCCGGGGAGATCCTCGGCATCGCCGGACTGGCCGGTGCCGGCGCACTCGAGCTGCCCTACATCCTTGCTGGCAAGGCCGGCGCGCTCGGGCGCGGCGAGCTCCGGCTCCCCGGCTCCGGCCCCGACTGGCACGACGTCCAGCACGCCACCGACCTCGGCATCCCGATGGTGCCGGCCGACCGACAGACCGAAGCGGTGATCGCGGAGTTCTCCGTCGGCGAGAACATCTCCCTGTCGGCGCTGCGCACCCTCGGTGGTCGGGGCCGGCTCTCCGCGAAGGACGAGGCCACTCTCGTGCGCTCGTGGAGCGAGCGGCTCGGTGTCGTCAGCGCGGGCCCCTCGGCGCCGATCTCGACCCTCAGCGGTGGCAACCAGCAGAAGGTGATCCTGGCGCGCTGCCTCGCGCTCGACCCGCAGGTGCTGGTGCTCTGCGAGCCGACCGCCGGCGTCGACATCGGCACCCGCGTGTCGATCTACCGCATCATCGCGGACCTTGCCGCCACTGGCTTGTCGGTGATCGTGGCGTCCTCCGACGAGGGCGACCTCCTCGCGCTGTGCACGCGCATCCTCGTGCTCCGCGACGGCGTGGTCGCCGAGGAGCTGCCGGCCGAGGGACTGACCAAGAGCGTGCTCATCAGAGCCATCGAAGGAGCGGAGCAATGAGCGTGAAGACCGAGGAACGCGCCGTGACCAAGACCGAGCAGATCCAGCCTCGACCCGAGGCTCCCGGGACCACCGCCCGGTGGGTGTCGCGTCTCGCCTTCGACAAGATCGGCGCCGTCTATGTCCTGCTCGCGATCGTCGTGGTGTTCTCGGTCTGGGTCCCCGAGACGTTCCCCAACCTGACGACGGCCAAGCAGATCTTCAACGCGAACGCCGTCACCGCTCTCGCCGCCCTCTCGGTCACCATCCCCCTCGCAGCGAGGGTGTTCGACCTGTCGTTCGCGCTCAACATGACGCTGTGCGGCGTGGCCGTCGCCCACTTCGTGGTCGACGGGGTGCCGCTGGTCCCGGCGGTCGCCCTCGGCGTACTCATCGGCCTCGTGGTCGGCCTGATCAACGCGACCGTCGTGGTCGGGATGAAGATCGACTCCTTCATCGCAACACTCGCGACCGGGTCACTGATCCAGGCGCTGATCACGCTGGTCACCAACGACACCCCGATCAGCGACGTGAAGCTGGCCGGCGGCTTCGCCAAGATCGGGCAGACGACGACCCATGGGCTGATCCTCCCGGTGCTCTACGTCGCGGTCGTCGCGGTCGGCATCTGGTACGTGCTCGAGCACACCGCGACCGGTCGGCGCCTCTACGCAGTCGGCTTCAACCCCGACGCCGCCCGCCTCGCCGGCGTCAAGGTCGCTCGGTTGCAGTTCCTCGCCCTCGTCACCTCCGGCGTCCTGGCCGGATCGGCCGGCATCGTGCTCGCCTCGATCCTCGGCGGCGGCTCGCCGACCGCCGGCACGCCGTACCTGCTGCCGGGCTTCGCAGCCGTCTTCCTCGGTGCCACCCAGCTGAAGAACGGCCGGTTCAACGCCGGCGGCACGCTGATCGCGGTGCTGCTGCTCGGTACCGGGACGACGGGGCTCGGGCTGGCGAACGCACCGCAGTGGTCCGGCTCGCTGTTCGTCGGGATCGTCCTGATCGCCGCGCTGACCGTGACCGGCCTGCAGCGGCGTACGACCCTCGCCGCTCGTCCCGTGCCCGAGCAGTCGCTCCCCGTCACCGGCGACAGCGACGTCGCCGGCCCGCACACCAACCCGCCTGGAACCACGCCTGGAAACCCGCCTGGAAGCAACGTCTCGGCATGACCGCCCGCACGAGCCAGTCGCGGCGGGTCCCTCAACGTCTCGGGGCTCAGCAGTCCACACAGAAAGTAGGAAACATGTCCGCACACCGTCCTCGCATCGCGAGGCGATCGAGCTGGATGGGCACGGCCGTCTCGGTCCTGGCCCTGCTGCTCGCCGCCTCGGCCTGCGACTCCAAGAGCGACGCCTCGACGACGGGACCGGTCAACAACGCCGGTCTCGAGGCCGCCAAGGCGACCCTCGCCAAGGCCGCCGTGCGGCCGACCGCGATCCCCGTCACGGCGCCGATCGACAAGCCGATCCCGACCGGCAAGAAGATCACCTTCGTCAGCTGCGGCGTCGAGGCCTGCGCCGTGCAGGGCCCGATCCTCGCCGAGGCTGCGGAGACGCTGGGCTGGACCGTCGACCAGGTCGCGACCGACGGGTCACCGGAGAAGGTCCAGGACGCCATCGAGACGGCCATCCGCAACGGCTCGGACGCGGTCATCCTCAACGCTGCCGACCGGGACGCCTACTCCAAGCAGATCGCCGACGCCGCGACTGCTGGCGTGCAGTTCGTGACCTGCTGCTCGCTCGCCACCGAGGGTGACGGCATCCTCTACAACACCGCGACCGACAAGCAGAACGGTCCGATCGGTGACGACCTCGCCGCCGAGGTCGTCGCCAACAGCGGCGGCAAGGCGAACGCGCTGTACGTGAACATCTCGGCGTTCCAGATCCTCAAGCAGGTGGGCAACTCGTTCGAGGACGGGATGAAGAAGTACTGCTCGTCGTGCTCGGTCGACAGCATCGACATCCCGCTGACGTCGCTCGGCAAGGACGCGCCGGACCGGATCATCTCCTACCTGCGCAGCCACCCCGACGTGAACTACATCGCGCTGTCGGTGACCGACGCACTGGGCGCCGGGCTGCCCGCGGCCCTGAAGGCTGCCGGTCTGGCCGACAAGGTCACGATCGTCGGCCAGGGTGGCGGCTCGCAGAACTTCGCCGACATGGCGGCTGGCGACATCGACGCCCTGGTCCCGTTCGACGCCTACTCGATCGACTACCTGATGATCGACGCGCTGGCACGGCAGTGGGCGGGCGTCCCGCTCGTCGACGCCACCCAGCCGTACTGGCTGATCAAGAAGGACACCATGCCGGCGGACACGTCCAAGCCGTTCCCGCTGGTGGAGGACACCGCAGCGCAGTTCAAGGCGCTGTGGGGCAAGTCCTGACCCGTAGCTGAACCCCAGGCGGGTCCGGCACCGACTGCGGTGCCGGGCCCGCCATCGGCTTTTCCACCTCGGTTTCACGACAGGGAGCTCACCATGTTCGTTCTCGTCCACGGCGCCGGCTTCGGCGCGAACTGCTGGGACATGCTGCTGCCGCACCTGGACCGGCCCGCCATCGCGGTCGACCTGCCGGGTCGCGGCAGCCGGGCCGGAGTCGACCTCGCGTCGGTGACCCTCGACGACTGCGCCCGCGCGATCCTCGACGACGTCGCCGCGACCGCCGGAGCCGACCAGAACGACCTCGTGCTGGTCGGACACTCGTTCGCGGGCGTCTCGGTGCCACGCGTGATGGCCGAGCTCGCCCCGCGCCTGCGCCACGTCGTCTTCCTCTCGGCGGTGGTGCCGCCCGACCGCACCGCGGTGCTGGACCAGATCGATCCGGCGGTCCGTGAGCTGGTGCGGGCGGCGATCAACGGCGGCATCTACTCCCAGGGCCGTGAGGGGGCCCAGGCGATGCTGTGCAACGACATGGACGCCGAGCAGACCGACTGGACCCTCGACCGGGTCGTCGACGACTCCGGAGCCCTGCTCACCGAGATCGTCGACCTCAGCGGTCTGTCCGCCGACGTGCCGCGGACCTACGTGCGGCTCACCGAGGACCACTGCTACCCGCCCGACCTCCAGGAGCCGTCGGCCGCGCGCGTGGGCGGCGACGTGCAGTACCTCGACACCGGCCACATGGCGATGGTGTCGGCGCCTGAGCAGGTCGCGAAGCTGCTCAACGCCCTGGCGTGATGGCCGAGTCGCCGGCCCCTGCGGGGCGCTGCCTGGGCCTGACCGCCCTGGTCACCGGCGGAGCCGCCGGCATCGGCGCGGCCGTGGTGCGGCTGCTGCACGAGGAGGGTGCCCGGGTCCACGTCGCCGACGTCGACGCAGCGGGCGGCGCCGCCCTGGCCGCGGAGCTCGGGGAGCGCGCCGCCTTCGTCGCACTCGATGTCACCGACGAGGACTCCTGGGCCGCGGCACTCGCCGGCATCCGGGCCACCGGGACGCCCCTCACGACCCTGGTCAACAGCGCCGGTGCGGCGTTGCGCCGGCCGATTCTGGAGACCTCGCCCGCCGACTTCCGCCGTATCGTCGAGCTCAACCTGACCGGCACCTTCCTCGGTCTCAGCCTGGTCGGGCGCGAGCTCGCCGATGGCGGGGCCATCGTCACCATCTCCTCGCTCAACGGCGTGCTCCCGACCGCCGGCCTCGGGGCGTACGTCGCCTCGAAGGCCGGTGTCTCCGCGCTCACCCGGGTCGCCGCGCTCGAGCTCGCCGAGCGAGGCATCCGCGTCAACGCGGTCTGCCCCGGGAGCATCGACACCGCCATCACGGCGGCTGCCCCCGGCTTCGCCGACCTGGACTGGGACGCCTACGTCCGCACGATCCCGCTCGGTCGCCGTGGCATGCCGCGCGAGGTGGCCGAGGCGGTGCTCTACCTGGCCTCGGACGCGAGCGCCTACGTGACCGGCACCAACCTGGTCATCGACGGCGGCATCGCCGCCGGGCGCCGGGCCACCTGACCTCGTAGCTCCCTGGGCTCCGAGCCCCCGGGGCGGCGGTGGGTCTTCAACCACTCCGTCGCGCGCACCCGTTGACCAGCCACCACCACCCAGGCGCCGTGGCCCGGACACCCCGGGCGGCGGTGGGCCTTCAACCACTCCATCGCGCGCACCGGTCGACCAGCCACCGCCACCCAGGCGCGGTGGGCGGGTCGGTCGAGACTGGCCCGAGCGGCTACTCGATCAGCGTGATCGCACGCTCGGGGCACGAGCCCGCCGCGTTGCGGGCGAAGTCCACCTGGTCCTCGGGCACGTCGATGATCTGACCGCGGACGGTCACGAAGCCCTCGTCCTCGTCGTCCTCGAGCAGGTCCGGGGCGACCGTGTAGCAGCGTCCGTGCCCCCGGCACAGCTCCGCACTGACCTGGAGCTTCACGCCGGGACCTCCCAGCTCAAGGGGAGGCTGAGCAGCGTCATCATCGCGCCGCCGCCACGCTCCATCAGCGGGGCCTCGGAGGCGACCTCGAAGTCGGGGATGACCTTGAGCCACTCCTCGACAGCCACCTGCATCACCATCCGGGCCAGGTGGGCGCCCAGGCACCGGTGCGGTCCACCGGCGAAGCCGAGGTGGTTGTTGGACTTCCGGTCGACGATGAACTCGTCGGGCCGGTCGTAGACCCGCGGATCGCGGTTGGCGCCGGAGACCAACCCGTAGACCATGTCGCCCTTGCTGAGCGGGCAGCCGTGGAACTCGGTGTCCTGGGCGACCTTGCGGCCGTCGCCGAAGATGATCGTGTAGAGCCGCAGCGACTCCTCCACGGCCGACGGGATCAGCTCGGGCTCGTCGATGAGCCGGTGCCGGTCATCGGGATGCTCGGCGAGGTGGCGGAACAGGTAGCCCAGCTGGCCCCGGGTCGTGTCCAGCCCGGCCAGGACCAGCACGGTCAGGATGTCGAGGATCAGGTCGTCGCCGAGCGGCGCGTCGTCCACGGTCGAGTGCATCAGGAGCGAGACGAAGTCGTTGTCACGGGGCGCGTCCTCGCCGCGGCGGGCCTCGAGCACGTCGACCCAGTACTGCCGGATCCCGCCGAGGGCAGCGCCCATCGCCTGCTGCTGCTCCAGGCCGCCGCCGAAGCCGGCGAAGAAGTCCTCGACCCAGGGCACGAACAGGTCCGCGTCGGAGTTGGGGACGCCGATGATGGTCAGGAAGATCTCGGTCGGCAGTCGCATCGCGAAGTCCGTGACGAAGTCGCACTCTCCTCGCGGCGCAAGGTCGGCGACCAGGCGGCGGCCGATCTCGTGGGCCTGCGGCGCGATCCGGGCGACAGCGTTGGGCGCGAACCAGCGGCTGATCAACTGGCGGTACTTCGCGTGGTCCGGCGGGTCGATCTGGGTCGGGACGAACCGGTAGGCCGGCTCCGGGTCCCACGGCGTGATCGACTCGCTCGAGAAGATCTCGGGGTGCTGGTACATCTCGCGCACCTCGTCGTAGCGCGTGAAGACCCAGTAGCCCTGGGCGTGGGTGTTGAAGAACGCCGGACTGCTCTCGCGCAGCTCGTTAGCCTTCTCCCAGTGGCTGCCCACCTCGAGCGCGGGGGAGGCGTCGAGGTGGATGACCGGACACCCACTCGGGACTCGGTCGGGGACGGTCGCCTGCTCGCCGGCTGCCGTGCTGGTCATGAGGTCTCGCTTCCTGCCCCCGATTGGCACTGTTCTGGTTAACGAACTGAGTTCGGTTTAGTCCAGAACTGTAACGCCGCTCACAACCGATCGCAATAGCCGTTCAGCCAGTCCGGACGGCGGAGCCGCACCCGGCCGCGAAGATCGCGGTCCGGGCACCCTGCTCGTGCCTGGTCAGGACCAGCTGCTCGACGACCGTGACGTGGCTCAGGTCGGGCACCACCACCCCGTAGGCCGTCTCGTCGCGGGCGGCGTCGGTCAGCAGCGCGTCGAAGGCCCCTGGAGACGACCCGCGTTCGACATAGACGGCGCCCAGGCTGAACCCCTCGCGGTGCGCGAACGCCCCGAGCTGGGCCTCCAGCCCCGGCAGGTCGTCGTGGTCGCCGAGCACGCCGGCGCGGATGTAGCCGAGCAGCACCGGCCGTACGTCGCAGCTCATCTCGAGTCCCCCCGGTCCCGGTCAGCTGTCGCTGGCGAACGCAGCGTCGAACGCGGCCTCGGGGGCGTCGAACGCGAGCCGGCGAACGAACTCCAGCGCCTCGGGCGCCCCCACCAGCCGGTCCATACCGGCGTCCTCCCACTCCACCGAGATGGGGCCGTCGTAGCCGATGGTGTTGAGCATCCGGAAACACTGCTCCCACGGCACATCGCCGTGACCGGTCGAGACGAAGTCCCAGCCCCGCCGCGGATCGGCCCACGGCAGGTGCGAACCCAACCGGCCGTTGCGGCCATTGCCGACCTGACGCTTCGCGTCCTTGCAGTCCACGTGATAGATCCGGTCCTTGAAGTCCCACAAGAACCCGACCGGGTCCAGGTCCTGCCACACGAAGTGGCTGGGGTCCCAGTTCAGCCCGAACGCCTCGCGGTGCCCGATCGCCTCCATCGTCGCCACCGTGGTCCAGTAGTCATAGGCGATCTCCGAGGGATGCACCTCGTGGGCGAACCGCACCTCACACTCCTCGAACACATCCAGGATCGGGTTCCACCGGTCCGCGAAGTCCCGGTAACCAGCCGCCACCATCTCCGCCGAGGCCGGCGGGAACATCGCCACGTACTTCCAGATCGCCGACCCGGTGAACCCGACGACGGTCTTGACGCCGAGCTTCTGGGCCAGCCGCGCGGTCAGCTTCATCTCCTCCGCAGCCCGCTGCCGCACCCCCTCCGGGTCGCCGTCACCCCACACCTGAGCGGACAGGATCCCCTGGTGCCGGGCGTCGATCGGGTCGTCACAGACCGCCTGCCCCTTGAGGTGGTTGGAGATCGCGAAGACCTGCAGCCCGTACTGCGCCAGCAGGTCGAGCTTGCCCTGGACGTAGCCCTCCTCATCCCAGCGCCACGGGTCGAGGTGGTCACCCCAGCAGGCGATCTCCAGGCCGTCATAGCCCCACTCGGAGGCGAGCTTCGCGACCTCCTCCAACGGCAGGTCGGCCCACTGGCCCGTGAACAGCGTGATCGGACGCGGCATCGTTTTCCTCCTTGATCGATCGGGCTGGCTCAGCGGACGCCGAGCAGGTGCTCCATCGCGAGCTGGTCGACGGTCTCCATGCCGACGCTGCGGGTGCGCAGCGCCTCGAGGTCGGCGGCGCTCATGTCCATGGCTGCCTTGCGGACCGCGTCGAGCGACTCGCCCTCGGCCACGGTGGCTTCGCCGAGCTCCGGGACCCCGGCTGCCTCGAGCGCGGCCTGGACCTCAGGGTCCGCTCGGAACGCCTGGACCCGCTCGCGCAGGATCAGGTAGTTGCGCATGCAGGCGCGCGCCGACTCCCAGACGCCGTCGAGCGCCTCGGCCCGCGGCGGCTTGTAGTCGAAGTGGAGGTAACCGTCGTAGGCGTTGGCGCTGGCGCCGCCCAGCAGGGCGTCCACCGTCCAGAAGGCCCCGCGCAGGTTGCCCGCGCCGAAGCGCAGGTCCTGGTCGAAGCGGGGTCCGTGCTGGCCGTTGAGATCGACGTGGAACAGCTTGTTGTGGAACAGCGCCTGGCTGATGCCGTGGGCGAAGTTGAGGCCGGCCATCTCCTCGTGGCCCACCTCGGGGTTGAGGCCGACCAGCTCGGGGTGGTCGAGCTCGTTGATGAGCGCGAGCGCGTGGCCGATCGTCGGCAGCAGGATGTCACCGCGCGGCTCGTTGGGCTTCGGCTCGATCGCGAACCGCAGGTCGTAGCCCCGCTCGATGAAGTAGGCACAGACGGTGTTGAGCCCCTCGACGTAGCGCTGCAGCGCGACCTGGATGTTCTTGCTGCCGCCGTGCTCGGCACCCTCGCGGCCGCCCCACATGACGAAGGTCTTGGCGCCGAGGGACGCGGCGAGGTCGATGTTGCGCAGCAGCTTGGCCAGCGCATAGCGGCGTACGTCGCGGCTGTTGGCGGTGACCGCACCTTCCTTGAAGACCGGGTCGGAGAAGAGGTTGGTGGTCACCATCTCGGCGACCAGGCCGGTCTCGGCCAGCGCCGCGCGGAACCGCTCGAGCCTCGCGTCGCGGGTCGCGTCGTCGGGCACCAGGTCGTCGTCGTGGAAGGTGACCGCGGCCGCACCGAGCTCGGCCAGCTTGTGGGTCGCCTCGACGGGGTCGAGCAGCGGCCGGCTGGCCGGACCGAAGACGTCGACGCCCCGCCAGCCGACCGTCCAGAGGCCGAAGGAGAACCGGTCCTCGGGGCGGGGCATGTAGGGCCCGCTCATGGGATCTCCTGCCACGACCGGGTGTCGGAGCTGGTCTCGACGGCGGCGAGCACCCGCTGAACCTGGAGCCCGTCCGCGAACGACGGCGTCGGCTGGCTGCCGTCGGCGAGCGCGGTCACCAGGTCGACGACCTGGTGGGTGAAGCCGTGCTCGTAGCCGAGCCCGTGACCGGCGGGCCACCACGCCGCGACATAGGGGTGCTCAGGCTCGGTGACGATGATCCGGCGGAACCCGGCTGTCTCGGCCGGCTCACCGGCGTCGAAGAGCTCGAGGACGTTCATGTCCTCGAAGTCGAAGGCCAGGCTGCCCGCCGAGCCGTTGATCTCGATGCGGATCGCGTTCTTGCGACCCGTCGCGAACCGGGTCGCCTCGAAGACGCCGAGCCCCCCGCCGCTGAACCTGGCCAGGAAGACCGCCGCGTCGTCGACGGTGACCGGCCCCCGCTCGGTGCCGGCGGTGCCGGACAGCCCGGCGTGCTCCGTCGCGACCGGCCGCTCCTTCACGAACGTCTCGAGTCGGCCGGCCACCTCGGTGATGCGCTCACCGGTGATGTGCTGGGTGAGGTCGACGATGTGCGCGCCGATGTCGCCCAGCGCCCCCGAGCCGGCCCTGGCCTTGTCGAGACGCCAGGACAACGGCGCCTCCGGATCGACGATCCAGTCCTGGAGGTACTGCGCCCGCACATGGCGCACCTCGCCGATGCGTCCCTGCTCGACCAGCCGGCGAGCCAGGGCGATCGCGGGCACCCGCCGGTAGGTGAACCCGACCATCGCCCGGACGCCGTCGGAGGCCGCCCGCTCGGCGGCGGCCGTCATCTCCTCGGCCTCGGCCACGCTGTTGGCCAGCGGCTTCTCGCACAGCACGTGCTTGCCCGCCGCGAGCGCGGCGATCGCGATCTCGGCGTGGGTGTCGCCGGGGGTGCAGATGTCGACGAGGTCGATGTCGGCCCGCTCGAGGACCCGGTGCCAGTCGGTCTCGGACTCGGCCCAGCCGAGACGGCGGGCCGCCTGCGCCGTACGCGCGGCGTCGCGCCCGCACACGACCTGCATCACCGGGTCCAGCGGCAGGTCGAAGAACCTCGGCGCCGTGCGCCAGGCGTGGGAGTGGGCGTTGCCCATGAAGGCGTGGCCCACCATGCCCACCCCGAGACGGGGACGGGGGTCGGTCATGAGGAAAGCTCCGTTCCAACGGCGATGGAGGTGTGGAGACCGGTGGGCCGGGGAGAGGAACCCGGCCCACCGGAGGTTCGTTCAGCGACCGGTCAGGACTGGAAGGCGGTGTCGATGAACTGGTCGACGTTGTCCTTGGTCACGACCGGGGCGTAGAGCTGGACCACGCGGGGCACCTCGACCTCGACGAGGTCGCCGAGCGCCTTCTCCTGGACCAGGAGCCGGGCCAGCTTGATCGCGTCCGCGGCCTGCGTGGAGGGGTAGATGACGGTCGCCTTGAGCACGCCGTCGTCGGCCTTGATCGCCTGCATCGCGTTGGCCGAGCCCGCGCCACCGACCATGAAGAACTCGTCCCTGCCGGCGTTCTTGATGGCGGCGAGGACACCGACGCCCTGGTCGTCGTCGTGGTTCCAGATGGCATCGATCTTCGGTGCGGCCTGGAGCAGGTTCGCCGCGGCCTCCTCGCCACCCTCCACGGTGAAGTCGGCGGCGACCCGGTTGTCGACGTTCTGACCGCACTTGGCGAGCGCGTCCTTGAAGCCTCGGCTGCGGTCCTGGGTCAGCGGGAGCGAGTCGATGCCGGCGATCTCGGCGACCACGGCGTCCGCCTTGTCGCCCAGCTTGGAGCAGATGTACTCGCCCGCCGAGACACCCATGCCGTAGTTGTCACCCAGGACGGTGACCCGGGCCGCGTTCGGGTCGTCGAACTCGCGGTCGACGTTGATGACCGGGATGCCCGCGTTCATCGCCTTGAGCGCGACGGGGGTCATGGCGGCGCCGTCGAAGGGCAGCAGCACGATCGCGTCGACCTTGTCGTTGATGAACGTCTCGACCTGGCTGATCTGGAGGTTGACGTCGTTGGTGCCCTCCGCGACGCGCAGCTCGACGTCGTCGTACTGGCCGGCCACCTTCTTGGCCGACGCCGTGATCGAGCCCATCCAGCCATGGTCGGCCGCGGGGGCCGAGAAGCCGATGACGACCTTGTCGCCCGAGTCGTCGTTGGATCCCGCGGCGGCCTGCGACGTGCCCCCGCCGAGCTTCTCGTCGCCACCGCCGGAGTCGTTGCTCGTGCAGGCCGCGAGGGCGAAGACTGCGAGTCCGGCGACCAGGCCGGTCCCGAGCTTCTTCGTGATGGGCTGGGACTTCATGGTGCTGCTCCTTGGTGCAGAGGGATGGTGCCGGATGGAGACGTACGCCGCTGGCGTCAGGTCGTGTTGTTACGTGACGCCAACCGCTGCTGGAGCAGGACGGCGGCGACGATGATGGCTCCCTTGAGGAGCGACTGCTCCGAGAAGGAGCGGTTGTTGAGGGTGAAGACGTTGGTGAGCGTCGTGAAGATGAGCACCCCGAGGACGGTGCCGACGATCGTGCCCCGGCCACCGGAGAGCAGGGTGCCGCCGATGACGACGGCGGCGATGGCGTCGAGCTCGTAGCCACTGCCGTGGGTCGAGCTGCCGGTCGTGGTCCGGGCCACGAGCAGCAGCGCGGCGATCCCGCAGCACACCCCGACCAGGACGTAGAGCAGCACGGTGTGCCACTTGACGTTGATACCGGCCAGCCGGGCCGCCTCGGGGTTGCCACCGACGGCGATGGTGCGACGGCCGAAGGTGGTGCGGTTGAGCAGCACCCAGCCGACGAGCGCGACGAGCGCGAAGACGTAGACCGAGACCTCGATGCCGAGGATCTCCCTGTCGAAGAAGTCGGCGAACCCCGGGACCTGGACTATCTGGGTCTTCTTGTCCGAGATGATCTCGGCGAGACCCCGGGCGCTGGCGAGCATCGCCAGCGTCATGATGAACGGGACGATCCCGCCGTAGGCGATGAACAGCCCGTTGACGAGGCCGCACCCCGCACCGACGGCCAGCGCGACGAAGACCATGACGATCCAGTGGCTGTCCTCGGCCGTCTGCTGAGTGGCCAGCGTCGTGCACCAGACCGAGGAGAGCGCGAGGATCGCGCCGACCGACAGGTCGATGCCGCCCCCGGTGATCACGAAGGTCATCCCGATGCTGACCACGCCCGTCGTCGCGGCCAGCCGCAGGATGGTCAGCGCGTTGTCGGTCGAGGTGAACCGGTCGCCGGCGGTGGCCGCGCCGACGATGCACAGGAGCAACAGGCCCACCACGAGCCCGGTGTTGCGACCTGCGTTGCTCCGCAGCACCGCGAGCACCGGGTTGGACTCGCGCGCCGTCTCCCGGGCCGCCGCCTCGACGCGCGCTGTGTCGCCGCGGTTCGGGGCGTCGCCCGGGGTGCTGGTGGCGTCCCCGGTGATGTGCTCGGTCATGCGACTCGTCCTTCCATCACGAGGTCCAGGACCCTGGACTCGTCGAGCTCGGTCGCGGCCCCCTCGTGGACCACCTCTCCCTCGCGGATGACGAGGACCCGGTCGGCCAGACCGAGGACCTCCTCGACCTCGCTGGAGACCACGACCACCGCCACGCCGGTGTCGGCGAGGGTGCGGATCAGCTGGTAGATCTCCGAGCGGGCGCCGACGTCGACGCCCCGGGTGGGTTCGTCGAGCAGCAGCACCCGGCACTCCCGCAGCAGCCAGCGAGCCAGAACCACCTTCTGCTGGTTGCCTCCGGACAGGGTGCGCACCGCACGGGTCACGCCGTCGGGTCGTACGTCGAGCGACGCCGTCAGCTCGGCCGCGCGCCGCTTCTCCGCGGACCGGTTGAGGAAGCCGGCCCGCGAGAACGCTGCGAGCGAGGAGACGGTGATGTTGCGGTAGACGGCCTCGTCGAGCAGCAGCCCCTGGCTCTTGCGCTCCTCGGGTGCCAGCCCCACGCCCGCCCGCACCGCGGCGGTGACCGAGCCGCGGCGCAGCCGCTTCCCGTCGACGCTCACGGTGCCGGTGCTCGCCCGGCGGGCGCCGTACAGCGTCTCGAGGATCTCAGACCGGCCGGCCCCGACCAGCCCGGCGAGCCCGACGATCTCGCCGGCCCGGACCGTGACGTCGACTCCGCTGAACACCCCGGCGAGGGACAGGTCCTGCACCTCGAGCACGGCGGGCCCGTCGGCGGTCTGGGTCGGACGGGGCGGGAAGACGTACTCGATGGAGCGACCCGTCATCAGCTTGATCAGCTCGGGGGTCGAGGTCTCGGTGACCGCGAGGCCCGTTGCGACCGTGCGGCCGTCCTTGAGGACGCTGATCCGGTCACCGATCTGACGGATCTCCTCGAGCCGGTGGGAGATGTAGACGACCGCAACCCCTTCGGCCGTGAGGCCGCGGATCACCCGGAAGAGGTTCGCGACGCCCTCCTGGTCGAGAACGGCGGAGGGCTCGTCGAGGATGAGCAGCCGGGTGTCGCGCGACAGGGCCCGGGCCATGCTGACGATCTGCTGGCCGGCGGGCGACAGCGACCCGACCGCCCGGGTTGGCGAGATCTCCGCGTGGCCGAGCCGGGTCAGCAGCTCACGAGACCGGCGATTGGTGCGTAGCCGCTGGGAGAAACCGGCGGTCGCGAGCTCGTGGCCGAGGAAGATGTTCTCGGCGACGGTGAGCTCGGGCACCAGGTCGAGCTCTTGGTAGATCGTCGCGATCCCGGAGCGCAGTGCCGCCTGGGGCGAGCCGAGGGTGACCTCCTGACCGTCCCAGACGATGGTGCCCTCGTCGGGCTGGTGCACCGCCGCGAGCACCTTGATGAGGGTGGACTTGCCGGCGCCGTTCTGGCCCAGGAGGCAGTGCACCTCCCCCGCGCGCACATCGAGGTCGACGCCGCCGAGCGCCCGGACGCCGGGGAAGTCCTTGACGATGCCGGTCATCTGGAGCAGCGGGGCGACCGACGGCGCGGTGGCTCCGGGGGTCTCGGTCATCGCGCCGCTCCTTCGGCGGGAGGACGCCGCTCGACGCGGGTGGGGTCGGCGAAGACCGTCTCGAGCGCGAGCCCGGCGCCGCCGCGCACCGCGGCGGTGAACCCCAGCGTGGACAGCTCGACCCGGGTCCCGCCGACGTCCGGCGCCAGCACGCCGGCGCGCAAGCGGGTCTCGAGGGCGGGGCGCATGTGCTGCCCCACTGCGGCGAAGTAGCCGCTGAGCACGATCGCGGCGGGGTTGAGCGCGTTGGCGAGCATCGCGGCGCCGACCCCCAGCCAGGCGCCGACCTGGGCGAGGGCGTCGAGCGTGCGCGTGTCGCCCAGTGAGGCGCGCCGGTTGAGCTCGGCCAGCCGGTCGTCGATGGCCATGGCCGGGTCGCGCACCGGGTCGTCGGGGTCGGCGGCGAGGGTCAGGAGGGCCCTCAACCCGACCACGGTCTCCCAGCACCCGACCCGGCCACAGCCACAGCGCCGGCCCTGCGGCTCGACGATCATGTGGCCGAACTCGCCGGCGTACCCCTGGCGGCCGCGCAGCGGGCGCCCCTCGATGACGATCCCGCCGCCCACGCCGACCTCGCCGAATAGCACGAGCACGTCCTGGCGGGCGGGATCCCCGGGGGTCGCCTCGGCGAGGGCGGCCAGGTTGCCCTCGTTCTCCACGGTGATCTCAAAGCTGTCGCCCAGCTGCTCGCGGAGCAGCTCGCCGACGGGGACGTCGCGCCAGCCCAGGTTGGGTCCGTGGGTCAGCACGTCGCGCTCGCGGTCGACGAGGCCGGCCACACCGACCGTCAGGCCCATCGGCACGATGCCGCGCTGCTCGAGGTCGGTCACGGTGCTGTGCACCAGCTCGACCAGCCGGCCGAGCACCTCCTCGGCGGAGAGCGCGCGGGCATCGAGGGCCAGCTTGTGCTCGCTGACGACCTCACCGGACAGGTCGAGCGCCAAGGTCGACACGTGGTTGACGTTGACCTCCGCCCCGAGCCCGGCGACGGCACGTCCGTCGAGCTCCACGCTGGTGCCGGGGCGGCCGACGGAGCCGCGCTCGAGGTCACCGGCGCGGACCAAGCCCCGTTCGGCCAGCTCGGTCACCAGCCCGGAGACCGCGGTGCGGGTCAGCCCGAGCTCGGCAGCCAGGGTCGCCCGGGAGCGGGGGCCGTGGTCGCGCAGCCGGCGCAGCACCAGGGCGAGATTGGCCCGCCGCAGGCTGAGGTGGTCGGCGCTGAGGCCGCCGTTGGCGTCCACGGATCGCATCGCACCCCCTCTGACAATCTGTGAGCGGCGTCACATATTTGTCCGCGCGCTGCACAAACTAGGCCAGACGTCCGATGTCTGGCAACCCTCGGGAGGCGTCCACGACGGTCGGCTGGCAAACTTTCGCCATGTCTGGACAAAGTTGCGCCCGACCTGAGCCGCCAACATATGACGACTGACGAGGGGTACGGCTCAGGCCGCTTGCCCGGGGTCGGAGGAGTAGACCGCCGCGCTGATCAGGCGCGCAGCGCCGACCACGCCGCCCTCCGCGCCCAGCTCGCTGAGCACGATCGGGAGGTTGCCCGTCGCCAGCGGGAGCGAGCGTCGGTACGTCACGCCCCGGATCTCCGCGAGCAGCGCGTGGCCGAGGCCGGTCACCCCGCCGCCGATGACGATCAGCCCCGGGTTGAAGAACGACACCAGGCTGGCCAGGACCTGGCCGACCCGGCGCCCGGAGTCGCGGATCAGCTGTACGGCGACGGGGTCGCCCGCGCCGAGCGCGCGGCCGACATCTGCCGCGCTGAGCTCGCCCTGCTCGGCAAGGATCGCCGCGAGCCGCTCCGAGCGGCCGGCCAGCGCGGCCGCGGTCGCGTCCCGTGCCAGCGCAGCACCACCCGCGAACGCCTCGAGGCAGCCGGTGTTGCCGCAGGCGCAGGTGGGGCCGAACTCCTCGACGCGGATGTGGCCGATGTCGCCGGCGCAACCATCGACTCCTCGATAGATGCTGCCGTCGATGACGATCCCGCAGCCGATCCGGGTGCCGATCTTGACGTAGAGGAAGTCCCTGGCGCTGCGGGCGACCCCGGCGTGCTGCTCACCGACGGCGAGCACGTTGACGTCGTTGTCGAGCACGACCGGGCAGCCCAGCTCGCGGGAGACGGCATCGCGCACCGGGTAGCCGTCCCAGCCGGGCATGATCGGCGGCGAGACGGGCAGCCCGCGGTGGAAGTCGACCGGGCCCGGCACGCCGACTCCGGCTCCGCTGAGCCGTGCGACCCCGACCTGGGCCATCACCTCGCGGAGCGTCTGGAGCGCCTGGGCCAGCACGACCTCGGGACCCTGCTTGATGTCGCACTCGCGGCGTTGCACGCCAAGCGTCGTCAGCCGCCCGTCGGTGACGCCGACCGAGAGACCGGTCGCGCCGATCGCGATGCCCGCGAACCGGATGTCCGGCGATAGGTCCACGATCGTCGAGCGCCGGCCGCCGCGCGACGCCGCCGGCCCCGCCTCGACGGCCAGACCGAGCTCACCGAGCCGCGCCACCTCGGCGCCCACCGTCGTCCGGGAGACCTGGAGCGCAGTGGCCAGCTGGGCCTTGGAGAGCGGCCCCTCGTCCCTCAGCTCCGCGAGGAGCCGGGCCTGGAGCGGGCTCTCGGCCCGCCCCGCCAACGAGTGACGCACGCGCGCATCCTGCCACGGCTGTCGGAGACGGGATGCCCGCCGTACGCCGTCCGCGACATCACGACCAGCCGGCGCCTGCTGGCGGGGTGACCGGGTCCTTCCGATAGCCGACGACCGATTTCTGGCCTCGCTTGTGCCGCGCCGTATAGATCGCCTTGACGATGTGGGGGAATGGTCATTTCGGGGGGTATGGGCTAGAACCCTAGGGGTCCATTTGGACCATCACACCGCGCCCGAACGCCTATAGTTTGGGGTTCTGTTCGCAGCACTTTTGAGCACGGGCTCTGACGCCCAGCTGACACCCGACAGGCGCGGCACCACAGGGATCGTCGGGCGGGTCGCTACTGGGCGTGGATGAAGAGTGCACTGGGGGGAACCAATGCGTGGTCAGGTCGATGGACGCTCGATATCGAGTCAGGAACTCAAGGCGGTACCGGCACGGCACGCGCTCAGCTACCTGCCTCGAGCGGCGCTGATCCTGGACGGTGCCGGCATGCTGGCGGTCGCGATCACCGCCATCGCGCTGCGCGCGTCCCTCGGCTGGTTCGACGGAAGCCCCCAGTTCCGGGGCAACATCTGGACCGTCGGCTCACTGATGCTGTTCGCGTGGATCGCGGTCATCGCTGCGCTGGGGGGCTACCGGGAGCGGCTGTTCGGCTCGGGCGTCGAGGAATACAAGATCGTCGTCAACGCCAGCCTGCTCACCGCGGGCCTCACCGGCGTGGCCAGCTACCTGACCAAGTACGAGCTGTCGCGCAGCTTCTTCGTCCTCGTCTTCAGTCTGGGGTCCGTGGCGCTGGTCACCCACCGGGCCCTCCTGCGCCGAGCGATCCACCGGGCGCGCAAGGCAGGGGTGCTCACCCACGACATCGTGATCGCCGGCTCGCTGGCGCAGATCGACGAGATCACGCGGGTGCTGAGGCGGGAGACGTGGCTCGGCTACCGGGTCCTCGGCGCTGTCGTACCGCCCGCCTGCGCGGCCGAGGAGACGCCCACCGGCACCCCGGTGCTCGGCACCACCGACCAGGTTCTGGAGATCCTCAAGGCCACGAACGCCGACGTGATCTTCGTGGCCGGCGGCGCGCTGGACGGGGCCGATGAGATGCGCGAGCTGGTCTGGCAGCTCGAGGCGCTCGACGTCCAGGTGGTGGTGGCGCCCAGCGTCACCGATGTCTCCCGCGAGCGGGTGCACGTGCGCCCGGTCGGCGGGCTCCCGCTGGTCCACATCGACCCGCCCCGCCACATGCGGGCCGCCCGCCGGGCCAAGCGGCTCTTCGACGTCGTCGTGACCACGGGCCTGCTGCTGGCCGTGGCGCCGATGTTCGTCTTCATCGCCCTGTCGATCAAGCTCCACGACGGCGGGCCGATCTTCTTCCGGCAGACGCGGACCGGCCGAGACGGGGCGGAGTTCAAGTGCCTGAAGTTCCGCACCATGGTCATCGACGCCGAGGCTCGCCTCGCCGACCTCCATGCGGAGCAGGGGTTCCGAGGCGGGTTGTTCAAGATGAAGGACGACCCACGAGTCACGAGGCCCGGGTCGTGGTTGCGGCGCTTCTCCCTCGACGAGCTCCCGCAGCTGACCAACGTCCTCCGGGGCGACATGAGCCTCGTGGGTCCGCGGCCGCCGCTGCCCACGGAGGTGGCCGAGTACGACCCGGTCACCCGGCGCCGGCTGCGGGTGCGCCCTGGGATGACCGGACTGTGGCAGGTGTCGGGGCGCTCCGACCTCTCGTGGTCCGAAGCGGTCCGTCTCGACCTCTACTACGTCGACAACTGGTCGATGCTCCAGGACCTCTCGATCCTGGCGAAGACGTTCGGTGCCGTCGTGAGGTCGCGCGGCGCGTACTAGGGCGTGTCCTAGGACACATCCGCTGCCATGACCAGCTGGGCCCTCGCTAGTGCAGGAAGGCGTCCTGGCGGGGCCGGTCAGCGATCGGCAGCTCGTGGGAGCTGCTGCGGCTGAGCACCTTGCCGACCACGAGCGCAGCTGGGATCGATCCCAGGGCCCAGGTGATCAGGACCAGCAGCAGCACGGTCATGAATCCAGTGTGCCCGAGGCGTGAGCATTGTTACCTCAATTTGGAATTTCTCATGCTAAGTGTTTTTTCCGGAGTTGTTACCAACTGGCCTGGACGGCCCTGGCGAGGGCTGCGGAAGACTCCGCCCGTCCGGCGCGCGAAGCCTCCCGCCGGAGCGCATGATGCCGCTCTCGACCCCGGCGTGACCTGATCGGAGGCGCGCGGCCGTCCCAGCCGCCGTCCCATGGGGCCAGAACCGCCACGACGGCTGACAGCGGACACTGGTCTGGACCAGAGGAGAGTTCGGGTGACTCTCGGGTTTCGGCCTCGTTTTTCGGGGGTAGTCATCCGTCCGGTAGCGTGCGGACCGCTCACCTCCTAGCAGGTGACAGCTCGGGTCTTGCAGGGCTGACGCGGTGGGTTGCATGCGGCGATCTCGGCGTCGCGCGTCACACCAGGGTCAGCAGAGTGCATGGGGGCACTCAGGAGGCGGCGTCCGCTGTGCCCGCACCCCAATCCCCAACCCCATCGGAGTTCAACGTGCCTCATTGCGCCCGCTCCCACAGCGTCTCTGCTCGTCTCGTGACCCTCGTCCTCGCCGTCGTCGCTCTGGCGGCGCCGTTCCTGTCCAGCACCTCGTCGTCGGCAAGCACCGCGAACGGGGTCGCGCCCGCTCTGCCGCGGCAGGCTCAGGTCAACCTGACGTACACGCCCGAGATGGTCGCGACGTCCCACCAGTACACGCAGGCCCAGGCGGTCGCCCTGGCCAAGCAGTTCGACGTCATCGTCGCGATGCCGGTGTCCTTCTCCAAGTACGTCCAGCAGATGAAGGCCGCCAACCCGAACCTCGTCCTGCTGGCCTACAGCAACGCGACGTTCGCGACATCCGCGAACTCCTCGGGCCTCCCGGAGTCGTCGTTCGCCCACACGACCAGCGGCGCGCGCATCAAGTCCAACAACTTCCACCAGACCCTGATGGAGCCCACGGACGCCCAATGGCGCCAGCGCAGCATCAGCCTGTGCAAGCAGGCGCTTGCGTCGAGCGGCTACGACGGCTGCATGGAGGACATGCTGACCATGGCGGTCTTCACCCCGGGCTACGTCACGGGACTTCCGGCCAAGCCGGGCACCGGACAGCAGTACTCCGCGACCCAGTGGCGCAGCGCCCTGATCAACCTGGTGAGCTCCTTCCGCGGAGCCGTGGGAGGCAACGTCCTGATCGGCAACGCCGTGGGCAACGCCTGGAGCTACTGGCACAACCCGGTCAACACCCAGCCCATCGTCTCCGCCCTGCCCGGCGCCCAGATGGAGCTGTTCACCCGCGCCGCGGCCGACCCAGTCACCAAGTGGCCGACCGCGTCTGAGTGGTTGGACTACGTCAACACCATCAAGAGCATGGAGTCGCAGGGCATCAGCGGCCTGTTCGGCACCAAGCTCTGGGTCAGCGCCACCGCGGCCCAGGTCAAGCAGTGGGAGGCCTACTCGATGGCCAGCTTCCTGATGCAGGCCAACGGCTACTCCTACTGGGCCTTCACCACAAGCAACTCCCAGGCCGGCGCGACCGGCGCGAAGAACCCGTACTCGATGCCCGCCAACATCGGCCGACCGACCGGTGCGATGACGGCGGCCAGGAATGGCACCTACTCGCGGCCCTTCGCCAACGGGATCACCGTGGTCAACCCGGGCTCGAGCACCGTGACCGTTCCGCTACCCAAACGCGCCAAGGACCTCGACGGCGTCTGGCGCACCTCGGTCACGCTGGCGGCGCACTCGGGGAGCGTCCTCGTCTACAGCTGAGGAAGGCTCGGCGTCTGCAACAGACGCCGTCAAGGTCGACCGACGGCGTCCGTTGCGGGCGCCGTCAAGGTCGACCGACAGCGTCCGCTCAAGGCTCGAGACGGGTTAAGTCGATGGCGCTAGACCAACGGTGACCGATCGGTCGTTTTCCGGCTGTTTCGCCACGAGAGCGGTCCGCTCCTCCCTACCGTCGTTACCGGCCTCCCCACCGTCTTTACCGCAAAGCACCACAAGGCAACAGGTCTTCGCCTCCCCCAGCGAAGACATTCCCCCGCTGTTCGTCCCCCAATGGAGCACCACCTGATGAAGTCCCCTGCCCTCGTGGCGGTTGCCGCTGTCTTAGCCGCCGCCCTCTCCCCCACAACCCTGCTCGGAACGTCCGCCAACGCTGTCACCCCCGACCGCAACGGCCTCGTCAGCGGCACCACCGAGGTCGCCAACGAGTACACGCTGGAGCAGGTCGCCCCCAGCCACAACTACACCCAAGCGCAGGCGGTCGCCTTCGCCCAGCGCTTCAACGCCATCGTGGCGATGCCGGTCTCGTTCCAGAAGTACGTCTCGGCCATGAAGGCGGCCAACCCGAACCTGACGCTGCTGGCCTACTCCAACGCGATGTTCGGTGACCCGTTGAGCACGGCCGCCGGTCTTCCCGAGTCGGCGTTCGCCCACGACGCCAGCGGCAACCGGATCAAGTCCAACAACTTCGGCCTCACTCTGATGGAGCCCGCGAGCCCCGCGTGGCGCACCCGCTCGGTCCAGAACTGCCAGACCCGGATCACCCAGGGCGGCTACGACGGGTGCTTCGAGGACATGCTGACCATGGCCGTCTTCGCCCCGCAGTACGTGACCGCGCTGCCTATCGACCCGAGCACCGGAACGACGTACACCGCCACCGCTTGGCGCTCTCAGCTGATCCAGGTCGGCAACCAGTTCGTCAGCCAGCTGCCCGGAAGCACCATCGTCGGAAACGTGATCGGCAACGGATACAGCTACTGGCGCAACGCCGCAGCCACGTCGCGCCCGATCGCAGCAGCGCTGCCGGCCTCACAGATGGAGGAGTTCCTCCGCGCCCACCAGGACCCGGCGACCAAGTTCCCCACGCTCTCGGAGTGGCTCGACAACGTCAACACCATCGTGGACATGGAGTCGATGGGCCGGGCCGGGCTGTTCTCGACCAAGTTGTGGACCAACCCCACCGCGGCGCAGACCAAGCAGTGGGAGGCCTACTCCATGGCCAGCTTCCTGATGGCGGCCAACGGCCACTCCTCCTTCGCCTTCAGCCCTGCGCAGAGCCAGGCGGGCGTGTCGGGTCAGCTCAACCCCTACCCCATCGCGAAGGGTCTGGGCACACCCACCGGCGCGATGGCGACCTCCAACGGTCTCTACAAGCGCCAGTTCGCCAACGGCTTGGCCCTGGTGAACCCGGACAAGCTCCCCTTGACGGTCACCTTGACCGGCGCGGCCACGGACCTGGACGGCAACACGGTCACCCAGTTCACGCTCCCGCCGTTCAGCGGCCAGGTGCTGCGCCCGGTGAGCGGCGTCACGAACCTGGACGCCAGTGCCGCCGTGATCACGCAGGGCCAGGACACGACACCGCCTCAAGGCACGATCGGCCAGGTCGCCCAGGGCGTCGGTTCTGGTCCCGTCACCATCACCGGCACCGCGACCGACAACGTCAACGTGGCGTCCATCTCCATCGCGATCTACAGCTACGCCAAGAACGCCTGGTACCGCGGCGGCAGCACCTTCGGGCCGTACCAGAAGCTGGCGGTCTCCGGCGCGACGCTGCCCAGCAAGAGCGCGAACTGGTCGTTCTCCGCCCAGCTCCCGCCAGGGAACTACGGGGTCGGCCTCAAGGTGACGGACACCACCACGAACGTCCAGTCGCCACCACCGTGGGTCAAGTTCACCGTCAGCTGAACGGCTGACCCGGGATCCGGAACCGTCCGGGCCCCAGAGCAGTCCGACATCGCCGCTCCCCTCGGGCCACCACAGGCCCGGGGGGAGCGGCGTTCATTTCCGGAGGTGGCCTCGCAGGGCGATCACGACGGCCATGAGGAGCCCCGCCAGCCCCGCCAGATCTGCCGCCGTGAGGCCGTGGTGGGCGCTGACCTCCACGAGCACGCGACCCTCCATCGGGCCGTTGACCAGGAGCCAGACCAGGGAGGCGACGGCGAGCAGCGCCGCACCGGCGCGCCCCCAGGCCCCAGCGAGGGTGGCGGACACCACGAGCACCACCAGCACCAGTCCCGGTCCCATCAGCCGGGCACTCGCTCGCCGCGCCGGCTCCCGCTCTGCCACGGGCGGGTCCGCGCCGAGATCACCGAACAGGGCACGGATCCGGACCTGGCGACGGGGGCGGGCACGATCGTCAGGCTACGTGCCGGTCAATGGCTGCGAGGGGCGAGGTCCGCCCTCGCAGACGGGTGGCCCCGCAACCGGTATTGACCACCCACCTGGGTCATCCCATTGCACGCTCGGACCACGTACGCTGACGAGGCTGTGCGCGGCGCGGGCGACGATTCGGGCGGGTGCACCAGTCCAAGTGCCGAGAAGGCATCGCACATCTAAGAGCGTGGGGGCAGGCTCAACATGGATCGTTCTCTTCGTCACCTTCTGGTCGGCGCGGCACTGGTAGTGCCCACGCTGGCCCTGGTCGGCCCGATCGGTCCGGCTCACGCTGACTCGCTGGGCCGCCCCGACACCGTGCTCGTCTCCACGGCGCCTGACGGGTCGCCGGCCAACGACCACTCCGACCGTCCGCAGATCAGCGGCGACGGCCGCTACGTCACCTTCGACTCCTACGCGACCAACCTGGTCCCAGGGACGTCCGGCCTCCAGCGTCGGGTCTACCGCAAGGACATGGTCACCGGGACCACGATCCCGATCAGCGTGTCGAACAGCGGAGCCATCGCCACCGGATGGAGCAGCTTCAGCTACCCCAGTGACGACGGCAACCTGATCGCCTTCGTCAGCGACTCCCAGGGTCTGGCCCCGGTCAAGAACTTCGGCCGCTCGGTCTTCGTGCGGGACGTGGCCGCGGGCACCACCGAGCTCATCAGCGTCAACAGCAGCGGCAAGGCCGCCACCGGTGGTGCCTCCAGCCGTCCCATGATCACCGGTGACGGCCGCTTCGTTGCGTTCAGCTCCAAGGCGACCAACCTGTCGCCGCTCGGCGGGAACGGTGCCGAGCAGGTCTACCTCCGCGACCGTCTCCTACACACGACCACGCTTGTCAGCGAGACCTCGACCGGGGGGCTGGGGAACAGCACCAGCTACCGCGGCACCGCTAGCCAGGACGGACGCTACGTGGCGTTCTCCTCGTTCGCCTCCAACATGGTCGCGGGTCCGTCGCAGAACGGCGAAGGCATCTTCATCCGCGACATGGTCACCGGGACCACCACCCGGGTGACGACCAGGCTGGACGGGAAGGCCGGCACCGGGGGACGGCCCTACATCACCCCAGACGGCAACAACGTCGCGTTCAACTCCTACGACATCTACACCGCAGGCGACACCGTCGGCAGCAGTGACACCTTCGTGTGGAACCGCCCCTCGGGGCAGTTCGATCGGCTTGGAGCGAGCTCCGCCCCGAACGCCGACCCGAACGGCGACAGTCTGCGCCTCTTCCTCAGCGACGACGCGCGCTACGCGATCTGGAACTCCTTCGCCAACAACCTGACGCCGAACGACGGCAACCCATCGGGCGACGTGTTCTTCATGGACCGCCAGACCAGCACCACCACGCTCCTCAGCCTGTCGTGGTTCGGCGGGGCGGCGGACGCGCAGTCCTTCCGACCGGTGTTCAGCAACGACGGGTCCAAGGTCGCCTTCCTCAGCCAGGCGCGCAACCTCGTGCAGGGGGACACCTCGACCCAGTACCAGGTCTACTACATGTCCTCTGCCAGCGTGACTGCCGCCGGCCTCGACACCACCAAGCCGACGCTGTCGGGCCTGAGCCCGACGGCCGGCTCCACCGTCCCGACCAGCTCGCCGGTCACCTTCACCGGGACCCTCACCGACGACCGGATCGTCGACAAGGTCTACGTGCAGATCAAGGACATCAACAGCGGCCAGTGGCTCCAGCCGGACGGATCGTGGGGCCCTCCCGCGACGCCGCTGAGGGCGACGATGGCCAACCCGTACACAAGTAGCTCCACCTGGAGCTACTCGGCGAACCTGTCGCCCGGCAAGTACGGCTACACGGTGACCGGGTACGACGTCAGCAAGAACTCGGTGAAGACCCTGCAGATGAACTTCACCGGCGGATAGCGCCGACACCTCGACGCGATGCCCGCTGGCTCGACCGGCCTTGGCACGCACCAACGGTGCCGTGGTCCCGCCAGCTGCGCTGAGCGCGGTTCGACGCTCCAGCGTCTTCCGGCTAATCTGTCCGCTTCGGGGAGACACGGACCGGAGCTACACCACGACGCTGAACGCCGGGGCTACCGCGTCGTGGCGCTTGCCGGGCGACGTCGCGAGGAACCGCCCCAGGCAATATCGAGGTTCTCGGTCAGCTAGGGAGGGGCGCTGCGGGTGAGGGTACGGGGAGGCAGGTCGCGCCAGCGCGCGGCCAAGAAGGCTTCCGTCACGCTGGTGGCCGCGATGGCGACGGTGCTGCTGGTCGCGTGCGCGGGTGGGGGCCACACGGAAGGTGTGGCCTCCCGAACGACGCCCACGGCGACCACCAACTGGCAGCCCAAGCCCTCGGTCCGGCTACCGGCCGGAATGCCGAGGTCCTGGCGGACCCACCCGGCGATGCTGCGCAACGGCACCCGGGACCCCAGGATCTGGCCCTACCCCAAGCGGTCGATCTGGAACATGCCCCTGGGGGCGGACGCCGACCTGGTGCCCGCAGGGCTGCGCAAGCCGGCCAGCGTGACTCTCGCCGTCGAGGAAGACATCGTGGTGGCCACACCCGATGCACCTCCTCGACCGATCTACTACTCGCCGGCCGGCTGGGATCCGAACCGCAGTCGCTGCGGGGAGCGCACGAGCCGGGTGCTGGTCGCGGCGGCCCCCGTCGCCCCCGGGTTCAAGACTGACCCGGGGTTCTTCGGGCGCACGCCCAACCATGCGGCGGCCATCCTCAGGCCCGACGGCACCCTGATCGAGACCCAGCCGTTCCACGCCTGCGCAGACGGCAGCCTGGTCTCCCTGGCCGCGCCTCCGGCGTGGCAGGGCGGCTCGATCCTCCGAGGCGACACCGGGCGGCACATCCACCGTGGTGCGCACGGGGCCTCGGGTCTCACCGCCTACGGTGGCACCATCCGGCTTGGCGAGTGGGTTCCCGGCGGGGTGATCCCCCACGCCGTCAAGATCGAGGTGTGGGGGGCGCGCTACCTGTCCCACATGAACGGCGGCTTCCGCTGGCCGGCCCACAACGCCGACCGCTACCAGCACGATGGCACCGGCGGTCTTCAGGCATACGGCGGCGCACAGGCCGCCATGCGGATGGGGTCGCTGCTCGCCCTCCCGCCCGACGCCAAGCTCGTGCGTCGGCTGCACAGCCCGGCCGCGAAGATCCTGGCCCGTACTCTGCAGAGGTACGGTGCGTACGTGGTCGGCAACACCGGGCGGGACACGGTCCAGTTCGCGACCGAATGGGGTCCGGCCGGTCGGGTGCTCGACCAGTTCCAGCAAGCGTGGGGATTCCCACTGTTCGGCAGTGTCCACCACACCTCGGGGGCGCAGCGCCAGTTCCTCTCGGACATGCAGCGCATCTACAAGAAGCTCATGGTGGTCGACGACAACTCGCCAAGCCACATCGGTGGCCGCGGCAAGCGTCTGGCCCCCAGCGCTCCGCCGATGGCCCCCCTGAACCCGTGAGGTACGTGCCTGCGAGCCAGGGCTCCGGCTGACCAAGATGGAGAGCGATGCGGGTCCTGCATGTCAACAAGTTCCTCTACCGACGAGGTGGAGCCGAGTCGTACATGCTCGACCTCGCACGGCTGCAGCGCGAAGCCGGTGACGACGTCGCCTTCTGGTCGATGCAGCACCCGCAGAACCAGCCCGACCCGAACGAGGACGTCTTCGCCCCCCGGATGGAGCTGAACCCTCCGGCCGAGACCTGGGCAGGGCGCGCCAAGGCGGCGGCAGGGGTGATCTACCGGCCGAGTGCCCGTGCCGGCATCGAGCAGATGCTGCACCGGTTCCGGCCCGACGTCGTGCATCTGCACAACATCTATCACCAGCTCTCGCCCTCGATCCTTCGTCCGGTCGCTCGCCGCGGGATCCCGATGGTGATGACGCTGCACGACTACAAGCTCGTCTGTCCGACCTACCAGTTCCTCGACCACGGTGAGATCTGCGAGGCCTGCCTCCCCCGCCGGTTCCACCAGGCCACCGTGCGCCGGTGCAACCAGGGCTCGCTCAGCGGAAGTCTGCTGGCCACCGTGGAGGTGAGTCTGCACCGCGCCCTCGGCGCCTACGACCCGATCGAGGTGTTGATCTGCCCCAGCGAGTTCATGCGCCGCAAGATGCTGGAGGGAGGCATCGACGCCGAGCGGCTGCTCCACGTGCCGCACTTCTGCGACGTGGGCTCCATCGCGGCGGCCACCGAGCCGGGCCGAGGCGTGGTGTACGGCGGACGGCTCTCACCTGAGAAGGGCGTCGACGTCCTGATCCGGGCGATGGTCTCGTTGCCGGGAGACGTCACGGTGGACATCGCGGGCGACGGACCCTCGCGAGAGGACCTGGTGCGCTTGGCCGCGGAGGTCGGCGTGTCGGACCGGGTGAGGTTCCTCGGACGGCTCGCAACGCCCGAGCTCCACCAACGGATGCGCGAGGCCGCGGCCGTCGTGGTCCCATCGCGGTGGTATGAGAACCAACCGATGATCATCCTCGAGGCGGCGGCCGCCGGGCGTCCGGTGATCGCCACGGAGCTCGGCGGACTACCCGAGCTGGTCAGGCCCGGCGAGACCGGTTGGCTGACGCCTCACGACGACCCGGCCGCCTTGAGCGCGGCGATCCTCGAGGCCACGAGCGATCCCGACCGCAGCCACCGGCTGGGTCAGAGCGCACGTGCGCTGACGCTGGCGCGCTTCGAACCGGCTCGGCACCTGAGCGAGCTGCGTGCGGCCTATGCGGCGGCCGCCGGCGCGCAGTCACGCTGAGCCCGCCCACGCTGAGCCCACGCTGGGCCCACCCTGGGCCCGCCTCGGGCCGAGGTCCTACGCGCGACGACGAGCGCGGTCCGCGGCTGCCTGGTACACCGATTCGGTGGCTTCGGTGACGGCGTCCCAGTCGTAGTTCTTCATGATGTCCTCGGCGATGGCCTTGGCCCCCAAGGCCTCACTTGCATGGTCCTGCACGCTCCGGGCGATGGCGTCCGCCAGTGAGCTCGTCGAACCCGGCTCGGCGAGACGCACTCCGGGCCGCTCCTGTCCCACGACCTCGAGGTGCGGTGGGATGGAGGAGACCACCAGCGGCAGACGGTGGCTGGCGGCCTCGAGCAGGGTGATCGGCAGTCCCTCGAGCAGTGAGGGCAGCACGAAGCCCAGTGCGTTCTGGTAGAGGCTCACGAGGTCGTCACCGTAGACGAAGCCGGCCATGACGATACGCGGGTCGCGCGCGGCGAGTCTCGTGACCTCGGCGACGTAGTCGTTGGTGTCGCTCGAGCCTCCGGCAATGACCAGACGTAGGTCCCCCGGCACCATGCCGAAGGCACGGACCAGGACGTCGCTGGCCTTCTCAGGCACCAGGCGTCCGACGTAGAGCAGGTATCTTCCCGGCTGGACACCGAAGGCTGCCTCGACCGACAGCGCGCCGGTGCCAACGACCGGTGTCACGCCGTTGGGGATGTAGTCGGTGCGTCGACCGTAGGTGTCGCGGTAGTGGCGCTGGAGGTCGCGACTGACCACGATCGTCCGGTGAGGCACCCGTGCACTCACCCAGGTCCCCGCACGCAGGAACAGCCGCTCGCCGCTGCCCCACTTGTCGCGTTCACCGTCGAGCCCATGCACGGTCTGCACGATGCCGGCGCGGGTGAACGCTCGGGCCAGCGGCGAAACGAGTGCCGGACCGACCGCATGGAAGTGCACCACGTCGTAGCCGCGACCCACGGTCCGCGCGACCGCGTTCATGCTGTGCACCAGCGCTTCCACCCCCCGGCCAGGGACCGAGCGGACCTCGCGCAGCCGCATTCCGCGATAGTGATCCCCGACGTGGTCGCTGTAGCCGGGTCGGGTGAACACGGTGACGTGATGCCCGCGCTCCACGAGGCGGGCGCCGATCTCCTCGACGTGTCGCTCGACCCCACCCCACGTGGCGGGCAGGCCACGGGTCCCGATGATCGCGATGTCCATGGCTGGCGCGGACATCCTCCCTGCTCTGGCGTCCCGGCTCGGCTAGGCCGTGAGCCGCGTCGGCTGCGCACGCTTGTGCGTGGTTCGCGTCGAACGCCGGGGCCGCACCGTGTCCCACGCAACGATCAGGACGATCGCGGCGAACAAGGCAACGCCGGCGTTGACCACCGTCGCCTTGAGCACGAGCGAGTCCTTGCTGATGGTCGAGGTGGTGACCGCCTTCTTGTCGGCGGCTACCGCTTGAACGGCGGAGCGCTGCGCAGTGAGCTGGGAGATCTGCTGGTTGAGCGAGGCAATCTGGTCCAGCAACAAAGCCTGCTTGCGCTGGATGAGCTGCTTCTCGGTGAGTCCCAAGGGAATCTTGGGCGTCTGGAAGTTCGGGTCGTCACCGATGGTCGCGAACTGCGCGAGGATCTCGTTGCGCGACGCCGTCTGGGCGGCGATCTGCGGATCCAGGAGCGCACTGAGCGCCTGGCCGGCCACCGACGTCACGATGGCCGCGAGGTCCTGTGTGGTGTCGCCGGTGAACTGGATCCGGATATAGGTGCCGTCGGAGTCGACTCGAGTCACCTTCAGGTTGGCCTTGATGTCGCCGGGCCGGAGATCGAAGTCGTCGCTCAGCCGGCGCCTGACCGCCTCGCCCTGGGCCGCGGCGATGAAGTTGGCCATCTGGGCGTCGGTCGAGCCGGCGCTGTCCGCAGTCGGCAGCGTCAGCTCGAGGGCGCCCTCCACCTGCGGTTCGGCCGTCGACGAGACGTAGTACGCCGTGGCGATCCCGGTCAGGACTGGAAGAAGCACCAGGGCCGCTATCCGCCAACGGCGTGACCAGAGGTAGCTCCAGATCTCCATCAACCCATTCTCACTTCCCCAGGCAGGTTTGCCTGGTCATAGCCTGCCGGTCTGGACGCGAACCTGATAATCGAGGCGTCCACGATGCCCACGAGCACAGCGACGTACCACATGAACGCGATGCTGTCGAAGATGTTGGACGCGACACCTGCGGCGGCGATGGCCGCGATGGTGCCTGCCCCGGCCGCCCCGCAGGCGCGGCGCAACGGGGTGAGCAGCTGATCCCGCGCGACCCGCACAGCGCCCAGGAAGATCGTGAGCAGCAGGCTGAGGAAGCACAGCAAGCCGATCACTCCGTTCTCCACCAGGGCCCGCAGGTACTCGTTGTGTGGTTCCTTGCCCTCCAGCGTCTCGAGAGTCGTGCTGCCCGGGCCTATCCCGAGCAGCTCGTGCCCATTGGTCAGGGCCAGCACCTGTTGCCAGTACTCGAACCGCCAGGCGACCGAGTCGTTGGTGTACTCGGTCTGCTCCGGACGGGCACCGTTCACGATCGCGGTCCGCGATGCGGGGAGAGCGAAGGCAAGGAGGGCGACGCCCACCAGCACCAAGGCCGTGGCGCGACGGTCCTGAAGGATGAGCACGACCAGAATGCCCACCGCCACGCCGATGAAGGCGGCACGGGTGTAGGTGAAGTAGAGCGGCACCGGAAACGCAAGCAGCACCAGACGGGTCACCAGCCTCGACCAACGGGTGGGGGCGATGCGCCAGACCCCAGCCAGAGCGAATGCTGTGATCGCGAACAGCATGAGGAATCGTCCGAAGTTGTTGCCCAGGTCGAAGGTGCTGGTCAGTCGCTTCAACCCGTGGCGCACCTCCCAGAACCTGCCGAGACCCGGGGTGATCAGCTCGTAGTAGGCGCAGAGCAGGGGGATCACTGCGGCCGCTGCGACCGCGGCCAAGATCATCCGGAGGCTCTCCTCTGTCTGGGCCAGCCGACGTACGACGAGGAACATCAAGAACCAGGACACGAGCTTGATGAACTCGGTCACGGAAGCCATGAGGTGCAGGGAGGTCAGGGTGCTGAGCAGCGAGAAGAGCACCATCGCCATGAGGACGAGCCAGATCGCAGACGACGGGGCACGGGCACCGGCCTCGCGCTGAGCGATCAGCCACAGAGCTGCGCCCGCCAAGAAGAGCAGCGACAGCACCGAGGTGAGCTCGAACAAGGAGGTCTGGTTGGAGGACTTGACCTGGTCGAGGAGGGGACGGATCAACAGGCACAGGACGAGGAAGACGGTGAAGCGACGCAACGCAAGGGCGACCACGGCCACTGCCACGACCGCCCCGCCGCCGAACCAGGCGCCCCTCGGTCCCAGGAGCATCGCGGGCAACAAGGTGAGCAGTGCGGCGGCTACCGCCGCGCAGATGACTGGCCACACCGACATCCGGTTCGGCCGCACTGGGCGGTCCGGCCGGTTCCTGGCCGCCCCCCGAGGCGGCCACCGCTCAGTCGAAAGACTCATCGCCGGGTGTCCCCCCAGCCACGCAGACCGGCTCCGGTGACGCCCTTGACCACCGCAGGATCGGCCTGCCCCGGGTCGGACTCACGCAGGGCCCGGGCGCGGTCGTCGACCTGGAGCACGGTGGACAGCTCGGTCGCGAGTGCGCGCCGCCGCGCGGCATCCATCAGCTGGCCTCGATCGGTCGCGGGCGACGACATGCCGTAGCCGCGGGAGATGAACGCCAGGTAGTCGGCCTCGGCCATGGGCAGCCTGGCGAGGAGGAGTGAGGTGTTGTCGCGAGGGGCGAACCGTCGCCTGCTGCCGATCCGGACGTGGTCGCCGGTGAGCTCGGTGACACCGTCGAGGAGCAGCAGGGCGAGCCGATGACAGCCGTCACCGAGATAGAACTCCCGGGTCACCAGCTTCCCCGAGGCGGTCGGTCGGGGATGCTTGGTTCGCCACATCTGGATGTATGACCCGCGCCGGAAGCCGTGCTCCTCCCAGCTGTTGAGCAGCACGATCGACCGACGGACCCGATCCTGGAAGTACTGGTCGACCTGGTGTCGGTCACCGGGCCGGGCCTCGAGAGCGATCTCGTGGAACCACACGTGGTAAGGCTGCTGACGGGCGAGCCAGATGAACCGGTCCCAGTCGCGTTCGATCAGCTCCCGGTGGGCACGGATGAAGGTGAAGAACTCCGCGCGCACCCAGACGTCGAGGCGTAGTGGGCTGACCAGCTCGTGGATGGCAAAGGTCTGGCCGGCCGATGCATGCCCGGGGGCCCACCGGTGTGGGGAGTGGAACGTCTGCGGCGAGCGGTGTCGACGAGTCGAAGGAGACTGCACGGCCAGGTCGACCTCTGCCTGGCTGGCGCCCCGGAGCGAGCTCACCACCTGCGTGTCGGCGTAGGTCCAGTCCAAGATGCGGTAGAGGCTCGCGCAGATGGCGAGGATGGCCAGCCCGGCGAGCACGACACCGGCGAAGTTGGGCAGCTCGTGCATGATCAGCCAGCCGGCCCCGAGGGCAGGCAGCCCGAGCAGCACGGTCTTGAGCACACGCACGTTGTCGGCCTTGGCTCCGAGCAGGAGCCGAACTTCCACTGAGCGGCCCACGTTGAGCAGGATCAGGGCCGCGCTCCAAGCGACGGCTGCTCCCACCAGCCCCCACACCGGGATCAGCACCAGGTTGAGGACCACATTCACGGTCAAGGCCACAACGTTGTTCAACGCGTTGAGGCCGACCCGATGGGACATGTTGAGGATCATCCCGCAGGAGCCGGTGGCCGCCTCGACCAGCTTCCCGACGGCCAGCACCAGGGTCGCGCCGACCGCAACACCGCTGCCATGACCGATGAGATCGGCGAGCTGACGGGGGGCGACCACGCACAGGCTGATGGCGGGAATCGCCAGCCGGGTGCTCCAGATGGTCGCCAGGGAGTAGGCGCCGCTCAGCCGCTCCCACGCCTGACGACGAAGCAGGTCAGCGATCTGGGGTGCGAACGCCATCGCGATCGGCGCCCCGGCCAGGCTCGCAATGGCGAGGATGCGGGTCGCGAGCTGATAGACGCCGACGGTCGACGAGGGCAGGTAGGCCCCGAGGATGATGGTGTCGGCCCACAGCAGGGCGATGTTCGCCACGGTCGCTGCCGAGGTCAGGATGGTGAACCGCAGGACTTCCCGACGGTCGAAGGTCCCGGTGCCGGTTGGCTCGGTGAGCCGCGCGACCACAGTGCGACGCAGCCGCACGCGCGCGTAGACGGCGGCGACGATGTTGCTCACCAGGATCGCGAGGCTCGCACCCTCCACACCGAACCCCGTCAGCACGGCCGCCGCGGTCAGCAGGAGGCGCAGGGCAGGCTCCAGCACCATCGTGATGATCACGAGCTGACGCACCTCGCCGAAGCCTTGGAGTGCGGCTGCGGCGGACCTGGAGTAGCTAGCGAACGGGATGCCCAACGCCATCAGGCTCAGCGGTACGACGACGTCGGGCTCGTCGAGGAGGCCCTTGCCGATCGCGGGCGCGAGCAGCACCAGGGCGGCGCTGGTGCCGAGGCCGGCCAGGACCGGTCCTCGAGTGCCATAGGTGATCAGGCGTCGGACAGCGGGGTGCGACTCGGCGTCGACCAGTCGGTCGGCAACGTATCTGGTCAGCGTGGTCTGGGCGCCGACCAGGGTGACCAGGCTGGTCACCGTGAAGATGGCGAAGGCCTGGCTGTAGACCCCGACGCTGCTCGCGCCCCCGCTGGCGGCGAGCAGGACGACGATCAGCAACATGCTGACCTGGCTGAGGGCGGTGCCCACGATGCCGATGCCGCTTCCGCGCGCCAGGGTGCGGACGGCCAGTGCGTCGGCGCCGCGCGGGGGGTTAGTTGAAGCCAACGCCGAACTCCTCCGCCAGCCAACGGTTCGACTGCCGATAAGCGGGCTCAAGGCGCGCCCGGACATCGTCGGGGACCGCGTCGTCCACCCCACCGGACTCGAGCCGTGGCAACGGCACCTCCACCTCGGCGATCTCGAGGAACCTGCAGACCTGCGCCGCAGAGTCTCCCTCCCCGAACAGCTTCGAGAACTCCAGGACGAGCACCTGGTCGCGAGGGAACAGGCGCAGACAACGACCGAGCTGATCGGCGTACAGACCGCGGGACATGTAAGAGAAGTGCCTGTGGTTCCAGCTCACGTACATCGGGTCGTCGAGAAGCCGCTCCTCCTCCCCTCGAAGGCGCTCCGGCTCGGCGTCGAGGGCCGCGTGGATGTCCAAGGCCTCGAACCCCCGCCGACGCTCGTAGCGCCAGTGGGACCAGGCCCGGGAGACGGGCTCGCGCAGCACGAAGATCACCTTGACGTCCGGTAGGTGCTCGGCGATCCGGCTCAGGGCCGCCGGGTGGAAACAGTAGTACGGGCTCGCCTCGCCGGTGACGACGCGACCGGGACGCTGCATTGCTCTCGCGCGCATGGTGAGGGCCAGGGGGAAGTGGCCGCGAAACCAGGCCTCGCCCTTCGGGTAGTTCTCGTCGAAGAAGTGGGTCCCCTTGCCGCTGTGCGACGGGACGACCGAGGGATGGTTGGTGAGCCACGCCTGCAGAGAGGTCGAGCCGCACCGTTTTCCCCCGACGATCACGTAGTCGGGGACCACCCTCAGGCCCGCGGTGCGGATGGTGCCCGCGAGCGCCAGGGACCGCAGCGCGCTCATGGCTGAGCCACGTTGGTGTCTGAGTCCTGATGGCCCGCCTCGGTCACCAGCTGGTATCCGTAGTGGAGCAGCTCGGCCCGCTGGACCTGCTCGACCACCGCCAGCGTCGAGGAGTCCAGCTCGGTTCGCCAGCGGTCGTTCTTGTTCGGGAACCGCACCTCTTGGAAGGAGCTGCGGAAGGCGGCGTCGTCGACGTCGAGGCCGCAGAAGTCGAGCACCGCGCCGACCTGCCTCTCCGGCTCTGCGACCAGCTCCTCGTAGGCCAGCGAGAACGTGCGGTCAGGTGCCACCTGGTCCAGTCCCTCGCGCACGGCCCGGACCTCTTCGACCCAGTTCCGGGCGCACAGTGCCCACTCGTCACCGCCCTCGTCACGCCACGAGGCGGGGTTGCCGCCGTACCACCACACGTCGCTGTCGGCCCACCAGTCGACCTTCGCGAGCGAGGACGCCACGGCACGGCCGTCGCGGACGATCTCGATGAACCGGGCCTGCGGGAACGCCTCGACCAGCAGCGGGATCCGCCGGTTGTTGGCGATGCGCTTGACGACATGCACCCGCCGCCGGTTGTCCCACCGCGACGCCGTCCGCAGATAGCGCCGCAGCCGCTCAAGAGCCTCATCGGGCACCGGTCCGACCGGGCCCTTCCCGGGCTCGGGTACGCCGGCCCGGCGGTAGAGCGTCTCGGCCTCCACCGGCTGCGGCAGCGCCCGGTCCCACAACGGCCGCCGGGCGCCATACACGTATGCGTTGTCACCCTCAGCGCCGAACCAGACCCGGGCCCGCCGCTTGGGCAGCATCCGGGACACGGCGTTCAGCGCGTTGAGCTGGGGCACCGCCGGATAGCGCTGCACCCAGTTGGAGAGCCAGGTGGCTTCGGGGTGAAGGGCCAGCGTGCGGAAGAGCATGCTGGTGCCGGAGCGGGCCGCTCCGACGAGGAACACCGGCCGCAAGGTCTCATCAACGTCCATAGCCGTACCTCACCGAGAGCGGCCGAGTCAGGGAATAGACTAGCCGCTGCTCACGAGCCGGCATCCGGGATCGCCACTCGTCGTCGAGGCGCAACCGCAAGGCACCGTCATCGTGCCGGTCAGGGTTGCCGGCCACCGCGTGGCCGGTCTCCAGGTGGACCACCCCGTCAGAGGCCATCGGCAGCTGGAGGTCTGGCCAGCCCAGGGCTCGGGCGAGGGTGCGCAGTGTCCGGTCGGGGTCGGTGACCAGGTCCTCGTAGCGCACCCGCACATAGGCGGTGTCGGGTCGCCGAAGCAGCCTCTCCACCAGCAGGTTGCCCGAGGACCAGACCGCGCTGCTGCGGAGCGGACCGCGGCGCTGCATGTGTGTGGCGGCGCGGTCGTCGCGCAAGGGCTTGAACCGCTGCCACGAGTACGCCGACGCCCGGGGGTCCCGCACGAGGTGGACCACCTTCACGCGCAGGTGTGGGTCGCCGCGCAGCAGCAGCCCGTAGGCGGCGAGCTTGGACGAGTCCACCAGCACCGAACAGCCGGTGACAGACCTGATCGTTGCGTAGAGATCGCTCAGCCGAGCGGAGTAGTGCGGCTCGCGAAGGCGATAGTCGGAGGGTCGGCTCGCGAGCCTGACGGCGGTCAGCGCCCGGCGCGTCCGCAGCAGCCGTCGCTCAGCCTCCAGCAGTTGTCCGAGCTCGTCCCTCGTGGGTCGGCCGGGCAACGCATCGACCACCTGTGTCCAGAGCGGGCACTCGTGGAACGCCTGGCCGCACTCGCAGCGCCGGTCGTCCAGCATGCCGCGCTCCCAGACGTATCGGACCTCACCGGCTGAGAACCACCCCGGGATCTGCCCGAGCATCCGCGAGAGCAGGGTCGAGCCGCTGCGGCCATCGCCGGCGACGTAGACAACGTCAAGAACGTCCGCCCGTCGGCGTTGCCGCTCGGGGCCGGAACCTGCGTCAGGGCCTACCTGCCTGGCCACGGGTGCGCGCTTTACACGCACTAACCGATCCCCCCGAAGTCGTGACCCTGCGCCGCCATGCGAAATGTTATCACCGCCGAGTACGGCGACCTTCTGACGGGGACGGTCTCGACGAGGTATCAGGGAGCCCAGCCGACCGACCGGCCGAGGAACTCCTCGACCCCTGCCACGTCGTCCTCGAACATGCTGAAGACCTTACGGCGCAGGGCCGGGTCGATCCCCGTGTAGTCGCGGGAGTTGCGGACCGGAAAGTCGGCATCCATCACGTGCTCGTGGATCCCGATGTGGGCCAGGGCGCGCTCCACGGCTGCACGGGGGTCGGCCGCCATCTCCTCCATCGTGAAGACGAGCAGGGACTCCGGTGGGAAGAACTTGAGCCACCGGCGCAGCTGAGGCATGTAGGTGCTGCGGCGCGCGTAGGAGAACCACTCGACCCGGTCGTCCTGGGCGGCGCCGGCTTCGAGATGCAGCCACGCTTCGTCGGTGCGTGCGCCCTCCAGAGCGAGTGCGCGCTCGAAGTCCTCCTCGGGCTCGATCCCGTAGAACCGGGAGTGATGGAAGTGTGAGTAGGCGCGATCCACGGGATGCCTCAGCATCACCAGGAGGCGTACCTCGGGAATCAGGTCGGCGACCTTGGCCGGTACGCCCGGATGCAGGAGGTAGTACGGCGTGGACTCACCCGTCACCCAGTCGCAGGGTTGTCTTCGGAGGGGGAAGTTCGAGCGGTACCAGTTGGTGCCGTGCCGTTCGTGTCGGTCGAAGTAGTGAACCTCTTTGGTGACCGCGGGCCGCACCCTGGGGGACGAGGTCTGGAGGTAGTCGTTGAGGGAGGTCGTGCCCGCCTTCTGCGCGCCGATGATCAGGAAGTCCGGCAGGGCACGCAGAGACGCGGTGGGACGCCGTGCCAAGCGCAGGAGGGCCTCCACCGGCCTGCGCGGCCGCACGGGCCGAGGCATTGAGGGGGAACCCATCACAATCGTGTTCCGCGCCACCACTCCTCCTCAACAGGTCACGCGCCCCCGCGTACACGAAACCCCGATGCGCTCGGAGTGTATGGCAACATCAGCGTCACCTCATAGATGGCTCGTCGCGCGCCAGAGCGCGCCACAGAGTCTGCCACAGGGGCACCGCCCTTCGACCGATGGTGTGCACCGACAACCCGTTGGCGCACGAGGGGACAGCACGGATACCTCCCCGGCCTAGACCTGCACCCCAGACCTTCGGCCCACGCCTTCGGGGCGGTGCTCGGGGGTCCGGCCGGACGCTTCTAGCCCACGGGTCGCCCCAAACCCTGACCGCGCTTACACTCGGCGACCGGAAGCCCGCTCCAGATCGGACGGGCCGAATACGCACGGGAGACACCATGGCTGTTCGCAGCAACTCGCTCGGGGCCGGCGCGAGGTCGCGCCCGCGGTGGGCCACCGCACACCGGCGGACGAGCCTGGGGGTCGCGACCGCCCTGCTGACGTCGCTCGTGCTCACCTACCTGGCTCCGAGCACCGCCTCGGCCGTGCCGATCGGTGCGCCGACGCTGGTGCAGGCGAGCAACGACACGGCGACCACCACCGACGGCACCGACGTCGACCAGAACCTCGCTCACGCCGACACCGACACCGCCTCCAACGGCACCACCGTCGTCTCCACCTTCTCGGTGGGACACCCCACCGACGGCTTCGGCGGCGCCGCCATCGGCTTCGCCACGTCGACCGACGACGGTCGCACCTGGACCCACGGGCTGCTGCAGGGGATCACCGACAACACGACCACTCCCGGGCTCTACCCGCGGGCCGTCGACTCGAGCGTTGCGTGGGACGCGAAGAACTCGAAGTTCGTCATCACCTCGGTCGCCTACGTGCCCAACGGTGGCCCCCCGCCCTTCCTCGAGCGAGCGCTGATGGTCAGCACCTCAGCGGACGGCCTGACGTGGTCCACCGCGACCCGGATCAACCCGCCGAACGACACGGTGAACGCAGACAAGCCGTGGGTCACCTGTGACAACACCAGCTCGAGTACGTTCTACGGCTCCTGCTACGTCGCCTTCACCGAGCGCAACGTGCCCACCCCGACCGCCTTCACCGGGTGGGTTGTCAAGAGCACCGACGGCGGGGCGAACTGGACGGCACCGGTCCAGATCCCGAACGGGACGCTGGCAGACGAGTACAACCTGTTCCCGGTGGTCCAGCCCAGCGGCAAGCTGGTGGTGATCGGCACCGAGGTCAACGGTGACGACGGCGCCGACCTGTTCTCGTCCAGCTCGACCGACGGCGGAGCGAACTTCGCGACACCGTCCGTCATCACGACGATCCAGCGCCACAACCCGAACAACACGATCCGGGAGCAGAACAAGCCCACCGCGGACGTGGACGCGGCCGGGAAGATCACCGTGGTCTGGTCGGACTGCCGCTTCTCGGGTGCGTGCGACGCCACCACGGGCACCAACCAGCTGGTCATGTCCACCTCGACCGACGGTGACACCTTCACCGCGCCGGCCAAGGTGAACATCCCCGGGGCAGCGGCGGGCAACCAGTTCGGCCAGGGCCTCGGCGTTGCGCCGGGCACCTCCGGCTCGACCGCACAGCTGTCGCTGGTCTACTACACCGCCGGCTGTGGAACCCCGGCGACGTGCCTCAACGCCAGCTACACGACGTCGCTCGACGGCGGGACGACCTGGAGCACCCCGTACGCCATCAACAGCACGCCGATGCCGATCACCAACTTCGCGGACAACCCCCGTGGTCGGTTCGCCGCGGACTACACCTCGATCAGCTTCGCTGAGGGCGGGGCGGTCGCGGTCCTGCCGCTGGCTCTGACCGCACCGTCGGGCGGTGTCCTGAGCCAGACGGCCTACGGCCTCTCGCTGCCGCCGGGCTTCGTGCCGACCACCCCGCCGGGTCCGCCGCCGGCGACGCCGGACACCAAGATCACCAAGCACCCCAAGAAGCACATCGTCACGACGCGGGTCAAGGTCCGGGTGAAGTTCAAGTACACCTCGACGGTGGCGGGCTCGACCTTCCAGTGCAAGATCGACAAGCGGAAGTGGAAGGCCTGCGGCGCGACCAAGGTCCGCTACAAGGTCCGGGCGGGCAAGCACAAGTTCCAGGTGCGCGCGACCAGCAACGGGCTGACCGACGCGACTCCCGCCAAGTTCCGGTTCCGGGTCAAGACGGTCTAGTCACCACGGCACAGCCGACGCGGGCGCCGGTGTCACCCCAGGGTGGCGCCGGCGTCCCGTGTTTCTGCCCCGGGCATCGCCCCCGGGTGTGCAATGGCTCGGTTGGGGGATGGTCGGGCCCCGGCCGCGGCTCCTAGGATCAGCTCGGACCGCCGCACCATGCACGGTCATGGGGGGACCAGATGGCACCGACTCGCGCGCGCGCTCGATCTGCGCACTCGTGGCGTGCCGTGACGACCCGGCTGGCAGCGGTGGCGCTCGCCGGCGCGCTGGTCGCGGTGGCGAGCCCCTCCGAAGGCACGCCGGTGACGACTCCGACCCTGCAGCAGGCGAGCTGGGGCGGTGTGGGGAACAAGAGCGGGACGCCGATCCAGAACGTGACCCGAGTGGAGACCGACACGTTCGCCTGGGGCTCGACGGTCGTGTCGGCGTTCCAGGTCGGCCGCTCCACCAAGGGGTACGGCGCCGCGGCGATCGGCTGGGCGACGTCGACGAACGACGGTCGCACGTGGAGCCACGGCCTGCTTCCGGGGCTGACCTTGAGCTCACCCACGCCGAACCCGAACTATCCGCTGGTCGTCAACCAGAGCGTCGCCTACGACGCCCGACACCAGACGTGGCTGATTCCCTCGGTGACCTACGTGGCCAGCGGGACCGCCTTCCACGAGAAGGCGCTCATGGTCAACACCTCGCTCAACGGCAAGACGTGGAACGTCGCGACCACCGCGGTCAGCACCAACGTCGACAAGGCCTGGGGCGTCTGCGACAACACCGCCACCAGCCCCTACTACGGGAGCTGCTACGTCGCCTACTCCCAGCTCGACAGCCAGCTCGCCATGGCCGTGGTCACGAGCACCGACGGCGGGCTCACCTGGTCGAGCCCGGTGCAGGTCCCCGACGGCTTGGGTGGCAACGCCCGGGGCTACAACGTCGTCCCCGTGGTGCGCCCCGACGGGACGGTCGTGGTCGTCGCGACCGACGTCAACAACGGACGCAACAACTCCCAGCTCCTGGCGTTCACCTCCGCCGACGGTGGCGCCACCTGGTCCGTCCCGACCCCCTTCGCGACCGTGCAGCTGCACACGGTGGTCAAGGGCCTCCGGGCGTTCAACAAGCCCACGGTCGACGTCGACGTGACAGGGCGGGTCAGCGTGCTCTGGGCGGACTGCCGGTTCGAGACCGGCTGCGCCGCCAACGACCTGGTCCTCGCCTCGTCGAACGACGGCATCACGTGGAGCCTTCCTGCCCAGCTGCCGCTGCAGCCCGGCTCCGGCGCCACCGACCAGTTCGACCCCGGTCTGGCCGTGGCTCCTGGCACCTCAGGGGCGACCGCTCAGCTCTCTGTCGTCTACTACACCTTGGTCCCGTGCGCGACGACCTGCATCGACGCCAGGTACGCGACGTCGTACGACGGCGGAGCGACCTGGAGCGCTCCCTACACCGTCAACAGCGCACCGATCCCGACCACCTGGCTCGCCAACAGCCCGTTCGGCCGCATGGTCGGGGACTACAACTCGGTGAGCTTCGTCCACGGGAGCGCGGTCACCGTGCTGCCGCTGGCCACCGCCGCGCCCACGCCGTACTCCGAGACGGAATGGGCGCTGTCGCTACCGCCCGGGTGGACGCCGGGTCCGTGACCCTCTGGGTCCGGCCGGCTCCCAGCCACGAGCTCACACGGGGTCGAGCTGCTTCAACCGCTCGGCCACGGCGGCCACGATCGGGCCCACCGCATCGGCCCTCATGCTGGCCCGCGGGGTCAGGTGCGCCCCACTGACCAGCACCACCTCGACGTTCCCGTCCACGTCGTCGCCCCACCCGACGTCCTCGCGGTAGTAGAGCCCCTCCCCACTGACCACCACCATGTCCGCTCGGACCCGGCCCGGCTGGTAGCGGTCCTGGGCCCGCGCGGCGATGAGCTGGAAGACGCCGGCCTCGCGCAGATCGTCGGGCAGCGGACGACGCAAGCGCAGGGCCGCCTCGATGCGGGCCCGGCGAGGAAGCCGGCGCAGCCGCCAGCGGAAGCGGCGAACCAGGCGGCGCGCCGCGCCCGGCCGCTGACCCTGCGTGCTCAAGCCGGCTGCAGCCTGCCAGGCGGCTTCGCGGACGACCTCGCCGGACTCGTTGGTGAGCGCTCCCTCGCCCCCGAAGAGCGGCTTGTAGCGGCGCAGATAGGACGGAGACGGCCCGTTGAAGGAGATCAGCAGCTCGACCTCCTCGCCGCGGGACTGGAGCTGGGCCGCCATCTCGTAGGCCACCAGCGCCCCGAAGCAGTAGCCACCGATCCGGTACGGGCCGTGCGGCTGCACGGTGGCGATCTCGTCGAGGTAGAGGGCGGCCATGTCCTTGACCTCCGTCTGCGGCGCCCGCCCCCCGTAGAGGCCCGCCGCCTGGAGGGCATAGACCGGCTGGTCGGCGGGAAGCTGACGCGCCAGCGGCTCGTAGAGCAGCACCGTGCCCGCGCCGCCGTGCACCAGGAAGAGCGGTCGCGCGCTGCCCGCGGTGCGGATCGGGACCAGGCTCGGGTGCTCCGCGTCGGGTGACCGGCCGCCGCGCAGGCCTTCGATGAGCTCGGCGAGCGCCGCCACGGTCCGGGCCTCGAAGGCAGCTGCGATCGGCAGCTCCACGTCGAGCTCACGGCCGACGGCGGCGAACAGCCGCGCCGTGACCAGTGAGCTCGAGCCCAGGTCGAAGACGTCGTCGGTGACACCGATCCCCTCGATGCCCAGCTCCCGCTGCCAGATCGCCAGCAGGCGCTCCTCGAGGGAGGTGCGCGGTGCCACGTGGTCAGCGGTCGGGGCGATCGGTTCCGGGTCCGGCAGCGCCTTGCGGTCGATCTTCGCGTTCAGGGTCAGCGGGAACTCCGGGAGCACGGTCACGATCGAGGGCACCATGTAGTCGGGCAGGCGGTCTCCGACATGACGTCGCAGGGCTGTCCCGTCGACCGTGTGCGGTTCCCTCAGGACGACATAGGCCAGCAGCCGGTTGGCGCCCGACAGCGGATCGGGTCGGGTGACGGCCACACCCCGCACGACGTCGGGATGCGACTCCAGCGCGGCCTCCACCTCGGCCAGCTCGATCCGGAACCCGCGGACCTTGACCTGACCGTCGATGCGGCCGATGAACTCGATCCCCCGGCCGGGCGACCGGCGCACGAGGTCACCGGTGCGATAGATCCGGCCACCGGTGCCGGTCAGGGTGTCCGGTAGGAAGCGTTCGTCCGTCAGGTCGGGACGCCCGAGGTAGCCCTCGGCCACGCCGTCCCCGCCGATCCACAGCTCGCCGGCGATGCCGTCGGGGACCGGGTGGCCCCAGCGGTCGACGACCATCACGGTCGTGTTGTGGATCGGGTCGCCGAGCGTCAGGTCGGCGGCATCCCCCTCGACCCGGCCGATCATCGACCAGATGGTCGTCTCGGTGGGGCCGTACATGTTCCAGAGCTCGCGGCACCGAGGCAGGACCTCGTCGGCCAGCGAGCGGGGCAGCGCCTCTCCCCCGCAGAGCACGCGCATGCCGGGCCGCCCGGCCCAACCGTTGTCCACGAGCATGCGCCAGGTGGCCGGGGTGGCCTGCATGACGGTGATCTCCTCGTCCGCCATCCTGGTGGCGAGGGCCTGCGGGTCGAGCGTGGTGGGGCGGTCCGCGACCACGACGCACGCGCCCGCGACCAACGGCACCAGGAGCTCGAGCTCGGCGATGTCGAAGGACAGGGTGGTGACCGCGAGCAGCCGATCGCCGGGCGCCAGCCCGGGGGCCTGCGCCATCGAGAGCACGAAGTTGGCCAGCGCTCGCTGGCCGATCATCACGCCCTTGGGCCGCCCGGTCGAGCCCGAGGTGAAGATGACGTAGGCCAGGTCGTCGACACCAGCCGGGTGGACGGCCGCGAGCTCGGGACCGGGAGAAGCCAGCGGCTCGTCCACGACCACCCGCGGGACCCCCGGCGCGTCGACCGTGCCCAGCAGCGCGCGCTCGGTCACCACGGCCGCCAGGGCGGCGTCCTCGACCATCATGGCGATCCGCTCCGCCGGGTACGCCGGGTCGATCGGGACGTAGGCCGCGCCACACCGGTGCACCGCCAGCATCGCGACCACCATCTCCGCACGACGGTCGACGCAGAGGCCGACCAGGCTGCCGACACCGGCGCCCCGACGGGTCAGCTCCGCGGCGACGGTCTCCACCTCGGCCACGAGCTCGCGGTAGGACAGCGACCTCCGGCCGTCACGGACCGCCTCCGCGTCCGGCCACCGCCCGGCCGAGTCCGCGACCAGCTGCCAGACGGTCCGGTCACCGACCTCCTGGACGGGACCCTGGCCCTCCCCACGCAGCCGGGCCAGTGCGTCGTCGGTGAGCATTGAGAGCTCGGACAGGGGCGCGTCCGGCCGCCACTGAGCCACGAGCGCCGACAGGTGCGCGGCGACCACGGCAGCAGACGGGCCGCCGACCACCAGCTCCGGCGCGCCCGCACCGAGCTGCAGACACAGGGCCGGTAGGGACTCGCTCGGCCAGGTGGTGCCGTCGAGCTGGAGCAGGACCTGCCCGGCCGCGGGCAGCTCGTCCACGAGCTCCGCCAGGTCCGCTGCCGCGAGCGCGTGCGGCGTGAGCTGGTCCCACGCCGACCGCCATCGCGCCAGCGCGGTCGCGAGGTCGGGTGCGTCGGCCAGGTCAAGGGCGATCGGGGCGAACACGTCCGCCTGGGCCACCGTCACCACGACGGGGCCCTCGGCCTGCGTGTACCTGGCAACGAGCCCGGCCAGGAAGCACCCCCACAGCTCGGCCGGCGTCCCGGCCTCGGCGAGGCCGACCGGCAGGTGGGGAGCAGGCACGTGGCCGGCGTCGTACGCCGCGGGGAGGTCGACCAGGGAGGGCGCCTCCTCGAGGACCATCCGCCACCGGGAGAGCCAGGGCTCGGTCGGCTCCGAGACGTGTGGCCCGGTCATGGGGACACCTGCAGTCGGGCGCCGCGTCGTGGCCGTCGCGCCGGTGAGCTGGCGGGCCCGCCGACGGCATCCGGGGCCGGGACGACGTAGCGCTTGTAGCGAGAGACCGTCTCGAAGCCGATGCTCCTCCAGATCGGTGCGCCGACCTGGGAGGCCACCCCCCAGGCGATCGAGGCGTCCGCGGCGAACGCCTCCCGCGCGGCGTGGCGGAACAGGAACCGTCCGATGCCACGACCCCGGGCGAGCGGGTCCGTCACCGCCCAGGCGAGATAGCCGACCTGGCCAGACACGTAGACGGTGACGCCACCGAGGAGCGCCCCGGTCTCGAGGTCCCTGGCCACATAGACGTGGTTGTCGGGGTGCCGCAGGCTCTCCACGCTGAAGAGGACACCCTCGGCAAGCCCGATCTCGGCCTCCGGCATCGAGTAGCAGCTCGCCACCAGCAGGAGGAACTCGCGCAGCTGGTCGTCATCGTCGGCCTCGGCGACCCTGACACCGTCGGGTGTCGGCCCCGGGTCGACCTCGTGACGCTCCATGACGACGGCCTCGCTCCCTTCGGCCGGGGGGCGCACGAACACGCCGCGCCTCTGGAGCTCCCGATCAAGGTCTGCGTCGCGGTGGGTGCGCACCCACGCGACGTAGGACCGCCCCAGCGACCCGAAGAACGCGTCGGCCCGGGCCAACAGCTCCGCGGGCGTCCGGCCGCCACTCGCCTCGTCGGTGCGGATCACCCCGTTGGTGTAGGTGCCCGGGTACTCGTGCGCGCCGGCGAAGCACAGGTAGCCATCGCCCCGCTCGACCCGACCCCCGGCCGATGTCGAGGCCAGGAACTCCAGGTACGACGCCAGGTTGCGGTCGCAGGCGTCGAGCACCAACCGGGCGGGCGGCCCTGCGGTCAACCCTGTGGACTCGGCCGCCCCGTGCCCCGCCAGCCGACCCTCACCGCTGTCCACGAGCGGAGGATATCCTGCGCTTCTCACGCCAGAGGCCGACCAGCGTTACGATCACAGCCTGGTCGCACCGGCAAAACGGCTCGGCGTCACCGGCCTGACCAGCCTGTACCACCCGAGCGGGCTGTTTGCCCAGCCCCGAGACTTTTGAAACACTGCCGACGCACAACCTGGGGCAAAGTTCATGGGGGTGAGCCGTGTCCGTCCAGACGTCTGGCGAACCGGCGACGCCTCAGGAGCCTGACCTGTCCGGCCTGTCCGAGGCCCAGCGCCGACTGCTGGAGTCGCGGCTACGGCAGCGGCAGGCCCAGGAGGCCACCACCGACGGTCCGTCGATTCCACGCAGAGACGCCTCGGAGCCGGTCCGGATGTCGATGGCCCAGCGCGGGCTCCTGATGCTCGACCAGATGTCGGGCGGAACCAACGCCTACAACGTCGCCCAGGCGATGCGCCTGCGCGGTCCCCTGGATCGCGACGCCCTGCGAAGGGCGCTCGACGAGCTGGTCCGGCGCCACGAGGTGCTGCGCACGAGGTTCCCCGCCTCCGGTGACGACGACGGCCTGATCGAGGTCCTGCCACCCGGCCCGGCGGAGCTCAGCGTCACCTCACTGCGCGGCGAGGCCGACGTCGACGGTTTCGTCCTGGGTGCCGTGTCCACCCCGATCGACCTGGGCTCCGGATCTCTGCTCCGAGCCCAGCTCGGCGTGCTCGACGAGACCGACCACGCGCTGTGTCTGGTCAGCCACCACATCGCCTCCGACGCGGTCTCGAAGCAGGTCCTCTCCCGTGAGCTGTCGAGCCTCTATGAGGCCTTCAGCGAGGGGCTGGACAACCCCTTGCCCGAGCCCGGCCTCCAGTACGCGGACTACGCCGCGTGGGTGGCGCGCCAAGGTGTGGAGACGACCGACCTGGACTGGTGGGTCAAGACCCTCGACGGCATCCCCGAGCAGACCGACCTCCCTTTCGACCGTCCACGTCCGATGCGGCCCACCTTCCAGGGGGCGCACCTGGTCGGGCACATCGGAGCCGACCTGGTCGCGCGGATGAAGGAGTTCGGCGCCGAGCACCGCGTCACGACGTACATGCTGCTGCTCGCGGCCTACTCGGCCCTCCTCGAGCGCTACGGCGACCAGGGCGAGGTCGTGGTCGGCAGCAGCGTGTCGGGGCGCAACCAGCCCGGCCTCGACGACGTGGTCGGGCTGTTCCTCAACACGCTCCCCATCCGCGTCGACACCTCCGGGGACCCTGACTTCGCGACCCTGGTGGCGCGCTGCCGCGAAGCCTCGGTCGAGGCCATGCGGCACCAGGCGGTGCCCCTCGACGCGATCGTCGACGCGACCAAGCCGCCGCGGGCCACGGGGCGCCACCCGCTGTTCCAGACGGTGCTCACCCACCGTCCGGGTCGTGCCGCGGTCCCCGGGTTCGCCGGCCTCGAGGTGACGCCGCTCCCGTTCGAGGGCGGCTGGGCGAAGTTCGACCTGGCGGTGATCAGCTACGCCGCCGGCGACGCGCTGCGGGTGCTGTGGGAGTACAACACCGATCTGTTCGACGAGCCGACGATCGCCGGCCTGGCGGCCCAGCTCACGACGCTCCTCGACGCCGCCCTGAGCGCACCGGACCGGCCGCTCAGCGCGCTGCGGCTCACGACCCCGGCCGACGAGGAGCTGCTCGCCTCGTGGAACGACACCGCGGACGACGCGGCGCCGGTGGCCTGTGTCCACGACATGATCGCCGAGCAGGTCCGTCGCACCCCCGACGCGGCGGCAGTGGGAGACCACGCCGGCTGGCTCACCTTCGCGGAGCTCGATGCGCTGTCCAGCCGGCTGGCGCACCACCTGGTCGGGCTGGGGGTGGGCCCAGACTCCCGGGTCGCGGTCTGCATGGAACGGTCCACGCGGCTCGAGGTGGCCCTGCTCGCGATCCTGAAGTCCGGGGGCGCCTACGTGCCGCTGGACCCCGACTACCCGGCCGACCGGGTCGCGTTCATGCTCGAGGACTCCAGCGCCGTGGCTCTGCTGACCGAGTCGCACCTCGCGGCGTCCCTCCCCACCCTCGAGCAGACCGTGCTGGTCGACCAGCTCGACACCAGCGGTCTGCCCACCGAGGCCCCCCGGACCGGGGTCACCCCCTCGAACCTCGCGGTGATCATCTACACCTCGGGCTCCACGGGGCGGCCCAAGGGCGTCATGATCGAGCACCGCAACCTCAGCAACCAGCTGTGGCGGACCCAGCACTACTACGAGCTGGGCGCGGCCGACACGATCCTCCAGCGGTCCCCCTACAGCTTCGACTTCTCCTGCTGGGAGCTGCTGCTGGCGCCGGTCGCCGGAGCCCGCCTGTTCATGGCCGAGACCGGACGGCACGGCGACCCGTGGTACCTCGCCGAGGTGATCGAGCAGCACGGCGTCACGATGGTGAACTTCGTGCCGAGCATGCTGCGGGCCTTCCTCGACAGCGGGGTGACCGACCGGTGCCGCAGCCTGCGCATCGTGAACGCCGGCGGGGAGCGACTTCCTGACGAGGTCAAGGACCAGTGCCTTCGGCTGCTGCCCGAGGTGCGGCTCGAGAACGTCTACGGCCCGACGGAGACCACCGTCACGGTCACCTCCGAGGCCTGTGCGCTGGATCGGCGCGTGACGATCGGCCGGCTGGAGACGAACTGTCAGGGGTTCGTGCTCGACCTGCACGGACAGCTGGTGCCCCCGGGGATGCCCGGCGAGCTGTGGATCGGCGGCGCCCAGGTCTCCCGCGGCTACCTCGACCGTCCCGAGCTGACAGCGGAGAAGTACGTCGACACCGAGTTCGGGCGGCTCTACCGCACCGGCGACCGGGTCGCCTGGAAGCACGACGGGCGGCTGCACTACCTCGGTCGCTTCGATGACCAGGTCAAGCTGCGTGGCTTCCGCATCGAGCTGGGCGAGATCGAAGCGGTTCTCAGCTCGCACCCCGACGTCTCCGCGGCCTGTGCCGCGATCGTTCCGACCCCGTCGGGGACGACCATGCTCGCGGCGTTCGTCGTCACTCGTGCGCCCTCCCCGACGACGAACCCGGCCGAGACCGCGACCCTGACGTCCGAGCTCGAGACTCTGGCGCGCACCCGGCTGCCGGGTCACATGGTGCCGAGCGCCGTGGTGGTCGTGCCGGACCTGCCGCTGACGGGTTCCGGCAAGCTCGACCGTCGAGCCGTCGCGAAGTTCGACCTCACGATGCCCTCGCGCGGCTACATCGCCCCCGCCAACGAGACCGAGGAGAGGTTGGCCCGCATCTGGGGCCGCGAGCTCGGCATCGACGAGCCGATCTCCACCGACGCGTCGTACTTCGACCTCGGCGGCACCTCGCTGCACGCGCTGCGGATGTTCCCGATCATCGAGCGCGAGTTCAAGGTGAAGCTGGCGCTGTCGATGCTCTTCGAGAACATCACCATCGCCTCCCTGGCCCGCACTGTGGCAGCCGCGCGCAGCAGCCAGGACCCGTGGGACACCCTCTACACCATCCAGCCGCACGGGGACCGGACACCGCTGTTCGCGCTTCCGGCGGCCCGCGGTGACGCCCTCACCTACACGCAGATCGCCCCCTGGCTCGACCAGAACCGGCCGCTGCACGTGGTGCAGGCCCGCGGTCTCGACGGGAGGGTCCCGCCGCGCACCCGGCTGGAGGACCTCGGGACCGACGCGCTGGAGGTCATCCGCCGGGTGCAGCCACACGGCCCCTACCACTTCATCGGGTTCTGCTTCGGCGGCGTGGTCGCCTACGACGTCGCGGTCCGGCTCCGCGAGGCCGGAGAAGAGATCGGCATGCTCTGCCTCATCGAGGCCACGCCGTTCGGGCGCGGGACGCGCGTCGGCTCCACGGCGCGCAAGGCAAAGCGGTGGCGCAAGCGTGGCTTGCGTTGGATGTCCACCCGGATCCCGACCCGGGCGGCCCAATACCGCAACCTCGCGATCCAGCTGGCCATGGGCAAGCTCGGGCTGGAGGTGCCCCGGCGGTTCGTCGACATCGTGCAGGCCAACCGGCTCGCCTCGGCGCGCTACGTGACCCCGGACTCCGACCTCCACATCACGCTGCTGCGAGCCAGCAGCGGCAACCCCGAAGCCGACGAGGCCAAGCGCGCCCGCTGGGCGGCGATCACGACCGGCGGGTGCGAGCTGCACATCGTCGAGGGCGGTCCGGTCGACCACCTCGAGGTCATCAAGGGCGAGTTCGCGCCGCGGATCGCGCAGTACGTCAACAGCCGCCTCGCGCACCTGCCCTGACCTGGGTCAGGAGCCGACCCAACTGTCTGGGGAAGCACTGATCACTCCGTGGCGGCGCCAGACGCCGCCCAGACGGGCGCTGGCGGCGTTGCCGTCGCTCGATGATGAGCCAACAGCGCCTTCGCTCCGGCGCCTTGCCATCGCACCACCTGGACGACGCTGGCATCCACCCCGGAGTGATCAGTACTTCCCTAGGTCGGCGGCCACGAGCGAGATGAAGTCGGCCGGCCGGTCACTGATGACGAAGTGCCCGCCGGCGATGTCCCGATGGGTCACTGACGCGGCCGTCAGCTCCGACCACCGCGCCATCGCCTCGGGCCTGACTCCGTCGTCGTCGGAGCCGCGGTAGGTCACGATCGGGAGCGGAAGCGCCCGCGCGGTGCCGCGGTGCGTCTCGACGATCCGGAAGTCGGCACGGACCATGGGCAGCAGCAGGTCCAGCAGCTCGGGGTGCTCGAGGATCTCCGGCGACGTGCCGCCCAGCTCACGCAGCTGCCCCACGAACTCCTCACGGGGGAGCCACGAGACGTCCGGGAGGTGTCGAGGCACGTGCGGCGGCTCGGCTCCGCCCACGAGGAGCACCGCCGGGAGCGGCCCGCCGCTCTCGGCCAGCCGGGCCACGAGCTCGTAGGCCAGCAGCCCGCCGAGGCTGTAGCCGAAGACCGCCCATGGCAGTCCGCGGTCCGCAGCGACCTGTGCGGCGACGGCCGGGACGAGCCCATGGAGGACCGCATCGACGTCGGCCAGGGCCGGCTCGCGGAACCGGTTCTCGCGGCCCGGCAGCCTGACTGCGCTGATCGCCGTATCAGGCAGCGCGCGACGCCACGGCTCGAAGATGGCTGCGCCACCGCCGGCGAACGGGAGGCAGAACAGCCGCCGCCGCACCGGGACCGCGGGTACGCCCTCCACCAACCACTGACCGGTCACGGCGTGGCCCACGCCGGCGGCTGGCCCAGGGCCAGCTCGATGATGGCCTGCGTCACGTCGAACCCGGCGCGCAGGTCGGCGACGGAGTGGCTGGCCCCCTGGACCTGGGCGGAGCCCACGAACGTGACGCAGGCCATCATC
>Ga0268264_10000383_pt1 | contig 63883 bp, 79 predicted proteins | sample KBSSwiS32_FD_190357 | JGI IMG/M metagenome (GOLD analysis project Ga0268264, IMG submission 190357) | Switchgrass rhizosphere microbial communities from Kellogg Biological Station, Michigan, USA - KBS Switchgrass S3-2 (SPAdes) (version 2) | ecosystem: Host-associated > Plants > Roots >... | reverse complement strand
ACACCGTCGACGACTACCTCGAGATCCTGCGCAGAACCTTCAAGCTCGACCTGCCCGAAGCCGCCGACCTTTGGCCGGAGATCGTGCGACGCCACGAGGATTTCGCGCGCACCGGCGCGTGAAATCTCAGACGCCGTTCGTCGGTTTCCTTACGGGTAGGTCTTCACCCATTCCGCCGGATAGGGCGCATCCCAAGCGGGACCGGCCACCCAGGTCGTGCCGCGCGGAGCGAAATGCCCCTCGATCGTGCCGACGCGCTCCTTGGCGTCGCGCACCGCGCCATCGCGGCAGGACGGCGCTAGCGCGTCGCCGGAAGCCGACTCGCCCAGCTTGTCGCAGAGATATCGGGCGGTGAGCTTGATGCGGTGGTCAAGTTCGCGGCGACCGAACTCGGTGCTGAGATCGAGGTCCGCATAGCTGACCGTCTGCGACAGCGTGCGGGCGCTCTCGGGCGCCGGGCCGTAGCGCCCGGTGACCGTCAGCTCCTCGACGGTCGTCTGCGCCGAAGTCGGCGTGGCGAGGCTCACCCCGCCGGCGCCAGCCAGCGCCGCAGCCAGAATCAATGAAATCGTCCGTAGCTTCATATCCGAGGCCTCCCTGCCTCTGGGATCGACTGCCCTTTGTCAGTGGTGATCCGAATTAGACTGGGGAGGAGAACCAGCATCGGCGCGCTGCGTTCCGCGCCGACACCCGCGAATTCTTGGCCTCTTCGGTTGGCGGCGGTGGTTTTGGCCTAGAACCCACGTCGCGCGATCTCGAACGCCTCGCGATCGAGCGGCTCGCGGTAGTCCGGATGGGCGATGGCGACGAGCCTCTTGGCGCGCTCGGCGAGCGAGCGGCCGCGCAGCTCCGCCGAACCAAACTCTGTGACGATGACATCGACGTCCGTGCGCGCCGTGGTGACCGGTCCAGAAAGCTGGGCGGTGATCCGGCTGATCGCCCCGCCCTTAGCGGTGGCCGGCAGGGCGATGATCGACCAGCCGCCCTCCGAGCGCACGCCCGAGCGAACGAAGTCCACCTGCCCGCCGGTCCCACCCATATAGGCCGCGCCGCTCTGCTCGGCGTTGACCTGGCCGGTCAGGTCGACCTCGATCGCCGAGTTGATGGTGACCAGCTTCGGCAGCTTGGTCAGCACCGCCTCGCCATGGGTGTAGGCGTAGTCGCGCATGCCGAGCTTGGGATTGCGGTCGGCGAAGCCGTAGAGCCGCTGCGTACCGATCAGGGCGCCGGTGATGGTGATCCCGGCGTCGAACGGCTTTCGGGCGTTGGTCACCACCCCGGCCTCGATCAGGTCGACCACGCAGTCGCCCATCATGCCGGAGTGGAAGCCCAGGTCCTGACGGTCCCTCAGCAGCTGCAGAATCGCGTCGGGCATGGCGCCCACGCCGGTTTGCAGGGTCGATCCGTCCTGGATGTAGCCGGCGGCGATCTTGGCGATGGCCGCATCCGTCGCTCCGATCTTCGCGCCGGGCGCCGCCACTGGCGCGCGCGAAACCTGCACCGCGACGTCGACCTTCGACGCGGGGATCGTGGCTCCGAGGGTGTAGGGAACCTGATCGTTGACCTCCGCGATCACCAGGCGCGCCTTGGCCACGGCGTTCAGCACGTGGTCGCTGATCAGACCCAGGCTGTGGTTGCCCTCCGCGTCGGCGGGGCTGACCTGGATGAAGGCCACGTCGCAGGGCAAGAGCCCCTGGTCGATCAGCGGCCCGATCTGGGCGATGTGCAGCGGAATGACGGTCAGCCGGTTGACCGCCGTCAGCGCCCGCAGTTGGCCGATCGCGCCGATGCTGGAGACCTTCACGGCCTCGCCAGCCCTGGCGTCATAGAGGCCGGAGAAGCTGGTGGCGGCGAACAGCGACAGATCGAGGCCGCGGCCCTGCGCCACCACCGCTTCGATCAGGGTCGTGGGCTCGCCGCCCGCGTGGCCGCTGACGATGTGGTCGCCGCGCTTCAGGAAACGGGTGAGATCGAGCTGGTCCGCTTCGACGGAGAGCGTCATGCGGTTCAGTACGACTTCGGCAGGCCCAGCACCTGCTCGGCGACATAGTTCAGAATCATGTGCGGGCTGACAGGCGCGGTGCGGGGGATCAGCACTTCCCGCAGCAGGCGCTCGACATGGTACTCCTGAGCGTAGCCCATGCCGCCCAGGGTCAGCATGGCGGTGTGGCAGGCCTCGAACGCCGCCTCGGCCCCCAGATACTTGCCAGAGTTCGCCTCCACGCCGCAGTCCTTGCCCTGGTCGAACAGGGTGGCGGCCTTCATCACCATCAGATTCGCCGCCTCGAGCTGCATCCAGCACTTGGCGAGCGGATGCTGGATGCCCTGGTTCTGGCCGATCGGGCGGTCGAAGACGATCCGTTCGCGGGCATAGCGGGCCGCGCGCTGCAGCGCCGCGCGGCCGATGCCGATGGCCTCCGCGGCGATCAGCACCCGCTCAGGGTTCATGCCGTGCAGGATCAGCTTGAACCCTTGTCCCTCGGGGCCGATGCGGTCCTGCTCGGGAATGAACAGGTCCTCGATGAACAGCATGTTCGAGTCGACGGCGTGGCGGCCCATCTTGTGGATAATCCGCACCTCGATCTTCGAGCGGTCGAGGTCGGTGTAGAAGAGCGACAGGCCCTCGGTCTTCTTCTTCACCTGGTCGAGCGGCGTGGTGCGGGCCAAGAGCAGCATCTTGTTCGCCACCTGGGCGGTGGAGATCCAGATCTTCTCGCCGTTCACGCGATAGCCGCCTTCGCACCTCTCGGCGCGGGTCTTCAGCGCGGTGGTGTTGAGGCCGGTATTAGGCTCGGTGACCGCGAAGCAGACCCGGTCCTCGCCGGCCACGACCTTGGGCATCGCCCGCTGCTTCTGCTCTTCCGTGCCGAACAGCACCACCGGCTGCAGTCCGAAGATGGGCATGTGCACGGATGATGCGCCGCTCATGCCGGCGCCGGATTCGGCGATGGCCTGCATCATGATCGCCGCCTCGGTGATCCCCAGGCCCGAGCCGCCGAACGCTTCCGGAGTGGCGATCCCCAGCCAGCCGGCGTCGGCGATGGCGCGATAGAAGTCGTTGGGGAACTCGCTGGAGCGGTCGCGCTCCAGCCAATAGTCCTCGGTGAAGCGCGAGCACAGCTTGAGGATCGCGTCGCGGATTTCCTGCTGATCGTCCGAAAGCGCAAAATCCAATGCCTCATCCCTTCACGTCTTGTCGTTGGCGGCTCTGGGTTAGCAGCGGTCCGCGAAGCGGACAACATGCACCGGCCAGTCGGCCCTCCGTCCGGGCCGCGACCTGCCGCGCATATGGCCGGCCTGCGCTCGCCAAATACCTGCCAAGCAATTATGGCGTTCCCGAAGCCCGGGGATCGCGCGGCCGCGCGCAGACAAAAGCGTCGCGCAAACGCCGCCGGTCGCGGGATGATCGAGCAATATGCGCTGCGGCGGTCACGCCGCGATCGGGGGAGGCCATGGACCGCCGGATTCAGCAAGAATGGGCGCGCGCGCTGCGCAACGCGACGGGCCACGGCCCCCTCGCCTCGCTCGGCGATCTGCCGGCGTCGGACCTCGACGCGGCCTACGCCGTTCAGGCGATCAATGTCGAAGCCTGGACGTCCTTGGGCCGGCGGGTCGGCGGTCGCAAGGCGGCGCTGACCACGGCGGCGCTTCGGGCGCGCTTCGGCATCGCCGAGCCCATTTCCGGCGTGTTGTTCGAGGACATGCGTCTCGCCGACGGCGGTGTCCTCGATCCCGCACGCGTGAACCGGCCGATGGCCGAAGCGGAGATCGCCTTCGTCCTCGGCGCTGACCTCGTCGATCCAGACATCTCGGCGGAGCAAGTTGTCGCGGCCATCGCCGGCGTGCACGCCGCGATCGAGATCGGTGACAGCCGCATCGCTCCGCCCCCGACCCTCGCTGGCATCGTGGCGGACAATGGCGCGGCCGCGTGCTTCGTACTCGCCGATCCTGGCGCAACGGTGCTGGAGCTTCTGCCCGAGGTCGCCGTCGAATTGGCGGTCAACGGCGTGGCGACGGCGTCGGGCTTACGCACCGCGCCGCTCGGCGAACCGTTGGAGACCGCGGTATGGTTGGCGCAGGCTGGCGTGCGGCGCGGCCTGCCCCTGCGCGCCGGCGACGTTCTGCTCACCGGCTCGATCGGGCCGGTCGCACCACTCAGGCGCGGCGACCACGTTCGCGTCACCATCGACGGCGTCGGAACCTGCAGCTTCACATTCGGCGAGAAAGCGTAGCGAGGACAACGAATGGATTTGGGCATCGAAGGGCGCACCGCGATCGTGTGCGCCGCTAGCCGCGGCCTGGGGCGCGCCTGCGCCAAGGCTCTGGCGCGCGAGGGCGTGCATCTGGTCATCAACAGCCGAACCGCCGAGTCACTCGACGCGACGGCGGCGGAAATCCGGGCGTTGGCGCCGGGCGTGACGGTGAAAACCGTTCCAGGCAGCGTGACGGACCCGTCGGTTCGCGTGGCCCTGGTCGACGCAGCGCCGCAGGCCGACATCCTGGTCAACAACGGCGGCGGCCCGCCGCTCGGCGACTATCACGACTGGAACCGCGATGTCTGGCTCGCGGCGATGGATGAGAACTTCCTCGCGGCGGTCGAGCTGATCCGACTGACCGCCGACGGCATGGCCGAGCGCGGCTTCGGTCGGATCGTCAACATCACCTCGGCGGTGGTGCGCGTGCCGACTGCGCCGCTCGGCCTCTCGAATGCGATGCGGGCGGCTCTCAGCAACTTCGTGTTCGGCCTGGTGCCGCTGTACTCGGCCAAGGGCGTGACGCTCAACAACCTGCTGCCCGGGCCGTTCGACACCGACCGGCTGCAAGCCGCGAAAGCCGCCCGGGGCGCTGCGGAAATCAATCGCGTGGCTGGGCGCGTCGGCGATCCCGACGAGTTCGGCGCGACCTGCGCCTTCCTGTGCAGCCGCCACGCCGGTTACATCAACGGCCAGAACATCATGCTGGACGGCGGCCTTTACCCCGGGAACTTCTAGCGGCGTTCAGGACCGGCTGGAGGTGTCCTTCGGCGTTTCCCCACGGCGCGCCTGGGAGATCGCCGCCACGGTCGAGGAGCCGATCGGCCCCTGCTGGTCGAACAGCCAGCAGGCCCCGTTGGCGACGCCCGCGGCGGCCTGGTGGTGCGAGACCTCGAAGCCGATCCACTCGCCGACCGGCAGCCGGTGCAGATAGAGCGTCACGTCGCTGTTGATGTAGCCGAGCGCCTCGGAGCCGCTGTTCGAAAGTGGGCTCGCGAAGTCGGCGCAGGCCGCCACCCGCGTGAACGGGGTCGGCGCGACCCCGCCGACCAGTTCGCGCGTCTCGCGAAGCCAGACACGGCGCGGCAGCGGCCGGCTCAGCCCGCCGTCGATGATCCGCATGTCCCAGTGCCGGTCGCGGTTATTCCCGCGCGGCGTCTGTTCCGGCGCCGGCACGTCCCAGCTCGACGTGGTCCAGTAGGTTCCGGGCGGCGCCTCGGTGCGGCGTAGGAACTGGCAGGTCGCCCGGCCCATGGGTTCGCCCCGGGACATGAAATCGGCCTCGACCAGGCGCAGGCGTCCGCCGGATCGGATCACCCGGGTGACGATATCGACCGGCGAGCGATCGGGCAGCCGATGCATGTCGACCGTCAGCCGCGTAGGTTGCCAGTCAGGATCGCCATAGACACGTTCCAGCTCGTAGCCGAGCAAACCGACGATGAGGCGGCCGTTGATCGATTGCGGCGTCCAGTAGCCGCGACTCGCCTCGGTCGGGTGATAGCGGTCGCCCTCGCGGACGAAGAACGGAAGGTCGTGGGTCATGCGGCCCGGACCATGCCGAAGCACGACAGGAAACGGAAGCCGCCGGCGCGCGCGCTCAGCTGATCTTCGCCGCGATCTGCTCGGCGAGCGCCTTCAGCTCGGCCATTTCGGCCATCTGGCCGTGGGCGTGCAGCCGCATCGGTTGGTCCGCCCAGCGCGGCACGATGTGGAAGTGCAGGTGAAAGACGGTCTGGCCGGCGGGCGAGCCGTTAAACTGCATGATCATTACGCCGTCGGGATTGATGGCGGCCCGGACGGCGCGCGCCACCCGCTGCACCCCGAGGATCAGGTGCGAGAGGATCTGGGGCTCTTCCTCCAGCAGGTTGCGGGCCTGGCTATGCTTGGGGATCACCAGGGTGTGGCCCCTCGCCTGAGGGAAGGCGTCCATGAACGCGTAGACGTGCTCGTCCTCGAACACACGCGCCGAGGGAACCTCGCCACGCAGGATCTTGGCGAAGATGTTGTCCCGGTCGTAGGTCCCGTCGAAGCTCATTGCGCGTACCTTGGCTGTACTCGATAGCGGGTTAGCAGCCGGGCGCGGCCGGACCAAGCCGCCGCGCCCGTTCGGGATGCTGGTTAGGGCACGACTCCGCAGGCCAGACGGGCTCCGCCGCCGCCCAGGCTGGGCGTGTCCGAATAAGTGTCGCCGCCGACGTGGATCATTAGCGAACGCCCCTTGAATTCCGCCACCGACTTGATGCGCGTGGCGGTCACGGACTCCTTCGCGACGCCTTTGGCGTCCACATCGATGCGCGGCAGGTCGCCTAGGTGGCCGTGGCCTTGCGGGCCCAGGTGCGTGTTGGTCTTGTCGGGATCGAGGTGGGCGCCAGCGCCACCGGCCGCCGTCACCTTCCCGTCCGCAGCCGCCGACGGCGCGCAAGACGGTTTCTCGTGCAGGTGGAAGCCGTGCTGGCCGGCCGGCAGGCCATGGAGATCCAGTTTGAGGACCACGCCTTTCGGGCTGTCGCTCAGCGTCACCTTGCCCACCGAGGCGCCAGGGCCCTTCTCGGTGGTGAGCGCCATCGGCACGCTCACGCTGGCGGCGAACGACGGTGCGGCGAGCGTTGCGGCGCAGGCGCCTGCGAGGGCCGGGAGAAGCAGATTGCGGACGGCGGTCATGTGGGGCTCCTGAGTTCCAGCGGGCATGCCATACAGCCCGAGCGCGAAACGCTCCGCAACGCCAACTGGACGCTACGGAGTCAGGATTCGCCGTGGCGGAACGGCGAATATTCTTCCGCCAGCCATTCCATGTCGCGCTCCACCCCGGCCCGCTCGCGGGCGACGAAGGCTTCCACCGGCGCGCGCAGCGCCGGATCGGCGATGTAGTGCGCCGAATAGACCGGCGCCGGCAGATAGCCGCGGGCGATCTTGTGCTCGCCCTGCGCGCCAGCCTCGACGCGCGCCAAGCCACGCTCGATGGCCCACTCGATGGCCTGGTAGTAGCAGAGCTCGAAATGCAGGAAGGGCACGTCCTCGACGCAGCCCCAGTTGCGGCCATAAAGGCAGTCGTCGCCGATCAGGTTCAGCGCACCCGCGATCCAGCGGCCGTCGCGGCGCGCCAACACCAGCAGCACGCGGTCGGCCATCCGCTCGCCGAGCAGCGAGAAGAACTTGCGGTTGAGATAGGGCCGGCCCCACTTGCGCGAACCGGTGTCCATGTAGAACCGAAAGAAGGCGTCCCAGTGCTCCTCGGCGAGGTCCGCGCCGGTCAGCCTGACGATCTCCAGCCCGGCCTGGGCGTCGCGCCGCTCGCGGCGGATGGTCTTGCGGCGGCCGGACGACAGCGCGCCCAGGAAGTCGTCGAAGCCGCCGTAGCCGGCGTTGACCCAGTGGTACTGCTGGCCCTCGCGGCGCGCGAGGCCTTGCTCGCCCATCCACCGCCATTCCTCGTAGGTTGGGAAGTTGACGTGCAGCGACGAGGCGCCGAACTGGCGGCAGACGGCCAGCGCGCCACCCAGCAAAGCCGCCCTCGCCGCCTCAGGCTCTACGTCGGGCCGCGCGAGCAGCCGCGCCCCGGTCGCCGGCGTGAACGGCGCAGCCGACAGCAGCTTCGGGTAATAGGCGCCGCCCGCGCGTTCGTAGGCGTCGGCCCAAGCGTGGTCGAAGATGTATTCGCCCTGGCTGTGGGACTTCAGATAGAGCGGCATGACCGCGGCCACGCGCCCAGTCTCGTCCTCGACGCTGATGTGCCGCGGCCCCCAGCCGGCGCGCTCCACCGCGCACCCCGACTCCTCGAGGCTGTGGAGGAAGTCGAAGCGCATGAACGGGTTGCCGGCGTAGGCTGGATGTGTGGCGCAAGCGTCCCAGGCGTCCCGCCCGATGTCGCCGATGCGGCGGTGGACGGCAACGGCCTGCCCCAGGCTCACGGACGGAAGCCCTCGAAGATGAGGTTGTCGCAGGCGCCGCGAACCGCCTCCCATTGCTCGGGCGCGCGGACTGTCCAGGCGACCACCGGCAGGCCTTCGGCGCGACGGCTCGCGGCGACTTCGCTGGGAAGCATGTCGAGGCCGAGCGCCAGGAAGTGCGGCTTGGCGATCTCCACGTGCTCCAGCGCGGCGAACGCCTTGCGCTGCTCGGCGCTCATGCCGGGCTTTGGCTCGGCGTAGGCGTAGCTGTCGAGCCCCCGCAGGACGTCGGCGTGACGCGCGGCGAACCAGGCGTGCGAATAGGGGTTGAAGCCGATCACCGCGACAGGGCCGGCGTGGTCGATCAGGATCTCGTGCACGCGCTGCTCCAGCGGCCCCACGGCGCCGGCGGGAGTCTTGAGCTCGATCAACACCAGGGCGCGCCGGCCGACCAGGGCCAGGGTCTCCCGAAGCGTCGGGATCCGCTCGGCGGTTCCGCCCAGCGCCAATTCCCCGAGGTCGGTGACGGTGCGTTCGGCGATCCGCCCCAAGGCGCCGGCCATGCGCTCGAGAGTGTCGTCGTGGAAGACCATCGCCTCGCCGTCGGCCGAAAGCTGGACGTCGAGCTCGATGCCGTAGCCCGCTTCGGCGGCGGCCTCGAAGGCGGCGAGCGAATTCTCCGGCGCGACGCCCGGCGCCCAGAGGCCACGGTGTGCGACCGGCGGGCGGAACAGCAGATCCCAGGCCTCGCCGAAGCGCGCCTTCACGGCCGCAGCGCCACCACCGCATCCACCTCGACGGCGAAGTTGAGCGGCAGGCGGAAGACGCCGACCGCCGACCGCGCGTGACGCCCGGCCTCGCCGAACACCTCGACCATCAGGTCGGATGCGCCGTTGATCACCGCCGGGATCTCGAAGAACCCAGGCCCCGCCTGGACGAAACCGCCCAGCTTGACGATGCGCGCGACGCGCTCGAGGTCCCCGCCGCAGGCCGCCTTCATCTGGGCGATGAGATTGATCCCGCAGATCCGCGCGGCGAGCTTGGCCCGCTCCGCGTCGACCTCCTCGCCGACCACTCCGGTGACGCCTCCGGCTTCGTCGCGGGAGACCTGGCCGGAGATGTGCAGCACATCGCCCTGACGGACAAAGGGCACATAGTTGGCGACGGGCGCGGTCGGCGCGGGGATCACGAGCCCAAGCTCGGCGAGGCGGCTTTCGATCTTCGACATGGCGGCAGGTCTAGCCTCCGCGCGGGCATGAGAAAAGGCCCGGACCAGCGATCCGGGCCTTTCCCAACAGACTAGCGCCGCAGTTACGCGCGGGGCTTTACGAGAGCTCTAGAAGTTCAGCGAGTCGCCTGCACGCGCTCGACCAGGTCGGTCACGCGCTCGTTCAGCGGCTTCAGGCTTTCCTTGACCGAGCTGGAGACCGTCTCGGTCAGCTTGCCGACTTCGGCCATGTAGGTTTCGAGGAAGCTGCGGGCGAAGGTGGTCTGCAGCTCGATGACTTCCTGCACGCTCTTGGCGCCGACCAGCGAGCGGGCCACGGAGACCTGATCGTCGAAGGCCTTCTTCGAGAAGGCGACTGTCTGGGCGCTGACGGTCTCGGCGCCCTTGGCCGCGGCGGTCACCGAGGCGACGACGGCTTCGAGATTCTTCTTCGAATAGGTGTTGGCTTCATTGATCGCCGAAAGGGTCTTCTCGACGCCTTGCTTGAACGCCGTATTGGAAGCGACGGTGAATTGTTCGACGGTCGACTTGGCGGTGTCGGCGACAGACATGCAGTCTCTCCTTGCTTGGCCCAAGCGGCCCGACGCCGCTGCGAAAAACCTGAAAATACAATCGATGCCAGGGCTTATTGACCGAACCGCGATCGGTGTCAACGCATTTTTGTGCAGTGCACAATGAATTATACCGCAGTGCGTCACAGAAATGTGAAGCCTCGGGGGAGCGCGACAATCGGCGCTTAATCAAGCTCTGTTTACACGTGAGCAACCGTAAGCGTGCCATGTTAAGCGGGATTCCCGGGCGGCCACGTCGCCCTCACCCCTGATTCGACGGACGAAGCATGTTGCGAACCGCCCGCCGCCTGTTTGTTTCGCTTGGTTTCGCCGCCGCGACGCTCGTCGCGACGGTCGCGCCACCGGCCCAGGCGCAAGTGCCGTATTTCCGGACGCTGATCGCCGCCTCCGACAGCAAGTATGCTGCGATCGTGGTCGACGCGAAATCGGGCGAGGTCCTCTATTCGAACCACGGCGACAGCCCGCGGTACCCTGCGTCCCTGACCAAGATGATGACGCTGTACCTGACGTTCGAAGCGCTCTCGTCGGGCAAGCTTCGGCTGAGCGACCGGGTGGTGTTCTCGCCGAACGCCGCAGCCCAGGCGCCGACCAAGCTCGGCGTCCGCGCCGGCGACTCGATCACCGTCGAGGACGCGATCCAGGGCATGGCGATCAAGTCGGCGAACGACGCCTCGATGGCGATGGCCGAACGCCTCGCCGGCAGCGAGGCGCGCTTCACCGCACTAATGACGCTGCGCGCCCAGGAACTGGGCATGCAGAACACTCGCTTCGTCAATCCGAACGGCCTGCCGGACACGCGCCAGATCTCGACGGCGCGGGACATGGCGATCCTGTCGCGCGCGCTGATGCGCGACTATCCGCAGTATTACCACTACTTCAGCCAGCCGGGTTTCTACTTCCGCGGCGCCTATGTGAAGGGCCATAACCACCTTTTGGGCGGCGGCATCGACGGCCTGAAGACCGGCTACACCCGCACCTCGGGCTTCAACATCGCCATCTCCGGCGTCCGCGACAACCGCCGCCTCGTGGTGGTGGTGATGGGTGGCCCCAGCGTCGCCCAGCGCGACCAGCACGCCGAGGACCTGCTGGTGACCGGCTTCGATGTCATGTCCCGCCGAGCGCGCGGCGAACAGGTGACAGTGGCGCAGAACCTCTCCGAGCCGCTGCCGAACGGCCCGATCGTGCGCGCGCCCACCGAACAGGGCGACGGCGACCAGGACAACCTGAGGATCGTGCTGGCCGAGGCCCAGGCTCCCCGCTCCACCAAGCTGCGCGTCGTCGAGTCCCGGCCGGATCCGCGCGCGGAGCGCGCCGAGCGGGCCGCCCTGACCAAGCGCAAGCCCACTTCGCAGGGCGAATATTCGGTGCAGGTCGGCGCGTTCCGCTCCAAGGCGGACGCCCGCCGTCAGCTCTCCTATGTCGAAGATCGCTTCGGCAAGCATCTGGGCGACGCCAACGGCTCCGCCGAGCGCAGCGGCCGCAACTACCGCAGCGTCTTCTCCGGCCTCACCCAGGCTGAAGCGCGCGCCACCTGCCGCGCCATGAAGGCCAAGCGCCTCGACTGCCAGGTTCAATCGAACTGAGGCGATCGCCTTATCGGACAGAAGGCCCCGGAGGCGACTCCGGGGCCTTTTCTGTTAGGGGTAGCCTCGCCGCTCAGGGCTTGAGCAGGCGGTCGCGGGCGGCGTTGAGCTGGCGCGCCAGGCCCGCGGTGCCGCCCTTGTCCGGATGCACGCTGCGCATCAGCCGGGTGTAGGCGGCCTTCACCTCCTCAGCCGTGGCGTCCGCGGAGACGCCCAGGATGGCGCGCGCCTCGGCCAGGCTCATGCCCTCGGAGGCCCCACGTGCGGGCGGCGGTGCGGCGGTCGGCGGCCGGCGCGTCGAGAGCGTAAGCCAGGAGCCCATCATCACGAGGACGATTACCGGCAGCCATTCGCTGCGCAGGCCCGCATAGGCCGCGCCGGCAAATGCGACCATCGCCGCGGCGGCCGTCAGGAAGCGCCATTCACGCCTGGGCAGGCGGGTCTTCGCGCTGGTGCGCAGAACGAGCCAGAACGCCAGCGCGCCGAGAGCAAGATAGAGGAGCACCCCTAGAGCACGATGCGATCAGGCGACGCCTGATCGTTGAATCGGGCTCTAGCAGCATAGGATTGAGCGCGTTCTGATCGCAAAACCGGATCCACTTTTGCTGAACGCGCGCCCTATTCTGCCGCGAGCATCTCCCCGTCGAGGCCCTGGATCCCGAGCGCATCGAGCAGCGCACGCAGCTCCTGGCGGGCGGCGACGTGCTGCAGCGACATCGCCACGGGGCGAATGCTCGGCGACAGGTCGGCGACGGTCAGGCCGAACGGAAACAATTCGCGGTAGATGACCCGGTCGCGCAGGCCGGGTCCCACGCGGAAGCCCGCCTTGCGCGACAGCGCCTGCACCCGCTCGTCCAGGCGCTTGCGGTTGCGCGCCTCGGTGGGCGCCAGGCGGTTCCGAAGCACCACCCAGTCGATCATCTTGCGATCCTTGGCGGCGCGCGCCTTGCGGCTGTTCCACACCGTCTCGGAATAGAGGCTGTGGCGAGTGAGCTCGAGCGTCACCGGATCGACCACGCCCAGCATGTCGAAATCGACGAAGCTGTCGTTCATCGGCGTGACGATCAGGTCGGCCAGGCCGTGCGCGGCGCGGCTGATGGCGGTGTCTGCCCCGGGCGTGTCGATCAGCACGAAGTCCGCGCCCTGCGCGGAGACGTCGAACGCCTCCTGGAAGCGGGCCAGCGCCTCTTCGTCCGACGCCTTGGCGAGCGCGGCGCCGTCGGAGCTAACCGGATGCTCGATCGGCATCGGCGCCTCGGCCTTGTTGGCCTGCAGCCAGCGGGCGCGATTGCCGAAGAAGTGGCCGAGCGTCTGCTGGCGCAGGTCCAGGTCGAGCACCGCCACCTTCGCGCCCGCGTGCAGCAGGGCGACGGCGATATGGATGGCGATGGTGGACTTGCCCGCCCCGCCCTTCTCGTTGCCTACGACGATGACGCTGGCTTGCGACATGGTGCTCCCCCTCGGCGCGACGCCGACTCAGTGGCCTCTAGCTGACCCCGCCGAGCAGGTTCTCGTCAACGCGGCGAACACGGCTCTGCGGCGATTCGCGGGCGGGATCATGCCCCTCGCCTCGCCTCGCCTCGCCGATCTATAACGCGGCCATGTCCAGCGCCCCGCTTCCCGTCGTTCGCACCGTGGCCGAGTTGCGCGCGCAGGTTCGATCCTGGCGGGCGGCCGGACACCGCGTCGGCTTCGCGCCGACCATGGGCGCATTGCACGAAGGCCATCTGTCGCTCGTGCGGCTGGCGCATCAACATGCCGACAAGGTGGTGGTGAGCGTCTTCGTCAATCCGACCCAGTTCGGCCCGAACGAGGACTTCGACGCCTATCCCCGGGACGAGGCGCGTGACGCCGCTCTGCTGGCGGCCGCGGGGTGCAACCTGCTCTACGCGCCGACCGTGGCCGAGATGTATCCGCAAGGCTTTTCGACCACCGTCACCGTGGCCGGCGTCACCGAACCGCTCGACGGCGCCGCGCGTCCCGGCCACTTCGCCGGCGTCGCCACCGTCGTCAGCAAGCTCCTCAACCAGTGCGGCCCGAACATCGCGGTGTTCGGCGAGAAGGACTATCAGCAGTTGCAGGTGATCCGCCGCCTGGTCCGCGACCTCGACCTGCCGGTGGAGATCGTCGGCGCCTCCACCGCTCGCGCCGACGACGGCCTCGCGCTCTCGTCGCGCAACAGCTACCTCAGCCCGGCCGAGCGCGAGATCGCCCCTGCCCTGGCCCGTGCTCTCAGGACCGCGGGCGAGCGGCTGCGCGCCGGCGCGACGGTCGCCGACGCCGAAGGCGAGGCTCTGGCCGGGCTGATCGCCGCGGGGTTCAGCAAGGTCGACTACGTGGAGGTTCGAGGCGCCGACGACCTCTCTCGATTGGGCCCCGGCCCGATTTCGGGCGGCGCCCGCATCCTGGCCGCCGCCTACCTCGGCCGCACGCGGCTCATCGACAACATGCCCGCCTGAGGTCCATCACGGATCAGCAACCGACCTTCAACAAGCGGTGTTCAATCCGGCCATGAAGTTGATCTCAACGCGAGATCTATATTAATAGCGCGTCAATAAAGCTGACGGCGCAGCTTTTCGCGAGAAACAACTTAAATACTACTAATAAAAAACGACCTGCGACAACTGCGCGGAAGTAATTTGTTGAGATAATTCCGGTAGTTCTCATGGCCTGCGCAGCGGTGGGGCGCGGGCGATCGGCGGCAGGCGCCGGCGCAGAACAAGAAAAACCGGAACCAGTATGGCTTACCTCAAGTACGACGGCTCGGCCGCCACGCAGACTCCTGCGCCCTCGACGAACTTATGGGGGACCGGCTCGGTCGAGACGATGACCGGCACGGCCGCGGCCGAAGGCTTCTGGGGCAGCAGCAACGACGTCCTGATCGGCGGGACCGGCAACGACACCTTCTACCTGCAAGGCGGAGGCATCACGGTCACCGAAGGCGCCGGCGGCGGCGTCGACCAGATCGTCGCCTGGGCCAACACCAATCTCGCGCGTACGCCCTTCGTCGAAAACCTCGATGTCGGCGGCCAGGGGACCTATGCCGCCGGGAACAGCCTCGACAACATCATCGTCGCCTCGGGTTCCGGAACGCAGCAGCTCTACGGCGGCGCGGGCCAGGACGTGCTGGTGGGCGGCAATGCGGCCGACACCTTCCTGGTGATCAAGGGCCAGGGCTCCGACGCCATCTACAACTTCAACCCGGCGCAGGACGTGTTGCGGCTCTCCGCCGGCTTCACCAGCTTCGTCCAGGTGCAGGGGCGCCTCACCCAGTCGGGCTCCGACGTGCGACTCGATCTTGGCGACGGCGAAGGCGTGGTGTTCCGCAACCTGTCCGTCGGCCAACTGACCGCGCGGAACTTCGAGCTGCAGCTCGACACCTCCAAGCTTGGCGCGGTCACCTTCCACGACGAGTTCTCCGGCCAGCTGTCCCTGTGGGACGCGCAGAGCAATCCCGGCGGGATCTGGCGGCCGGACTACGACTTGCAGGGCTCGCAAGGCGTCGGCTCCTACACCCTGACCAGCAACGGCGAGCAGCAGATCTACACCTCGCCCTACTTCCGCGATCACCCAGGCGACTTCGCCGAAAGCCCGTTCACCTCAAACAGCGACACGCTGACGATCACGGCGCGCGCCTCGAACAGCTCCGAGATCTTCGGCTATCATTACACCTCGGGCATGCTGAGCTCAAAGGAGAGCTTCGCCCAGACCTACGGCTACTTCGAGATGCGCGCCGACGTGCCCGACGCCGCGGGTGGCTGGCCGGCCTTCTGGCTGCTGCCGGCCGACCGCTCCTGGCCGCCGGAACTGGACGTCATGGAAGTGCTCTCCAGCGATCCCAACGCCGCCTGGGTCACCGCCCACTCGAACGCGTCAGGCGCGCACACGATGGCCCAGGGCCTGGCGTTCACCCCCGACACCAGCGACGGCTACCACACCTACGGCGTGCTCTGGACGCCGACCGACCTCGCCTGGTTCGTCGACGGAGTAGAGGTGTTCCGCACCGCCACGCCGGCCGATATGAACAAGCCGATGTACATGGTCGCCAACCTGGCTCTGGGCGGCTGGGGCGGAAACGTCGCCAACACCCAACTGCCGGCGGAGATGAAGGTCGACCACATCCGCGCCTATGCGTTGGCCGACGGCTCCAGCTCGGTGGCGCTGGACAACGCCCATACCGGTGGCGGCTTCCTGCCCGCCGGCGGCGCGGCCGCCTCGAGCGGCGCCGCAGTATCGTCGGCGCCGATGGCACTGTTCGCGCCGACCGAAGGGGGCTTGCTGCAGGGGGGAGCGGGCGCCGACACGCTCACCGGCGCCGATGGCCGCAACACGATGATGGGCGGCGACGGCGCCGACCGCATCCTGGGCGGCGCGGGCTTCAACCAGGTCAATGGCAACAAGGGCGAAGACACCATCATTGGCCGCTCGCAGGGCGGCGACTGGCTGTTGGGCGGCCAGGGCGACGACCTGATCGACGCCAGCCAGTCGACCGCCCGCAACGTCATCAATGGCAACATCGGCGCGGACACACTCACCGGCGGTGTGGGCGCGGACGTGATCCGCGGCGGCCAGGGCGACGACCTGATCGTCGGCGGCGCCGGCGACGACTGGATCTCCGGCGACCGCGGCGTCGACGCCCTGACCGGCGGCGCCGGCGCCGACACTTTCCACCACTCCGCCGGCGCGGGCTTCGCCACCATCACCGACTTCCACGTCTCCGAAGGCGACCACATCGAACTGGCCGCCGGCTCGCAGTATTCGGCCGCGCAACAGGGCGCGAACGTGGTCGTCGACATCGTCGGCGGAGGGCAGCTGATCCTGCAGAACGTCCAGCTCACGACGCTTGGCTCGAGCTGGATCGGTGTCGGTTGATCCACAGGCCGGCCAGGCTGTGGCACGCCGTCACAGCTCACGGTTCACCGCCGATCTCGCCATTCGAGCAGGACCAAGCTTGGTTTTAGAAAGACGCAAGACGATTCAACGCTAAAGCACGCAACTCTACATAGTCCGCCGCGCAGCTAGGCTTAACGCGACAGGGGGATTTCTTCGCACCCCTCCCAAATGATCAGATCTGCGACATCCTGCGCCGCAGATCGTCGTTTTCCGCAGTCTAGGCTCCCGCTTCAGCGGCGTCAGGGGGACGCCGGGGTCCGGGATTCGTTTCATGTCCTACCTGAAGTTCGACGGCACGCTGGCCGTCGAAACGCCGTCCGCGACGACCAGCTTCTATGGAACGAGCGCCGGTGGCGAGACCCTGACCGGCGGCGCGGGCGCAGACGCGCTGTGGGGCCAGGGCGCGGGCGATCTGCTGATCGGCAACGGCGGGGGCGACACCTTCTACCTGCAAGGCGCCGGCACGCGGGTCCAGGAGATCGGCGGAGGCGCGAACCAGATCGTCACCTGGAGCGGGACCAACCTCTCCGACTTCGCCAACATCCGCAATCTGACGGTCGGCGGCGACAGGACCTACGCGGCGGGCGACGGCCAGGACAACATCCTGATCACCAACGGCTCAAACCAGAATCTCTACGGCGGCGCGGGCCAGGACGTGCTGGTGGGCAATGGGACGGCCGACACCTTCATCGTCGTCAAGGGCCAGGGCAACGACGCGATCTACGGCTTCAACGCCGCCGCCGACGTCATCCGCCTGACGTCGGGCTACACCAGCTTCGCCCAGGTCCAGTCGCACATGACCCAGGTCGGCGCGGACGTGAAGATCGACCTGGGCGGGACCGACGGGGTGGTGCTCCGCAACGTCACGTCCAGCCAGCTCACCACCGCCAACTTCCAGCTTCAACTCGACCCGTCGAAGCTCGGCGCCCAGACCTTCGGCGACGAGTTCAACAGCCTCAGCCTCTACAAGAGCGGCACGGGTGGAACCTGGTCCACCACATGGTGGTACGACAACCCCAACGGCAATGGCGGCACGCTCGCAAGCAACGGCGAGCAGCAGTGGTACATCAACGCCAACTACGGCCCGACCGCCTCGGTCACGCCTTGGGTGGCCGCGAACGGGGTGCTGACCATCACTGCGGCGCCGGCCAGCGCGCAGGTCTCCTCGCTGATCAACGGCTACAAGTACACGTCCGGCGAGATCAACACCCAGCCGACGTTCGCCCAGACCTACGGCTACTTCGAGATGCGCGCCGACCTGCCCCAGGCGGCGGGCGGCTGGCCGGCCTTTTGGCTGTTGCCGGCGGACGGCTCCTGGCCGCCGGAACTGGACGTCATGGAGGTGCTGACCAAGGACGACAACGCCACCTATACCACCGCCCATTCCAACGCGGCGGGCGCGCAGACCCAGAGCCAGGGCGTCTCGTTCACGCCCGACACGGCGGACGGCTACCACACCTACGGCGTGCTCTGGACCAAGACCGACCTCGCCTGGTTCGTCGACGGCGTGGAGGTGTTCCACACCGCCACCCCCGCCGACATGAACAAGCCGATGTACATGATCGCCAACCTGGCGCTCGGCGGCTGGGGCGGAACGCTCGACACCACGCAGCTGCCGGCCGAGCTCAAGATCGACTACATCCGCGCCTACGCCCTGGCCGACGGCTCCAGCACCGTCGTCAGCCACCTGCCGCCACTGAGCCCGCCGCCGCCGCCACCTCCTCCGCCGTCAGGCGTCCTGCTGACCGCGGCCAAGAACGGCGCCGCGGTGGGAGGGGCCGGCGCGGACACGATCAACGCCGCCACCACAGGCGCGAGCACCCTGACCGGCGGCGCTGGGGCTGACGTGTTCGTCTTAGCCAAGATCCCGCCGCGCCTCGCCCACATCACCGACTTCGCGCCGGGCGTGGACCGGCTCGACTTCTCGAAGATCCTCGCCGGCTACAAGGGGACCGACCCGGTGGCCGACCGCTACGTCAGCTTCGTCTCCGACGGCGCTGGCGGGACCAAAGTGATGGTCGACCTCGACGGCGCCGGGCGGGCCTACAAGCCGACCGCGGTGGTCGACCTCGACAAGGTCGCGCCCGGCGGCCTGACCAACGCCTCGGTGTTCGGTGCGACCACCACCGCCAAGGCGGCGCTGGCGAGCCCGTCGGCCCCGCTGGCGACCGAGGCGAAGATCGCGGCCGTCTCGCCCCTGGAGCCGAGCGCGCCGGTCGGCCAGACCCTGACCTCGACCGCCGTCGGCAGCGTGCTGACCGGCGGCGCGGGCGCCGACACGCTGAACGCCGGCGTCGGGCTCGACACCCTGACCGGCGGCGCAGGCGCGGATCACTTCGTGTTCGGCAAGGAGCCATGGGCGCCGATCCACATCACCGACTTCCAGCTCGGCGTCGACGTCCTCGACCTGTCGGCCCTATTCAAGCTCGCCGGCTACAAGGGGGCCGACCCGGTCGCCGACCACTACATCTATTTCGAGAGCGACGGCCACGGCGGGACCATGGTCCGCTTCGACCGTGACGCGAGACCGGAATGGCAGGTCTGGCCCAACACTATCATCGACCTGGAGCACGTCTCGCCGAGCGGCCTCACCTGGTCGCAGTTGCAGGCCGGCTGGATCGCGACTTAGCACCTGCGGCCGCGGCCTGGGGGCGCGGCGGGGCCAGCATGCGCCGCGCCACGCCGGTGAGCGGCAGCTCGAGGCGCTTGTGCGCAGCGACACCGACCACCGCCACCAGGGCGAAGGCGACCGGGAAGGCTGCGAGCGCCAGCGCCGGGCCCAGGTCCAGCCGCTCGGCGACCTTCGAGACCGCCTGGGTGCAGAAGAAGTGCGTCAGGTAGACCGCGTAGGAGGCCGCGCCCAGCAACTGGACCCAGCCGACGTTGGCTCTGAAGCCCGCCCGCTCGGCGATCACCACCGCGGCCACAGTCACCACCGCCGGCGCGCCGAAGATCAGCGCCCGCTCCTGCGTGGGCCACAGGAAGCCCGCGGAGATCATCGCCGCCATCGCCGCGGCGCCGACGATCGCGGCCGGCCAGCGCAGGCCGGGCGCAGCTGGCAAACGGGGCAGGATCACGCCCAGCGCCATGCCCGCGGCGAACTCCAGGATCACGGGCTGGACGTAGAAGTTCAGCACCGGATCGGCAGGCTTTAGGATCGCGCCCGCGGCGACCACGCCGACCAGCAACGCGCCGGTCAGCGCGAGGCCCACGCGCCGCCCGGGCAGCATGCCCAGCGCGAACAGCAGGTAGAACATCATCTCGTAGTTCAGCGTCCAGCCGACGAAGACCGTCGGGTGCACCGTGCCGTCGCCCCGCTCGAAGGGGATGAACAGCAGCGACTTCACGAGTTGCAACGGATCGGCCGTGGTCGAGCCCATCAATGACGGCGCCGCCAGCGCGATGGCGAACACCACGAAGGTGATCGCCCAGTAGAGCGGGGCCACCCGGGCGATCCGGTTGCGCAGGAAGCCGCCCGCGGTCTGCCGGCCGTCGGCGGTGGTCATCACCATGATCATGCCGCTGATGACGAAGAACAGGTCGACCCCGGAATTGCCGAAGAAGCTCCAGCCGGGCGCGAACCCGGCCATCTTACCCAGCGTCTCCAGGTGCACGAACACCACCAGAAAGGCGGCGACCGCCCGAAGCATCTGGACGTTGAGCAGCATGCGTGACCCCGGGCGCCCGCACCGGAAGAGCCGGGTAGCCTGCAGGACCTAACAGCTCAGCCGAGCGAAAGGTTCACGGCGGCGCCTTCAAGGCGCCTGCTCCAGTTGGTGCGGAAAGACACTGGGTGGGTCGCCAGGACAAAGCCCGGCGATGACGGAGGAGGAAGGTCCGTGGTCCGTGTGGTCCGCGGCCCCAACAAGCTGAGCCGGAGCTTCCGCTCGGATGCGCGGAGATGTCGCCTACCAGGCTCCCAGCTCGCGCAGTTGCCTGGCGAGTTCCGGCGGGACGTCGGCGGCGAGGTCGGCGGCCAGGTCTTCCGGCGCGTCCTTGACCTCGAGATAGCGCCAGCCCTGGAACGCCCGCCTGGGCGTCGGCGCCACGCGCACGATCTCGGCGTCCAACGTCACCTCGCAGCGGGCGTTCGGCCCCTGCCCGACCGTGGCGACGTCGACGATTCGCTGACGGCAGAGGATCACCCCCTTGAACACGCGAAAGAGCGAGCCGCCGTCGATCATCTCCGCCGCCCGCTTCGGAGTCTGGCGGGTGTGCATCGTCCACGGCGCATGCGGCCCGTTGTACGCGCCGTGCCAGTCGACGAGCTCCTCGACCGTGTCGCACCCAACGCAGAGCTTGATCATGTGGAGAGGCATGCAGGCGATGTAGACCCCGCCCGCGCCCGCGAAAAGTGCGTCGCAACTTCGCGGCGGCGGAGCCCCGGAGCCATAGCGGCGGTCCCGGCCACGGTCTAACCTCGGCATCGTGGGTTCGCTTCCCGAGATTCCTGTCGATTCGGCGGTGACGCGCCTGTTCCGCAAGGACGCCGTCCAGGAGGACGTCGCCTGGCTGTCGCTGCCCGGCGGGCAGACGCTCTACGCAGCGGGCGATCCCGCGGATCGGCTCTACGTCCTGCGCACCGGAAGGCTGGGGGTGTTCCGCCGCGAGCCCGGCCGCGAGCCCGAGTTCCTGGGCGTGATCCGGCCCGGCGAGCCGGTCGGCGAGATGTCGCTGCTGTCGGGGGCGCCGCATTCCGCCGACGTGGTGGCGCTACGCGATTCCGAGCTTTACGCGCTGCCCGCCGAAGCGTTCTTCGACGCCGCCGAGGAAGACCCCTCGGTGATGACCGAGATCGCCCGGCTGATGATCCGGCGGTTGCGGCAGGAGAAGGCGAAGAGCGCCGGCGGCGAGCCCACGGTCTTCGGCTTCACGCCGCTGGGCGATCCGGGCTCGATGCGCAGGCTGGTGGAGGCGCTGGGCCGCGAGATCGAGCAGTTGCGCTACAGCGTGGCGGTGGTGGGCGCCGAGGCCGCCAGCGCGCCGCTCGAATGGTATTCCGAGGTCGAGCGCACCCACGACTTCGTCCTTTATGTCGCCGAGCCCGGCGACGCGGCCTGGGGTCAGTGGGTGTCGCGCCAGGCCGACCGGCTGTTCCGCGTCGGCCGCGGCGACCGCAAGCCGCCGGTCGCGGCGCCGAGCGGCTATCTGGCCTCGCCGCTGCAGGCGCAGCAGCTTGTCGACCTGATCCTGGTCCAGCCGGCCGGCGCGCGCGCCCCCAAGGGCTCGGAAGCCTGGCTGGACGCGGTCGAGCCGGCGCGGATCTTCCACATGCGCCGCGACGACCCCGCCGACCTGGCGCGTCTGGCGCGGGTGCTGACCGGCCAGTCGGTGGGCGTGGTGCTTTCCGGCGGCGGCGCCAGGGCCTATGCGCACGTCGGCGCGATCCGCGCGCTGCGCGAACGGCGGGTGCCGATCGACTTCCTCGGCGGCGTGTCGATGGGCGGCATCGTCGGCGCCGGCGTGGCGCTGGGCTGGGAGGATGTCGAGCTCGACCAGCGCATCCGCGCGGCCTTCGTCGACTCCAGCCCGCTGGACGACGTCGCCCTGCCGATCCTGGCGATGACCCGCGGCGAGAAGGTCACCGAGCGGCTGCGCCACCATTTCGGCGAGGCGCAGATCGCCGACCTATGGCTGCCGTTCTTCTGCCTCTCGGCCAACCTGACCACCGGCGCCTATCACATGCACAAGCGCGGGGCGGTGTGGCGGGCGCTACGGGCCAGCGTCGCGCTCCCCGGCGTCATGCCGCCCGCCACCGACGGCGAGAACGTGCTGGTCGACGGCGCGGTGCTGAAGAACTTCCCCGCCGACGTGATGCGCGCGTCCCAGCTTGGCCCGATCGTCGGCGTCGACGTCAGCGGCGAGCGCAACATCACCGCCGAGGATGTCGCGCGCCCGGAGTCGGCCTGGCGCTGGATCCGTTCCGGCCAGTGGCGCAAGGGCCCGCCGATCGTCTCGCTCCTGATGCGCGCGGCCACGGTGTCGACGGGCCGCGACCTCGCCGCCGCGCGCGAAGCCACCGACGTGCTGATCCAACCGAAGACCGGCCGGATCGAAATCCGCGACTGGAGCGCCTACGAGCCCGCGGTCGCGGAGGGCTATCGCGCCACGCTGGAGATGCTCGACCGTCTCGACCGGCCGGTGCAGGAGTTCCGACGCCGCCCCAGCCTGCAGGAGCGCGCCGAGGCTGCGGCTAAAGCGCCACCGCGCGCGCTTTTGCGGCAAATCCGCCAAGGCGGCGTTTGAACCCGCCGCGAAGCGGACCATATTGAGGGTCCCCATCCAACGGCTGAAAGGAGGTGATCCAGTGTCTCATTTGTCATTCCGAGGTGCGCTGGAAAACTCCCTGGAGATTCAAGGCTCTTAAGAGCCCAGCGCTCCATCGAGACAAATGTCGGGCCGCCGGGGCGTGAACGCTTCGAAGGGCCTCGAATAGTGGAAGCCCCGGCCAGTAGCCGGGGCTTCTTGCGTAGGCGCCCTTCGGTTTGTTGTAATGACAATACAGCTCGTGGCGACAGTCCGTCCCGCTTGCGTATCGGGAGGGAGCGACGAACATGATCGCCGAAAAGCTGCTTGGAACCTGGCGCCTGGTGGTTAGCCAGAGCGTGCTGGAGGACGGCAGCGTCATCTATCCGATGGGTCAGGATCTGCAGGGCCTGATCAGCTACACCCACGACGGATTCGTACAGGTCAATCTGATGCGGCCCGGCGGGCCGCGGGTGGAGAACGTCCAGCTTTCCGTCGCCAAGCCGGACGACCCCGCGCTTTCGGCCATCGCGCGCGGGTATCTCGCCTACGCCGGCCGCTATCGGATCGACGAGGAACGCTCGATCGTCCACCACGACTTCGAGCTCTGCCTCGACCCGAACCTGCTGGGCACGCCGCAGCACCGCGAGGTCGAGTTCATCGGCGACGACCTGCAGCTCTCGGCGATCGCCAACACCGACGGCAAGCCGCGCCGCTCCTCGCTTTTGTGGCGGCGCCCCTAATGGCGCGCCTCCCCGCACCGCTGGTGATCGACGCGGTCATCGATCCCGCCTGGATCGACGCGAACGGCCACGTAACTTCAGGCGCCTATCAGGACTTATTCCGCACCGGCACGGCGCCGCTGTTCCATGCGGTGGGCGTGAACGAGGCCTACATCCGCACCGGCCATTCGGTGTTCAACCGCGAGTGCCACATCCGCTACCAGCGCGAGCTGCGCCTCGGCGCGCCGCTGCAGATCTTCACCTGGGTGGCCGGGCTCGACGACCGCTCGGTGCATCTCGCCCAGGAGATCCGCCACGCCAGCGAGGGCTGGGCCGCGGCGAGCGGCGAGTATCTCTACGGCCACGTCGACGGGCGCGCGCGCGCCTCCTCCGACTGGCCGCCGGCGATGGGCGACGCCTTCGCCCAGGCGCGCTCTGACGGCGCGGCGACCTGCCCGGCGATCGGATTCAGGATCTCGGTTCGCCCCGCATCGCGCTTTGCGGCGCCGGCGTAGAACAAGCCCTTTCGCTCTCCGCTTCGCGCCGGAGAGGAGCGCGCTTCAGCTTGCTCGCGCGTTGGGCGAGAGCGTGCCCAGCGCCTCGCCCCAGGGCAGCTCGGACACGCTTTCCGCCTCGATCACCAAGCGGATCTTGTCGCGCTCGGGCGGGATCAGGGTGACCTGGCTGACGACGGGCCGGTGGTCCTTCTCGAACAGCACCCGGGTCGCCTCGATCAGGGGTGCGCCCACCCGAACCTTCAGAGCCGAGGCGATGGCGTGATCGGCCAGGGTGGCGCCGAATTCGTCCTCTGCACGCTGACATTCCACTCCATAAAGCAGGAGCGCGTCGGCGATCGGCAATTCCCGTAGATCCTCCGCGCGGAACTTCGGGACAAGCGCACGCGGCAGGATGTTGGTGACCAGGCGCACGGGCAGGTCGCCCCGCGTACGCAGGCGCACGATGCGGAAGACCTCTGCGTCCGGTGCGATCCGCAGGATTTCGGCGAATGCCTGACCCGCGCGCGTCACCTCGAATTCGCGAACCTCGACCTGACTTGGCGCAGGCGGCCGGCTCGACCGGCGCACCCCGTGGGTCAGCGCCGAAGCCTGAAGCGCGCCCTGCCGCACCTGAGTGCCACGGCCCTGGCGCCGTTCGATCAGCCCTTCGGCCTCCAGCGACTGCATCGCGCGACGAATGGTGACGCGAGACACCGAGAACTCCGTGGCGAGCGCCTCCTCCGCCGGCAGGAAGGCGCCGGGCGGATAGCGGCCGGAGACAATTCCGCTCCGCAAGACCGCGTAGACCTGATGATGCAGCGAGGCTCCGAGGTCCCGGCTCAGCGCTTCTCGCATCATCCTCGCCTCAGCTTCGCCCGGCCACCGCCAACAAGCCGTTGTTTGATATCATGTTGCAACAAGAATACCGCCGCGCCCCCAAGGCGCCGAATACGTCCGCGCTCAGAAGGAAACGCAAGCCGCCTGGGTGATGAGCAGCACTGAGTCCTGCTTGAACCGGGCCTTGTACGCTCCGCGGACGGCGTTGATGCGCTGCATCGCATCGCTGCGGCGAGGCAGCACGATCAACACGATCTTCGACGCATCGCGGATCATCTGGTTCTCCGGCCCGCGCCACTGGCCGCCGCCGTCCATGACCGTCAGGCCATCAGGGAAGCGCGGCGTGAGCTCCTCGTCCATGAACCGGCGAAACGCCTCTTCGCTCACGCCCGTCCGGTCGCCGACGTTGCGGCCGAAGAAGAGCTGAGCCGTCCGCACTCGCTGCTGACCGTCTGCGCACGGCGGCGCCGGCGGCGGAGGCGTCGCACAGGACGCGAGGCTCAAAGCTGCGGCGAGGCCGGCAGCGATACGCATCGCAATACGCATGACGGAGCGTCTAGCATGCGTCGGGCCGTCGAGGCGAGCCGCACGGCCGAGCCGCTCTGGTCCAGAATAGGGAGAGGAAAGAACAACATGGCTCTGAAGACGATCATCATGGTGAAGCGCAAGGCAGGGCTGTCGCCCGAGGCGTTCCGCGAAGGCTACGAGAAGAGCCATTCGCGCATCGCCGTGCGGCTGTTCGGGCACCTGTGGCTGGAGTATCGCCGCAACTATCTGGAGACCGGCCGCACGTTCGATGGCGCGGAGGGCGGTCCCGACGAGATCGAGTACGACGCCATCTCGGAATACACCGTCGCCGATGAGGCCGCCCGCGAAGAGGCTACGACGATCTATCTGGCGAACGTCGACCTGATCAAGGAAGACGAAGCGCGCTGGTTCGATCAGAAGAAGAGCTGGATCGTCAGCGCCGAGACGATCGAGGAGAAGCTGAGATAGCCGGATCCGCCTCAGCTTCCGCGACTGTCACGCTCCGCGTTCCGGGCGATGCGCTGGAACAGCATGAAGATGGCCGCCGCGATCAGGCCCACGCCCGCGACGCCGGCCAACCAGCCCACGAGCAGCGGGGTGAGGACACCCGCCCGAGGCATCGGGGGCGCGGTCAGCGCCCAAAACACGCCGCCGCCCAGGAAGGCCAGGCCCACGAAAGTGAGGGCCACCACGGCGAGCGCGCCCTGCCCGTCGTCGTGCTCGATGGGCAGGACCGGCGTCGGCACGAACTCATAAGGCGCGGTGTCGTCGATCAGGATTATCTGTGCGGTGGGCTGTGCGAGCGTGTCCGCCTCCGATCGAGGGGCGCCCTCCGACGGCGCCTCGTCGGCGAGCGCTTCCTCACCCGCATCCTGCTCGGCGACAGGTTCGGCGGCTGCGTCTGGTTCGGGTGCGGGCGCCGCAGCCGGTTCCACCACCGCGCCTTCGGAATAGAGCGTGTCCAGCCGGGCACCGACCGCCTGGGCTGCGGCGACGAGGTCGCCGGGCTCGTCGGCGGCGGGATCCTCGTCGGCCCGCGACGTCTGGACGGCCTCGCCCTCGAGCGAGGTCGCGACCTCGACCGGCGTTTCGCGCGGCGCGTAATCCGGCGCCATGGGATCCAACTCAGGTCGCAGCACGGCCGAGGGGACCGCGCGCCAAGCGCCGTTCGGCGGCGTCAGAAACAGCAGCTTCTCCGCCGCACGACGGCGGACCAGGGCATCGATGACGATCCGCTCGCCCTCGAACTCAGCCCGGCGCCACAACTCCAGCGCAAATGCGGCCTGGGTCAGGGCGCCCTCGTTGATGCGCTTAAGCACCTCCGAATGGCGGAAGGCCTCAAGTCCGACGGAATAGGCGAAGGCGGTGAGCGCGCCAAACTGGTTCTCGTTCAGGTCGGCGAAAACCAGCTCGTCCACCTGGCGGGCGAGCATCATCAGGTCGTAGAACAGCAGGGCCTCGGCGTCGTCCTCCGTCACCTCGGCGCCCTGGCGCGCCGTCAGGGTGTGGCCATAGCCAATCGTCCAGCGCCCGTCGGGCAACTGGGCCGCCTTACGGCGATAGCCCTCGAACCGCTTGATCAACTCGATCGCGGCTCGGGAGACCTGCTGGCGCGTCATGCCATCGTCCCGAATTAACACAGACGCATGCAGCGTCCGTGCTCGCGCCGCAAGATGGGCGCCGGGATGGCGAGATTAGAGGAGGATCAGGGCGGCGATGCCCAGCAGCGCCAGGAAGCCGAAAAAGTCGGTCATAAAGGTGACGACGACCGACGAGGAGACCGCAGGGTCGCGGCCGAACCGATCGAGCACGATCGGCGCCAGGATGCCGCCGAGCGCGGCGACGAAGAAGTTGGCGATGATCGCCAGAGCGACCACCAGGGAGAGCTTGGGGTCGCGCCAGAAGAGATAGGCGCCGCCGCCGAGCAACGCGCCCATGGCCGCGCCGTTGAACAGCCCCACCGCGATCTCGCGCAGGATCACCCGATAGGCGTTCGCCGGCGACAGCTCGCGGCTCGCCAAGGCGCGCACCGCCACCGTCAGCGCCTGGGTGCCGGCGTTGCCGCCCAGCGACGACACGATCGGCATGAGCATGATCAGAGCGACGAACTTCGCGACCATCTCCTGAAAGGGCGCGATGACCGTCACCGCGATCGCTTCGGTGATCAGGTTGACCACCAGCCACGGCAGGCGAGATTGGACAATGCCGAGGATGCCGGCGTCGCGGCCCGCATCCGAGACGCCGGCCAGAGCCAGGATGTCCTCTTCGGTCTCTTCCTGGATGACGCCGACGATGTCGTCGACGGTGATCTGACCTACCAGCCGCCCGCCCTGCTCGACCACCGGAGCGGAGATGAGGTGGTACTTGTTGAAGATGTAGGCGACCTCTTCCTGGTCCATCTCCACCGGGATTTCAGTCACCGGCTCCATGATCTGCGCCAGCGGCGTGTCACGCCGGGCGCGCACCAGATGGCTGACCGGCGCGGCGCCGACGGGCTTGTAAGCCGGATCGACGACGTAGACGTCGAAGAACAGCTCCGGTAGGTCGTCGCTCTCGCGCCGCAGATGATCGAGGGTCTGGCCGACGGTCCAGAACTGCGGCGCGGCGACCACCTCGCGCTGCATGAGGCGGCCGGCGGTCTCATCCTCGTAGCCCAGCGAGCTTTCGATCGCCGCCCGTTCGACGTCGGGCATGGCGGCCAGCACCTGGGCGCGCTTGTCAGCTTCCAGGTCGTCGACGACGTCGGCGGCGTCGTCGGAGTCCATCTCGCCGAGCGCCTTGGCCAGCGTCGCCGAGGGCAGGTGCTCGAGCAGTTCCTCGCGGATGTCGGTGTCGAGTTCCGAGAGGATCTCGGCCAGCGCCTCCGGATCGAGGTGCGGCAGCAGTTCCTCGCGATCCTGCGCCGATAGGAAGCCCATCAGGTCGGCGATGTCAGCCGGATGCAGCGCGCCCAGCAGCTCGCGCAGCCGCTCGGAATCGCCGCGGTCAAGCGCGTCGGCGACCATCGGCACGAATTCGGGATTGAGCGCGTAGTCCTCGCCGAGCGCGAGATCTTCCAGGTCCTCGTCGAGTTCGGCCCCGCCCGCTTTCGAATGGTCGAGGAGGTCGTCCGAATCGCGGCTCATGCGGACCTCCCTAAACCTGTGCGGACGTGTGTTTCCTACCCGGCTTGATGACCTTGATTCACTGGTGCGGTCGAGAAGACTCGAACTTCCACGGGTTGCCCCACAGCGACCTCAACGCTGCGCGTCTACCAATTCCGCCACGACCGCTCGTGGTGAGGCGCGGGGCGTAGCAAACGCGCAGCGCTTTGTGAAGCGTTTCCGCCGCTCCGGTAGCGCTGGATCAGTCCGCTTTTATCCGGTCATCCCCGCGAAAGCGGAGACCCTGGTGTTTTGAACCACGAAAGACACGAACACCACGAATGCGTCGTGCGTGCTGACGCGCCTCTGAATGGAACCGCCGACCACACGGACCACACGGACGAGGACCGGCCACAGGCCGTCTACGAGCAACAGTAGGCGATGGCCAGCGCAGTTCTCGGCGAAGGCGCGTTCGTGGTTCTCGTGGGTCCCCATCGAACACTTCCGTGTGGTCCGTGGTTTCAAAACGCCTGGACACCGTCTCACGGGGACGAGCGGTCTTAAAATGTCCACCCCTTAGGACGTCGCGCCTGCCATGAAATCGTAGACGTCCGCCTCGCGGGTGACGGCGATGGCGATACGGTCCTCGTTGATCTGGATCTCGCCGCGGGCGATCGGGTGGTTGTTGGCGAGGATCCACACTTCGTCGCTGACGCTGGCGTCCAGTGGAATCACCGCGCCGCGGCCCATCCGTAGAAGCTGCGCCATGGGCAGCGTCGCGCGGCCAAGCACGATCTGAATCTCGACATTGACCGCATTGACCTGACTCACGCCCAAACGCCCCCGGGTACGCGCAAGAATCGACGCCGACCTCGCCACGGATGCGCCGGCGCCCCACATTGAGAGTCATATGCTTGACCACGCGTTAAACGAGGCCATTCAGGCCCCACGGTTCGGCCGCGCAGATGGCGCGCCCGCCGGCTGGGCGGTGTCCTCCGGCTATGTTCCCTACCCCGCCGCCGTCGAGGCGATGGAGGCCCGCGTCGCAGCGATTCAGGAAGGCCGGGCCGGCGAACTGGTCTGGTTGCTCGAGCATCCGCCGCTTTACACCGCCGGCGCCTCGGCCAAGCCGCAGGACCTGCTGGATCCGGATCGCTTTCCGGTGTTCCGCAGCGGGCGCGGCGGCCAGTTCACGTACCATGGGCCCGGCCAGCGGGTCTCCTACCTCATGCTCGACCTGAACCGTCGCCGCCGCGACGTGCACGAGTTCGTCGAATCCATTGAGGCCTGGCTGATCGGCGCGCTCGCCCGCTTCAACATCGACGGCGAGCGCCGCCAGGGACGGGTCGGGGTCTGGGTCGAGCGTCGCACGCCCGGCGTCCCGCCCCGCGAGGATAAGATCGCCGCCATCGGCGTGAAAATCCGCCGCTGGGTCTCCTTTCACGGCATCGCGCTCAACGTCGAGCCCGATCTCTCCCATTTCGGGGGCATCGTACCCTGCGGCCAGACCGAGCATGGCGTGACCAGCCTCGTCGACCTCGGTCACCCCCTGACCCTCGATGAAGCCGACGCCGCCCTGAAAGCGAGCTTCATCGACGTCTTCGGCCCCGTGGAACCTGCGGAAGCTCCGCTTTGAGTTTATCCGCTCGCGGAGTCTGGGATGCCTTCTCCCCCCGCTGCGCCATCCCTAGATTACCGCTCATGACCCAGCCCTCCCCTTCCGGTTTCGACCTCACGCCCCCTTCGGAAGATCAGCGCCGCGCACTGGAGGCGGCGCTCAGCCCGGAAGAGGCCGACGTCCTGCTGCGCCACGGCACCGAGGCCCCGTTCTGCGGCGGCCTGCTCGATCAGAAGGACGACGGCGTCTACTGCTGCCGGCTGTGCGGCTTGCCGCTGTTCCAGCACCAGACCAAGTTCGAGAGCGGCACCGGCTGGCCCTCGTTCTGGGCGCCATTCGACGAGGCCCACGTTGCCGCGGTGCGCGACACCTCCTACGGCATGGTGCGGATCGAGACTCGCTGCGCCCGGTGCGACAGCCATCAGGGCCACGTGTTCCCCGACGGACCCCCGCCGACCCGGCTGCGGTACTGCATCAACTCGGTGTCGCTGCAATTCGTGGCGACCGGCGAGCCCCTGCCCGACCCGCTGCACCGCGGCGACAAGCTCTAGCGTCCGCGCCCTCCCCCATTCGGGGGAGAGCACGCTCAGATGCTTACGTCGGCTTTGTCGTGGTCGATCGCTCGGCCGCAGCGCCCGTGCTGGTGCGGCCCGAAAGGCCGCTCACGCCGTTGTTGCCGGGATCGGTAGCCGCCGCATTGCGGCGCAGCTCCGCCTCCAAAGCGCTCGAGCCGTAGCCGCGCCCGGCCTGGGTCAGGGGGGCGCTGGGATTGACCCGCAGATTGTTCTGCACGTGGCGCACCCCGCTCAGGTCCTCGATCAGGCGTTCGGCGCGATGCTTCGCCTCCCGGTTGTCGACGTGGCCGGACAGGGTCACCTCGCCGTCCTTCACCGCGACGTCGATCTCCGACGCGTCGATCCAGGAATCGTCCGTCAGTCGATCGTGCACCTCGTCGCTGATTCGCTCGTCCGAGCGCATGTAGCCCCTCGGGCCAGCGCCACGGTGCAGGGGCCGGCGCCCCTGACCGATGTCGGAGCGATAGCGCGCCGGCTCGTCGCGATCATCCCGGCCGCGGAACCAGGAGCTGATCCGCTCGCCAGCCCGCTGCAGGAAATCGCCCGGTGCATCATCGCGGCTGCGGTCGTCCCGTTCGTCCCAGTCCCGGCCGCGCCGCTCGTCGGCGTAGCGGCGATCATCCTCCCAGCGCTGGCCTTCGGCCCGCAAGCGCTCTCCGGAACCACGGCCATAGCGGCCAGTGTAGTCCTGGCTCGTGAAACCCGTCGCCTCGCCGGCGCCGCCGTATCCCGGCCGGCCGCCGTAGCCGCGCTCGCCCGGATAAAGGTCGCCGCCTGACGCCACACGCGAGCGCGAGCCGTAGTCCTCGTCGTAAGGGTCGAAGCTGCGCTCCGCCCCGTATCCGCGGCTCTCGGTGCGCCGACGCACCTCGTCAGGGCGCATGCGATGCTCGCCGCCGCGCCCATAGGCCGTTTCTGTGCGCCGCCGGTCGCGGTCCCGCCAATCCCGGTCGCGATCGTCCATCCACCTGTCGCCCATGGCGCTGTCCTCCGCTCGAACGTCTGGGGCGCAACCCGCGCCCGGCAGCGCCAGAACACTGAGCTGTGGCGGTTGTTCCGCCCTTGTTCGAACGCAGACGATCTCCGAGCGTTACGTGATGCGGATGTCGCGCTCGGCCGATCCTGGCCGGAGCCGATGGGGCTGCCTGCGATGCCGCGCGGACGCATCGTCCATGCCGGTCTGATCTTCTGCACCCTGGTCTTCATGGCCGGGTTCGTGCTGGGCGTGCTGCGGATCTCGCTGGTCGCCCCCCTCGCCGGCGCCTTGCCCGCCGTCGTTCTCGAAGCGCCTGCCCTGCTCGCCATCCTCTGGGCGTCTTATGGCTGGATAACGGAGCGGCTCGACCTTTCGAGCCGGCTGGTCGACCGGCTAATGATGGGCGGCGGGGCGCTGGCCATGCTGATCGCCGCAGAGGCGGCGGCCGCCATGCTCGCACTTGGCTACTCGCTGCAGGCCTTCTTCGCCTACCACAGCCGAAGCGCAGTCCTGCTCGGCCTGATGGCCCAACTCGCCTTCGCCCTCTTCCCGCTGTTCAAGCGCAAGAACGGGTCCTAACCCGCGAGATTGCGGAACCAATGCTCCAGAATCCGGGCTTCTTCGCGCAGGCGTCCCGCCCGCTCGGCCGCCTCCTCGTCGACACCCCAGCGCTCCTCCTGCCAAGCCTCGTCGACGTGCGAGAGTTCGTAGGCCTGCTCGCCGCTGAGCCAGCCGCGTTGCAATGCGACGGCGAGGATGGCCGAGCCGAACAAGGCCGCGCCGAACGCCAGCCCGGCCAACCCGAAGTCGTCGAGCGCTAGCCCGATTTGGCGCACGCCCGCCAGGCTCTCAACCGGCTGCTCCTGGTGGATAATCCCGGAGGCCCTCACGAACGACAGCCGGGCCTCCTTCTCTATGCGGTCGAGCACCGGCCCCCACAGCTCGCGTTGGCGCTGCACCAGACCGGCCGGCTCTTCCGCGTAGTAGAGGGTGAGATCCGATCCTGCGTAGCGCGCCACCTGGTCGGCGGTGGCGTCGCGCGCCTGGCCGATGGAGTCGATCGCCGTGTTGGCCAGCCGGGTGACGTGCATGTCGGCCAACTCGATGATCTCGCCCTGGGCCGCCCATTCCGCGGCGACCTGATCGGCGAGCGCGGCGGTGGGCAGTATCAACCGCGCGCCGCCGGGCGTCTTCAGCGCACGGCCATCCAGCAACACCGCGAAACCAGCGTCCGCCTGCGCCGTCTCCACCGCCTTGTAGAAGCGCCGCGGCTTCTCCTGCGGTTCGTGAAATCCCTTACGCATCGCGGTGGAATGGGGAGGATGCCGCGGCGATGCAAGCCCTAACGCCGCCGGTTCTTGCCGAATGGGACCGGGTCCGCCTCGTGCTCGTCGAAGCCGAAGCGCTCGAAGCCGGCGCGCAGTTCGGGACTGATCGGCGCCTCGAGGATCAGCGTCCCGCGCGACGGGTGCGGCAGTTCCAGGCGGCGGGCGTGCAGTTGCAGCTTTAGCCCCTCGGAGAGCTTGGCGGAGACCTCGTTGCAGTACTTCGGATCGCCCAGGATCGGATGGCCCAGGGCCAGCATGTGCGCGCGCAGCTGGTGGGTGCGGCCGGTGTGCGGCCAGAGCGACATCCAAGCGACCTCACGGCCAGCCTTCGACAGCATCACGAATTCGGTCTCGGCGGTCTCGGCCTTGGGGTCCATGGGATCGGCCGGCACGACCATCTCGCGATCGCCGACGCCCTTCTTCACCAGCGGCAGCTCCAGCACACCCTCCTCAGGCTTCGGCAGGCCGGCGACCAGCGCCCAGTAGATCTTCTGGGTGCGGCGCTTGGCGAAAGCGCCGGCGAGCCTCGCCGCCGCGCCCGGCGTCTTGCCCAGCACCAGGACCCCGGAGGTGTCGCGGTCGAGCCGATGCACCAGCCGGGGCCGCTCCAGCCCCTCCCCCCAGGCCGCCAGCAGCCGGTCGATGTGCTTGGTGGTCTTGGTGCCGCCCTGCACCGCAAGCCCCGAGGGCTTGTTCAGCGCCAGCACCTCCTCGTCCTCGTAGAGCACCAGCGAGCGCGCGAAGGCCGCCTCGCGCGGATCGAGCCGCTTGGCCTCGCCTGGCGTCGGCGCACCGGGCAGCGGCGGAACCCGCACCTGCGAGCCGGCGGGAAGCCGGGTGTCCGGCTTGGCTCGGGCGCCGTCGACGCGGATCTGGCCGGAGCGGGCCAGCTTCTGGATCTGGATGTGGTTGAGATGCGGCCAACGGCGCTTGAACCACCGGTCCAGGCGAACGCCGTCCTCGCCCGCGTCGACGTAGAGCGTCCGGACTTCCCTCATGCGAAAACCCGGCGCGCGATCAGCAGGCCGGCGAACAGCCCGATCACCGAGAGCCCGATCGAGGCGGTCGTGTAGAGCGCCGCGGCGGCGACCTGTTTGCGCTCGATCATCAGCGCCGTCTCCAATGAAAACGAGGAGAACGTGGTGTAGCCGCCCAGCACGCCAACGCCCAGCAGCAGGCGCCAGCGCTCCTGGTCTGCGCCGCCGCGATGCGCCAGCACGCCCACCAGCAGCCCCATGCACAGGCCGCCGGTGACGTTGGCGATGTAGGTGCCATAGGGCCAGCCGCTCCCGAACGCGCGCAACGCGTGTTGGCCCACGAGGTAGCGCGCGACCGATCCGACGGCGCCGCCGAGCGCGACGAGGACGTAGTTGAGCATGGCCCCTTATGCGACGGGCCAGGGCTCCAGCATAGATCTAGGCTGGGCGCCCCAAGGTGTTGAGCACCGAACGGGCGTCGTAGACGTCGACGCCGGGCGGCTTGGCGCCGCGGCCGAAGAACACCTCGATGGTCGCCTGCGACGCGCCATACGATCCGCCGCCGAGATCGAAGCTGGTGCCGACGCCCATGCCGACGCTGCTGTGGTGACCGAAATCGGCGCCGCCGACGCCGACGCTGAATCGCGGGCTGCTCGAGCCATAACCTCCTGTCGGCCGCACGAACCGGTCGGAGACCCGGAACCAGTCGTAGCCGTCCGCCAGGGCGAGATCCGCCGCCCGCCGCAGTGCGAGATCCATCACTTGCTCGGGCGGCGCGTTCGAGCCGCCCTGGAACATGACGCGGTAGCGCCCGGGCTCGATCCGGTACTCCGAATAGCCGACGCCGTTCTGAACGGACGCCGGCTGATAGACCGTGGGCGTGGTGGCGCAGGCCGCCACAGACAGGGCGGCCAAGGCGGACAGGATCAGGCGTTTCATCGCGAACATCATCCTGGAACGAAAAGCAGTGCGCCTTCCGGAACTTCACCGGAGGAACGGTCAGCCTGCGCCGCCGTTCCGGCTCAGTCCAGCTCGGAAGGGGCCAGCTTCAAAGCCGAGGCTAGATCGGCCATGTCGGGGGGCGAGGGCGCGTGCAGCCGCTTCAAGCCACCGGCCGGGTGCGGAAACACCAGGGCGGCGGCGTGCAGCATCAGCCTGGCCGCGGGATGGCCTTCGACCACGAGGGCGCCGCCATAGCGCGCGTCGCCGGCGATCGGCCGGCCGATCGAGGCGAGATGCACCCGCAGCTGATGCATCCGGCCGGTCTCGGGATCGAGCTCGAGCAGGGCCGCCGTCGAAGTCGCCGCCAGCGTTCGGTAGCGCGTGCGCGCGCTCTCGGCGTCGGGGTGGTCCGCTGCACAGGCGCGCATATAGGCCTCGCGCCCTATCTCTTCGCGCCGCAGCGCCGCCTCGATTGCGCCATCCCGCGGTTCTGGCGCCCCAGGGGTGACGATGGCGCGGTAGGTCTTGGCGAACTTGCGGGCCATCATCGCCTTGCCGAGGAAGCCGGCCGCCGGCTTGGTCTTGGCGGTCAGGATCACCCCAGACGTGTCGCGGTCCAGCCGGTGGATCAGTCTGGGGCGCGCCTTGCCGGGCTTGGCAAAGGCCCACAGCAGCTCGTCCAGCGTATTCACCTGCGCCCGGCCGCCCTGGCTGGAGATGCCCGCCGGCTTGTTCAGCGCCAACAGCACCTCGTCCTCGTAGATCACCAGGCCGCGGACGAAGGCGATCTCCTCCGGCGTCAGCCTGATCGGAATCTCGTGAGCACGAACCTTCCGCGGCGGGCGGGGACTCATGCGAGATGCTCCCCCACGTGGAAGCCCACTCCGGCCTTCGGCCACCCGCTGGGGAGGAGGATCTGTTCGGCGCGAACCCGCACGCTCACCCCTTCCGCGACTGCCGCAGCTCAGCCCAGCGATCGAGGCGCTCCTTGATCCGCGCTTCCGAGCCCACGCCCTTCGGCTTGTAGAAGGTGCGGCGATCCATGCCGTCGGGGAAATAGTCCTGGCCGGAGAAGCCGCCCTCGGCGTCGTGGTCGTAAGCGTAACCCTTGCCGTAGCCCTGCTCCTGCATCATCCGCGTAGGCGCATTCAGAATGTGCTTGGGCGGCATCAGCGAGCCGGACTCCTTGGCGGCCCTCATGGCCTGGCCGAAGGCGACATAGACCGAGTTTGATTTCGGCGCGACGGCGAGGTGGACAACCAGCTGGGCGAGCGCGAGCTCGCCGTCGGGCGAGCCCATGAAGTCGTAGGTGTCCTTGGCGGCGTTGGCGAGCACCAGCGACATCGGATCGGCCTCGCCGATGTCCTCGGCCGCGGCGCGGATCAGCCGGCGGGCGATGAACAGCGGGTCCTCCCCGCCCTGCAGCATGCGCGCCAGCCAGTAGAGCGCTGCGTCCGGATCCGAGCCACGGATCGACTTATGCAGGGCCGAGACGAGGTTGTAGTGCTCCTCGCGGTCCTTATCGTAGGCGGGGCTGCGCTTCTGCAGCACTTGGCCGAGTTGCTTTATGTCGAGCGGCTGGGATGAGGCGATGTTGAACAGCGTCTCGGCGAGCGTCAGCAGATAGCGCCCATCGCCGTCGGCCATGGCCATCAGGGCTTGCCGAGCCTGCGGCTCCAGCGGCACGGGCTTGCCTTCGAAGGCCTCGGCCTTGCCCAGCAGCGTCTCGAGCGCCGCGTCGTCCAGGCGCTTCAGCACATAGACCTGGCAGCGCGAGAGCAGCGCCCCGTTGAGTTCGAAAGACGGGTTCTCCGTGGTCGCGCCGACCAGGGTGACGACCCCCTCCTCCACGAATGGCAGAAAACCGTCCTGCTGGGCGCGGTTGAAGCGGTGGATCTCATCGACGAACAGCAGGGTCGACTGCCCTGCCGCCCGGCGCGCGCGCGCCGCCTCGAACGCCTTCTTCAGGTCGGCGACGCCGGAGAAGACGGCGGAGAGCTGCTGGAACTCGTAGCCCGCCTCCTTGGCGAGCAGGCGGGCGATGGTGGTCTTGCCGGTGCCGGGCGGCCCCCACAGGACCATTGACGACAGCCGTCCTGCCTCGGCCATCCGGCGGATCGGGCCACCCTCGCCCAGCAGGTGATCCTGGCCCACCACCTCGTCGAGCCGCTGCGGCCGCAGGCGCTCGGCGAGCGGTTGCGGGGCCTTCGGCGTCAGGCCTGCGGCTTCGAACAGATCGGCCATCGACGCCGCTGTATCACAGCTCTCAGCGGAAGGTGGCCGAGATCTGCTGGCCGCCTCGCTCGATGGTGACTTGCCAGGAAGCGGCCTGCCGCGAGGTGGCGGCGACGAGGTCGCGCACCGCGCCGATCTGCTGGCCGTTCACCGCGCGGATGATGTCGCCGGGTTGCAGGCCGACCTGGGCCGCCGGGCCGCCGTTGATGCGCGTCACCAGCACACCGCGCGCGAAGGTGTCGACGCCCAGTTCGTCAGCGACCGCCGGCGACAGGTTGACCACCGTCGCCCCGGTGAAGGGATTGCGGCCGGCGATGGTCTGCTCGTCGCGCGCCGGCGTCGCCGGCGCGGCCTGGGCGCGGACGCTGACGGTCTGATCACGACCCGCGCGGCGCAGGCCCACCGAAATCTCGTCGTTCACCCGATGCGAGCCCACCGCATAGTTGACCGCCGAAGCGTCGACCGCCGGCCGGCCATCGACCGAGACGACGACGTCGCCCTGGCGCAGGCCTGCGCGATCCGCCGGTCCACCCGGCCAGACCTCGGACACCAGCGCGCCCGAGGGTGTCGCCAGGCCGAGGCTACGGGCCATCTCCGTCGTCACGCTTTGCAGGCGCGCGCCCAGCCAAGGCCGCACCACCGCATGCCCGCCGCCGGCCGCAGTCTCAACCACCCGGCGCACGGTGACGCCCGGCACGGCGAAGCCCACGCCCGAGGAGGTCCCGGATCGCGAGAGGATGAAGCTGTTGATGCCGATCAGGTCGCCGTTCATGTCGACCAGGGCGCCGCCGGAGTTGCCCGGATTGATCGCCGCATCGGTCTGGATGTAGGCCGACGCCGCGTCGCCGCTGGGATCGGCCGATCGATTGAGCGCCGAGATGATGCCGTTGGTCACCGTCTGGCCGACGCCGAACGGGTCGCCGATGGCCAGCACCAGATCGCCCACCTGGGCGTCGCCGGTGTCGTTGATCGCCAGCGTGGGCAGCTTCTCGGCGCCCACGTCGATCTTCAGCACCGCCAGGTCCGTGCGCGGATCGGCGAGCAGCACCCGGGCCGGGAACTCGCGCCGGTCGGCCAGCGCCACGGTGATCTCCTGGCCGCCCTCCACGACGTGATTGTTGGTGACGATGACCCCATCGCTCCGCACGATAACCCCAGAACCCAGCGAGCCTTCGATGCGGTTACGCGGCGCGCCCAGGCCGAACATCTCCCAGAACGGGTCGGCCTGCTGGCGCACCATGCGCTTCGACGAGATGTTCACCACCGCCGGCGCGGCCTTCTTCACCACCGGCGCGAAGGACAGCTTCATCTGAGCGGCGCTGCTGGGCGGGGTCCGTGTCGGCCCCGGCAGGGTGCTCTGAGCGTCCGACTTTCCGGGCGGCGAGCAAGCGGCGAGAAGAGCGAAAGCGAGGATTGGGACGCGATGTGCGCGCATGAGGTCTCGAAGCTGATGTCGGCTGGATTTCGCCAGCAGACCGATGGTCTTAGGAACGGCGGAACTCAACCAAGGTTTCGGGCGCAAATTGGGCGTACGGCGCGGCCTCGTCCAGCGCGGCAGGAACCCACGCCTCCGGATCTTTCTACCGAGGGGCTGCGCCGCGCCGCGGCGGCCACGTCGATCAGGCGGGGTCCAGCGCCTTGCTGATCGCCGCCTTTGCGCTGAGCGCGGCGGGGAAGCCGGCGTAGGCCGAAGCGTGGGCGACAATCTCCTCGATCTCCTCGCGCGTGACGCCGTTGGTCAGCGCCAGCTTGGCGTGCGGCCTCAGCTCCTCGGTTTGGCGAAGCGCGATCAGCATGGCGAGCGTGATCAGGCTGCGATCGCGCGCCTGCAGGCCCGGCCGCGCCCAGACCGTGGCGTACATGTGCAGCGTCAACTCGCTCATGAACTCGGCGAAGCCCTCGCGCGACAGGGTCTTCTGGAGCGAGGCCGCCATCTGCGGCGACACCACCTTGGCGACGACCTCGAGGTCGGCGTTGGAATCGATGGTCATTGGGGTTTCCTCCCTTTGCGGTTCGCGATCCTGGGTAGCGCCCCGCTCGGCGAAGCAAAAGGATCGATCCCGCAGATCGCCTCGCGGCGATGGCGAGGAAATCTGCTAAGCTTGGGATCGTGGGCTTTTACTCGCGCTATATCCTGCCGAACATCATCAGCTGCGGCTGCGGCATGCGTTCGATGCGGGAGAAGCGTCAGGCGCTCGCGCCGCGGGCCGCAGGCGTGGTCCTCGAGCTGGGTCTTGGCTCCGGCCACAACCTGCCGTTCTACGATCCTCAGCGCGTGACCAAGGTGTTCGGCCTGGAGCCCGAGCCCGGGATGCTGGCCAAGGCCCGCCGGCGCGTGAAGAAGGCTGCAGTCGACGTAGAGCTCCTGCCGGAGAAAGCCGAGAATGTATCTCTGCCGGATGGCAGCGTCGACACCGTGCTGGTCACCTTCTCCCTGTGCACCATCCCCGACGTCCGTGCGGCGCTGCGCGGCGCGCGCCGTGTGCTCAAGCCGGGCGGGCGCCTACTGTTCTGCGAGCACGGCCGCTCGCCCGACGCCGACGTCTTCGCCCGCCAGCAACGCCTCGAGCCAACCTGGAAGCGCCTGTTCGGCGGCTGCCACCTGACTCGCGACATTCCAGGCTTGGTGCGCGCGGCGGGCTTCCACATCGAGGAGCTCGAGAGCGGCTACATGCCCAAGGCGCCGAAAGTCGGCGGTTACGTCTACGAAGGCATGGCGGCGCGCTGAGGCGCTAGAGTCCAGGGGCCTGGTGGCATCAATGATCCCGAAGCTCTCGCCCGCCCAATCCTGGACACGGTTCGCACCGATCGGAGGTTGGCTGCCGCGCTATCAGCGCGCGTGGCTGGCCAGCGACATCATGGCGGGCCTGGCGCTCTGGGCCGTCATGGTCCCGGAGGGCATGGCCTACGCCAGCATCGTCGGCGTGCCGGCGATCATGGGCCTCTACACGCTTGTGCCCCCGCTCATCGCCTACGCGGTGTTCGGCACGTCGCGCGTGCTGGTGGTCGGCCCCGACACCGCGACGGGCGTCATCTCGGCGCTGACCGTCGGCGCCCTGGCGGCGCGCGGCTCTGCGGACTTCGCCGCCCTCACCGGCGCCCTCGCGGTGCTGATCGGCGTCGCCTTCCTGCTGTTCGGAGCGCTGCGTCTCGGCTGGATCGCCGCGTTCATCGCAACCCCAGTCATGCGCGGCTTCATCGAAGGCCTGATCTGCGTGACCATCATCGGTCAGCTCGCCGGGCTGCTCGGCCTGCACACGCCGCAAGCCGGTGTGTTCGCCAAGCTGGCGTTCATCGCGAACGAGATTCTCTCAATCTCGGTTGCAGCGGCGCTCGTGGGACTGCTCAGCCTCGCCGCGCTGCTGGCGTTTCGCCGCTTTGCGCCGCGGCTGCCGGCGGCGCTGATCGTCGCGATCGGAGCGACCGCCGCGGTGCATTTCCTCGGCCCGCGGGCCGAGGGCGTCAGCCTGGTGGGGCCGCTACCGTCAGGCTTGCCGCATTTCACGCCGCCGAGTTTTTCGCCCGAACTGCTGCTGGCGCTCGCGCCGGGCGCCCTGTCCATCGTGCTAGTGGGGTACGCCGAGGCGCTCGGCGCGGCCAAGGCCGCAACGGCGGCGGACGACGACATCGATCCCAATCAGGAGCTGACGGCCCATGGGTTCGGAAACATCCTGAGCGGCCTGTTCGGCGGCTTCCTTGCCGTCGGCAGCCTGTCGAAGACCTCCGTCGCCGTCGGCGCGGGCGCCCGCACTCAGATCGCAAATCTGGTCGCCGCCCTGCCCTGCTTCCTGACGCTGATTTTTCTGACGCCGCTGTTCCGCGGCCTGCCGCACCCGACGCTGGCCGCCATCGTCATCGCCGCGATGCTGCATCTGTCGAAGCCGCACTATGTCCGCAAGCTCGCCGGCCAGGCGCCGTGGGAATTCGTCATCCTCGCTCTCGTCTTCGTCGGCGTATTGGCGCTCGGCGTGCTGCCAGGGATCGCACTCGGCGTCGTGATCTCGCTGCTGTTGCTGATCTACCGAACCACCCACCTGGATAGCGCTGTGCTCGGCAAGCTGCCGGGTGAGCAGGCCTATCGCGACATCCGCTTGCACCCGGAGGCGCAGACTTTTCCGGGTCTGCTCATCTTCAACCCCGGCGGCGAGCTGTTCTTCGCCAGCATCGGGCGGATGGAGCGCGCGCTGGCCCAGGCGGTGGCGCAGGGTGCGCCTGCAGTTCGCCAGGTGCTCATCGACGCCAGCGCTATCTCCTTCATCGACAGCAGCGCGTGCGACGGCCTGCTGCGGCAGATCCAGAGACTTCGCGACCACGGGATTTCCGTGGCGTTCGCGCGTATGCGCGATCCGGTTCGCGCCAGTCTGCAGAATGCCGGCGTCGCCGACGCGGTGGGGCCAGGAGCCTTCCACGAGCGACTTACCGACGGCGTGAGGGCCTACGTCGGCCACGACGTCTCCTAAGATGCGCGCCTGCGGAGGGAAGCGAAGATGAGCAATCGCGAGCCTGTGCTGGTTGCGGTACCGATCGGCGAGCTCCGGCCGACGCAGATGACCGTCGGCCGTCGTGAGGTCGACGAAAAGCGGCGCGCCTGGCGCGACCGCGCCGAGCACGACGGCGCCGAATTCCTCGGCCGTCACATGATCCCGGTGCTGCTCGGCCCCAAGGATCGTCACTACGTCGTCGACCATCACCACCTCGCCTGCGCGCTGCGCGCCGAGGGCGTGGCCAACGTGGCGGTGAACGTCGTCGCCGACCTGAGCGCGCTGTCGAAGCCGGAGTTCTGGGTGTTCTGCGACAACCGCGGCTGGTGCCATCCCTTCGATGTCGACGGAAACCGCCGCACCTACGACGACATACCGAAGTCGCTCGACGAGCTCGGCGACGATCCGTTCCGCAGCCTCGCCGGCGCATTGCGTCGCGCAGGCGGGTTCGCCAAGGAGGTCACGCCCTTCGCCGAGTTCACCTGGGCCGACTTCCTGCGCCGCCGCATCAGCCTTGCCGCCGTCGGCGCCGACTTCGCAGCGGCCATAAGCACGGCGCTGCAGCTTGCCCGCAGTCCGGCCGCCAACCATCTGCCGGGTTGGTGTGGGGCGAGTTGAGCCGCCCAGCCTGGCGCTAGCTGGTCGCGACCAGAAGGCCCGCGCCGAACGCAATGGTGACCGCACCCGCAGCCCGCGCGCGCGTCACGGGCTCCTTGAGAAAGACGACGGCGATCAGCAAGCCGAACAGTATAGACGTTTCGCGCAGCGCCGAGAGCCGGGCGACGTCGCCCAGGCGGTAGGCCCAGAGCGCCAGGCCGTAGGTGACGATGGAGAGCGCCCCGGCCGTAAGGCCCGCCTTCCACTCGGAGCGCGCGGCGAGCAGGAACTTCGGGCCGCGCCAGATCGCGAACAGGACCGCGATGCCGCCGCCAAGGCTGAGGAAGACCCAAGCGATGTAGCTGAACGCGGACGGGGCCGCGCGCACGCCGGCCGCGTCCACGACGGTGTAGGTCGCGATCGACGCGCCCGTGGCGAGCGCCCACAGCAACGACCGCTCGTTCGCCCGACGCCGCAACGCGATCAGCAACGTGCCCGCGGACACCATGGCGATCCCTGTAATCACGACGGGCGTGAGCGGTTCGCGCAGCAGCACCACCGCGCCGAACGAGGCCAGAACCGGCGCCGTTCCCCGCATGATGGGATAGACGGCGCTCATGTCCGCCAGCTCGAACGCCTTGATCAGGCAGATCAGATAGACGAGGTGCGTCGCGAACGAGGCGGCGAGATAACCCCAGGCGCCGTGCGGCAGCGGCAGGACGAAGAGCACCGGAAGGATCAACAGCGCGCTGAAGCCGTCGATCAGGGCGCGGCTCGACATCTTGTCCTTGCCGGACTTCAGCACGGCGTTGACCACTGCGTGCGCCGCGCCAGAAACCAGGATCATCGCCGCGGCCACTTGCGCCATGGCCAAGGTTAGCAGGCGCGGGCGTGCTCACCACCCCCTGGTCTTCGAATGCAGGCGCCGACGGTCGTCGACCTGCGTCCTCAGTTGCGGGTCGCAGAGATCAGCATGCTCTCGGTGATGTCGGCGGTGATCTTGTCGCCGACCTTCAGCTTGCGCAGCATCTCGCGGCCCTGCGGATCGACGACGGTGAACTCGTGCACCTCCCCGCCCCCGGGGCTCACGATCTTCAGGACATGGCTTTGCGCGTCGATCGCCACGACCGCCCCGGTGACGACGATCCGGCTGGCCGCGGCGGCGGCGGGCATCTCACCTTGGGCCGCTTTCGCCATCACGACGTTCGCGTCGTCTTTGGGCGGAGCCTTGCCGGGCGGCAGCAACGCAATCTCGGTCTCGCGGTAGTAGCTGGCGGATATGCTGTCGCCCGGCTTCAGCTGAGCGAGGTTGCGGACCTCCGGCGGGACCTTGATCGAGGCCAACTCGCCGGACGGACGCTTCACCACCAGATGGCGGGTCGATGCATCGACTGAATGGACGGTGACGCTTTCGCTGATGCTTTCCACCCGATTCAGGCGGGAGCTCGGCTCGGCGGATGCGGAGCCCGCAAGCGCGACGCCGGCCAGTAGTCCCGTGATGACGGTCGCAAACGCCCGATGGATGCAGGCCATGTGAATTCCCCACCGCTCAGCGCCCAAGCGCGCACGGCAGGTTCCCTGCTTGGGGCGGCGCGCCCCATCAGGCGAAACCCGCAACCTGCGTCGGAGCCGAGCCTCAGATCCCGTCGGGATAGACCGGCGCAATGTCGACCGGGATGTCGCCCATGGTGGCGATCACCGCCTTCGCCGGGGCGTCGAGATGTGCGTAGCGGTCGAAGAACGCCTTCATACCCGCGTAGTCGCCATCGCCTTGCAGCCGCACGATCTCGCCCGTCAGCCCGCGGATGCCCGCCGCCATGGCCTGGTCGTTCACGCGGAAGCGCTTCTGACCCTCGTCCCAGGCGAAGGCGCCCTTGGCCTTGAGGTAGCCGTACTGCAGGGCCGCGCCGCGGCCGTGGGCCTCCTCGTCGCCCCAGCGGGCGGCGCGGATCAGGCCGGCGAAATAGGTAGCCATCAGTTGCGGTCGCTCGGCCGCGGGGATCTGGCCCTTCTGCATCATGAAGAGGATGTTGTAGGCGCCCATCACATCGGCCTTGGCTTCCTCGGCCGTCGAATGGATGTCCTTCAGTTCCGCCTGCACGGAGGTGCTGCGTACGCCGACCACGATCGAGCCCGGCCCCAGACTGTGCGACAGCTCGTGGAACAGAGTCTCGTAGACCATGTAGTCGCGGGTCACCTGGCCGGCCTGCTCGGCGACCAGCGCGCGTGCGGCGATGGGCTTGAGGATCTGCTCGTACTTGGCGCCCAGGACGTTGGCCAAGATCACCTTCTTGGCGCCCTTGGCTTCGCGCACCCGCTCGTCGTTGGGCAGGTTGAAGGCGATGGTCTGGGGGCCATGCAGGTTGTCGCCGCCGCCGCGCACCTGATCGGCCACCGCGATCGGCGAGGCGCCGCCGCGCTTGAAGTTCTTGTAGCGCTCCTCGACCGGGAGGTTCGCTTCCATGTCGCGAAGCTGGCTCTTGAACACCTCGAGCCTGGCGCTCTCCTTCGGATCCTTCACCGTGACGAAGGCCTCGAAGGCGGTCTTCTGGCCGTATAGCTCGTCGGTGTAGGTTTCGTAGGGGCCGATGGCGACCTCGATGGGCGTGCCGCTCACGTCCATCCAGGCCATCTCTGAAGGATAGTAGTCGTTGCTGCGGAAGGCCTGGGCGCGCAGCGCCAGGAACTGCTTGAGGCTCGCATTGCCGGTGGCGGCCGACGCCTGCTCCAGCAGGGCCGCGGCCTTCGCCAGTTCCGGCTTGTATGCGCTGGAATAGGGAACGGTGACCAGATTCGCCCCCTGCCGTCGAACGACGGTGTAGCCGTCCAGCAGCGCTGCGCGCTCCTCGGGATGGCCGGCGATGTAGCCGTCCAGCTCGGCCTTGGTCAGGTCCGCGGGGTAGAAGCCATGCCCCGGCGACTTCCCGGCGCTTTGCTTGTCGTAGATCGTGCTCATCACGTCGCCGGCCTGGATCAGCAGGTTCACGACCTTCCTCTCCTCCGCCGACAGAAAGGCGGTGTCTGGCTTCATCACGACAGGAGCGTAGCCTTGCCGCGCCGCCCCCGCCGGCGCGGCGAGGGCCGCGGGCGCGCCGGCGATCAAGGCGATCGCAAAGGTCAGAGCGAGAAGCAGGCGCATGCGGCCTCCGGGATCAAGAGCGCTCCTCGATAAACTGTTACATCGAATGTGACGAGGGGCTGCCTCGGCGCTGGCGCCAGTGGAACACGCCAACCCCGGTCAGGGTTGTTTTCGCACAGGCTGGAGGGGCTGCGATGCCCATCCCTATCTTCGACGGCGCGGTCTTTGGCGACACGAGCGGCGTGCTGCGCCACGGCGGTCAGGGCGCGGATCAGACGATCGCCGTTCCCACCCAAGGCGCCTCGCTGACGCTCATCGGGGACGCCCTCGAGCTTCAGGTCGACGCGGCCGGCGGCGACGACACGCTCACCGGCTTCAGCTTCAACTCGACGTCCATGTTTGGCGACGCCGTCGCACTTGGCGGACACGCCGTGGGCGGAAACGATGTGATCGCAGCATCCGCCCGGCTGGACGTCACGGTCGCCGGCGACAGTGAGACGATGGATGGGCACGCGGCTGGCGGCGACGATCAGCTCATGCTCGAAGGCCGTGCGGTCACGGCCTTCGGCGACGCCGAGACGCTAAGCGGTCATGCCCGGGGCGGAAACGACCAGATCGTCGTGATGGCTTCCCAGAGCAGCGAGATCTATGGCGACGGGCGCGAGTTGCTGGGCCACGCCGTCGGCGGGAACGACACCTTGACCGCCTCGACAGGCGCCGACCGGCTCTGGGGCGATGCCGCCGTGATCGATCCGCACGCGACGACCGGGGCGGACCTTTTCATCATCGGCGTCGGCGGACACGACGAGATCATGGACTTCCAACCGGGCCAGGATCGGATCGAACTGGTCGGCTTCGGCGCCGCCACGTTCCAGGATCTAGCGGCGCGCTTCCAGGCGACAGACGGCGGGGTGCTGATCCCAGTCGACGGCAACAACGACCTGCTGGTTCGCGGCGTCGCAACGGCGCAGCTCTCCGCCACGGATTTCATTCTCGCCTGAGCCGAGCAGCCCGCGATGCAGCGGCAGAAACACCGCCGAGGCGCGCAGCGCCGCAAGCCGCCGTCTGATGCGCGCACGCCCATTGAGGCGCCGGTGCAGATCACGCGCAGCGGTCGCGACCGCCCCAACCGCGATCGCGCCGCCGCTGAGAACCAGAACGCCCATCAAGCCCCACCTCCCCAAGCCGCATCCCCTCATACGGATCGGCGGGCGCAAGATACTCACCGCGCTCCAAACAGAAATAACGCAGATATTATAAGGTGAATACAATGCCACTTGCGGTAGAGATCGGATAAACCTCCATCTACATTGCGCGCCTCCGCCCTCACGACACTTCTATACATAGCATCGCTGCAGATCATTATCCTGCTCTGCAACTTTGCGGCCTCACGCCGTCCGAGGCTATTGCAACGGCGACGGATCGGCGAGAACGCCCGGCATGGCCCTCGGTGTGCTAGACTGAGCATAATCCTGGAGACGGGCGATGCCGGACGCAGCCTTCGTGGGAGCCATTCCCGAGATCTACGAGCGTTGCCTGGGACCGATGCTGTTCGAGCCTTATGCCCGCGACATCGGGCGTCGGTTCCAAGGGTTCGACGGCGAACTGCTGGAAACCGCAGCGGGGACCGGGCGCGTGACCCGGGCGCTGGCGGAGGCCTCGCCAAACGCCGCCATCGTCGCCACGGACCTGAACGCCCCGATGCTGGCGGAAGCTGAGCGCCGCGTTCGCGCGCCGAACGTGCGATACCAGACCGCCGACGCCCAGGCCCTGCCCTTTCCGGACGCCCGGTTCGACGCCGTCGTCTGTCAGTTCGGGGTGATGTTCTTCCCTGACAAGCCGGCCGGGTTTTCAGAAGCCTCTCGCGTGCTGCGGCCCGGCGGGCGCTACGTCTTCAACGTCTGGGGCGAGTTGGCGCGCAACGCGCTTGCGCAAGTCGTCCACGACACCGTCGCCGGATTGTTTCCGCACGACCCGCCGGCGTTTCTCGGCCGCACGCCTTATGGTTGGAACGACCGCGACGCCATCGAGTCCGCGCTGAAGGCCGCTGGCTTCGGCGAGGTCGCGATCGAAACGGTCGCCCTGCCGACCGCGACGACGTCGGCAACGCTCGCCGCCGAAGGGCTGTGCCTGGGAACCCCGTTGCGCGGCGAGATCGAAGCCCGCGGTGAAGACCAGCTTGATGCGGCGATGCAGGCGGTGACCCGAGCGCTCGAGGCGAAGTTCGGCCAGGGCCAGATCTCGGCGCCCGGCGAGGCCCTGGTGGTCACGGCGCTGCGCTGAACGGCGAGGCCGCCACATGGAAAAGGCTCCGAACGTCGCCGCCCGGAGCCTTCCATGACATCAGCCTGGAGAGCTGAATCCTAGTCTTCAGCGAAGGTCGCCTCGGCGGTCGGGCCGGAGTCCTTGCCCTTCTCGGCCGGGTCGCGGTCGACGAATTCAATCACCGCGAGCGGGGCGTTGTCGCCATAGCGGTAGCCGGCCTTGAGCACGCGGATATAGCCGCCCTGGCGGTCCTTGTAGCGCGGGCCGAGCACCGAGAAGAGCTTGCCGACCTGGGCGACGTCGCGAACCTGGCTGATCGCCTGGCGGCGGGCGTGCAGGTCGCCGCGCTTGGCCAGCGTGACCAGCTTCTCGACGATCGGCCGCAATTCCTTGGCCTTCGGCAGGGTGGTGACGATCTGCTCGTGCTTGATCAGGCTCGCCGACATGTTGGCGAACATTGCCGTGCGGTGGCTGGTGGTGCGGCCAAGTTTGCGGTGAGCTTTGCCGTGACGCATTTTGTATCTCCTGGGCCACCCGGCCCGTTGGACGCGTCCTATTTCCTGGAGCTCGCGTCCTGCCTAACCAAGTCCCAGCCCGCTCCCGCCTGGGTCAACACGAAGCGCCGGGGTCCTCCACCGCTGTTGCGGCTTCACCGGACCCGAACCGCCGAGGCGATCCGGAGTTGGCGCGTTCCTCTGATTTCCCGGGCTCGCAAGCGGTCCGGGGCTGCGTCCTACATCTGATCTTCGAACTTCTTGGCGAGCTCTTCGATGTTCTCCGGCGGCCAGTTCGGCACGTCCATGCCGAGGTGCAGACCCATGCCGGCGAGCACTTCCTTGATCTCATTCAGCGACTTGCGGCCGAAGTTCGGGGTGCGCAGCATCTCCGCTTCGGTCTTCTGGATCAGGTCGCCGATGTAGACGATGTTGTCGTTCTTCAGGCAGTTGGCCGAACGCACCGACAGCTCCAACTCGTCGACCTTCTTCAGAAGCGCCGGGTTGAACGGTAGTTCCGGCTTGGCCTCGCCTTCGACCTTCTTCTTCGGCTCTTCGAAGGTGATGAAGATCTGCAGCTGGTCCTGAAGGATGCGGGCGGCGTAGGCCACCGCGTCCACCGGGCTCACCGCGCCATTGGTTTCGACTTCCATGACCAGCTTGTCGTAGTCGAGGCTCTGGCCCTGACGGGTCGGCTCGACGCGATAGGCGACGCGCTTCACCGGCGAGTAGAGAGCGTCGACGGCGATCAGGCCGATCGGCGCGTCTTCCGGCCGGTTCATCTCGGCGGCGACGTAGCCCTTGCCGGTCTGGACGGTGAATTCCATGCGCACGCTGGCGCCCTCGTCGAGGGTGCAGAGCACGTGGTCGGCGTTGAGGATCTCGATGTCGGCCGGGGCCTCGATCTGGCCGGCGGTCACCGCGCCCGGGCCCGTGGCGCGAAGCGTCATCCGCTTCGGCCCCTCGGAGTGCATGCGCACCGCGAGTTGCTTGATGTTCAGGACGATGTCGACGACGTCTTCACGCACGCCTTCCAGCGAGGAAAACTCGTGGACCACGCCGTCGATCTGGACGGCGGTGACGGCGGCGCCTTGCAGAGAAGAGAGCAGGACGCGGCGCAGGCTGTTGCCCAGCGTCACGCCGAAACCGCGTTCGAGCGGCTCGGCCACCAGACGCGCCTTGCGGCTGGCGTCGGCGCCGGTCTCGATTTGCGGCTTCTCGGGACGGATGAGCTCGTTCCAGTTTCTTTCGATCACGGATGGTGTCCCTCGAACGCAGGATCGCCGGCCGCAATCGCGGTCCGGCGCCTCGGAATTTTCGTACTTCTCGGACTCAGACGCGCCGGCGCTTCGGCGGCCGGCAACCGTTATGCGGAATGGGAGTCACGTCACGAATGGTGGTGATCGTCATGCCGACGGACTGCAGGGCCCGAAGCGCCGACTCACGGCCCGAGCCCGGGCCGGAAACGTTGACTTCGAGGGTCCGCACGCCGTGCTCGGCCGCCTTGCGGCCCGCGTCTTCGGCGGCCATCTGGGCGGCGTAGGGAGTCGATTTCCGCGACCCTTTGAAGCCCATCATGCCGGCGGACGACCAGGAGATCGTGTTCCCCTGCGCGTCGGTGATGGTGATCATGGTGTTGTTGAACGAGGCGTTCACGTGCGCCACGCCCGAGGTGATGTTCTTACGCTCGCGACGTTTGACGCGCGCCGGTTCCTTGGCCATCGGAGATCAGCTCTCTTACTTCTTCTTGCCGGCGATCGGCTTGGCGGGACCCTTGCGGGTCCGGGCGTTGGTGTGCGTGCGCTGGCCGCGAACCGGCAGGCCCTTGCGGTGGCGCAGGCCGCGGTAACAGGCCAGGTCCATCAGCCGCTTGATGTTGACGGCGGTCTCGCGGCGCAGGTCGCCTTCGACCGTGTAGTCGCGGTCGATCGCTTCGCGGATCTGCAGCACTTCCTGGTCGGTCAGCTGATTGACGCGGCGGGCGTCCTCGATGCCGACCTTGCTGACGATCTCCTGGGCTTTCGCCCGGCCGATGCCATGGATGTACTGCAGCGCGATCACGACGCGCTTGTTCGTTGGGATGTTTACGCCAGCGATACGGGCCACGTGGGAATCTCTCCTAGCACGCAAGAGAAGCGCGAACGGCGCCCCGGCCCCCGTTGGTCAGGCCGGCGCGTCCTTCGCGCTCTTTCGCGGAAGCGCCTCGTTATATGGATCGGCGCGTGCGCGTCAATGCGTAAACGCGCAAATATGAACGCACCGCCCGCGCGGCAAGGGTGCTGCGCGCAGGCCTGGTGAGGGCCGATTATCGCCCGAAGCTTGCCTCGGGTCGGTTAACGAAACATCCGCGCGCGATCCGGCGCAATGATGACGCCGCGCCAATCCCGCGACCGCTTGACGCTGCCCGCGCCGCGAACACACTCGGCGCATGGCGAGCCTTCCCGAGTTCATCCGCGGCCTGCCCAAGGCGGAACTGCATCTGCACATCGAGGGAAGCCTCGAGCCAGAGCAGATGTTCGAGTTCGCCAGGCGCAACCGGATCGCCCTTCCCTTCCCCACGGTCGCGGCGCTCCGGGCCGCCTACGCCTTCGCCAACCTGCAGGACTTCCTGGACATCTACTACCAGGGGGCTGGCGTGCTGCAGACCGAGGAGGACTTCCGCGACCTGGCGCTAGCTTACTTTCGCCGCGTGGCGGCCGACGGCGCCCGCCACGTCGAGCTGTTCTTCGACCCGCAGACTCACACCAACCGGGGGCTTCCCTTCAAGGTCGCGGCGGATGGGCTGCTGGCGGGCATGGCCGAGGCGGAACGAGAGCTGAGCGTGACGTCCAGGCTGATTCTCTGCTTCCTGCGACACCTGGACGAGGACGCCGCCTTCGCCACCCTGCGACAGGCCGAGCCCTATCTCGACCGCCTGGTCGGCGTCGGACTCGATTCGTCGGAAGTCGGCCATCCGCCCGCGAAGTTCGCCAAGGTGTTCGCCGCCTCCCGTGAACGCGGCCTCAAGCTCTGCGCCCACGCCGGCGAGGAAGGCCCTCCCGCCTACGTCTACGAGGCGCTCGACCTGCTGCACGTCGACCGCATCGACCACGGCAACCGCGCACTGGAGGACGCCGCCCTGGTCCGCCGGCTTGCGGCGGGGCGGATGACGCTGACGGTTTGTCCGCTCTCCAACCTCAAGCTCTGCGTCGTCGCGGACCTGAAGGCGCATCCGCTGAAACGCATGCTGGAGCACGGCCTCAGGCCGACGATCAACTCCGACGATCCGGCCTATTTCGGCGGCTATCTGGCGGAGAACTGGATCGCGGTCGCGCAAGCGGTGTCCCTGACCCGCGAGGATCTCGTCGCGCTCGCCAGGAACAGCTTCACCGGGTCGTTCCTCTCCCCAGTCGAGATCCAGCGCCACCTGGCGACGATCGACGCCTACGCGGCTGCCTAGGTCCGCTCAGGCGCGCTTCTTCAGCACCACGTAGCCGACGTCGGAAGGCAGGAAGATGCTCGTCAAAGCCAAGCCGGCGGCGGCGGCGTAGAGCACGACGGCCTTCGCCAGCGAGACGCTGCGGTCGTAGCGCACCCGGGGCCAGAGACCGCGCAGAGTCATTGACGCCAGCCGCCCCTGCGCGACCGGCACGAAGCCGTGGCCGCTCATCAGCCGAACGAGCGCCGGGCGGGTATAATAAGCCAAATGGGGCGACGGCAGGCCTTCCTGCCACATGCGCGCGAGCGGTCCGCGCACGCCCAGCCGCGCCGCCAGACGCGCAAGCTGAAACACCACGCCCTCGGCCAGCGGCAGATTGAGCAGCAACACCCCGCCCGGCATCAGCCGGTCGCGCACCGCCAGCGCCATGGCCTGCGGGTCCGGCAGATGCTCGTAGACGTCGTTGAAGCTGATCGCTTGGAAGATCGCCCGCCGGGGCAGCGCATCGGGGAAATAGCCTTCGATCACCGGCAGGCCGGCGGCGATCGCAGCGGCGGCGATCTCATGGTCAGGCTCGACGCCGGTGACTCGCAAGCCGCGGGCGGCGGCGGCTTGGATGAACCATCCATGCGCCGAGCCGACATCGAGCAGAGCCGCTTCGGGCGCAAGATGCGGCCCGGCCGCATCGAGCAGGCGCGCGAAGTTGGCGACGCGCAGGGGCTTCAGCGCCTGTTCGCGCAATCCCTCGTCGAGGCGAGCCTCGCCTGCGCGGTTGATCTCCACCGGGAAGTCGCTGCGATAGAGGCCGCAGGGGGCGCAACGGAAGGTCCGCGCCAGCGCGTCAGGGCGCATGGGCGCGCCGCAGAGGAAGCAGTCTATCGCGCCGGATTCACCGGGGCGCGATGCGACCTTCACCTCAGGCGCTGACCCGGCCGAGCGCCGCGTCGATCTCGCGGGTTACGGCCTCGATCGAGCCCATTCCATCCACCTCGGCCAGCTTGCCCTGGCCCTGGTAGTACGGCAGCAGCGGCGCGGTCTGCTCGTTGTAGGCGCCGAGCCGGACCTTGAAGGTCTCGGGGTTGTCGTCAGAGCGACCGCTCTCGGCGAAGCGTCCGGCGATCCGATCGAGGAGCGCGGCGTCGTCGACCTTCAGGCGCACCACCTTGTCGATCTGGCTGCCACGGCTCTTAAGCATCTGGTCCAGCGCCTGGGCCTGGGCGAGCGTCCGCGGAAAGCCGTCGAAAATGGCGCCGCCGGCGGCTTCCGCCTCGGGCAACCGCTCTTCGATCAGGGCGATGACAATGTCATCGCTGACCAGTTCGCCACGCTTGATGATGCCGTCGACCCGCTGGCCGAGCTCGGTGCCCGCGGCGATCGCGGCGCGCAGCATATCGCCGGTGGAGAGCTGCACCATTCCACGCTGCTCAACCAGGCGCTTGGCCTGCGTGCCTTTGCCGGCGGCCGGCGGTCCGAACAGGATCAGATTCATCGTCTACTCGCCCTCCCGTCGTTCCCCGTTTCCGGGCCGACGTGTCTGGCCGCCGCTCAGCGGCCGCGCATGCCCCTGAGTTTGGATTTCTTGATCAGCCCTTCGTACTGGTGCTGCAGCAGGTAGGACTGAATCTGCGTGACGGTGTCCATCGTGACGCTCACCACGATCAGCACCGAGGTGCCGCCCATATAGAAGGGCGCGTTGTAGAAGCCGATCAGCGCCTCCGGCAGCAGACAGACCAGGGTGATGTAGGCCGCCCCGATCACCGTCAGACGGCTCAGCACGAAGTCGAGATACTCGGCCGTGCGCTTGCCCGGCCGGATGCCCGGCATGAAGCCGCCGTACTTGCGGAGGTTCTCCGCGGTGTCGTCCGGATTGAACACCACCGAGGTGTAGAAGAAGCAGAAGAAGATGATCAGCGCGCCGTAAAGCACCATGAACAGCGGCCGGCCATGCTGCAGCTGGCCTGTCAGCGTCGGCAGCCACTGCAGCCAGGCCGGAAGGTTCGAGCCCGCGCCGCTGACGGCGAAGCCCATCACCGTGGTCGGCAGCAGCAAGAGGCTGGAAGCGAAGATCGGCGGGATGACGCCCGAGGTGTTGATCTTCAGCGGCAGGAACGAGGTGTCGCCGCCGAACATGCGATTGCCCACCTGCCGCTTCGGATACTGGACCAGCAGGCGCCGCTGCGAGCGCTCCATGAAGACGATGGCCACGGTCACCGCGATGATCAGCACCGCGATCAGTAACAGGACGCCGCCGCTCATCGCGCCGGTCCGCGCTAGCGAGAACGCCTGGGCGATGTAGCGCGGGAAGACCGCCACGATGCCGGCGAAGATGATCAGGCTGATGCCGTTGCCGACGCCGCGGCTGGTGATCTGCTCGCCCAGCCACATCAGGAACATCGTGCCGCCGGTTAGCGTCACGACCGTCGAGACGACGAAGAACGCTCCGGGGTTCTCGACCAGCCCCTCGCTGGCCTGCAGGCCCATGGCGATGCCGAACGACTGGAACAGCGCCAGCGCCACCGTCAGGTAGCGGGTGTATTGGTTGAGCGTCTTGCGACCCGCTTCGCCGCCTTCCTTCCGCAGCTTCTCCCACGGCGGATAGACCGTGCCCAGCAGTTGTACGATGATCGAGGCCGAGATGTAGGGCATCACGTTCAACGAGAAGATCGCCATGCGCTGCACGGCGCCGCCCGAGAACATGTTGAACATGCCCAGGATGCCCTTTGCCTGGCCTTCGAAGGCGCGGGCGAACTCCGCGGGATCGATCCCGGGAATCGGAATGTAGGTCCCCAGGCGATAGACGACCATCGCGATGAGGGTGAACCAGATGCGCTTGTGGAGCTCGGTCGCCTTGGCGAAGGCGCCGAAGTTCATATTCGCGGCGAGCTGTTCAGCGGCCGAAGCCATTCAGCATGTCCCCTGACTCGATGTCCCGATCAGATATGACGCGCCGGCCTGCCTAGCAAACATCCGCTTGCTTCGGCTTTGCGGCCCCTTGCCCCAGGCTGGGGGCCAAAGGCCGGGCGTCGGAGCGGGATCAGGCGTCCGCAGCCGCTTCCGGCTTGGTGGTCGTCAGAGCGCCGCCGGCCTTTTCGACCGCCGCGCGAGCGCTGGCCGTCGCCGAATAGACGGTGATGGTGATCTTGGACTTCAGTTCGCCCTTGCCGAGCAGCTTCACGCCATCCTTGGCGCGACGCAGCACCCCCGCCTTGATCAGGGCGTCGGCGTCGATGGTTTGCTTGGCGTCCAGCTTGCCGGCGGCGATCGCCTGCTCGATCCGCCACAGGTTCACTTCCGCGAACTCCTTGGCGAACGGATTGTTGAAGCCGCGCTTGGGCATGCGCATGTGCAGCGGCATCTGGCCGCCTTCAAAGCCGGCGATGGCGACGCCCGAGCGCGCCTTCTGGCCCTTCACGCCGCGACCGGCGGTCTTGCCCTTGCCCGAGCCCGGGCCGCGGCCGACCCGCATGCGGCCCTTCGTGGAGCCGGGACGCGGCGCAAGTTCGTTGAGCTTGGTCATCTTGCCTCTCCTGAAGAGATCTGGCGCCGGAGCGGATGCCCCGACTCGGCTTGTGAACTTCCCCCCCTTTACGGGAGGGACAGGCCGGCTACGCCGGCCTGGGTGGGCAATACATGATCGGGATCGGAGTTTGAACCCTACTCCCCCGCCCCGATCGGGCTGCGCCCGATCACCCCTCCCCACAAGGGGAGGGAAAACAGGTATTACTCGACGATTTCCACCATGTGGGCGACCTTGGCGATCATCCCGCGGACGGAAGGCGTGTCCTCGAGGGTCGCGGTGCGGCCGAGCTTGTTGAGGCCGAGACCCGCGAGCGTGGCGCGCTGATCCTTCTTGCGACGGATCGGGCTGCCGGTCTGACGAACGGTGACGGTGGCCATGTCGCTTATCCTTCCGCGTCGGCGGCGGCGGCCGTCGTGGCGGAGGCGCCGTCAGCGCGGCGGCCGATCACGTCGGAGACCTTCTTGCCGCGCTTGGCGGCGACCTGGCGGGGCGAAGACTGAGCCTTCAGCGCCTCGAACGTCGCGCGCACCATGTTGTAGGGGTTGGACGAACCGACGGACTTTCCGACGACGTCCTGGACACCCAGGGTTTCCAGCACTGCGCGCATCGGGCCGCCGGCGATGACGCCGGTGCCGGGAGGCGCCGCGCGGACCATCACCTTGCCCGCGCCCCAACGGCCGTTGCCGTCGTGGTGCAGAGTGCGGCTCTCGCGTAGCGGCACGCGGATCATCGACTTCTTGGCTTCTTCGGTCGCCTTGCGGATGGCCTCCGGCACTTCGCGCGCCTTGCCATGACCGAAGCCCACGCGGCCCTTCTGGTCGCCCACCACCATCAGGGCGGCGAACGAGAACCGGCGACCACCCTTCACGGTGGCGGCGACGCGGTTGATGTGGACCAGCTTCTCGACGATGTCGCTGTCGCGTTCTTCCTCGCGATTGCGGCGATCGCCACGCTGTTCGTCTCTGCGAGCCATCGATCTTTCCTTAGAAATTCAGGCCGGCTTCGCGCGCGGCGTCCGCCAGGGCCTTGACCCGGCCGTGATAGATGTAGCCGCCACGGTCGAAGACCACGTCCTTAACGCCCTTCTCGATGGCGCGTTGGGCGATCAGCGCGCCGATGCGAGCCGCGGCGTCCTTGTCCGCGCCCTTCTTGCCCTTTTCGCCGCCTTCCAGCGTCGAGGCGGCGGCGACGGTCACGCCGCGTTCGTCGTCGATGATCTGGGCGTAGATGTTCTTCGAAGAGCGGAACACGGACAGCCGCGGGCGGCCGCCGGCCACGCTCCGCAGGCGGATGCGGACGCGCTGAGCGCGGCGCTTGGTGGATTCGCGAGCAGAGAGGGCCATCTTACTTCTTCTTCCCTTCCTTGCGGCGGACCTTCTCGCCGGCGTAGCGCACGCCCTTGCCCTTATAGGGCTCGGGCGGACGGATCCGACGGATGCGGGCCGCGATCTCGCCGACCACCTGCTTGTCGATGCCGGAGATCTTGATCTCGGTCTGCTTCGGCGTGGCGAAGGTCACGCCGGCCGGCGGGGCGATGTCGACGTCGTGGCTGAAGCCGAGCTGCATGGAGAGCGCCTGGCCCTTCATCGCCGCGCGGTAGCCGACGCCGACCAGCTCGAGCGACTGCTCGAAGCCCTGGGTCACGCCCACGACCATGTTGTTCACCAGCGTGCGCGACAGGCCCCACATGGCTTGCGCCCGCGTGGTCTCGACGCGCTTGGACAGGAGCAGCTCCTGGCCTTCCTGGCGCACTTCGATCTCGTCGGCCACGGTCCAGGCGAGTTGGCCCTTAGGCCCCTTCACCGTGACGGTCTGGCCGTCGATGGTCACCGTCACCCCGCTGGGGACAGCGACCGCCTTCTTTCCGATCCGCGACATCTTAGTAGACCCGGCAGAGGACTTCGCCGCCCACGTTCGCGTCACGCGCGGCCGTGTCGGACATGACGCCCTTCGGCGTCGACAGGATCGAGATCCCGAGGCCGTTCTTCACCGGCTTCAGGTCCTTGATCGACGAATAGACGCGGCGGCCTGGCTTCGACACCCGGCTGATCTCCACGATCACCGGCTGGCCGTCGAAGTACTTGAGCTCGATCTCGAACTCGGGGAAGGCGCCGGGCTTTTCCACCAGGTGGTAGCCGCGGATGTAGCCCTCCTCCAGCAGCACGTCGAGGAGGCGCGCACGCATCTTCGAGGCCGGGGTGGTGAGCTTGCTGCGATTGCGCATCGCCGCGTTCTTGATGCGGGCGATCAGATCGCCGATGGGGTCGTTGACCATCTGAAGGACCCTCCTACCAGCTCGACTTGACGAGGCCGGGGATCAGCCCCTGCGAACCCAGTTCGCGGAGCGAGACACGGCTCATCTTGAGCTTGCGGTAATATGCGCGCGGACGGCCGGTGACCTCGCAGCGGTTGCGGATGCGGGTCTTGGACGAATTCCGCGGCAGCTCGGCAAGCTTCAGCCGGGCTTCGAAACGATCCTCGAGCGGCAGGCTCTCGTCGTTCGCAATCGCCTTCAGCGCCTCGCGCTTGGCGGCGTATTGCTTGACGAGCTTCTTGACCTGCTCGTTGCGGTTGACGGCGCTTTTCTTGGCCATGGTGCTCTTTCCTTCCCGCTACGCTTGCACGAACGGGAACTGGAATTCCTTCAGAAGCGCGCGCGCTTCGTCGTCGGTCTTCGCAGTCGTGGCGACGATGATGTCCATGCCCCACATCTGGTCGATCTGGTCGTAATTGATCTCCGGGAACACGATGTGCTCCTTGAGACCCATGGCGTAGTTGCCACGACCGTCGAACGAGGTGGGCTTAAGGCCCCGGAAGTCCTTCACGCGCGGCAGCGCGATCGTGATCAGCCGGTCCAAGAACTCGTACATGCGATCCTGGCGCAGCGTGACCTTGGCGCCGATCGTCATGCCCTCGCGCAGCTTGAAGCCGGCGATGGAGGTGCGCGCCTTGGTCGGCACCGGCTTCTGACCCGCGATGCGGGTCAGGTCGGCGATCGCCGCCTGCACCTTCTTGGAGTCGCCCACCGCTTCGCCGATGCCCATGTTCAGGACGATCTTGTCCAGCTTGGGGATCTGCATCTCGTTCGAGTAGGCGAACTGATCCTTCAGCGCCTTACGGATGCGAGCGCGGTACTCGGTCTTCAGCCGCGGTTCGTAAGCTTGATCAGCCATTGATCACCTCGCCGGTCGTCTTGGCGACGCGGACCTTCTTGTCGCCATCCACGCGGAAGCCGACGCGGGTCGCCTTGCCGTTGGAGTCGACGATGGCCACGTTCGACACGTGAATCGGCGCTTCCTTGTTCTTGATCCCGCCTTGCGGGTCGAACTGCGTCGGGCGGGTGTGGCGCTGAACGATGTTCAGCCCCTGCACCACCACGCGAGATTCCTTCGGGAGCACCCGGAGCACTTCGCCCTGGCGACCCTTGTCCTTGCCGGTGAGGACCACGACGCGGTCCCCCTTCTTGATCTTCGCCGCCATCACAGCACCTCGGGCGCGAGCGAAATGACCTTCATGTGGTTCTTCGCGCGCAGTTCACGGGGAACCGGGCCAAAGATCCGCGTGCCGATCGGCTCACCTTGCTTGTTGACGATCACCGCCGCGTTCTTGTCGAAGCGGATGACCGAACCGTCCTTGCGCTTGATGCTCTGGCTGGTGCGCACGACGATCGCCTGCAGCACATCGCCCTTCTTCACGCGACCGCGCGGAATGGCTTCCTTCACGGAGACCACGATGCGGTCGCCGACGCCGGCGTAGCGACGCTTGGCGCCGCCGAGCACCTTGATGCACATGACCCGGCGGGCGCCGGAGTTGTCGGCGACGTCCAGGTTAGTTTGCATCTGGATCATTGGATCAGATCCTTAGGCTTGGGCCGTGCCGCCCTTAGGCAGCACTTCCCAGGTTTTCAGTTTCGACTTGGGCGCGCACTCGACGATGCGAGCGATCTCGCCGGTCTTGTACGAGTTGGCCTCGTCATGGGCGTGGTACTTCTTCGACCGGCGGACGGTCTTCTTCAGCACCGGGTGCAGGAAGGTCCGTTCGACCTTCACCACCACCGTCTTGTCGCCCTTGTCGGAGACGACGACGCCTTCGAGAATTCGTTTCGGCATATCCCTCGTCTCCTAGGCCTGGGCCTGCTTGGCCTTCAGCACGGTCTTGATGCGCGCGATATCACGGCGCACCTCGCCCACGCGGTGGGTCTTTTCCACCTGGCCGGTCGCCTGTTGGAAGCGCAGGTTGAACTGCTCCTTCTTCAGCGACAGCAGCTGTTCGGCGAGCTGGTCGGGCGTCATGCCCCGGACGTCTTCGATCTTCATCACGCGTGCTCCGGCGCGGCGGCGTCGATGCGGGTGACGATGCGGGTCTTCACCGGAAGCTTAGCCGCGCCGAGGCGCAGGGCTTCACGGGCGACATCGTCCGGCACGCCGTCGATTTCGAACATGATGCGGCCTGGGTGAACGCGCGCGGCCCAGTACTCGACCGCACCCTTGCCCTTACCCATCCGCACTTCGGCCGGCTTGTCGGTCACCGGCAGGTCCGGGAAGATCCGGATCCACACCCGGCCCTGACGCTTCATCTGACGGGTGATCGCGCGGCGGGCCGCCTCGATCTGACGCGCCGTGATGCGCTCGGGTTCGACCGACTTCAGGCCATAGGAACCGAAGTTCAGCGTGAAGCCGCCCTTCGCAGTTCCATGGATCTTGCCCTTGAACTGCTTGCGGTACTTGGTCTTTTTCGGAGAAAGCATGACGTCAGATCCCTAGGCGTTCGCCTGCTCGCGGCGATCACGCCGCGGCCCGCGGTCACGATCACGATCGCGGCCACCGCCCTCGCCCGCCGGGCCGCTTTCGCCAGCCAGACGCTTGTCGAGGGCCATCGGGTCGTGCTCGAGCACTTCGCCCTTGAAGACCCACACCTTCACGCCGATGACGCCGTAGGTCGTCTTGGCCTCGGTGAAGCCGTAGTCGACGTCGGCGCGCAGGGTGTGCAGCGGCACGCGGCCTTCGCGGTACCACTCCATCCGGGCGATTTCCGCGCCGCCCAGGCGGCCGGAGACGTTGATGCGGACACCCTTGGCGCCCAGGCGCATGGCTGACTGCATCGAACGCTTCATCGCGCGGCGGAAGGCCACGCGGCGCTCGAGCTGCTGGGCGATGTTCTCGGCGATCAGCTGGGCGTCGGTCTCGGGCTTGCGGATTTCGACGATGTTCAGGTGAACCTCGCCGTCCGTCATCGCCGCGATGTCCTTGCGCAGCTTGTCGATGTCCGCGCCCTTCTTGCCGATGATCACGCCAGGGCGCGCGGCATAGATGGTGATGCGGCACTTCTTGTGCGGACGCTCGATGACGATCCGCGACACGCCGGCCTGGTACAGGCGCTTCTTCAGCGTGCGACGGACCTTGATGTCCTCGTGCAGCAGCCGGCCGTACTCGCTGCCGTCGGCGAACCAACGGCTGTCCCAGGTACGGTTGATGCCGAGGCGAAGCCCGACCGGATTGACTTTCTGACCCATCAGGCGGCCTCACCCAGCTCGCGGACCACGATGGTGATCTCGCTGAACGGCTTTTCGATGCGCGAAGCACGACCGCGCGCACGGGCGGCGAAGCGCTTCATCACCAGGTTCTTGCCCACGAAGGCCTCGGCGACGACCAGGTTGTCGATGTCGAGGTTGTGGTTGTTCTCGGCGTTGGAGATCGCCGAGTAGAGCGCCTTGCGCACATCCTTGGCGATACGCTTGGGGCTGAACTCGAGCTCGTTGAGGGCGCGCTGCACCTTCAGGCCGCGGATCGACTGGGCCACGAGATTGAGCTTGCGCGGGCTGGTGCGCAGGGTGCGCACCTTGCACATCGCTTCGACGCCCTTCAGCCGGCGAGCTTTAGCTTGCTTGGACATGGGCTACTTCCTCTTGGCCTTCTTGTCGGCCGCGTGGCCCGGGAAGTAGCGGGTCGGCGCGAACTCGCCGAGCTTCATGCCCACCATGTCTTCCGAGACCAGCACGGGGACGTGCTTCTGGCCGTTGTGCACGCCGAACGTGAGGCCCACGAACTGCGGCATGATGGTGGAGCGGCGCGACCAGGTCTTGATCACGTCCTTGCGGCCGGAGCCCTGCAGGGCCTCGGCCTTCTTGAGCAGGTATCCGTCGACGAACGGACCTTTCCAGACAGAGCGGGTCATGGCTTAGCGAGCCTTCCGAGCGTGGCGCGAGCGGATGATGAACTTGTCCGTCGCCTTGTTCGTGCGGGTCTTGCGGCCCTTCGTCGGCTTGCCCCACGGGGTGACCGGGTGGCGGCCGCCGGAGGTGCGGCCTTCGCCGCCGCCGTGCGGGTGGTCGATCGGGTTCATTGCAACGCCGCGAACGTGCGGGCGACGGCCCTTGTGACGGGCGCGGCCGGCCTTGCCCAGAACCTCGTTCATATGGTCCGGGTTGGAAACCGCGCCGACGGTGGCCATGCAGCTGTCCGGCACCATCCGCAGTTCGCCCGAGTTCAGGCGGATCTGGGCGTAGCCGGCGTCACGGCCGACGAGCTGAGCGTAAGCGCCGGCGGCGCGGGCGATCTGCCCGCCCTTCAGCGGCTTCAGCTCGACGTTGTGGATGATCGTGCCGATCGGCATGCCGCGCAGGGGCATGGCGTTGCCGGGCTTCACGTCGGCCTTCTCGGCCGCCACCACCTGGTCGCCGGCCTTCAGGCGTTGCGGGGCCAGGATGTAGGCCAGCTCGCCGTCGGCGTACTTCACCAGGGCGATGAAGGCCGAACGGTTGGGGTCGTACTCCAGTCGCTCGACCACGCCGACGACATCCAACTTACGGCGCTTGAAGTCGACCTTGCGGTACAGGCGCTTGGCGCCGCCGCCACGGAAACGCACCGCGATACGGCCGCCGCCGCCCCGACCGCCCGATTTGGTCAGGCCTTCGACGAGCGACTTCTCCGGCCGGCCCTTGTGGAGCTCGGATTTATCGACCAGGACCAGCTGGCGCCGGCCCGGCGACGTCGGATTGAACTGCTTCAGAGCCATCGGATCAGAGCCCCGTGGTGATGTCGATCGACTGGCCTTCGGCCAGGGTCACGATCGCTTTCTTGACGTCCGAACGACGCCCGACGATGCCGCGGAAGCGCTTGGTCTTGCCCTTCACGTTGAGGGTGTTGACCTTGGTCACGTTGACCTTGAACAGCGCCTCGACGGCAGCGGCGATCTCGTCCTTCGAGGCGTCGGCCGCGACCTGGAAGACGACCTTGTTCTGCTCGGACAGCAGCGTCGCCTTTTCGGTGATGATCGGCGCCAGGACGGTGTCGTAATGGCGGACGGTGGGATCAGCGGCCATCACGCGGCCTCCTTAGCCTGGAAGCGCTGCTGGATCGCTTCGACCGCGTCCTTGGTCAGGACCAGGGTGCGGCGGCGCAGCACGTCGTACACGTTGAGGCCGGCGTTCGACAGCACGTCGACGTTCGGGATGTTGCGTGCGGCGAGCTTCAGGTTCTCGTTCACCTCGACCCCGGCGATCACCAGGGCGTTGGTCACGCCGATCTTCTCGAAGCTGGCGCGGAGCGCGGCGGTCTTCGCCTCGGCCGGCGCGGCGCTGTCGAGAACGATCAGCGCGCCGGACTTGGCCTTGGACGACAGCGCGTGGCGCAGAGCCAGCGCGCGGACCTTCTTCGGCAGGTCGAAGGCGTGGCTGCGGACGACCGGCCCGTGGGCCTTGGCGCCGCCGACGAACTGGGCCGCCCGGCGCGAGCCGTGACGGGCGCCGCCGGTGCCCTTCTGCTTGTACATCTTCTTGCTCGTCCGAGAGACCTCGTTACGAACCTGAATCTTGTGGGTGCCGGCGCGGCGCTTGGCGAGTTGCCAGGTGACGCAGCGCTGAAGGATGTCGGCGCGGATCTCTTCGATGCCGAAGATGTCGTCCGGGAGCTCGATCGAGCCGCCCTTCCCGCCGTCGAGCTTGATGACGTCGAGTTTCATTAGGCTTGGTCCCCAGCTTCCGGAGCCTGAGCTTCAGCCTCGGCCGGCGCGGCGTCCGCGGCGGCCGGCTGAGCGGCGTTGCGCAGGCCCGCGGGCTTCGGCGCCTCGGCCGGCAGCGCCGACTTCACGGCGTCGCGGATCTTGACGAAGGTGCCCTCGGTCCCGGGCACTGCGCCCTTGACCAGGATCAGGCCGCGCTCGGCGTCGACGCGCCAGACGGTGACGTTGAGGGTGGTGACGGTTTCCTGGCCGTAGTGGCCGGCCATCTTCTTGCCCGGGAAGGTGCGGCCCGGGTCCTGGCGGTTGCCGGTGGAACCGTGCGAGCGGTGCGAGAGCGAAACACCGTGCGTGGCGCGCAGGCCGCCGAAGTTCCAGCGCTTCATGGCGCCGGTGAAGCCCTTACCGACGGTGACGCCGGTGATGTCGACCTTCTGGCCGGCGACGAAGTGGTCGGCGGAGAACTCCGCGCCCACGTCGACGAGGTTGTCCTCGGAGACCTTGAACTCCGCCAGCGTGCGCTTGGGCTCGACCTCGCCCTTCGCGAAGTGGCCGCGCATGGCTTTGGAGGTGTTCTTCGCCTTCTTGGCGCCTGCGCCGAGCTGGAGCGCGACGTAGCCGTCCTTCTCCTTGGTGCGGTGCGCCACGACCTGGCAGCCTTCGAGGCTGAGCACGGTCACAGGCACGTGGGAGCCGGCTTCATCGAAGAAGCGGGCCATTCCCAGCTTTTTGGCGATCACGCCGGTACGCATCGACCGATCCCCCTAGAGCTTGATTTCGACGTCCACGCCGGCGGACAGGTCGAGCTTCATCAGCGCGTCCACGGTCTGCGGGGTGGGATCGACGATGTCGAGCACGCGCTTGTGCGTGCGGATTTCGAACTGCTCGCGCGACTTCTTGTCGATGTGCGGCGAACGGTTGACGGTGAATTTCTCGATGCGCGTCGGCAGCGGGATCGGCCCGCGCACGGTGGCGCCCGTCCTCTTGGCCGTGTTCACGATCTCGCGGGTGGAATGGTCCAGCACGCGGTGATCGAAGGCCTTGAGCCGGATGCGGATGTTCTGACGATCCATATCGCTCTTCAGTTTCCCTA
>Ga0268264_10000380_pt1 | contig 64910 bp, 49 predicted proteins | sample KBSSwiS32_FD_190357 | JGI IMG/M metagenome (GOLD analysis project Ga0268264, IMG submission 190357) | Switchgrass rhizosphere microbial communities from Kellogg Biological Station, Michigan, USA - KBS Switchgrass S3-2 (SPAdes) (version 2) | ecosystem: Host-associated > Plants > Roots >... | reverse complement strand
CGCAGGAGAACCCAACAGCCCCCCGTTACCTTGTTCGTGACCCCGGGTAAGCTGGGGTCGGCCAGCCAGGCCCGGCATGATTGCTGCCCCCAGTCGTCCATGATCCGGGGGGTGTTGTCACCGGGCCCGGCGGGCAACTGATGATCGCTGATAGGGGCTCGACCCGAAGTACATCGAGGTCGCCTGTAACGTGGATGCCGAGATCAGTTGCCGTGGTTTGCTGGCTCATCGTTGTAAACCTCGGGGGAATGCATGACCGATATCGAACAGCATGACAGCGTCCAGGTCTTCGTCGGTGTCGACGTAGGCAAGGGCGTGCATCATGCCGTCGCATTGGACCGCAAAGGAAAGCGTCTTCTGGATAGCGCCTTGCCCAATGACGAGACGAAGTTGAGAGCACTGCTTGGCAAGCTCAAAGAACACGGCCGAGTCCTGCTCGTGGTGGATCAGCCCGCGACGGTAGGCGCGCTTCCGGTTGCGGTGGCACGTGACGAAGGTGTGTTGGTTGCTTACCTGCCAGGTCTTGCGATGCGACGCATTGCCGATTTGCATGCCGGTGAAGCCAAAACCGATGCTCGGGATGCCTACATCATCGCCGAGGCTGCTCGCAGCCTGCCGCACACGCTTCGCTCGCTGAAGTTGGCCGACAGTCAGGTCGCAGAGCTGACGATGTTGTGCGGCTTTGACGAGGATTTGGCTGGGCAAATTACTCAGGTCAGCAATCGTATCCGTGGCCTGTTGACACAGATCCATCCTGCGCTGGAACGGGTCGTCGGCCCACACCTGGACCATCCCGCCATGCTCGATCTGCTCGAGCGCTATCCCTCGCCCGCTCAACTGGCAGCGGCAAGTCAGAAGCAATTGACCAACCGTCTCACCAAGCTCGCTCCGCGCATGGGGAAAACCTGGGCCGCTGAGATCGTTCAGGCGCTTACTGAGCAGACCGTGGTCGTTCTGGGCACTCAGGCCGCCAGCATCGTGCTGCCGCGCCTGGCGCAACAGCTCGCGACCTTGCGTATCCAACGTGATGAGGTAGCGAAGGAAGTTGAGCGGCTGGTGCTTGCTCACCCTCTTCATCGGGTCCTGACCAGCATGCCGGGAGTCGGCGTCAGGACCGCGGCCAGACTCCTGATCGATGTAGCTAGCCGGGCGTTCGCCTCCGCCGCTCATCTGGCGGCCTACGCAGGGCTGGCGCCGGTGACACGCCGCTCTGGTTCCTCCATCCGCGGAGAGCTGCCCTCCCGACGCGGAAACAAACAGCTCAAGAGAGCAATGTTCCTCTCGGCCTTTGCCGCTCTGCGTGACCCTGTCTCCAGAGCCTATTACAGCCGCAAGATCAGTCAGGGAAAGCGTCACAACCAGGCCCTCATCGCGCTCGCACGGCGCCGCTGTGACGTCCTGTTCGCCATGCTGCGTGATGGCACCTTCTATTGCCCTCCGGCACATACAAAACCGTTGACAACCACATAGGGGCACCCCCCCTCTTGACTTATACGAGTGTATAATACAGTACGGCGCCAAGTGCAAATGGGGGTGGGCGATGTTCGCGCAGAACTGCTGGTATGTGGCAGCCTGGAGAACTGCCGCCGCCACAGGGCGGCCCCTTTGTCGCTGGGTCGAATCGAAGGCGATGACGTGCCGGCGGTGGGTCCTGCAGACCCCCGTTACACTTTGCGCACCGGTCAAATGGACTACGATGCCAACTACCAACTCATCAACAATAATCTAACCGACTTCGCGCACCTGCCCTATGTGCTTCCCAACTCCTTCGGCACCAGCGACGAGTTTGCGCGCAGGGGAAAGCGGAATTCAACATCGCCCCACAAAGCCTTGCGAGCGCCCTCATGCAATTCTCCGATCAGTCGGGATTGCAAGTTGTAACGGCCTACGATGCGCCTCGAGGAAGTCTAGGGTTGACCCGTTTCAGTACACGGTTATGACTTAGAGCTTGGGCTTGAACTGTGAATTACCTCCTCTTCGCTCTTCATGTTTGACTCTTTGGTTTCAACGCCGTGCAGTCTCCCGCGGATGCGGGAGAGGCGCCTCAGATCGACGCGTGTGCTTTCGACTGGAACGCCTCTCGAACTCCCGTGGAGAAACATAACCGATTCCGCTGTGGCGACGATGGCTGTTATACCACCCCTCGATCCACGTGAAAATCTCTCTGCGTGCTTCGTGTCGTGTCTGAAATCGGTATCGATCCAACACTTCCGCCTCCAAGCTCGAGAAGAACGACTCCATCATCGCGTTATCGAAGCAATCGCCGACGCTGCCCATGGAACGCGTGATTCCCAGCTCCCGGCAGCGTGTGGAGAAGGCCACGGATGTATATTCCCCGCCGTGATCGGAATGATGAATGACCTCATCAGGACAGCGCTGCGCATAAGCCATCTGCAAAGCCGACAGCACGAGCTGACTGCTCAGCAGGGCATTCATGGCCCACCCGACTACGTAGCGCGAGAACACATCCAACACGGCTGCCAGATACAGCCACCCCTCTTCGGTCGGACAGTATGTAACATCAGCCAGCCACAGCGCGTTCGGCCGATCCGCCGTAAAGTGCCTCTGCACCAGATCCGGTGCGTAATACTCCGCAGCCCCCGGCCGCGTCGTGCAGCGGAAGCGCCGCTTCTGTACCCCCTTCAAACCTGCTCGGCGCATCAGACGCGCTACACGTTTGCACCCCACACGGATACCGTAGGTCTCGCGCAACTCCATGTGAATGCGTGGCGCACCGTAAGTACCGTGGTAGGAGCGCTCGTGGATCTGGTGGATGAGAGCCAAGATCTCTACGTCGCGCCGGGACCGGCCGCAGATCGGCCGATCCTGCCAGTGATAGAACCCTGCCACGGAGACCTCGAGCAACCGGCACAGGAAGTTCACCGGATACAGATCCTGGTTCGCCTTTACGAATCCGAATGTCGCTTCGAATTCGGCGCGGTCTCTTGGGCGAACCAGGCGGCCGCTTTTGAGAGGATTTCACGCTCCATCTGCAGCCGCTTGTTCTCGCGCCGAAGCCGAACTAACTCTTCGCGCTCCGCGGTAGTTAGCCCGCCATCGCCGCGACCCTCGTCACGGTCGGCCTGCTTGACCCAACGGCTGATCGCCCACGGCGTGGGGCCGAATCGTTGCGATAAGTTCGTCAGGGTGTTACCCGCGCGATACAGATCAACCAGCTGGCGCTGGAACTCCTTCGGATATCGCTTCGCAAACCTCGATTTGACTACCTTTGACTTGACCATGGCAAACACCTCGATTTCTAACTATCGGGTGTGTACCAAACCGGGTCTATTCCGAGCTCGGAACTACGCTGAGCTTGGCAGTAGCACTTCAGATGATTCCTTTGTAGTCAGGGTGTTACAGCTATCGGCTCTTTCCAGAAGTGCGCATAGTGCGGATGCTCCGGCTGGCAATTCTAGCCAACGAGGAGCACGCCATGAACGTTCAGAACTCCTGGACACTGGACTCCCTTGTCGATGCATACAAACAGCATCAGCGACGAGTGCGGGGGCTGCGAGAACCAACTCTGCACGGCTACGAGCAGTTGATACGGCCGTTCCTGCGGTTTTCGCTCGGTAGTGATCCGCTCGACCCTAGGTCTCTAACATCCACCAATGCAGTACAGTTCGTCACGTCGCTGAGGGATCGATTCTCGCCCCGTTCAATGAAGCACGTGCGCACGGCGCTGCGCTCGTTGTTCCGCTTCCTGCGCGCACAGGGATTCTGCGATGAGCGACTCGAGCTGGCGATTCCCGCCGTCGCGAACTGGCGCATGGCAGCTCTACCCCGATGCCTCACCGAGGAACAGCTTAAGCAGGTGTTGGCCGCCTTCGATCCGCGAACTCCGTGTGGACGGCGAGACCGTGCGATCGTGTTATGTCTCTGCACCCTGGGACTACGGCCGCGTGAAGTAGAAGAGCTTCAGTTGGAGGATATCGATTGGCGCACCGGCACGATCCGGCTGCGAACACGCAAAACCCGTCGCGGCGCGGTGTTGCCACTGCCACGCGAGGCCGGTCGGGCCATTGTAGATTATTTGCGCAAAGACCGTCCGACGACCACCGAGCGCCGGATATTTGTGCAACAAACCGGGCGTCGTCGCGGCGAGCCGCTTCGCGGCCATACCTTGACCGAAGCTGCTGCTCGTGCACTTCGTCGCTCCGGCGTGGACGCACCGCTCATGGGCGGCTACGTGTTCCGTCACACGGTAGCGAGCCGCTTGGTGGCTCGCGGAGCCCGCCTCAAAGAGGTTGCCGACTTCCTTGGACATCAATGTCTCGACACTACGGCCATCTACGCGAAGCTCGATTTGCCGGCACTGCGTGAGGTCGCGCTGCCATGGCCGGAGGTGCTGTCATGACACACCCGAACTTTATGGGCTGGGTAGAGGAATACCTTACATTTCGCCGCAACCTGGGCTTCGATCTGGAAACGCCGGCCTGGTACCTTCGAAGTCTCGCTCGGTATGCGGAGCAGGTTGGACACCGCGGCCCCATCACGGTCGATCTGGCCACGCGATGGGCGCTAACGAACCGCTCGAAGGATCCTGCACACGCGGCCCGGCGTTTAAAGCTGATTCGACCGTTCATACAACACCGAACGTTGATCGACCCAGATACCGAGATCCCCTCAAGCGATCTGCTCGGCCGGATACCTCGTCGTAAGCAGCCCCACATTTATAGCGATGCTGAGATCGCTGCGATGTTGGAGCAAGCGAGCCGCATGCTGCCTCGTGGCGGACTGAGCCCCAAGACATATGTGACGTTTTTTTCCCTGCTCATCTCGACGGGGTTACGGCTGTCGGAAGCCTGCCATCTCACTTGCGGTGACGTGGATTTAGATCGGGGCTTGTTGATGATACGAGGAAGCAAATATCGGAAGTCGAGGTGGGTTCCACTGCATCCGAGCACGACTCTGGCGCTTACGCATTACGCGGCTTATCGCGATGCAGTCGTGCACGACGGTCACTCAGGTTTCTTCTTTCGCACCAAACGCGTCTCGAGGCTCACGCCTGCAGCGGTGAAAAGAGCGTTCGCCAGGATCCGGCATCGCTTGGGTTGGAGCGCACAAGGACGCGCACGACGGCCGCGACTCCATGACTGTCGGCACACATTTACGGTCCGCAGACTGGTGCGCTGGTACGACGAAGGGGCGGACGTCGGGCAGAAGATCCTCGCCCTGAGTACCTACCTTGGGCACGCCAAGGTCACTGATACGTACTGGTATCTCACGGGCGTTCCGGAACTCATGGCCATAGCATCGCAGCGGTTTGAGCGTCTTGCTCAACAGCACCCGGAGGTCGCGTTATGACACCTTCAAGCATCACGTTCCCAGCGCTACTGCAGGACTTCTTTCACCGACGTTTGGTTGCAGAGCGCGATGTAAGCGCGCACACAATCGCAAGCTATCGAGACACGTTCGAGCTACTGCTCCGATACGCCGAGCAGTGCACAGGACGAACACCCTCCGCGCTTACCCTGCAGGATCTCGACGTGCCACTGATCCTGTCGTTTCTGGATTATCTTGAGACCACGCGGAGTTGCGGCCCGCGCACTCGCAATCTGCGCCTCACGGCGATCCGTTCCTTCATGCGTTACGTCTCAGTCCGCGATCCGGCGTCCTTGCCAATCGCACAGCGCGTGCTCGCTATTGCCGGCAAGCGCTTCGATCGGCCGGTTCTGGGCATTCTCTCCCGCGACGAGGTTCGCGCTCTGCTCGACGCACCTGATCGGGCCACTTGGAGCGGACGGCGCGATGCCACGTTGTTTGCCATGCTATACAACACCGGGGCACGCGTCTCTGAGATGATCCGCCTCCGTGTGGCTGATGTCCTTTTGGACCGAGCCCATGCTGTGCTCCTGCACGGAAAGGGCCGCAAGGAGCGTGTTATACCTCTCTGGAAGAGCACCGTCGCGCTATTGCGCAGCTGGTTACAACACATAGACCAGCGGCCAGAGGCGCCGGTGTTCCCCAATCGCATCGGCAAACCCATGTCCCGTTCCGGTGTCGAGCAGCGACTCCGTGTAACGATCGCGAAGGCTTCCTTGCAATGTCCATCACTACGCGAACGTACCATCTCGCCGCACACGGTTCGACACGCGACCGCAACGCACTTACTCCAATCTGGCGTAGACATCACAGTCGTCGCAATGTGGCTCGGTCACGAAGACACTGCCACGACACACCAGTACATCGAAGTGGATCTCGCAATGAAGGAGTCCGCTCTCAGACGCATGGACGCCCCATCGTCAAAGCCAGTTCGCTTCAAAGCTAACGACCGTTTGCTGGCGTTCCTCGATACGCTCTAACTATGCGGAGTTCTGGATCCACACTTACAGCTCGAGCCCGGGATCCGCCGACCCTACGGCGCATAGTTCCGAGCTCGGAATAGACCCGCTTTGGTACACACCCGATAGTTAGAAATCGAGGTGTCTGCGCGAAAAGCTGCACTTCCTCAACCCGGTGCCGCTGCAGGAGATCTACGAGCGCTGGCTCGCCAAGTTTGAAAAGCCACGTCTCAAAGCACTCGCGGAGCTCAAACATCGGCTGGAGAAGCCCAATGGCTAGATCAACATTCGTCTATGTCACCTACATCCGCACGACGCAGGAAAGGCTATGGTCGGCACTGACGGAAAGGGAGTTCATGAAGCAATGGTGGTTCGGCAACTATTGCGAAAGCACCTGGCTGGCCGGTGGATTGTGGAAAAACGTTTATCCTGACGGACGTATTTCGGACTCCGGTGAGATTGTCGAAGCGGATCCGCCACGGCGCCTGGTGATTCGGTGGCGGCACCTGGACGAGCCGGAGCTGGCCGCGGAGGGTGACTCATACTGCACAATGGAAGTGGAGCCGTTCGGAACCGCGGTGAAGCTCTCTATCACTCACACTGTCGAGCGCGAACCATCGAGGCTCATCACCGCCCTGTCTGGTGGCTGGCCCAAGGTCCTTTCCAATCTCAAATCGCTGCTGGAAACGGGTTCGGCGACAATGAATGAGCCATATCCGGCGGCTGCGCCGCGTTGACCAAGACGCGCCGGCAAGCCCTGTGCTTTTGGGCGGGGAAGGATAGCGCCGACAACAAAGCTGTCGTGAGTGTCAATCAGGAGTCTTCTGCTGCTCGATGTATTGGCGCACGATGCTGATGGGCGCTCCGCCGCAGGAGGATGCGAAGTAGCTGGGCGACCAGAGCACGCCTTTCCAGTAGCGCTTGCGGATGTCAGGGCGCTGTTGGTGCAGCAAGCGACTGGAAACACCCTTGAGGCTGTTCACCAGCGCGGCGACGGCCACTTTGGGGCGATACTCCACGAGCAGGGCACATGGTCGTCTTCGCCGTCCATCTTCACCAGCGCAGCCTGCGCGTCCGAGCAGACGTCGGCGAAGATGCCGCGGTGGACGTCGATCGGGTCGGCGCGATCAACATTCTCAGGGCGGGACACGCCCGTTGCGCCTGTGAAGTGAGCGATGCAGATCGCCAGCAGCAGGAACCCGCCGAAGCGACTCAGGAGCACTCCGTGCTGCCTGAAGAGCGCCGTAGGAATCCCGCGCCTTCAGCACGGGAGGATGTCAAATCAGTACCAATACGTATGGGATGCACTGGCCGGCTCGCCTACGCTTGCGATCATGATCAGCGCAACCTCCGTAGACCCGTCACTGCTGGGGCGGTACGACCGGCCCGGCCCGCGTTATACGTCGTATCCAACCGCCCCTAACTTCTCCACTCGTTTCGGAGAGTCCGACTTCAGGCGCTTCGCTGAAATCGGACGAGCGAAGCCGCTGTCGCTCTATGTTCACGTTCCATTCTGCAGCAGCCCCTGTTTCTACTGCGGTTGTAACCGCGTCATCACGCGGTCGGCGGTTCGTGGCGAAGAGTATGTCAGGAGATTGCTCCAGGAGATCGACCGGGTAGGGTCTTTGTTTCAGGGGCGCTGGGTGGAGCAACTGCACTTTGGTGGAGGAACGCCGAACTGGCTCGCTCCCGAGCAACTCGCTGAAATCGTCGGCGCGCTGCGCCGCAAGTTCGAATTCGTGGAGCGGAGTGAAATCTCCATCGAAATCGACCCGCGTGCCCTGGCGAGCGGCGATATCCAGAAGCTCGCAGATATCGGCTTCAATCGGGTGAGCCTGGGTGTGCAGGATTTCGATCCTGACGTCCAACAGGCCGTCAATCGTCTGCAGACAATGGAACAGACGGTGTCGGCCATCGGTGATTGCAGGCGCGCCGGTATTCATTCCATCAACGTCGATCTGATGTACGGGTTACCTCGGCAGACAAAAGAGCGCTTTTATCAGACTTTAGAGACGATTCTGGTCATGCGGCCTTCGCGGCTGGCAATCTATGGCTATTCGCATCTGCCGAAAATGTTCAAGAGTCAGCGGCAGATCAACAGCGATGAGCTTCCGGACTCCGGGGAGAGAGTTGCGTTGCTCGGCATGGCCATAGAAATGCTGACTGCCGAAGGGTATCGATATATCGGCATGGATCACTTCGCTCTACCGGATGACGAGCTGACGCTCGCTCAGGACGCAGGCACGTTGCAGCGCAACTTCATGGGCTACACCACTCACGGCGGTAATGATCTGCTGGGCCTGGGAGTCAGTGCCATCAGTCACGTTGGTGACAGTTTCAGCCAGAATCCCAGGGATCTCGCGGCTTGGGAGCAGGCGATTGATTCCGGAGCGTTGCCGGTATGGCGCGGCCTCGCCCTCGATCAGGACGACGTCATCCGGGCTGATGTGATCAGCCGGATCATGTGTCAGGGTGATGTGGACATCGCTGCTATCGAACGGCGCTACGCGATCGATTTCTGGACTTACTTCGCTCGCGCGCGGGAGTTGCTGCAGTCCCTGGAGGCGGATGGCCTGGTGTGGGCGTGCTCCAGCCGGGTTGTGGCAAGCCCCAAGGGCAGGTTTTTCCTGCGCCAGATTGCAGCCTGCTTCGATCGATATCTGCCGGCGGATCCTCAGGCTTTGAGGGCCTCGTAAAAGGCGTCGATCAGCAGTGTTGCGGTAGCGCCGGCACTGACGAGGCTGGCCTGCATGTTATTCATCGTGAAGCCAAAGCCGACTCGCGCATCAGGATCCGCCATCCCCACCGAGCCTCCACCGCCTGCATGGCCAAAAGCACGGGGGTTGGGACTCAGCCGCGAATACCGGTGACTGCCGTCGCTCAACACGAAACCGAGTCCGAATCGCATCGGCACCCGTCCGCAAAACAGCTTCTCGGGTCCGGATGCTTCCTCCCTGGTGGCGCGTTCTATCGTTTCCGGTCGCAGGATGCGGATGCCGTCAATTTCCCCACCGCGCGCTAGCGCGCCGTAGATACGAGCGAGGGCGCGCGCAGTGCCATGCCCGTTAGCCGCGGGAATCTCGGCCTGGCGCCATTGCCTCGTGTTGACCGCATTCCGATCCTGTGGAGGATTGAGAAATGCAGCCCACTGCATCGTGCCGGGTTTCATCATCAGTTGCCCAAACTCCGCGAACCTCGGGTTGGGAGCGGGTGGCGCGGCAGGCTTGTTCCCGATCAGCGTGCTGTAGATGTCCGAAGTGCGTGAGTCGTGCTCCGCAGGCAGGCCAATGTGGAAATCGGCTCCCAGTGGTTCTGCGACATTTTTACGAAAGTAGCTTCCCAGGCTCTCGCCCGTGACTCGGCGCACCACCTCACCAACGAGGAAGCCGAAGGTAAACGGGTGGTATCCGTGTGCTTCGCCCGGTGTCCACCACGGCTCCTGCGCTGCCAGCGCGGCGCACATAACATCCCAGTCGTAAAGCGCGCCGTTGGGCAGCGGAACGCTGATGCCGCACAGGCCCGCCTTGTGGCTCAACAACCAACGGAGCGTGATGGCGTCTTTACCGGCGGTCGCGAACTCCGGCCAGTAGCGCGCAACCGGCGCTTCGATATCCAACAGACCCCGTTCGATCAGTTGGTGAGCGCAGATCGCGGTCATTCCCTTGGTAGTCGAGTAGACATTTACGAGAGTGTCCCGCTCCCACTCGCGGGTCCGCTGCAGATCGTAGTGGCCGCCCCACAGATCCACGACAGGCTGGCCATCCAACACGAATGAAACAGCCGCTCCGATTTCGACACCGGAATCAAAGCTGCGTTGAAACAGATCCCTGACCGTGTTGAAACGCTCGTCGCACGTGCCCTGTACTTCCTCCATAGGGCATGCTGTTTACAGCACCCGGGCGTGCCTGAACAGTCTGGCTGGATTTGGGAGCATGCAGTAGACTATCAGCAACAAATGGAGTTCGGCTGCGGATGATCAGCACCCTCGCGATCGCGAATTACCGGTCGATCCGCCAGATGGTTGTTCCCATGGCGCGCCTCAATGTGGTGACCGGGGCAAACGGCTCCGGCAAATCGAATCTGTACCGGGCTCTGCGCCTTCTGTCCGATACCGCCAGGGGCGGAGTCATCTCGACCCTCGCTCGCGAGGGAGGGTTCGAGTCGACTTTATGGGCTGGCCCGGAGGTGATCACTCGGGGAATGAAGTCCGGCGCGGTGCCCGTGCAGGGCGGCGGGTCGCGCCGCGAGCCGGTCAGTCTGAAGCTCGGCTTCTGCGACGAAACTGTCGGTTACAGCATCGACATCGGTTTGCCACCGCCGCAAAAGCCGCCGCCGGATCCGCCTTCGCCCTTCGAGCGCGATCCTGAAGTCAAGCGCGAGTGCATATTCGCAGCTCCCGTCTATCGTCCCAATTCGGTGTTGGTCGATCGGCGCAATGCGGTTGCGCGCATCAGAGACGACTCACGCGAGTGGTCGACGCTCACGACCTCACTGCAGAGTTTCGACAGTATGCTTTCAGAGATCAGTGACGCCCGGCGTGCTCCGGAAGTGACCTCCATAAGGGATACCGTACGCGCCTGGCGTTTCTACGATCACTTCAGAGTGGATCTCGATGCTCCGGCTCGGCAACCTGTTGTGGCGACCCGCACGCCAGTGCTCGCGGCGGACGGCCGTGACCTGGCGGCCGCATTGGAAACGATCCGCGAGATCGGCGACGGCCCGTCGCTCGCCAGCGCAATCGATGACGCGTTTCCCGGCGCTACCGCGTCTTCCGCGGGTGTTGACGGTCGCCTCAAACTCGAGTTCCAACAGCCGGGTCTCTTGAGGACTCTGTCAGCCGCGGAGTTGTCCGACGGAACAATCCGATATTTGTTGTGGGCCGCGGCGCTGATGACCCCTAGGCCACCGCCACTCATGGTGCTCAACGAACCCGAAACCAGCCTGCATCCGGACCTGTTGCCGGCTCTCGGCCGCCTGATCCGTCGTGCGGCCGGAAACACCCAGGTGTGGGTCGTGTCACACGCCTCGCGGCTCGTGGCTGCGTTGAAAGAAGATCCGGACTGCAACGCCATCGAGCTCGACAAAGCACTGGGCGAGTCAGTCATCGCCAGCCAGGGAGCACTGGAGGATCCGGTGTGGAAGTGGCCGGAGAGGTAGAGCGCCAATTGGCTGATCCCTCCCGCTCGAGAACCGCTGGTCGCAGTCCGAATGGCTCGGGCGTCACGCCGCGAATCCACAACCGCATGAGTCCGATCTCAACCTCGACGAACGCTGCATGCGCGCGGTCCTGCTCAGTAGGGAAGTAGAGCGCGTACGACTTCTTCCAGAGCCGCGTGACCGAGGCCGCGTCGCTTCGCAGCCGGGCGCTTCCTCCCAGGACCACGAACGCATCCTGCGCCGCATCCTGGAATATGAGTTGGACCGCAGGGTGCTGCTCGATCTCCGGAACCTTGTCGGAGCGAAGATCAGTCACGAAATGCACGGTCCAGTCCTCACCCGCCAGGATGCGGCCCATGGGCCGTGCACCTGACTGAGTGACCAACCAGCAACAGGGAACCCGGGACACCACCTCGGCCGCAGCATCCAGGAGAGTGTGTATTTCCATGGCGGTTACCTCCATCGGTTGACCGTAGGATAGGTGATGTAGACGAGACAGTCTAGAACAGGTAGTCTAATTGCATGGGAAAGGCAATGTTCGAACCGGCGGATTTCCTTGCAGCCGCTCGTGCTCTCGCTTGCGAAGGTGGTCCCACTGCTGTCACGGTGGATGCCGTGATACAGCGTGTTGGCTCCCCCAAGGGTTCCTTCTATCATCGCTTCGCCTCGCGCGACATTCTCATGGGCGAGCTGTGGCTCGAGTCGATCCTCGCTTTCCAGACAGGGTTCATTGCAGCGATTGAGGCGAAGCAGGGACTGGCCGCGGCTTTGCATGCCGCGGTCTGGTCGCGGGCACATCTGGAAGAGGCGCGATTGTTGATGCTGTACGGTCGGCATGACTTCGTTGCAGGCGCGTGGCCCGAGAAGCTCAGGAAGGGTGTGCGCGAGCAGGCCCGGCGATTTGAATCCTGCGTGGAGCAGTTTGCGCGGGATGCATTCGCGCGTGCCGACGCGGCTTCACTGCGCCGCGCGATGTTTGTGCTTGCGGAAGCGCCGATCGCCGCCGTGAAGCCTCATCTGCAGCGGCGCGAAGCACCGCCGACTATAGTCGACGAGTTGATTACTTCAGTGTACCGGGCGATTGTGTCATGAGAGTGCTCGTCGCCGGGGCAACGGGTGCGGTCGGGCGGTCGCTGATACCCGAGCTGCGGCGCCGGGGGCACGAGGTGTTTGGCACCACTCGCAGCATGAGCAAGGCCGATGTTGTGAGCTCCAGCGGCGCGCAACCTGTGCGCATGGACGGGCTGAATCAGGCGGAAGTGTTCGAAACGGTTCGCAGGTTGCAACCGGACGCCATCGTCCATCAGATGACGTCCCTGGCAAACTCCGGGAGCCTCCGGAACTTCGACAAAGTGTTTGAGCTGACCAACCAGCTACGAACGCGGGGAACCGAATATCTCATCGCCGCCGCCAGGCAGGCGGGCACGCGCCACATGATTGTTCAGAGCTTCACGGGGTGGCCGAATACCCGCCATGGCAGTGCGGTCAAAACTGAAGCCGACCCTCTCGATCCGACACCGCCGGCGACCATGAAGCGGACTTTGGATGCGATTCGTGAGCTCGAGCAGGCCGTGCTGGCGATCAGCGACATGCATGCAGTCGTTTTGCGCTACGGCGCGTTCTATGGACCCGGCACGCCGATCACCTCGGGCGGCGACATTGTGGAAATGGTTCGGCGGCGAAGGTTTCCGATCATCGGCAATGGCGGGGGCGTATGGTCGTTCATTCATATAGAAGACGTCGCGGCCGCGACCGTGCAGGCGCTGGAAGGTGGCGAGAATGGTGTTTACAACATCGTCGACGATGAGCCGGCGCCCGTTCGGGTGTGGCTGCCGGAGCTCGCGCTCATTCTCGACGCCAGACCGCCGATCTACGTGCCGGAGTGGATCGCCAGGCTCATGGTGGGAGAGTCGGTTGTGTCCATGATGACGCGCATACGCGGATCATCAAATGAAAAGGCCAGGCGGCGGCTGGGATGGACCCCGATCTATAGCAGTTGGCGCGAGGGATTCCGCAAGGAATTAGGTAAGCTCGCTCCTCGCCCCTGAAGCAGACGGAAACCAGATGCACGCTACTCACGACCTCAACTCACCCGCAGGCCCGCCAATCACGTTCGAAGCTTTCCTGGCAGTGGACATCCGCGTGGGCACGATAGTGAACGCTGAGCCGTTTCCTGAGGCACGCAAGCCCGCTCTGAAGCTCGTGATCGACTTCGGCCCGGTGATAGGTCGCAAGAAGAGCAGTGCACAGATCACCGAGCACTACACACCGGAGACGCTCATCGGCCGGCAGGTCGCGGCGGTGATCAATTTTCCGCCGCGCCAGGTCGGCAAGTTCATGTCCGAGGTGTTGACCCTCGGTTTTGCAGATCCTGCCGGCGCCGTCGTGTTGTTCAAACCGGATCAGCCGGTGCCGGACGGCAGCCGCCTGTTCTGATGGCCGCTGTCCATGCAATCGGTTACATTGCATGGATGAGAACGACATCAGGGTGCGCCGTCGTGGCGCTGTTGTGTGCCACTGCATCAGCCGCAGCCATTGATACGAACTGGGCGTATTACGGCGCCCATCCCAGCCAGGACCGCTACTCCGACCTGACACAGATCAACAAGTTGAATGTCAGCAATCTCCGGTTGGCGTGGCGCTTCGAAATGGACCCGGCCGGTGACTCACAGACAAATCCGCTGGTAATTGACGAAGTCCTGTACGGATTCACGCCGGGTCTGCAGGTTGTAGCGCTGGACGCTGCCACGGGGCAGTTGCGATGGAAGTTCGATGCTGGCGTGCGCGGGATCGAGTTCGCACCGGGGGCGCACTTCGCGGGCCCGAGCAGGGGCCTTACCTACGTCAGTCAGGGTGGGCAGAAGCGCCTGTTTGCAGGTGTGATGAACTATCTGTATACCCTGAATCCAGCGACCGGCCAACCGATTCCGAGCTTCGGTGAAGGCGGGGTCATTGACCTTCGCAAGGACTTGAGGGGCGATTACAAACAGCACTACGTTGCCCTGACGTCGCCGGGAGTCGTTTACAAAGATCTCATCATTGTCGGATTCCGCACTTCGGAAACTCTTCCCGCGCCGCCTGGAGATGTCAGAGCCTATGACGTGCGCACAGGCAAGCTGCGGTGGTCATTTCATACCATCCCTCACCCAGGCGAGCTCGGCGCAGACACATGGCCGGAAGATGCCCGGAAGGACGCGGGTGCCGCGAACAACTGGGCCGGAATGACATTGGATGTCCGGAAGGGCATCGTCTATGTCCCCACCGGATCGGCAGCACCTGATTTCTATGGTCACGACCGGGTTGGCAATGACCTCTTTGCCAACACGTTGCTGGCCCTCGATGCCGCGACAGGCAAGCGCATCTGGCACTTCCAGGGCGTGCATCACGACATCTGGGACCGGGATTTCCCGTCGCCGCCTTCACTTCTCACCGTGCACGGCAACGGTAAGCGGGTGGATGCGGTGGTGCAGGCGACCAAACAGGGCTACTTGTACGTGTTTGACCGGGCGACCGGTCGCCCGCTGTTTCCAATCGAAGAAATAAACGTACCGGCCAGCAATGTGCCCGGCGAAGTGGCCGCGCCGACCCAGCCGCGGCCCACGGCTCCGGAGCCGTTCGCCCGTCAGCGCCTGACACCTGACCTGTTGACTCAACGTACGCCCGAGGCCCACGCCTGGGCAGAAGAGCAATTCAAAACCTTCCTCAGCGAGGGCCAGTTTCTACCTCTGAGTGTTGGGAAAACCACCGTGTTTTTCCCAGGCTTCGATGGCGGAGCGGAGTGGGGCGGAATGGCGGTGGATCCCCGGGCAGGCATTGCGTACATCAATTCCAACGACATTGCCTGGACGGGCAGCCTGGTGGAGAGCGTCCAGGGTGGTGGTTTGTCAGCGTCAATCTATCAGTCACAATGCTCCGTCTGTCACGGCGTCGACAAGAAAGGGTCGCCGCCGGCATTCCCCTCGCTCGTTGGAATCGGTGAGCGTCTCAGCGCGGCGCAGATTGCGGATGTCATCCACACCGGCCGAGGTCGCATGCCCGCGTTCAGCAATATTCAGGGGCACATCCTGAGCAGCTTTGTCGAATATTTGCGTACGGGCCAGGAGCCAGTGCCGCCCACTCCGGCCGGCGACACCCGGCGCGAAATGGGTGCTTCATTGTTTTCCGCAGGGCGCCCGCAGCGTTACCGGTTCTCCGGTTACAGCCGGTTTCTGGACCCACAGGGTTATCCCGCGGTCGCTCCCCCCTGGGGCACGCTCAATGCCATCGACCTCAACACCGGGAAGTATCTGTGGCGCAGGCCTCTGGGCGAGTATCCGGAGCTACGGCAGCCTGATACGGGCAGCGAAAACTACGGTGGCCCGATCGTGACCGCTACGGGGGTGCTGTTCATCGGCGCCACCGTGTTTGATCACCAGTTGCGGGCATTTGATGCGGTCACCGGGGAGTTGTTGTGGCACGGGGATCTGCCGTACTCGGGCTGTGCCACGCCGGCAACCTATGTTGCCGGCGGCAGGCAATACGTTGTGATTGCAACCAACAACGCGCGCAATCCGAAGGGCCCCAAAGGTGCCGCCTACGTGGCCTATGCGCTACCCTGAGGTGGGAGGATCAACTGAAAGCGGGAGGTTGACCCGCAACGCCACCTGATGAGATCAGCGAGGGATTCAGCTCCAACCGCGCCAGATCGTCGGGAGTCATCGTCTTCACTCGAGCATCCGCCCCGGGTTGTTTGACAATGAGCAGCAGTCCGATCTGAATGAAAGCGCTGGGTGTCAACCGCAGAGCCTTGCGCAAGTCTTTCACCGCGTGCGCCTGCGCCGCCGGCAAATCCGCGGCCCGCAGCTCTATGGCCCGTTCCAACTTCCGCAGGCGTTCCGCCACATCCGCGATTGAGGGAGCCTCGCGGACATTCATGAACCAGGTTTTGAGCCAGAAGCCGCGCACTTCCCGAAATTCAAACGCGATTTCCAGGCCGAACGCCGCGGCGAGGTTGTTGATTGCGGTTGCGATGCTGTCTTGCGCCTGCGCGTCTTCCTCCGGCAGATAGACTCGTACGGGAAGGAGCCCACGGACTTCAATGGGCTCGTCATTGCCGTCCCAGACGTGCTTCCAGGACAGGTACTCCAGGACTTCGAAAATATTCTGTTGCCGGATCTGTTCGAACGGTGTGGCATCGGCCGCGCCCTTTCTGCTGGCCAGGAAGTGAAGCCTCGCCAGATGCTCGACTGCCGCGTTCGCGTACCGTGTGCTCATTGTTATCAGTCCGGCGATTGAGAGTGCTGGCTCGAGAGAATACATGGTCCGCCAACGCCTCAAAAGCTCGTTATTGTGTTGGTAACCTAACCATTGATGCATTGCGGCCCCTTCAGGTTTCGAGCATCTCCCGCACCCTGTTGGCGAGCGTCGACATCGCAAACGGCTTGGCCAGTACCTCCATGCCGGGTTCGAGGTGGCCACTGCCAACTGCCGCGTTCTCAGCATAGCCCGTGATAAACAGCACCTTGAGATCCTTGCGCCCGAGACGGGCGGCCTCCGCGAGCTGCCGTCCGTTCATGCCACCCGGCAATCCAACGTCTGTCACCAACAGGTGTACCGGCTTCCGGCCCGCCAGAATCTTCAGTGCGGCAGCGCCGTCGGCCGCTTCCAGTATGTTGTAGTAGTTTTCGGACAGAACTTCGACAATGAGCATCCGGATGTCTTCTTCATCATCCACCACCAGGACCGTTTCGCCGAAGCCCCGCTCGACCAGATCGCTCGGTTTCGGTTCCTCTTCCGCCACATTGCCCAGGTGCCGTGGGAAGTAAAGACACATGGTCGTGCCTTTGCCGGCTTCCGAGTAGATCCGGACCTGGCCACCGGACTGGCGCGCGAATCCATAGATCATGGACAGGCCGAGCCCGGTACCGCGTCCCATGGGTTTCGTCGTAAAGAAGGGATCGAAGGCGCGCGCGATCACATCCGGCGTCATTCCCGTGCCGGTGTCAGTAACACAGAGTGAAACATACTGACCGGGCGGCAGATCGCGTTCGCGCGCACTGCGGTCATCCAGCCATTTGTTCGCTGTCTCAATGGTCAGCTTGCCACCGTCGGGCATCGCATCCCGCGCGTTGATGCACAGGTTGAGCAGTGAGTTTTCCAGTTGGGAGGTATCGACGTGGACGGCCCACAGTCCGCCTGCTCCGACCACTTCCACGGACACATCGGGACCCATGGTCCTGCGGATGAGGTCTTCCATTCCCGCAATCAGGCGATTGATGTCGGTAGGCCGGGGATCCAGAGTCTGGCGCCGGGAGAACGCCAACAGGCGATGGGTGAGGGCGGCCGCGCGGGAAGCGGAATCCACGGCCATTTTGATGTACCGCTGCGCCTCGGGTATCCGCCCGGTTTCAATGCGGCGCTGAGCGCGTTCCAACGCACCGGTGATTCCCTGAAGGAGATTGTTGAAATCGTGGGCGATCCCGCCGGTGAGCTGACCTACCGCCTCCATTTTCTGCGACTGGCGCAGGGCTTCCTCGGTTCTTCGCAGTTGGCTCGTGCGTTCTTCCACGCGTTTTTCGAGCGTGGCGTTGATATCCTCGAGGGCAGCCGCCGCCTCCTTCTGTGCCGTGATATCCAACACCGTGCCGACGAAGCGGGTCGCGATGCCTTCCTCGAAGAAGGCCTGGCCGGTTGCCGCGACCCAACGCTCGATACCATCTGTCAGACCGATCGTACGGTATTCCGTATCGAAGGACCTCCTGATGGCGGGATCCAGGGCATCTCGCACCGCCTGGTCGGTCTGATCGCGGTCATCGGGATGCAGGCCCGCCAAAAATACCTGGTAGGTGATCGGTGCCTCGGGCGGCAAACCGAACAGTTCCCTGCAGCGCTCGTCCCAGACCAACTCGCCCGTGCCGGGATTGAAATCAAACGTGCCGATCTGCGCGGCGCGGGCCGCGAGAGCCAAGCGCTCTGCGCTTTCGCGTCGCGCCACCTCGTCGCGCACACGCTCAATATGAGCCCAGGAGCGCTCGGTCACATCGTGGATGAGTGCCAGCTCGTGGTCCGTCCATGCGTGAGCAAATTTGTGATGGATGGCCATCAACGCGGTGAGCCGGCCCTCCTTGACCAACGGCATGCAGATGGTGGCGCCAATCCCAATGTTCTGAAACGTCGCGGCTTCCTCAGGCGCGAGCTCTTTGAGATTGTCATTGATGATGAGTGGGCGGCCTGCCGACAGCTCGGTGACCGCCTCGCGCCCGAAATCCGCCAGGCTGTAATGACCCACAATGGAGACCGAGCCCGGTGCTGTCCAGTCGCCGCGAATGGTAAAGCCGTCCTGATCGGCATCCATGTCCGCGTAGGCGCAGATTGACGCGCTGAGATATTCGCCCACCATTCGTGTTGAGATGGCGAGGATCGCGTCGGCGTCCTGACTGGAGGCAATCGCGGCGCCGAGCTGGTCGAGAAATCGCAGGCGCGCTTCCTGAGCAACGGCCGCGCGCCGGGCCACCACGCGCTCGGTGGTCTCGACGACCACGGCGATCACACCTCCCGGCCGACCCGTTTCATCGATCACCGGGGAGTAAAACAGGTCCATCCAGGCTTCTTCCGGCGTGCCCCGGCGGTTGAGCACGAGGCGTTCGTCCTTGAACTGCAAGGTGCCGCCGGCCATGCCGACGGCCATCACCCGGGTGTTCAGGTCGGCGGCCTCGGGCCAACCCTCCAGGACCTTTTTGCCGAGCAGGCCGGGATGCCGGTTGCCGGCGAATTCGCCGTAGGCATCGTTGTAGAGCATGATGCCGTCCGGGCCCCAGAGCAGCACGAGGGGAACCGGTGAGCGCAACATGAGACCGACGGTTGTCTCGAGGCTCGCGGGCCAGCCTTCGATAGGTCCGAGACTGTCGGTCCAGTCCCGCGCGCGGATGAGGCGCCCCATCTCGTTCGAACCCTCGGGCCTTTCATCTTCCAGAAAGGCATAAGGTGATTTGAGACCCAAGCTGCTGGCCGCCAACGTATCCCCCCAATCAGTCCGAGCACGATGGCTCGGCTATTCTAATGATCGGTGCGAGCATTGCGTTCCACGCAAAACGCCCATGGTTCAGCTATCGCCTTGATAATATGGATCCGGATGGCCGCATTATCAGATTTCGCAGCGCTGGCACGTGCCGTTTGCTCTACGCCCATCGGGCTCCTCACCCTGGCCGGTGAAGACGTCGTCTGGTGCGCTGGCTCGGGCGACACGGAGCGCCTCGTTGTGCTGAGCCAAAGCGCCAGCGCTGAAGCGAACGCCGGTTTCTTTGAGTCCCGCGCGCAGTCGATGTACTGCGCCGGGATCGTGCTCCTCACTCCAGGGGGAGAGGACCTCGGTCGCCTGTGTGTTCTGAATGATCAATCTGGCCCGGCAGTGACTGAGGAGCAGCGGGAGCTTCTGCGAGCACTCGGCGAACGAGTCATAGAGCACATCGAGTCGCGCCGGACATTGAGATGGCGAGCGCTGGGTCATCTCGCCGGCGGTATCGCACACGATATGAACAACGCGCTGCAGACGATTGTCGGTGCGCTGAGCACGGTCGAGAAGTTGATCGAGACCGATAACCTGGAGCGGACTGCGCGCTTTATTGCTGCCGGCCGGCGATCGGCCCAGCGTGGCGGCGAGCTGGCCCGCAGTCTGCAGCGGCTCGCGCGGTCCAAGCCGGACGGCGTGCAGTCCGTGGAGTTGAACTCTTTGCTCGTCTCGATGGAAGATCTGTTTCGACGTGTTTGCGGTGAACGCGCCACGCTGCAGCTCCAGCTATCCGAGGGAACGGCGGCAGTGACCTGTGATCCCAGCGAGTTGGAGAGTGTTCTGCTGAATCTCGCCATCGATGCGGTGCAGACGATTGTCGATACCGGCGAGCTCACGATCAGCACATACGAGTCACGAGTCATCTTCAGGGTGGAGGAGCGCAATGAAATACGAGCTGCATATCAATGGACAGGTACACCAGTTTGAGGCGCCGCCCGAGATGCCCTTGTTGTGGGTGTTGCGCGATGAGCTCGGTCTCGTGGGAACCAAGTACGGATGTGGCGCGGGCCTTTGTGGAGCCTGCACGGTTCATGTGAACGGCGCCGCCCAGCGCTCGTGCCAGACGCCCGTGGGAAGTCTGCGCAATGCCAGAATTACCACCATCGAGCACATTGGTGAAACAGCCGTGGGTGCCCGATTGCAGAAGGCCTGGCTGAAGGTGGATGTCATGCAATGTGGCTACTGCCAGGCCGGGCAGATCATGTCCGCGGCTGCCTTGCTCACGCACACTCCACGTCCCTCGCTCGAGCAGATCAACTCGGCGATGGCGGGAAATGTCTGCCGCTGCGCCTGTTACAACAGGATTCAGACCGCGATCCAGATCGCTGCCGGCACGCATCAGGAGTCAGACCATGTTGCCTGAAGCAATGAACATTGAGTTCAACAGACGCACCTTGCTGAAGACGGCCTTGCTGGCCGGGGGCGGATTTCTGCTGGAGGCGACTATTCCGCTGCAGGCGCGGACCGCCGCGTCCGCTCCCGCGACGCTGTCGGCTTTTGTATCCATCACCCCCGATGGCATCGTGACCATCGTCTCGAAGAATCCCGAGATCGGCCAGGGCATCAAGACTTCGCTGCCCATGATGATCGCCGAAGAGTTGGATTGTGCCTGGGATCAGGTCCGCATCGAGCAGGCAGACGCCGATGCGAAACGCTACGGAACTCAGGTCGCCGGCGGCAGTACTGCAACGCCGACCAACTGGTTGCCGATGCGCCAGGCGGGCGCGGCTGCGCGCGCGATGTTGGTTCAGGCCGCGGCCACTCAATGGAGCGTCGATCCGCAGGAGCTGACTACTTCCAGAGGCCGGATCTATCACGCGGCATCAGGGCGCTCCGTGGGCTACGGAGAGGTTGCATCCAAGGCGGCTGTTCTGCCTGCGCCGGAGGTGGGGTCGCTGCGTCTCAAGGATCCGCGGCAGTTTACGATCATCGGCCAGCCGGTCGGTGGAATCGACAGCCCGAAGATCGTCAAGGGCAAACCGATCTTCGGTATCGATACGCGCCTGCCCGGCATGCTCTGCGCAGTGTATGAAGTCGCGCCCGCTGCCGGAGGACGGCTCTTGAGTGTCGACGTGGAGGCAGCGAAAAAGCTGCCGGGCGTCAAGCAGGTTATCCCGATAACCGGTAACGGCGATGCCGTTCAGGGGCTGGCTGATGGCGTGGCCATTGTTGCCAGCAACTGGTGGCTGGCCAACCAGGCTCGCAAGCAACTCAACATCCAGTGGGATCTGTCGGCCGCAAAGGGGCACGACAGCAAGGCCTATCAGGAGAAGGCCGACGCAGCGTTTGCCGCGGGCAATGGTGAAGAGTTGCGCCGTGACGGCGATCCGGCAGCTCAATTGGCAAGTGCGGCGCGGCGCGTAAAAGCCCGCTATCAATACCCGTTTATTGCACATGCGCCCATGGAGCCGCAGAACTGCACGGCGTTGTACAAAGACGGCAGGTTGGAAATCTGGGCGCCAACCCAGGCGCCGGGTAGCGGACTGACCATGATTCAGAAGGCGTTGGGAATCGATCCCGGCAACGTAACGCTGCATCTGACGCGCATGGGAGGTGGATTCGGGCGGCGGCTGATGAATGATTTCATGGTCCAGGCGGCCGCCGTGGCCAAGGCCGTGCCGGGAGTCCCGATCAAGCTGCTCTGGTCGCGCGAGGATGACATGCGCCGCGACTACTATCGGCCGGGTGGCTGGCACGAGTTTGAAGCCGGCATCGATGCGAGCGGCAAGCTCAGCGTCTTCACCGATCACTTTGTGACCTTTGGCAAAGACGGCAAAGCCGCGCCCGCCGCGGATCTGAGTGTCTCCATGATCCCTGCCGGGTTGGTCGGGCACCTTCGCTATGGATGCTCGATGATGCCGACGGTCGTTCGCACCGGTCCGTTGCGTGCTCCCCGCTCGAACGCCTTGTGTTTCGCTTCGCAATCGTTTCTGGATGAGGTTGCGGTGACCGCGGGCACGGACCTTCCGTCGCTGATGTTGAGTATGTTGGAGGGAGAGCGCCGGGAAATCCCGCCGCTCGATGGGCGCGGTCCGCCGTTTGATACGGGTCGCGCGCGGGATGTGATTCAGAAGGTCGTCGAAACTTCCGACTGGAAGCTCGAGCCGCAGCAAGCCGGGCGGGCCAAGGGATTCGGTTTCTATTTCTGCCATCAGGGTTACTTCGCCGAAGTCGTCGAGGCGAGCGTGATCGAAGGCAACATTACGGTTCACAAGGTGTGGGTGGCCGGTGATGTCGGCAACCAGATCGTGAATCCCATGGGCGCGGAAAATCAGGTCAAAGGAGCGATCATCGACGGCCTGGCGCAGGCGTTGGCCGGTCAGGAGATCGAGTTTGTCGACGGGGTGACCCAACAGAGCAACCTGCATGATTTCCACCTGGCACGGATACATGCGACACCGCAGATCGAGATTGCGTGGGTGAAATCCGAGAAGCCGCCCACGGGCCTCGGTGAGCCGGCGTTGCCACCGGTCATTCCGGCGCTGACCAACGCGATCTTCGCTGTGACGGGGAACCGGATCCGCTCGCTGCCGGTTCGATTGAAGACGGCTTGAACGCCTTCAGGTCCGCGCCTGCCATGACTGCCGGTCCATTGAGGTTGCCCGGCCAGCACAGGGTCTCAAGGGTGCATGCGTGCGCCCTTGGTGATCTTGTCGACGATTTTCTTGTCGGCTCTCAGGCCAACGCCGACGACTTTCGCGGTTTCCGGGTTGCAGTCAGCCACAACCGCACGATTGGCGGCATCGTGACCCGTGGAGAACATCTCTTCGATGTACAGCGCATGGCGCACGCCGCGCTCGAGTGCCCTACGATGCACGTTTGCCATTGTCTCAGCGTCGGCAGCGAGCACGATCACCGGTTGTATGGATAGCGCATGGAAAGCATTGCCCGCGCTGTCGCGATACATTTCCCCGATGAGCCCGGGCGTGTCGCCGACCACACCGCTCATCATGAAAGCCGTGACGTTCAGCTTCTGCCAAACCTGCAGGTCTTCGCGCACCACGATGGCTATTTTTGTGTCGAACATTCCTGAACTGTAACCGTGTCCCCTCCAAACCGTATTGAACGATCGTGCAGGCCGCGGGATCGGATTTCACGCGCGCCCGTGCAGCCCGGAGTGGAGCGAATCGATGCGTATTTCACGGGTCATGCGTATGACCCGCATCGGCACGACTTCTATGCGATCGGGTACACGCTGAGCGGTGTCCAGTCATTCGTGTATCGCGGTGCTCGCGCCAACAGCGTGCGTGGCAATGTGATCGTGATCCATCCGGACGAAGTGCATGATGGCCGCGCCGGCGCCGAGCCCGGCTTCCGCTATCGCATGATCTACCTGCAGCCGGCGCTGGTGCGCGCCGCGCTCGACGGCAAGGCACGCAGCCTGCCTTTCATCCGCAACGTGTTGAGTCGGGATCGGCGTTTGTACGAAGCGCTGCTGCCGGCGTTTGCTGATATGACACGGCCGCTCGAGGAGTTGGAGCAAGATAACATCGTGGCCGCGATCTCGGATGCGTTGTTGGCGATGGATCCTTCGGCCCGTGTGGGTACGTCGAGCGATAAATTCTATTCCCGCGTCGCGATTGCCCGCGACTATCTCGACGCGTACTTTCGGAAATCGGTGACGTCGACGCAGCTGGAGCGCGAGACCGGTCTCGACCGCTACTCACTGGCCCGCGCCTTCCGCCGGCATTTTGGCACCAGTCCCTATCGTTATCTGACGATGCGCAGGCTCGATCGGGTACGGGCAACCCTGCGCACCGATTCTTCTCTCGCGGACGCCGCCTGCGATGCCGGCTTTGCGGATCAGAGCCACATGAGCCGGCAGTTCAAGCAGGCGTTTGGTTTGTCGCCCGGCCGCTGGCGCGAGCTCGATCGACCCGTTTGATCCGCGCCGACAGCCAGTCGAGCAGTGGCTTCTCAATCAGCCGATACACCAGCAAAGCAAAGCCGATGGTGGTTGCAAATGAAGCGATTACAAACATTACGGCGTGTGGGGTGTCCGCTGTGATGAGTCCGACGCGACGCCAGAGCACGCCAATGAATCCCAGCGCGAATATGTGGCTCAGGTAGATAGAGTAGCTCGCGTCACCCAGGAGCATCGGGAACCTCCGCAGTGCAACCCCGAAACGCTGCTCATACGCAACGACTCCGATCATGATAAAGGTCGCTGGCAGCACGTAGGGTATGGGGTCCTCGGTGGATACCAGGAGGCTGCTCAGAAGCAGGCCGAACCCACCCACAACCAACACTCCGATGGTCCATTTCGACAGGTGCGGTTGTCCCTGGAGATAGAAGTAGCCGATCAACATCCCCGTACAGAACTCCAGCATCCAGGCGCGAGACATCAGAAAGAAGAACGGACTCGTGCCGCGGTCAGGATCCGCGAGCCCGGCGAATACCGCGGCAATGAACACGAAGCTCGCCAGGATCATGCGATAGCGCCGCGAGATCAGCAGCGCCAGCGCAAATACGCCGTAGAAGACCATCTCAACATTCAGCGTCCAGCCCGGATTCAGCAGCGGTTCGACACGGCCACTGGCGGCGAGATAGGGTACGAACAGCAGGCTTTTCCAAACGAGCTCGGCCGTGACCGGGGTGTGCTGGAAATAGTGCAGGTACGAGAAGCCGAGCAGGGCCGCGGTCAGCAGCCAGTACAGAGGCACGATGCGGATCAGTCGCCGCGCGATGAAATCGCCCGGCCCGATCCGCTCCGTGGTAACCAGCATGATGAAGCCCGAAATCACGAAGAAGATGTGGACGCCCGCGCCGAGGCTCCTCGAGTCCAGAAACCGGTGGAATTCCAGGAAGGGTGTGTAGGCAGGGATCTGCAGGGTGATGTGGTAGTACACCACCATCAGCGCCGCTACTGCCCTAAGGTATTGGACGCCCAGGAGCTTGTGGCCACTCGACATCCCGCCATGCTAGCGGATTGCCCGCGGACCGGAATACTCCGCATGTCTCAGATCCCCGACCCCGGGTTATTGCAGGAGTCCGAACTCCGCCACCCCCGTTGTCGTGGGTATAAATACCTTCCCGCCTGCGACGACCGCGGCATTGAACTTGTTGCCGACCCCGAAGTTGTCGCGGCCACCGGCTGCCTGGGTGCTGTTGTAAAGCTGGACTCCCAGGTTGGTTGCATCGTACGCATACAGGACACTTGGGTTCGCGGTCGTAAACGCCCAGACGATTCCGTTCGCAGTCCCGTTTGCCGAGACCACGGGAACGGCGCCCGGGTAACTGTATACGTTGGCCGTCTGCGAGGTGGGTGAAGCGGACAGCCTGGCGGAGGTCAGCGTGAACGCCTCGATCCCGACATTTTTAGCGGAAATGTAGATTCTTCCATTAAACCAGGCCGGTGTGGAACGAACCTCCTGTCCTCCCTGGTCCACCTGCTGCCAGATGTTGTTTGTGGACGGGTTGAATTTACCCATGGCGTCGCGACGTACGACGTAGATGTTTCCGTCCTTGCCGGCGCCAAACCCGAGTTGCCGGGTTGTCCCGGTGGCATCTGTCACGTCTGGAAGCAGCATCGCCGAGCCGCTTCCGAAGTCGAGGTCCGCGTCCGATTCGCTGACCTCGTTCCACATGGCGAAGTAGTCCGCAACGGCAAGCGTATTGTTGGCGGTGCTGAGCTCGAGGAACGAGTTGCCGTAGTCCTGTTTCGAGGGGAAGCCGTTGGCATCGAGCGTCGGCTCGAAGACCCCATTGCCCGTCAGCAGATAGATAAACCCATTGCTGTCCGCCGCGGGAGCGCCACCGCTCTGCCAGATGGCGGGACCCTTATTGCCGCTGTTGGGCGCGATGCTGAGCACGCGGGTGCGTGCCAGAGTCGTTCCGTTGTAGGCGATGATCCAACCACCGTAGGGGAGGTTATCGCAGTGCGATGACCAGGTTGTATAGATCTCGCCATTCAGCAGCAGCAGGCCGGCACGCTCCAGGTATGCGCCGGGATCGAAAGTGTTGGTCCCGCCGGAAGCAGTTGGATACGTGGCCGTGATTTCCGTGGGACCGCTGAACAGCTCGCCGCCGGTTGTGACGTCAATCGCATGTATCCTGTTGTGATACCCGCCCGAGCTGTCACGCGAGGCCGAAACCACGTACAGGGCGCCATGAGGCCCGGCACTACGATCAATGACCGAGGTGGCGGTAACCCCGATCTCGGGGCTGATCAGCCCACAACTGCGGTTGTCGCTGGTCGTTTCGCCGGCGCCATTCAAGGTGACCTGCCACAGTTTGGCACCCGTGTCTGCATCATATGCATACAGCGAATTGTGCTCGGTCGCGAAGAAGACGACGTTGTGAGAGCTGCCGCCGACGTTGAGACCCGAGAGATACAACGGTTGCGCGAATATGGTGCCATCTCCAGGAAGCGAGCGCAGCCTGCCAAACGTTGCCGACCGCACATTCGCGGTGGTGAGTACCGTTTCCTTGGGATTGAGGCCGGTTCTCGCGAGGTCGTACTTATAGGTCGTCACGTCAACTGAGGATGGTGGCGGCGGCTGCGAACCTCCCGCGGACGTGATCGACACATTGTCGAACACCGCCGTATTCAATGCGCCGTTTGAGTGACTCGTGACGGCGAGTCCGACATACAGTTGTGCAGCCATGGGTACGCGGTAGGTACCGACAGGTGTCCATGTTGCGCCGTCGGGCGAGATAGACCCTGTGAACGTATCACCCGCGCGAGTCAGTTTGACCCAATACGGAGGGGACTTGATCTGCGCCGTCTTCGTGCTGACGGCGGATGCACCGGTTCCAATTCGCGCCTCGAGGGTGGCAGGGTCGTTGAAGGGAATGACCATGGCGGCAAAACTGGATCCCGCGTTCAGGGTCTCCCGGAACATGACTCCGGCCTTGGCCCAGGAGTCGGTGTTGGTCTCGCTGACGACCCGGGCGATGATCGTGCCATCCCCGGTAAACAGCTGTGAATCGAACTGGAATGAATCCGCGGTGCCCCAGATATCGACACCGGAGCCTTTCACGGTATAGGTGCTGCCGCTCAGGGAGGATGAGCCTTTCGCCGTAACTCCTCCGATGTCGCCTCCGGTCAGTGTGCTCGGGCTTTGCGGGGTGGTCGCCGCGCTGAGAACGGCAGTCGGTCCTGACACGTTGGCCGGGACGGCAGCATCAAATGATGCAACCTGATAAGTGTAGGTCGTGCCGCTCGTCAGTCCGGAATCCGTGAAGGCGGTGCTGCCCTTGACAGTCGCGAACGGAGTGGTTGTGTTCCCGTTGCGATAGACATAGTAGCCGGCAACCCCCGTGCCACCGGACGCCGGCAAGTCAGTTGACGCAGTCCAGCCGATCGCGATGCTGCTGGTGGTCACGGCCGTGGTTTTCAGGCCCGTTGGAACCGTCGGTGCCTGTGTGTCGGGTGGGGGTGTCGTGCCACTGGCCAGCGCTTGAATTTCCGCGGCTGTCAAAACTCCACTGTACACGCGAACTTCGTCAATGCCGCCGTCGAACGGACGGGCCGTGTCGACGCTACGATTGCCGATGGCGAAAGGAGTGTCCGCATCCGACTCAGCCGTGCCCGAGCCGTTTGTGGCGGTACCGTCAGCAAGCACGCCATTGATGTAGATATGGATGTTTGACCCGCCGGCCGACCCATCCCAGGTGGCCGCAACATGTTGCCAGACATTGAGCTGGATGCTCGCAGTCGACGCCCGGGAGGGTGACGAGGTTGAAAAAGTATCAATGGCCAGCTTGATGCCGGCCGCGCCGTTCATGGCAAAGAGCCAACCGCCATTGTTGTTGTCCTTGTCGATGATGCGGCCGCCGTTGCCGCCGCCGCCCGAGCGCGGTTTGATCCAGGCCGCGACGGTCATGCCATGGGTATACAGATCCGCGAGGCTCTCGGCGCCCGAGGCTGAAACGTATCCTCGTCCCCCGCTCGCGAAGTTGAGGGCATTGCCGGACTCTCCGGCGATCCAACCTGGAGAGTTGATCAGAGTCCCATTGTTGCCGGAACCGGAGCTGTCGGCCGCGATGATGCCTTGTCCTTCATTGAAGCTCCAGAAGCCGACGAGTGTCGCGGCTGCCGCCGGCTGCGCGAACAGCGCACAGGTCAGAATTGCAAGGAAGAGTAAAGACCCACGGGACGACGCCTTCTTATGATTTTTCATACACCAACCCTGGACGGTAGCTACACGCTAGCGCGGCGGTGTTGGAGTAGCAAGTTGATTTGATATTGCCTTACAACAACTCTTTTTCAGCCAAAGACCGAAATTCGTCCGGGACGCCTTTGTCGAGGCTCAACACGACCGACCCGTAGCCGATGGCCTCCCAGCCAAAACGTTCACGGATCGTGTCTACGGCGCGGTCAGCCGCGCATCGCATCACGGCCCTCGGGCTGTCGAGCGGCAGCGCCAGTTGGAAATCGGTTTCTCTCATCAAATGCGTTACGCTGATGGCCAGCAACGAAATTTTCGATTCCCCGGGATGCTGGGCCAGTGCTGCCCGCACGAGCCCTTCGGCGGTTTCCGCCAAGGCCGCCGTTGTTGAAACGGGGGTGTCGAAAGTGGTGGAACGGGTAACGCAGCGCAGGTTGGCAAAGCGGACACGGACGGTAACGGTTCGTCCGGACAGGGATTTTGCCCTCAGCCGGGCGCTGATCCGATCGGCGAGATGACGCAGAGCCGGCCGATACACCCAGGCTTGCGCGGGTTGCAGACCCAGGGCCGATTGCGCCCCGGCGGATCGGGCCCGCCGCTGCGTCCTGATATCGCGCGGATCGCGATTCCAGGACAGCGCGGCCAGTTTCTCTCCCACCGCGCAACCCAGAAGCCGCTCCAGGGACTGTCCCGGCATCCGGGCGAGCTGTCCGATAGTGCGCACGCCTGACTCAGCCAACCGCGCCTGGGTGACGGGACCCACGCCCCACATGAGCTCAACGGGCAGATCGTGGAGGAATTCCAACTCGGTCAAAGGATCGACGACCACGAGACCGTCCGGCTTCGCCACCTGGGATGCGATTTTGGCCAGGTGCTTGGTGCGCGCCACGCCCACCGAAATCGCAAGTCCCAGCTCCTTCCGGACACGGCGGCGGATCGTGCGAGCAATTTCGGCAGGGTGCCCGAACAGATGCGTGCATCCAGCTACATCTGCGAAGGCTTCATCGATGGAAATGCGCTCGACCAGGGGCGTGTAGTCCGACACGATCCCGATGGCAGCATCCCCCAACCGCTGGTACTGGTCGAAACGACCTCTGACAAAAATCAGGTGCCGGCAAAGTTGGCGTGCCTGCCGTCCGGACATCCCGCTTTGAACGCCGAATCGCTTGGCTTCATAGGACGCCGCCAGCACGACGCCTCCGCCCACGGCAATGGGCTTCCCTCGCAGGGTGGGATCGAGCAACTGCTCTACCGAGGCATAAAAGGCATCGAGGTCCGCATGGAGGATGGTGGGTTCCATCTCAACCGCCGCCATACTGTATAGAGATACAGTATGCACCGCACCCACACGCGGCACAAGAGCGGGACGGGTGGCTCAGGCTTCGCGTTGCGAGCGCAGGGTATCGAGCTGTTGCTTCATGGCGCGACGCGCCGAATCGGCGGCCTTCTGATCCGTGATGTCGCGGTTGACTTCCAACACCAGCCACCGGCTGTTCCGCTGCGACAGCAGCGCCAGGCGTCCTTCGACCAGTACGGGACGTCCCGCCTGCGTGGTATGGGTCAACTCGCCGATCCAGACACCATAGCGGGAGAGGTTGTTTTCGAGATTCGTAACACCGTCCGCAAGTTGTGTCTTGAGCAGATCATGCGTGGTCTTGCCGAGAGCTTCTGCCCGGGTGTATCCATAGAGCTGCTCCGCGGCCGCGTTCCAATAGATGATGCCGCGGCCATGCATCTCCCAGATGATAATGGCATCGTTCGTGAATTCCAGCAGTTGGGTATCCCAACGGTCCGGGTCGGGATCCACAAACTGCAGGCGGTATCCAACACCTCGCAGATTGACGATGTTCATGCCGTAAGGCGTGAGCCGCCGGCGCAGGCGATGTACGAGGATCTCAACCGCGGAGCTCGAAGCAGGGCCTTCGACGCCAAATTTCTGCGCGATCTCTCCTTTTCCGAGCACATTGGGAGAAGTCACGGCAAACATTTCCAGTAACGCTCGTTCTCGCGGCGTTACCTCCACGCGTTCGTCGTTGATGGTCACCATCGCGTCACCCGCGCGCATCAGAAGCGGCCCCAGCCGGATCTCGGCGGGTAGCTTCAATGCGGTGTGCCGCGCGATCGCATTCAAGCGCGCGCGCAATTCTGAAACTGCGAATGGTGCGGTGATGTAATCGTCCGCTCCCGCGTCGAGGCCCGCGACGCGGTCCTCCAGCAGAGCCATTTCACTGACGATGACAATTGGCGCGTGCGGGCGTCTTTCGCGGAAGGCCGTCACGACGGCGAAAGGCTGCGGGTCCGAGCTGGCGACTGAAACCAGCGCAACCTCGCAATCACCATGAGACCAGGCCGGCAGGGCGGTTTCGAACCCCGAATGGGTCACGACCTCGTGTCCGAACTCCAGCAGGAGGCGTCCCAGATCGGCAACGGCCGGCCGGTTGCCGGTAACCAGAATCCTCATGAACTTCGATTGCGCATGCTTTCCCCATGACAACAGCAAGCCCGAGCGTCGTCAAGGACTGAGGCCCGGGCTGAGCTTCTGCGCACCAGCGGGTCAGCGTCACTGACGTATGATCGCCCCTGATTCGTCGAAAGGGGCTCACATGTCGACGTTTACTCGCCGCGACCTCGTGCGGTTGGGCGCGATGGTCGCGGCAGCAACTACCGTCCGGGGCCTCGCCTCCACGCAGCCCCGGATGGCGGATCCGGCGGACCGCGGCTGGCCGATCCGTTCCCATCGCTGGATCCAGGTTGCCTTCACTGAAGATGATCCCGGCAACTACGATCCGGAATTCTGGCTGCGCTACTTCCAGGAGATTCGCGCCCAGGGCGCCTGTTTGAGCGCTGGCGGGGCCATTGCGTTTTATCCGACGGATGTCCCGTTTCATCACCGCAGCTCCTATCTGGGGACCCATGACAGCTTTGGTGAGATGGTCCGCGGTTGCCGCCGGCTCGGGATGGCTGTCATCGGCCGGGTCGATCCGCATTCAATCAACGAGGAAGCCTTCGCGGCCCATCCCGAGTGGGCTGCCCGCCTGGCAGACGGCAGCCCGATGCGACACTGGGCGGATCCCACCCGCTATGTGACCTGCGCGCACGGCCCCTATAACTTCGAGTTCATGCCGCGGGTCTTGCGGGAGATCGTCGATCGGTATCGGGTCGATGCGGTATTCGGCAATCGCTGGGATGGTCACATTGTTTGTCACTGTTCGAGCTGTCAACGCCTGTTCCGTGAGGCGACCGGCTTTGCCATTCCCGAAGCCATGGACCCGGCGGACGAGACGCGTCGCGCCTACATGGTGTGGGAGAACGAGCACCTGTTCAGTCTCGTCGATCTGTGGACCGCAACCATCCGCAAATCCCACCCCGATGGATTCTTCATGCCCGGATCGAGCTCGCGTCCCCAGCCGCGCCTCGAGTTTGACCCGCGCCGCCTGGCTGCGATTCCTTTCATGACTGTTGACCGTCAGGGCAGGGCAGGCAACACCCCTGCGTGGATCAATGGGCGCAACGCCAAAGTGCACCGGGCATTCATGGGGAAGAAGCCGGTAACCAACATTTTCAGCATTGGCCTCGAGGAGCCGTCCCGTTGGAAGGATTCGGTCCAGAGCCCGGCTGAGATCCGCATGTGGCTCGCCGAGGGGATGGCGCAGGGCTTTCGCCCGTGGTTGTGCAAGTTCAATGCGAAGCCGTTCGACGAGCGTTGGATGCCCGTCGTTGCCGATGTCTATCGATGGCATGCCAACAATCAGCGCTACCTGGCTGCGGGCGACAATCTCGCGCGCGTGGCGATCGTCGTTTCAAACCAGACCACGGCGTTTTATGACAGAAAACAGGGCAGTGGCGAGATCGACAGTGCGCAGTTCGGTTTCTACCATGCGCTGATTGAATCCCGCATCCCGTTCGAGATCGTCGATGATCACTACTTCGATGCCGCCTCTGTGGCGAGATTCCGCGTATTGATTCTGCCCAACATCGCGGCACTCTCGGAGCAGCAATGCCGCCAGCTCGTCGACTACGTCCACGGTGGCGGCCGGATCGTGGCGACTCACGAAACATCGCTGTACGACGAGTGGGGCGTGCAACGGCCGGATTTCGGCCTCAGTGAGTTGTTCGGTTGTTCGTATGCCGGCCGCACTGACAAGAACGTTCGCAACTCATACCTTGCAATCAAACCGGGCCATGTGCTGACCCGGGGGCTCGAGGATACACCCCGGATCATCGGGGCTACCGGATATGTGGCCGTGAAGTCCCATGACGGGGCGGTAACCTCTCCGATCATGTTGATACCGTCCTATCCCGATCTGCCCATGGAGAGTGTCTATCCGCGAGACACTTCCACCCGGACACCGATGGCCTATTGCCGGGAGCTCGGGCGAGGTCGTGTTGTCTATCTGCCGATGGATATCGACCGCTGCTTCTGGCAGGTCATGAGCCCGGATCATCTGTTGGTTTTGCGAAATGCGGTGCAATGGGCGGCCGACGAACAGCCGTTTGTCAGTGTCGCAGGTCCTGGCGTCGTCGATATCGCCTGCTGGCGCCAGCCTGATTGCATCACCATTCACCTGGTCAATCTCACCAATCCCATGCTGTTGCGGACACCGTTCCGCGAATTGATTCCGATGGGTCCGTATCGGATCGAGCTCACCCTGCCGCCGGGCGTCAGCGCACAAAAGGCCCGCTCGCTGGCGACGGGAACTGATCTGGCGGTGAGCTCGCGAGATGGGAAACTGACGCTGGAAGTGCCGAGTATCCTTCTGCACGAAGTGCTGGCCATTGTGTGACCGGCCACTCCTTTCCGGAAGAGCAGGCGCAGCAAGCGCGGCAGCCGCCCGTTGAACCGGGTTACCACGCACGACCGGGCGCTGTAACATGAGCACCCCGTGCGCTGGCCGAAGCTCTGCCTGAGCCAGACGCAATGGCGAAACTCATTACGGAGAGAGATCGATTTGGGTTCGGGTCAGAAGGTAGTGAGTGTGCTCGGCGCGCCCGTGAGGCGAATCTGGAGTTTGTTCAGCAAGCAGCCCTCGTGGCATGCACTTTTGGACTGGAAGACCTACTACCAGGCCGCGCTGCGGACAGACTCGCCTCACTCGATCGTTCAACACGGCGGCCCCTGGGTGGGCGATGCGGCCAGGCAGACCGAGCTGATTGACGCTCTGGGAGGCAGCCGCGCTGCCTCTATTGTTTGGGCGCCCCCGGGTTGTGGGAAAAGCCGTTTTGCCCTGGAGCTCGCGCGCCGGATCGAAAAGGGCGGTGAATGGCAGGTTGCGTTCGTTCCGCATGATGAGGCGGCTGTTCGCGGGGAGCTTCCCGAGCTCACCCGGCACAAGCGCATCGTCTTTGTTGTAGATGACGCCCACGATTGTCCGGATGTGGTCAAGCTTCTGGCAGCCACGTGCGCGTCCGCGCCTCGCGAGGCACCATTGCATCTCGTGTGTCTCACGAGATCGACTCGTCGTGCGCCCGTGAATCGCGTGTTGCAAAGTACATTTCCACCCGGCGCGGTTCAGGAGATCGATCTGGGGCGGCCTTCGGCGGCCCTCGTGCGAAGTCTCGTCGACCAGCTGCTGCCCAAGTCCTCTCCGCTCCATCGCGATACCATCGCGCGCTTCGTGCGGCAGTCCTACTTTCTGGCCGTGCTCACCTGCAACCTGCTGAGCCGCGAAAGCCGGCTGCCGCAATCCTTCCAGCGGCAGGACCTGCGCGATCGGGCGTGCCGCGAACCTCTGAAGGAAGCCGTGGGCGGGTTGTGTCCCATTGATGCGGCCACGCGCGCGCTGGGCGTTTATGCGGCGCTCGCTCCCGTAGCGAAGGCGCGCACTGACGTTCGGGATATGGCGGCCGAATTGAGCGGGGTCGCTCGGGAAAAGGTCGATTCGCTCATGGAGCGTATGCTCGCGGCCGGCCTGTTCCAGGATGACGGCCGCGGGCTGATTCGACCGGCGCCCGATCTGTTGGGCGATCTGATCCTCGAGGCTGCCTGCCTGGATCTGCAGGGCAGGCCCACTGCCTACAGCAAGCAGCTGTTGGAACGGCTGCTGGCGACTGATCCGGTTGCCACCATGATGAATTGTGGCGATCTCGGTCAGCTCTTTGGTGCTGACCCGGATACCGATCTCGTCAGTGGGCTGGTGTTGGACAGCGCCAGGACCGTTGCGGTCGACAACAAACGGAGCGTTCTCGCGCTCCTGAGAATGTGCCAGCCGCTCGCTGCGCGCCGCCCCGGCGCGATACTCCAACTCATCAACATTTTGGAGAAACGCGGCGTTCTGCATCGTACGCCGCAACCGCGGGAGCTGTTGGGTTCGGACAGCGTCGAGATGGGAGCACTTGGACTGCTGTTGCGTGCGAGCGAGGTTCAACTCGACATCGTCCCGGTAGCTTTGCAATTGGGGCGCGATCTATATGGCGCCGCGCGCGGCGACGATTCGAGCTCCGACCACGTGCTCTCGGTGCTCCGTGAAATCTGCACATTTGAGAGCAGTCGCGGAGTTCCGCACGCACGTGCTGTCGTGAATGCCCTGAAGGCCTGGGTCTGCGAATCCGAAGTGGGCGCCGCGGTGTTGGCTTCCACCTTGAGCGCGCCCTTTCTGGCGCTGGATATGGAGACCAGGGAAGAGGGCGACGGTGGCCTGTCTGTTTCCCGAACGAGTTTGAGTCCGACTCCCGAAGTCTGGGAGGTACGGGATGTCGCCGCGGATACGGTTTCGCGCGCGATCATGCGTCCCGAATCCGTCGTGGAATATGTGGCTTTGGCAGCCCTGGAGCGCTATGCGCATACAGAAGTTGCCATGGACAGCGAGCAGGCCGGGCGGTGGCGTCCGCAATTGGCACGAGAGTTGGAAAAGCTCGCGAAGGCGGTCCGCGAAATCCCCACGGCAACGGACAAGTTACCCGTCTGGGCCGCCGCCGAGCTGCGCGGCTGGCACTGGTGGATGCAGAGCTCGGACGCCCTGCATGACGCCGGCAAGTCGATTCTGACTTCCATTCAGACCACTGACGCATATCAACTCTGGAAGGCGCTTCATTCGCAGCAGCTTCCGGTCACGATTGTCGTACCTGAAGACGATAAGGTCCCCGCGGCCTCGCGTGTGGAACATTTCCACGCTCTCGGTGCTGCGCGCGAGGCCAGCGAGCGGGCCCGACAGTTGTTTGATGCCCTGGATGGAAAGCATTCGGACCACGATTCCTGGCGCACGCTGTGGCGAGCCGTTGCCGGCCAGGTACCGCCGATCCCCCTGCATCAACAGGCGGGGGCCGTAATCGGAGAGTTTGCAAAAAGACATCCGGATGCGGCCTGGGTTTTTGTCACCGACGCCGAGGCGGAAGGTCCGCTGTTCCCGATCCTGCCCTTCCTGTTGGATGAGCTGGGCAAGCAGGATCCGGCGCGGCGCTCGGACGAGGCCGGTCGGGTGCTGGCCGGGACGCGCCTGGAAGAAGCCTGGCTGCAGGCGCTCGGCACGCCGCAGGAGTTGAGAGAGGGCGAGCGCAAGCTGCTCGCGCGGGCTCTGAATTCCTCCGACCCGGAACGGGCTCACTATTCCGCCCGGGCCCTCCTCAACTCCTGCGAGAGCAGTCCCGTTGAGGTGTTTGAAGCGGTATCTACAGCGATCGAACGCCATCCGGATGACGACGTGCTCTGGACGCTGATTCTGGAGCGCTTTGCTCAATGGGGGAGCGATGCTCCTGTTGAGTCAGTCGCGATAGTCGGCGACAGGCTCATCTCGCTCATGCGCAATCACAGCTCGCAGCTGCGATGGGGATTCCAACCGCACACGCGGCAGCTCGACAAGGTGCTCGCCATCCTGGCGTTCTCGAGTCCGGAACGACTGCAGGACTGGGTACAACACCACTGGGGACGTCCTCGTACCAGCAGCAGCGCCTGGAACGACGAATCTCCCCTGAACCTGTCCCGGCTCAAGAGCTCAATGGCCGCGATCCGCAACTCGGACGTGGCGGACCGATGGGTTGAGGCGCATGCCAACTGGATCAAGGGGCCCCGGTCGCTGGGTGAAACGGCTGCGCGCGGATTATCCGAGCTGTCCACTCTCGACAACCCGCACGTCGGCAAGCTGGCGAGCGATATCGCCGCCAATCCCACCGAAGGGCCGCTGCAATCCTTCACGGACTTTGTGGGTTATCAGGGTTCGAAGCGGGACTTCCCGACGCAGTCACTTGCGTTGTTGGAGATGTGGGCGCGTCATCCGTCGGCGTACGCAACGATGGACGAGGTGGTGGTTCGAGCTCTCGTGCGTCAAGCGGGCGTCCAAACTGTTGGCCACCGGATTCTGGCGGCCATCGAGGCACGTCGCGCTGCCGGCGAGGCTCCGCCACTGTTCTCCGCCAGCCTTGCCCGCGTGGAACGCGAGGTGCAGGAGGCGATGCACATGGCTCCTGGGTCTTGAAGTCTTCACTCACGCCACAATTTAGGTCATTCTCGGCTTAGGGCGCGCGGCTTCGGTGGGCGGCACGCGCTGGCATTTGAGCCCACGGCAACTGAAGGAGGTGATCCAAGTGTCAAATAGAAACGTTGGTTCGGTCGCGTCTCTGGGCGCACTGGTTGGTAGCGAGGCTCACCGTTAAGCGGTACCTCGTGCTGGCCGGAAGGCCATAGAGGGATGCGCGCAGGCGTTCGTCACGCGCGCGACCGGGTCCAACGGATGGACGCTCCGATGCAGTTGCTGTGGGATTACCTTGGTCCTACGGACTAATGCTCGAGCAGGAACGGCGGGGTCCGCGGGGGCTCCGCCGTTTTCTTATGTAACAACATCATTCATTGCATCTTTTCCGTGGCGTTGAAGTCTGCCAACTGAGCGTCGAAGGCGCGCTTGAACGCGGGCCTTGCTTCGCCCCGGGCGACGTAGGCGGAGAGGTTCGGATATTCCGCCAATATTCCCGAGCTCTTCAACCTGCGCATCACGGCTATCATCATCAGGTCACCGGCGGTGAATGCGCCGTCGAGCCAGTCGGCATCGCCGAGCCGGGTGGAGAGGTCGCGTAGCCGGCCACGGAGCCGATCGTCGAGCATGGCCTGGCGTTCTGCAAACCATGGCTTGTCGCGCTCGAAGATCGTCGCCATGCTGCGTTCAACTATCGGCGGCTCCATTGTGCTGAGCGCGGCAAACATCCATGTGATGGCGCGTGCCCGCGCATTTGCATCACCTGGCAGCAGACCCGCATGGCCTTGCGCGATATGGAACACGATCGAGCCCGACTCGAACAGCGTGAGCTCATCGTCCTGGTACGCCGGGATCTGACCGAATGGGTGAATGGACCGATGCGCCGGTTCCTTCAGCTCACTGATGGAGCGAAGGCGGACTTCATATGGCTGGCCGGCTTCTTCCAGCGCCCAGCGAACGGGCATGTCGCGCCCCAGCCCCTGGCCTCGATCAGGTGACCGCGCAAACGCAGTGATAGTGGGTTTCATGTGCAGGCTCCGCGTGAATGTCTATACGTTCACTGTATAGACGATCCGCCGGACCCGGGTTGGACAAAAGGTCTGAGATTATTTGGCGGGCCCGTGCATCGGTCACTATGGCCGTCGTGCTGCGTCTATTGCGGCGGCCAATCGCCACATCCCCGCCCGGATCGCCGCTGAGCTGCACGAACCGAATCCCAGCACCAGCGCATTCGATCTTTCACCGCCGCCGTAGTAGTAGGCCGCGAGTGGCATCACCTCGATGTTGCGCGCTCTGGCTTCTATGAAAACCCGTTCGGCATCAACTTCCTCCAGATCGGCCACTGCGTGCATGCCGGAGTGCACGGGACGAAGGCGTAATGGAACGCCAGTGCGATCTACCGCTGCCTGTAGGGTGTGCAGCCGTTCCGCATACTCGGCCTGCATGCGACGGACGTGCCGCTGGTAATGGCCGCGCGTCATGAATTCGGAAAGGATCATTTGTTCCAGCATCGGTGGGTGCACATCGCTGGCCATTCGAGCCCGTATGAAGCCGTCCACCAGATCGCTTGGAACGATCAGGAAACCCAGGCGCAGGGCGGGAAACAGAGTCTTGCTGAAGGTCCCTGCGTAAATGACGCGGCCGTCCGGATCGAGCGCATGCAGGCAGGGCAGAGGCTGAGCGTCGTACCGGAAGTTGCAGTCGTAGTCATCTTCCAGGATCCACGACAACGAGTTGGTGGCCCAGGAGAGCAGGCTCTGCCGCCGTGGCAGGCTCATCGGTACGCCGGTTGGAAACTGATGTGACGGCGTTACATACGCCAGGCGGGCATCGATCCGGTCCGGTTGGTGTTGGTCGATGATCATTCCCTCGTGATCGACGGGCATACATACAGCGCTGGCGCCCGCTGACTGAAGAGCAGCATGCGCGCCCGGATAGCCGGGATCTTCGATCCAGACAGGATCGCCAACATCGAGCAGAAGATGAAAGACGAGGTCAATGCCCCGTTGGGCGCCGGCAACGACGAGTACCTGCTGTGGGTCGCAGCTGGTGCCCCGCGAGCGGATCTGCTCGGCGATTGCTTCGCGCAACCGCGGCAGACCCGGCAGGTTGGAGTAATCCAACCCCTGGGGTGACAAGGAACGCACGCACTGGCGCGCGATCTGTGACCACAGTCGAACTGGAAACAGGTCAACCGCCGGGGTACCCAATCGAAAGGGGCGGGGTGAGACAGGTCCCCGGCGATCGGGTCCCCGGGTTTGCGCCAATGACCGCCCGCGCGCCGAGAGCAGGGGATGTTTCGCTGCGGCAACGGCCCGGACGACCTGTCGATCCGGCTGGGAGTCCGGCAATACTTTCGCAATGTATATGCCGGACCCCTGACGCGGCACAATGTAGCCTTCCGCCTTCAACTGCTCGAAAGCCAACAACACCGTCGTCCGGGAGACACCCAGATCTGCCGCGAGCGCCCGGGTCGATGGCAACCTGCCGTCAGTGTTGATCGAGCCGTTGACGATCGACCTGCGGATGCACAGGTAGATCTGGTCCTGCAGCGTCTGGCCGCAGGAGGGCTCGATGCGGATCGGCAGTGTGACCGTCCTGGCCATGGCTTTCGCTTCCTTGCTCGGGCAGAGCTTGCACCCCGGATCAGAGCAGTGAAAGGGCTATCGCACCTGCGAGTGCTTCGTGTCCCGCATCGTTCGGATGCAGATTGTCGGGAGCGGCATACGCTGGCAACAGCCGGGCCGGGTGGGTCGGATCACGCAGTGCCAGGTCGTAGTCGGCAACGCCATCAAACTCGTGGCTCGTTCTCACCCAGTGGTTGATGGCCAGTCGCTTGGCTTCGTTCTCAGGCGTGTGAGTGTTGGGGAACGTGGTGCCTTCATTGGGCGAGATCGTGGCCCCGTAGACTTTGAGTCCCTGTGCACGCGCCTGTTTGATCAGTTGCCGTATTCCGGCAATGATTTCGTCAGCGCTGGCGAGCTGGGTCGGGTCTCCAACAGCCGTGGGAAATATGATGTCGCCCAGGCCGAGCGCGAGCACCACATGCGAGATTCCCGCCGCATTCAACACGTCGCGCTGGAAACGCGACAGGCCGCTCGGTCCGCAGAAATCCCGCAGCAGGCGGCCGCACCCTGTTGACTGATTCAACACGGCCATTTGTGGAGGCAGGAACCGGGGATTGAACCAGCGCGACAGGTCGTCCGTTGCGCGGCGATTCGCATCCTGCGTGGTGGTGCCTCCCTCGCTGACGGAGTCGCCAAAGACCGCTAGCACGGGAACCCTGCTTTTCGTCTGTACTTCGACGAAGGTCAGCCAGTAGCGCGAAGTTTCCGGGTCACCTTGGGTCGGAAAGTCGACCGCGGCGCTGAAGTCTCCAGGGCCGGAGACAAACGCCGATTGAGTCGCATTCTGGTGATAGGTGGCAGGTCCGGTGTTTTGCGGGACGAACAGGCTGATTGCGAGACTGGTGTTTGAGGGAACGCTGAGATTGACGGGATCGCTGACTGCAACCGCGCCCGCCGGAATGACAACGGAGCCCTGGCCGCCGAACGTCAGGGTTCGATCCGATTGCGGCACGATCGAGGCGCCCGTGGATTGCACGGCCATGTGCGCAGATCCGATGATCAGGGCGCCGGCGCCGTATTCGTTGGATAGTTTTACGCGCATGCGGGAACCGCCCGCGCTGATATAGACTATCTGCCGTACTGTCTGGTTTTCGAATGACCGGGATGCACCGAACGCGCTGCCGTCCGCCATCGGCGGGACGCTCCATGTCGCAATCCAGTGCGGATTGCCAAAGTCAGTGCCCTGGGCTCGTGCCGCGGAGGGGCCTGTAACCCCGATGAGAACCAGAATGCTGGTAATGACTAAGAAAATGCAGCGTCGCGTGCTGCGTGTCAGCTTGTCCATGACTTCCTGTCTCCTTGACGTTCGATGACAGGAAGGGAGTCTGCATAGCGCCGACCACCGCTGGGTAGCTCCACTTCGATGCAGTGGGATAAAGCCACATTCCCAACACCGCTGTCCTGACTCGACTGGCGTGCGAGCTGAACGACAGACTCTACTTTTGCATAATCGCGAACTGCGGATGCCCGCTCACCGCTTCGTGCCAGGAGGTATCGCTGGGGAGGCTCCCATGAGGCACCTGGGCGTCACTACGGCGCCATTTCGCCAACCATTCCGCACCGAGCATCTCATGCGGGTGTTCTGCAGCAGCCGCGACCGGAGACAGACCGATGGTCGTTTCCGTTTTCGGGCCGGTGCCGCGGCCCCTGGCAATATGAAAGCCGGCAGCCAACATCGCCGCGCGCACGCTGGTCGAGTTTGTATAGGTGAACAGCTCCACCTTCCTGGGTCCGCATACCAACGCCAGCTCGCGAAACGCCGCCAGCGTCCACAGTGAGCTGTCGGCCTTGAAGGAGAATGGATCGAAGAAAATGATATCGGGTGGGGGTGCCTGGAACTTCCGCGCCGCGAAGTCACCGGACTGCAGCAGCCACTCGATCGTCCCCGTGCGGTTGATCCAGCGGCCACTCGACAGCAACTTTTTCGGAGCGGCGTGGTGCAGGTGCGTGAACAACCCGATATTGGCCAGCGCGAGCTGCAATGAATCCAGATCATTCTCGAAGCTGACGAGCGTCATGGAGCGTTGCAGCTGAGGTGCGCTTTCGACTGCCAGGATCGCGGCCATGGCGTTGGCCGCGGCGCCTAATCCAACATCCCAGACGACGAGGGGCGCATCCGCGGGCGCAGCTAAGCGTTCGACGAGCCGGGACTGCTCCACATACAACGACCGCGCTTCCTCAACCGGATTGTTGATGGAGTGCATCACCTCGCCTGATGTCTTATCCCGTATGAATCCTACTCCGTCCCGTTCTATGACTTCATATCGACCGCGCGTCAGCTTGAGTTTGCGCCGCGTGGCCTTGGTCACGTGCGTGACCCCTTTGCCGTAGCTGTCACGAGCGTCGAGAACAGCGCGTTGCGAGTTATAAAACGAAAGCCAGGTTCCTGCGAGAATGTGCTCGCGCATCGTGCGCGTCAACTTCAGGTAGAAATGGATGTTATGCAGCGCCAGCAGTTGCCAGAGCTGGCTCTCATGTACGCGCAGCAGATGAAAGAGATACGCAATGGAGTGGGTTTTGCAGGTATAGCAATGGCAGGCGGGATCGATCGGTCCGTCTTTATCCCGATAAGCGCCACGCCGCAGATCGCGTCGACCCTGGCTGGTGAACGCTACGCCTTGTTGCGCAAGTGATGTTGGCAGAATGCAGTCGAACATATCGACGCCGCGATGGACGGCCTCGAGGATGTCCAGGGGAGTTCCCACTCCCATCAGATACCGTGGCCGATCCTGCGGAAGTAACTCGGTGACGGTGGCCGTACATTCTTCACGCTGTGCACTGCTTTCACCGACTGCAAGACCGCCAACGGCGTACCCGTCAAATGGCATGTCAGTGATGATGCGGGCACTTTCGATACGCAGATCGAGGTAAGTGGCGCCTTGCACGATGCCGAATATCGCCTGTGACGAATCACCGCGTGCAGCCAGGCTGCGACGTGCCCACCGATGAGTCAGCTCCATCGCGCCGCGAGCGATGTTGTGTTCCACGGTCGATGGCACACACTGATCGAGCACCATCATGATGTCGGAGCCGATGATCTTCTGTGCCTCGATGCTGCGCTCCGGGCTCAACTGCAGCAGCGTGTTATCGACATAGCTGCGAAATTCGGCGTAATCCTCCTGCATGGTGCGGCTGCCCGGCAGAGAAAATATTTGAAAGCCGCCGGAGTCGGTCAATACCGAGCGGGGCCAGTTCACGAAGCCGTGGATTCCGCCGAATTTCTCCAGGATTTCAACACGCGGTTGCAGCATCAGGTGGTAGGTGTTGGCAAGCAGCACCTGGGCGCCGCTCTCGAGCAGGTCTTCGCGTCGCTGTGACCGGACGGGCCCGTGGGTGCCGACCGGCATGAAAGTGGGCGTCAGAACTTCGTTATGCGCGGTCGTAAAGCGTGCTGCTCGTGCCTGGGAGCCGCGAGCCGTGGCTTCCAGCTGAAAATGCAATCGATTCATGAAGTCCCGTTCGCCATGCCCTTCTGCGTAAGGTAGCAGAGGTTTTGAACGTTTCCCTGTTGGGGTCGACTGCTGTCGGGTATTCGCGGGAATCGTCACGGCGGCACTCCGCGGCGGTAATGAGCTCGTCGTGAACGAGCATCAAAGCGTCGCTTCGAGACTTCATTGATTCAACCGCGAGCGAACTGTTTACGCACGCGAAGCCCGTGCCATAGCCCGCCGGAGTGGCAGCGCTGGGTTACATCGCTGATTCGACTGAGAAAAGCGTTGCGCGCCGTTCCTGCCCCCCTGACGGCGATCCCGTACAGTTGAAATTGAGCGGGGTGCGCCAGATAATGGCGTCGAAGATAGCGCTACCACAGTGCTGGTTTTTTATGGGGGCGGCATGAAAATAGTGTGTAAGTGTGGCCTGGACTGCACTGACTTTTGCAGCCAGCATGCGATTCCGCTGAACGCGCGGTTCGCCTGTCCGGACTGCGATTCTCCTTTGACGGCGTCCGGCTCGCAGGGTGCTGCGCAACCTGCCGGTATCAGTGTTACCGAGCGCATGGCTGAGGATGCTGTCAGCGCCTGAGTCAGCTACCGTTAGTGAACAGCTCCGAGCCCAACGCCGCGTGGCGGTCGAGCGCGCGGCTCGAGGGCGCTTGGACGATGCCGACTCCTGTGGCCGCCTTCTCAGATTGACCGGCCGCCGCTCAATACACGAGGTTGCCGTGAGCGCAGTCACATCTCATGGAATCGCTCTCGCGTAGCGTTCCAGACATCGTCTCCCAAGGACGGGTCTGTCATGCGGTGTGTTGCCATAATGTCCTTCGTTATCGCGTTGTGCGGTTGCGCCGGTACCAGCTCAGTCAAACACGGTGTTCGAGTCACCCGCAATCCTGCCGACGTCGAGCATTGCAAGCACATCGGTGCAGTTCAGAGTGTGCCTCCCTATTCGCTGCCAGGCGAAGATCTCGAGCGGATTCGTAATCGAGCCATCGAGGTCGGTGCCGATACCGTTCTAGTCGAGCGCTCGCGCCGTGAGTCAGTTTCCGGCATTGCATTTCGCTGTCGCGCATCGTGAGAGTTGACGCGCGTAATCCTGGACTCTATTCAGCCTGGCAGGTTGGTCGACGTCTGGGCCTGACCTGACGACTCACGCGCCGTCGAATTGTTTTTCCCCCTAGTTAGTCTCGGCTGCCCAGGCTTCGGCATCGGCGCCAGCCGCGATCCGTAGCGGAGAAGTTGGGTCGGTCGCTGCACGCCAGACCCCCACGGCGACATCATGAGGCCTGGTCGTTGGTGATGAGGTGTCTTGAAACCCGGCCACCACTTTTTTCACCAGATCGCTGTAGGCTTCGAGATCGAGGCCGTGCATATTGCGTCGCGCGTTCTCGCTGAAGCGAGTGGCGGGCGAACGCCCTGGGAGAACCAGGCGCATGCGAACTCCAAATGGCTCGAGCTCGACCGCCATCGATTCGGTGAACGCGTTCACTGCCGCTTTGCTCGCCCGATAGGCGGCAATGAGCGGAAGTGGCCTCAGTGTCACGCTCGATGTTACGTTTACAACAACACCGGATCTGCGCTCCCGCAGCTGTGGCACGAATGCCTGAGTCATCGCTATCGTGCCCAAAGTGTTGGTCTCGAAGAGCTCCCGTACCGTCGTCATCGGAGTGACTTCGGCGGGAGAAGCGGCGCCAAAACCTGCGTTGTTGACCAGCACGTCGATCTGACCGGCCGCGGATACCACATCTCGAATGCTCTGCGGATCTGTTACGTCCAAAGCAAGCAACTGCAGCCGCTCCGATGATGGAAGCACGTCCTGGCGCACCGTGCGCATAGTCGCAATGACGTGCCAGCCCTGCGCGTGGAAGTGTCGGGCAACCTCGAGGCCGAAGCCGGATGAACAGCCGGTCACTAAAACTCTCTTCAAGGGATCACCTGCAAAGGATTGACGTTGAACACACGGTAGTCTCACCGGGTCGGACGCACTACAATCTGGAGTCCGGTATTCATTTGCAGGAGTCCGGTGATGACCGATCCCTTGGCCGAGGTGGTGACCCTCCTTCAGCCGCACGCTCGATTCTCCAAGCTCGTCCTGGGAGCGGGTCCGTGGCGCGTCAGCCGCTCGGATGCCGGCCAACCGTTCTACTGCGTTCTCCTGGAGGGCAGGTGCCGCATCACCGTGGACGGTCGTGAGCTGGTTGAGCTGACGTCGGGAGATTTCGCGCTCATCCCCGAGACCTACGGGATCGCCGTGTCCAGCCTGGATGCACCCGCAGGCCTCGAGACCCTTCAGCCGATCGCGCTCGGGAACAATGAATACAGGGTCGGTTCGCCGGATGCACCCGTGGACGTTCGGATGCTGGTAGGCCACTGTAGCTTCGGCTCGCCGGATGCGTCGCTGTTGGTCTCGTTGTTACCGCGGTTCGTTCATGTCCGCGGGGAGCAACGACTCGCTAACCTCGTGCAGCTGGTACGCGACGAATCGCGCGAGCAGAGGCCGGCACGCGATGTTGTGCTCGCGAGGTTGCTGGAAGTGCTGCTCATTGAAGCGCTGAGATCGACCTCAGGAACCAACGCATCACCGGGTCTGGTGCGGGGACTCGCCGATTCTCGCTTGTCCGCCGCGCTTCGAGTCATGCACAAACGTCCGGCACATGACTGGACGGTGGTCGAACTGGCTAAGGAAGCGGCGCTTTCGCGTTCGACTTTTTTTGAGCGCTTCAGCCGGGCGGTGGGCGTAGCTCCCATGCAATACCTGCTCGGGTGGCGAATGGCTCTCGCTAAGGACTTTCTGCGCCGGAGGGAAGGTGGAGTGGCAGAGGTCGCGGAGCGCGTCGGCTACAGTTCGGCCAGTACCTTCAGTGTTGCCTTCACTCGATATGTTGGCCGCCCGCCAACACAGTACGCCCGGGAGCAGTCAGCGTCGGACGCGGCCTGAGGGGGCCGGTTTGTTGCGAGTGCGCTATGGTATGCTCGGGGGAGAAAGCTCGACCTTGGCTTTAAACCCCTGTGATTTGATGGCCGCTCAGTGTGCGTCACCCCCGTCCCCTTATAGACGATTTCGTTAGTTTGTGAACACGCCGTGCGAGCCACAACGGGATTTCTTGATACCGGTACGGGCGCACCGCGGCCACTCGTGAATATGATTCATCCCATGAAGACACTTGCCAGACACTCAGTTGCGCTGACTCTAACGATCGTGGCGTTCCTGACTCTCCCGGGATGCAGTACAACAGGCGGTACTGCCGAAATTGAGCCCCCGGTGATTGAGCCCGCGAAGGAACTGCCAGCCGCGCAACCGGCTCCCGTTGCCGATACGGGTTCGAAGCAGGAAGAAGGTGAGGTTCCACTGGCCGTTGCCGAGTCGGAGAAACCCGAAACTGCTCCTCCCAAGGAGGTCGTCGTTCACGGCCCCCGGAGCCGTCATGAGAAGATCCATGACTTCGTGGCCGAAGCGCAGGTGATGCTCCGGGACGTCGAGCTCCAATACGTCCTCACTGGAAACGGGAAGAAGCAGGTGCTGCGCGGACGGCCGGTCGCGTTTGCGCTCTGGAGCGAAACCAAGCAGGAGTGGTCAATCGCCCAAATCGAGCTTCCGCGTCCCCCGATCAAGTGGAAACCCGGTGGGAGGCCCCTGCCATTTCGCACTCTCACGCCGGGCATCCAGGCGACGCATGTGAAAGGCACTGGTGCCGAGCGGCTGATGTTCACCTTCTCTCGAAACGGGGATCCGTTGAAGGTTTACGGACGCAAGTTCCCCGTATTCGACAACGCCCTCATCAAGCACAAGCAGTGGGGTGCTGTTGCCGCAACCGCGAAGCCGATTGTCTACCTGCCGTTCACCGAAGACACCTTCGATCCGGCTTTCGTCGCCAGCGGCAAGGAGTTTCTGGTTGCCACGGCGGGCAAGGCGATTGAGGAGCTGCGTGTCGCGAAGGTGCCGAGTGCCGCCTTCCCCGGAGAGCTGCTCGCGGATGTCATTCCGCCGCAAGTCATCACGACCCTCGCGGTCATCGAGCAGACCGATGATGGCGACTACCTGGAAAAGCAGGCTCTCGCCTTCGACGACGTACTGAGCCAGTACGGGCTGAAGAGGGACGAGGCCTTTCGGTATAGCGTCTCGAACGCGAAAGCGTTGGGACCCATGCAATTCACCAACCGTAAAGGAAACGGGACCTACTCGATCGTGGTGAGACGCTGCCCTGGCGCAAAGCTCGACCCGATCTTCGAGCGCGGCGCGACGAATCTGCTCAATGCCATGAAGGCGGCCGTTTGCCTGCTGGATCTCGATCTGGCGGGAATGCGGGAGGATATCCGGGTGGCGTATCGGGCCAACCCTGACGTGCTGGGCATCTTTCCGGTCGCCGCTTACAACGGCGGATCCCGTAACGTCACGAAGCTCTACCGTGTCCTGACGAAGATGAAGGTCAACCTCGACGAACTGACTCGGCCGGGCGTGCAGGCCGCGGGAGGTTCGGTGACCTGCCCCTGTGTCTGGAAGGTGAAAGGCACCGAGACGCTTCCGCTGTCGATCCCGAAATACAACAACGAGAATCGCTGGTACATCGAAAAGTATCAGAGCATCGTGAGCCTGTTTGGTAGTGCCAGGCCCTCGGCATTTGTGCAGCCCTCTGTCGGCCTCAGTCAATGACCACGAGGCCGGCCTTGCGGTGCGGCCTCGCCTCGACTGTTCACAGGGCCAAGGCCGTGCTGTTATTGGGCATGGTCGCCACTGGGCTCCTGACTACTGACTCCTTCGCGTCGTCCTCGCCGGACGAGACCGAAGTCATAATCGAGGTAGCTGGTGGACAGAAGTCACAAGGCTTCCGCGGCTCATTTTCAGTCCCGGAAGACCGCCATAAGAAAACCAGCCGACGCATCACGCTGACCTATGTCCGATTGCCGGCCACAGCCACTTCCGCCGGAGCGCCGATTGTGTATCTGGCCGGCGGTCCAGGAGCCTCGGGAATCGACGCCATCCGCTACCGATACGCCGCCTTCAGCGCACTGCGTCGCTACGGCGATGTGATTGCATTGGATCAACGTGGCACCGGAGCCTCAAACGACCTGCCAACGTGCCGGTCGCGCGAAATTCTTCCTTCCAACCGTGAATCATCGGACAAACAGTTTTCCAAGACCCAGCGCACCGTACTTTCCGAATGTTTCGCATTCTGGAAGAGCCAGGGGGTCGATCTGGCCGCGTACAACACTCGCGAGAATGCGTTGGACCTCGAGGATCTGCGCCGGCACCTCGGAACCGACAAGCTCGTCCTTTGGGGTACCTCGTACGGGGCGCAATTGGCGCTGGCTGCAATCCGGGAGCTCCCGGACCACATAGACAAAGTAGTGCTATCCAGCGTCCGCGGCCTGGACCAGAACTGGAAGCTGCCGGCCACTCTCGAGCCCTATCTCGATCGCTTGCAGCGAGCCGTCGACGCACAGCCGGGCGCTCGCGCACTTTATGGCGACATTCGGGAATTGATTCGCACAGTACACGCGGCCCTGGATATTTCGCCGGTTTCGGTAACCCTGAAGGGCAGCAACGGCGCACCGGTCGCATATCTTCTGCATCGGCGGGATATGCAGTTGCTGGCGATGTCACTGATCGCAGACCCGAGCGGCGCGGCACGCATGCTGAACATCTACAGAGCGCTGGATCAACACCAGGATCCGGCGATCGACCGGATACCCACGCGGCTTCTGCCCGATCATCTCGTCGCGCCCGGGCAACCGGTATCGCTGCAATGCATGCCGATACTTACGAACATTGCTTCGGGCATCAGCCGCGGGCGGCGCAAAGCTGTGCTTGCGCAGACTCCTGGCAGCCTGTTCGGTGAGTATCTGGACCCGACGCGGCAATACGACGGCATCGCGGCGGCACTGGATGTTGGTGTTGATTTTCGAAAGACACCGATCAGCTCGATCCCAACGCTCGTATTCAGCGGAACCCTCGACGGCAGGACCGTGCTCGAGGAGCAGCGTGAGGCCACTCTGGGCCTCACTCGGGCAACCCGGATCACAGTGGAGAACGCCGGCCACAATCTGTTTGATTCACTCACACCCGAAATGTTGTCGGCTCTCGACCAGTTCATGACGAACCGGCCTGTCGAGCCAACCGACATTATCGTGGCCGCACCGCGGTTTGTGCCCGACGGTCGTCAACCTTGACCATCTGACTACTCGGCAACCACCCGACCCAGCAGCAGTCCGCCCAGGGTTGCGGCACAAGCGATTGCGATGTAGAGCATGATCAGGCCGGTTGCGTTCGGTTGACTCAGTAACCAGGCAAATATGAGCGGGGCGATCGCGCCGCCCACCAGTCCCGCCAGGGTGTATCCCAGGGAGCTTCCGGTGGATCTCAGTCTTGCGGGAAACTGCTCGGCAATGAACGCAGCCTGCGGGCCGTACATGAGAGAGTGACAAACCAACCCACCCACGACGCCGATCAGCAGGCCCGGAAAGTCGTGTACCAGGGCGAAGAATCCGCCGCTCCAGGCGGCACCCACGATCGCACCGATCGCGTAGATGCGTTTGCGTCCAAAGCGGTCCGAGCACCAGCCTGACAGCGGAATCAAAGCGATCTGGAGCGCGGAACCGGCGAGGACGGCCGCCACCGCCTGAGCTCGACTCAGACCCAGGCGCTGCGTGGCGTAGGTGAGTACAAAGACCGCAAACAAGGCGTAGATCACGTCGGGGCCGATCCGTGAGAGGATGACCGCGAGCAGCGCGCGTTTCTGTGTCGAAACAACTTCGGTCACGGGTGCCTTCGGACGCTCGCCGCGTGCTGCGATCTCCCGGAAGACGGGGGTTTCCTCCAATTGGGATCGAATCCACAGGCCGAAACACACCAATACGGCCGAGAACAGAAAGGCCATTCGCCATCCCCAGCTGAGCAGGTCGTGCTCTGACAAACTCACGGCGAGCACACCCAACACGCCGTTGGCGAGGAGGGTGCCCACGGGTGGGCCAATCTGCGCTGCTGATGCCCAGAACCCGCGCTCAGCCCGCTGGCTCAACTCGCTGGTGATCAACACCGCGCTGCCCCATTCGCCGCCCACTCCAATGCCCTGCGCGAATCGAAGCACGACGAGCAGGGCGGGCGCCCACCATCCGACTCGATTGTAGGTGGGCAACAAACCCATGAGAAACGTCGCAATGCCGACCACGAGGAGAGTAACTACCAGCACTCGCCGACGGCCGATGAGATCGCCGAGGCGTCCAAACACGATCCCGCCCAAGGGTCTGGCGAAAAAGCCAATGGCGTACGTTGCGAATGCCTGCAGAACCCCGGTCAGTGGATCCTGTTGGGCGAAGAAAATCTGCCCAAAAAGCAATGCCGCGGCGGAGCTGTAGACTGCGAAATCGTAGTATTCGAGGGAGGTTCCCGACAGGCTGGCTACAAACGCCTTGCGCAACGCCAGTTGCTGCCGGCGCGCAGGAGTCATCATGCTCTCATCAGGCTTCAACACAACCATCGGGTACCCGCTTCGGGTTATAACGTCGCGGCCGCGCGCGCGGCCTCGTTGTAGTCGCCGGAGAGCATGCGTAGCCGGGCAGCCGTCTCCGACAGAGAGTCCTCGCTGATCCCTCCTGCCTTGACGCTGTCAACCAGTAGGCGTTCCCGCACGTCACGATAAGTGTCGCAGAAGGTTATACCGGCCTTGGTGGCTTCCACCATCTTCTCCTTGCCCGCGCGATGCGAGCGGACGAGACCGGACTTTTGCAGCTTGCTGATTGCGTAGTTCGCGAGGTAGGCATCCTCGATGTGCAGCACCAGGAGGATTTCCATGAATCGCTTCGGGCGGTCGCGATGCCGGACGGTGTGCAGGATCAAGACCTCGAGCGGACTCAGTTGCACGCCAGCGGCCGCCGCGCAACGCACCATCCATTTCTGAAAGGCGTTGTAGGCGAGTGTCAGGCTGAATTCCAACTCCGACAGCGCGGGCGAGGCGCCGCTGGCGAGGTGGGCCGCGGAGACGATCGGACGTGGCTTGGATTTTCGCGTCATGGGGTTGCTGCTGCTATTCATATCATATTGACAAATTATAAATGATTTATAAATGTGTCGTCCTGTCAAAAGGGGATGCGCATGGCTGGCTGGCAATTCTGGATCGATCGGGGCGGCACCTTTACGGATGTCGTGGCCCTGAGCCCTGCAGGGGCGTTGTCGACCGCGAAGGTCTTGAGCGAGAACCCCGAGCGATACGCGGATGCCGCGACCGCCGGTATCCGCCTGGCCCTGGGTCTGCCTCTGGAGGCAGCGATCCCGGAAGGTCTGGTCCGTGAGGTCAAGATGGGTACGACGGTGGCGACCAATGCGCTTCTCGAGCGAAAGGGGGCGCGGACGCTGCTGTTGGTCGATCGTGGATTCCGGGACTTGCTGCGGATCGGGCATCAGACGCGCCCGCGCCTGTTTGATCTGAACGTTCGATTGCCCGAGCCGCTGTATGAGGGCGTGGAGGAGGTCGGTGGGCGTGTGACCGTGGAGGGGGAACTGCTCAGCACCCTGGACGAGCGCGCGCTGCTGGCCACGCTGTCGGCTCGCAAGGCGCAGGGGTTCGAGGCCTGTGCGATCGCCTTGATCCACGGTTGGAAATACCCGCGGACGGAACAGCGCCTCGAGGCGCTCGCACGCTCAGCCGGGTTCCGACAGGTCTCGGTCAGCCACCAGGTCAGTCCTCTCGTTGGGCTGGTTTCCCGAGCGGGTACAACCGTTGTGGATGCATATCTGTCCCCGGTGCTGCGGCGCTACGTGGACCGGGTCTCGGCGGACCTGAAAAAAACACCCCTCTATTTCATGCAGTCCAATGGCGGCTTGGCGGCGGCCACTGAATTCCAAGGCAAGGATGCGATTCTGTCCGGCCCGGCAGGTGGAGTCGTCGGGGCCGCCCGTACGGCAGAGGCGGTTGGCGAAAAGCGCATCATCGCTTTCGACATGGGAGGCACCTCGACCGATGTATCGCTCTATGACGGCGCGTTCGAGCGTGTGTTCGACGCCGAGGTAGCGGGTGTTCAAATGCGCGTCCCCATGATGGCTGTCGAGACCGTAGCGGCTGGTGGCGGTTCGATCCTGCGCTTCGATGGTGCTCGATTTCGCGTAGGCCCTGAGAGTGCCGGAGCGGCCCCTGGTCCAGCCGGCTACCGACGCGGAGGACCGCTCACCATCACCGATGCGAATATTCTGTGTGGCAAGCTCGTTCCTGCCCATTTTCCCGCCATATTTGGCCCGCGGGGGGATCAGCCCCTGGATGCAGCGACCGTAGCGCAGAAGTTTGCAGCGCTCGCAGGGGAAGTTGGAAACCCCGAGCCGCGCGATGTGGCAGAAGGTTTCCTGCGAATTGCGGTGGCCAACATGGCTGCCGCGATCAAACGCGTCGCGCTCGAGCGCGGGCGGGACGCGGCTGAGTTCACCCTTCAATGCTTTGGTGGTGCGGCTGGCCAGCACGCCTGTCTCGTCGCCGATGAGCTGGGAATGAAGCGTGTGCTCATACACCCCCTGGCGGGAGTTCTGTCCGCCTATGGGATTGGCCTTGCGGATCAGACAGTGACTCGTCAGGCGGCGCTCGAGATCCCCCTGGACGAGTCTCACGCTGATGCTATACGCGAAGCTGCGGAGCGGATGAGGCACGAGGCAATCGGAGCCCTTGGAGACGGCGAGGCTCGGGGAATCCGTGCCGTGGTCACCGCGCACCTGAAATACAATGGCACAGACACGGCACTGGAAGTGCCATTCGGTGCGACCGCACGCATGCGGGACTCTTTCGAGCAGGCGCATCGACTGCGATTCGGCTTCGTCACGCCCGATCGTCCTGTGATCGTCGATAGTCTCGTGGTGGAAGCCATCAAACCTGGGCGGGCGCTTCAGCCCGCAGCCCCTCCGGCCTCCAGGTCATCCAGCAGGTTGGATGACGTCGAGATCTGGACGGGAGGCCGCGCGCACAGCGCTTCGGTTCATGACCGTGTGCACCTGCAGCCTGGCGACCGCATCTCCGGCCCCGCGCTCATTCGAGAGGCCATCGCAACGACCGTAGTCGAACCGGGTTGGATCGCGGAGGTATTCGAGGGTGGCGAGTTACTCTTGACTTGCCTCAACTCCACGCGCCGATCAACACCCGATCCGTCACGAGCGGATCCTGTGTTTCTCGAGCTGTTCAACAATCTCTACATGGGTGTCGCCGAACAGATGGGAGCGGTGTTACGTAACACATCGACCAGCGTCAATATCAAGGAACGGTTGGACTTCTCCTGCGCCGTCTTCGACTCGACCGGCGCCCTCGTCGCGAACGCTCCGCATGTGCCGGTGCACTTGGGATCCATGGGCGACAGTGTGCGTACCGTGTTGGCTCGGCGCGGCGCTACGCTGCGTCCGAGGAGTGCGGTGGTACTCAACAATCCATTCAATGGCGGTACCCATCTACCGGATGTGACTGTGGTGACGCCGGTGTTTGATGAGTCAGGCACTGAGATCCGATTCTTTGTTGCCAATCGCGGCCATCACGCAGACATCGGCGGAACTACACCCGGTTCCATGCCACCCAACTCGAGACTGCTCGAAGAAGAAGGTGTTGTCATCGATGATTTTCTCCTGGTGGAGAACGGTCGGTTCCGTGAAACGGAGTTTCGTGAGCTCATCCTTTCCGGAGCGCATCCGGCTCGTAGCCCGGATGTGAACATTGCGGACATCAAGGCTCAACTGGCAGCAAACGAGGCTGGCGCACGCGAATTGAATCATTTGACGCAACGTTATGGATGGAACCTGTTGCGCGCATATATGGGCCATGTCATGGCGAACGCCGAAGAGAGCGTGCGTCGCGTCATCGATCGGATCGGCGACGGCCGGTTTCATTACCGAATGGATGATGGCGCGGATCTAATGGTGACTGTATCGGTGGATCGCACGGCGCGGGAAGCGGTGATCGATTTCACGGGTACGAGCGCCGAACGTGAGGGTAACTTCAATGCACCCCCTGCGATTGCGCGCGCGGCGGTTCTGTACGTGTTCCGGTGTCTGGTCGGTGATGATCTGCCGCTCAATGACGGGTGCATGAAGCCCCTGCGGATCATCACGCCGCCCGGCAGCTTCCTCTGCCCGACCCCAGGCCGTGCCGTGGTGGCGGGCAATACGGAAGTGAGCCAGGCAATCTGCAATGCCTTGTTGGGAGCGTTGGGGGTGGTTGCGAGCGCGCAGGCCACGATGAACAACTTCCTGTTCGGCAACGAGCGTTATCAATACTACGAAACCATTGGTGGTGGGACCGGAGCAGGGCCGGGGTTCGCGGGCACCGGACCCGTGCAGAGCCATATGACTAACACCCGCATCACCGATGTTGAGGTGTTGGAGCTTCGGTATCCAGTTCGGCTGGAGCGCTTTGCAGTCCGTGAGGGCTCAGGAGGCCGGGGGCGATGGCACGGAGGAAACGGAGCGGTAAGGGCGGTCCGCGTTCTCGAACCCATGACGGCGACCGTGGTTGGCTCGCGTCGGACAGTTCCACCTTTCGGCCTTGCAGGCGGCGCGCCCGGTGCGGCTGGAACTCAACGCGTGGAACGCGCGGACGGGACGGTGGTCCCTCTATCGGGCACCGAGCAGGTGCATCTCGAGCGCGGCGATCTGATTGTGATCGAAACACCCGGGGGCGGAGGGTTTGGGTCCGCCGATAAACCTTGATTTATTAAATTTATAGTTTAAAAATACAAGGATCTTTTTAAAGGGATCCTCGTATTTGAGACGTATAATCGAGTCGGCTCTGCTGGATTGGAAGGCGGCAGGCCGTCGTAAGCCATTGATTTTAATGGGTGCTCGGCAGGTCGGCAAAACCTGGACGATCGAGCGGTTCGGGCGGGCTCAATTCCAGCAGGTGGTCAAGGTCGACCTGGAGAAGCGCCGCGATGTCCATGGGGTTTTCCAGGGGAATCTCGATAGCAAGACTGTCTTGTCACAACTGTCCGTCGCCTTTGGGCGCCGCATCGTCCCCGGCGAGACGCTGCTCTTTTTGGACGAAATTCAGACCTGCCCTCGGGCGTTGATGGCCTTGCGTTACTTGTACGAAGAGGTGCCGGAACTGCACGTCATTGCCGCTGGCTCATTGTTGGAATTCGCACTCGGGGACATTTCCTTTCCGGTGGGTAGGGTGCAGTTCCTCAACATGTATCCGCTCACTTTCGCCGAATTCGTACTGGCGGTGGGCAATGAGCCTTTGTTCGATGTTTTACAGCGCCCGCCCGCTGCGCTGCCCGAGGTGACGCATCGGGTGCTCCTCGAGCACTTGCGTAATTACTTCTTCGTCGGCGGCATGCCGGAGGCAGTGGCCGCTTTTCGCGACGGCGCATCGTTGCTCGACGCGTTCGAGGTGCACGAGGAAATCATCGAAGCCTACCGGCAGGATTTCGGCAAGTACGCACCGCGTGCGGATAAGCAGGCGCTCGACCGCGTGTTGGCGAGCTGCGCTGCCAGCGTGGGTGAGCGGATAAAGTATTCCACTCTAGCGGAGGGTTACTCCAATCCGACGCTTCACAAAGCATTCGATCTGCTGTGCATGGCTCAGGTGCTGCATCGTATCCCTGCCGTCTCTAATCCGGTGTTACCTTTGGCTGCGAGTGCCAATGCCCGGAAATTCAAGGCTTCGGTGGTCGATATCGGCCTCATGCAGCGACTCTCCCACGTCCCGGTTGATGTCGAGATCCGGCATGCGAACCTCCTCTCGATCTATCGAGGGAAGCTCGCCGAGCAATTCGTGGCCCAGGAGCTGACGGCTCTCCAGAACCGGGAGCTGTACTACTGGGCACGGGAGGAGCGCGGCAGCTCGGCCGAAGTTGATTACCTGTTGCGCAAGCACGGGGACGTCTATCCGATCGAAGTCAAGTCGGGCGAGGGCGGCACGATGCGCAGCATGCACCTGTTGCTGAAAGCGTATCCCGGCATCAAACAGGGCTTGGTGCTCTACAGTGGGATTTACGGAGCGCAGCCCGAGCAGAAGCTCCGATTTCTTCCTTTGTATTTCGCCGGCTCTCTGTGCCACTCTTGATGTCCGCCGCGCACCCTGGTCAATCCCTCAGCTCTACTTCCGCCTCGATCTCGACCGGTACGTCGAAGGGAAGGCCGGCGATGCCGATGGCGACGCGGGCATGTCGACCTACATCGTTACCAAACACATCGTAGACGAGGCGTGAAGCGCCATTGATCACGCTCGGGTAGTCACGGAATTCCGACGTGGCGCTCACCATGCCGTACAGCCGAACCCACGCGGCAATGCGGTCCAGCGTGCCGAGCTCGCGCGTGAGACTCGCGAAAATACCCAGCATCGCGCGCGCCGCGCACGCCTGGGCTTGCTCCAGCGTGACTTGCGCGCCGACGCGCCCGTAAGGACCGGACACAGCGCCGGATTCATCCAGTGGCAGATGTCCGGAGATCATGACTCGACGGCCCACGACCCGTACGAATTCCGCATAGACCGTAACTCCGGGGCCGAGGACGCGCGGCCCGGAGTCGCCGGCCGATCCCCATGGTTGCGGCAACTGGATTCCCAGCGTGGCCAAGCGCATTGTGGGCGTCATTTCACTCGCGATATTCATGTGTCACCTCGTGCAGGCAGTTTGCCTGGAAACGGCAGGGACAAGTTTCGGCGGCGGCCGAAATCTGCGAGGGAGCCAATGTGACAGGAGCATACGATGGAGGACTACTATCGCCTTGCCGAGTTTGCCGCCTTGCTTGGCGAGCCGCAGCGCGCTCGAATCGTCGTGGCCCTGATGGACGGAACAGCATTGCCCGCGGGTGAGCTGGCGCGTCAATCGGGGATAGCGGCATCGACCGCGAGTGGGCACCTCGCCTTGCTCGTGAGCGGCGGAATCCTATCCGTCGAGCGTCACGGTCGGCACCGCTACTATCGCATCTCTGATCACAACATCGCGGCGGCGCTGGAGTCGCTGGCAGCCATGCTCCCGCCGCAAAAGGCGAAGTACCGTTCGGATGCGCGCATGCGACTGGCGTCGGCGCGTACCTGCTACGACCATCTCGCAGGTGATCTCGGCGTCAGATGGACGGAGGCGCTGTTGGCCCGTGGTGTACTGTTAGACAAAGGGCTGCACTATCAATTGAACCCGCAGAAAGTGGCGGCCCTGCGCGCAATGGGCTTCGAGTTGCAAGATCCGCACAGGGTCGATGCAGCGCTGCTCGGCAAGAAGTGTCTCGATTGCACGCAGAGGCGTCATCATGTGGGAGGCGTACTGGGCGCGCTGTTGGCTCGCGAGCTCTTTCGTATGGAATGGGTTCGACGGACCCGCGGCGATCGCTCGCTGCGGGTGATGCCTCGCGGTCGCGCCCAGTTCCAGAGGCATTTCGCTCTCTCGTTGTGAGGGTCCGCCCGCCCACGCCGCAGCAGGTGCCAGCGCGTCGAGGCTCTACTGCATATGTTGCCCGCCATTGATCGCTATGTTGGCGCCAGTGACGAAAGCCGCTTCCTCGCTCGCAAGATAGGCCACGAGTCCGGCCACCTCCTCGGGCTTGCCGAGCCTGCCCATGGGAATCTGCGGGATGATCTTGGACTCCAGTATGTCATGCGGGATGGCAGTGACCATGGCGGTTCCGATGTAGCCGGGCGAGATCGTGTTCACTGTCACGCCCTTGCGTGCCACCTCGAGCGACAGCGCCTTGGTGAAGCCATGCATGCCCGCTTTCGCGGCCGAGTAATTTGTCTGCCCGAACGCTCCCTTCTGGCCGTTTACAGACGAGATATTGATGACCCGGCCCCAGCCCCGGTCGGTCATGCCGTCACAAACCTGCTTGGTCATGTTGAAACACGAGTCCAGGTTGGTATGCATGACCGCTTCCCAGTTGATCCGGTCCATCTTCCGAAACGTCATATCCCGTGTTACACCGGCGTTGTTGACCAGTACGTCCACCGGACCGATCTCGTCGCGCACCTTTTTGAGACAGGCGACACAGGAGTCCCAGTCGCTGACGTCACAAGGGTAGGCGTGAAAATCGTGGCCATTCTCGCGCATCTGTCTCAGCCATTGTTCGGTCTTGGTGTTTGCAGGTGAGTAAGTCGTAACGACGGTGTACCCGAGTGCGGCGAGCTTCACGCAGATCGCCTCTCCGAGGCCGCCCATGCCGCCGGTTACCAGTGCAACTCTTTTCTTGCTGTCCACTTGAGATCTCCTGGCGCGTCGAGCGCCAACAATCGCTGACGCGGCTATTAGCGCTCGACCGCCAGCGCAACGCCCATACCACCGCCCACACAGAGGCTTGCAAGCCCTTTGCGCGCATTCCGGCGGACCATTTCGTGCAGCAACGTGACCAGAATCCGGCAGCCGGAAGCGCCGATCGGATGTCCGATGGCAATGGCTCCGCCGTTCACGTTGACGCGCGTCGTATCCCAGCCCATCTGGCGATTCACGGCGATCGCTTGTGCCGCGAATGCCTCGTTGATCTCCAGGAGATCCAACTCATGTGCAGACCATTGCGCCTTGCGCAAACAAATGTTGCTCGAGGGGACCGGGCCCATCCCCATGATCTTCGGGTCCAATCCCGCAGTGGAGTACGCCGCAATGCGAGCCAGCGGCTCGAGCCCGAACTCGCTTGCCCTCCTGGCAGACATCAACATCACGGCAGCCGCGCCATCGTTGATTCCCGATGCATTCCCCGCAGTGACGGTTCCGTCCTTGTTGAAGGCTGGTTTCAGACCAGCGAGTGACTCAACAGTTGTCCCGGGACGTATGTACTCGTCTGTATCGAAATACGTCGTCCCTTTCTTGGTTGCGATCTCCACCGCGGTAATCTCTTCCTTGAACCGACCGGCTTTTTGAGCGGCTTCCGCCTTCTGTTGGGACGCTGCCGCGAATTCGTCCTGTTCGCCCCTGGAGATATCGTATTTCGTGGCGACGTTCTCAGCCGTTACCCCCATGTGATACTGGTTGTAGGCGTCCCACAGGCCATCGACGATCATGCTGTCGACGAGCTTTGCATCGCCCATGCGGAACCCATCTCTGGATCCGCTGAGCACGTGGGCGGAGGCGCTCATATTCTCCTGGCCGCCGGCAATCACGATATCGGCATCGCCGCATCGGATCGCCTGCGCCGCCAGCTGCACGGCTTTCAGCCCGCTGCCGCAAACCTGCCCGATGGTGACGGCCGGCACCGTATCCGGCAGTCCGGCAGCAATGACGGCCTGGCGGGCCGGGTTCTGTCCGCAACCGGCCGTCAGGACCTGGCCGAGAATCACCTCGGAGATCTGCTCGCCGTTGACACCGGTCTTGGCCAACAGGGCTTTGATCACGTGAGCCCCGAGCGCGGATGCGGCAACCTTGGCAAGACCACCGCCGAACTTGCCCACGGCGGTGCGCTGTGCGGCAACGATTACAACATCGTTCATGTTAGAAGAACCCCAGTGCTTTCGGTGAGTAGCTGACGAGCAGATTCTTCGTCTGCTGATAGTGGTCCAGCATCATCTTGTGCGTTTCGCGACCGATACCGGACTGTTTGTAGCCGCCGAAAGCCGCGTGCGCTGGATAGGCGTGATAGCAGTTGGTCCAGACGCGGCCGGCTTGAATGGCGCGACCCATGCGGTAACACGTGTTGATATCACGCGACCACACGCCGGCGCCCAGGCCGTAGAGTGTATCGTTCGCAATCTCGAGGGCCTCATCTTGATCCTTGAAGGTTGTGACCGACACAACCGGGCCGAAGATTTCCTCCTGAAACACACGCATCTTGTTGTGCCCGCGCAGTACCGTTGGCTGCACGTAATAGCCGTCTTCCAGGCCACTGTTGATCCGTGCGCGCCCGCCGCCTGCCAGTACTTTCGCTCCCTCCTTGCGACCGATATCGAGATAGGAGAGGATCTTTTCCAACTGATCGTTGGACGCCTGGGCACCGATCATCGTGGTTGGATCGAGCGGATCGCCCTGCTTGATGCTGGCCACGCGCGCGAGGGCTCGTTCAATGAACCGGTCGTAAATGGATTCCTCGATCAGGGCGCGTGACGGGCAGGTGCAGACCTCACCCTGGTTGAGCGCGAACATGACAAAGCCCTCGATGGCCTTGTTGAAGTAGTCGTCATCCTTCGCGCACACGTCGGCGAAGAAGATGTTGGGTGATTTGCCGCCGAGCTCGAGGGTCACGGGGATGATGTTCTCGGAGGCATATTGCATGATGAGCCGACCGGTGGTCGTCTCGCCCGTAAAGGCCACTTTCGCAATGCGCTTGCTGGTGGCAAGCGGCTTGCCGGCTTCCACGCCGAAGCCATTGACGACATTGAGCACGCCGGGTGGCAGCAGGTCGCCGATGATTTCGAGGGCGGTCAGTATTGACAGGGGCGTCTGTTCGGCCGGCTTCATGATCACGCAATTGCCGGCGGCCAGGGCGGGTGCGAGCTTCCAGGCTGCCATCAGGAGCGGGAAGTTCCACGGGATGATCTGCGCAACGACCCCGAGTGGCTCGTGATAGTGATAGGCCACGGTATCTTCGTCGACTTCACCGATCGAGCCTTCCTGGGAGCGCACACAACTGGCGAAGTAGCGGAAATGATCGATTGCCAGGGGCAGGTCGGCGGCGCGCGTCTCGCGAATCGGCTTGCCGTTGTCCCAGGTCTCCACCGTGGCCAGGTAGTCGAGCTTCTCTTCGAGCCGGTCGGCGATCTTGTTGAGAACCCGCGCCCGTTCTGCCGCAGAGGTTCGCGCCCACCCCGACGTTGCCGCATGCGCAGCATCCAACGCGAGCTCGATGTCCTGGGCATTGGAGCGTGGGATCTCACACAGGGCGTGCCCCGTCACCGGTGTTATGTTTTCGAAGTATTGGCCGCTGAGCGGTGGCACCCAACGTCCGCCGATATAGTTGGCATAACGCTTCTTGAGGTTGATATGCACTTGACCGTGCGTGCTCGGATCGATCGTCGCGGTGCTCACGTTGGTTCCCCTTTCGAGATTTCTCCGCGGCGACTGTGCCGCGCAGGTTGTGTTGCAAGGGCTGTGCCAGCAGCGGACGGTGTGTAATCGAAGCGAGTCGTGATCTGCCGTGTTACGAAACGGAACACCTGCTGCAAAAGGCTGTTCAGGGACTGACCGATGTCAGGCCTTCCGCCGCGAAGAGCGAAGATGCGGGCCGATATTGCGTAATCTACCTATTTGCCCTGGTGCCCCACGGGGATAGAGTGACTATGAGGGGGTATCAGCATGGCTCGACTCGCGCAGACTACATCGGCTCCGCAGTCCCATCAGCCTGGTGAAGAGCGGCCTTCCGTCGTCGCTTCATGGCACGAGCGTGCGCGTCAGCTGGGGCTCAGTGAACAGGTTCTGCCTGACTTCGGCTCGGTCTCGCGGGCGGAGCTCACACGGCTCGCGGATCAACATCGCTCGCTTTACACGCACGCCGTACCCGTCATGGAGATGCTCCATGAGCAGATTCAGAACACCCACAGCATGGTGGTCCTCACGGACGCCGGGGGACTGATCCTGCACACGTTGGGTGATTCGGACTTTCTCGAAAAGGCGAATCGGGTGGCGCTGCGCCCGGGTGTCAACTGGTCGGAAGGGAGCAAGGGTACCAACGCCATAGGCACGGCTCTCACGGAAGCGCGACCCACACTCGTTCATGGCAGCGAGCATTTTCTAACCGCCAACCGCTTCCTGACCTGCTCGTGCTCGCCTATCCGCGACCCGAATGGCCGTCCGATTGGTACTCTGGATGTGTCTGGAGTCAGGGAAAGCTACCACGCACACACCATGGCGCTGGTGCGGATGTCGACCCGGCTGATCGAGAATCATCTGTTTGTGGACCGATTCAACCAGGCCGTACGCATTCACTTCCATCCGCGGCCCGAGTTTCTGGGGACGATGAGCGAAGGCATCGTTGCATTTGACGAAAGCGGACGCTTCATCGCTGCGAACCAGGTGGGGCAGGCGATGCTCGGATTATCGGCCGACGAGCTCCTGGCGCATACGTTGCCATCCCTGTTTGGTGCGACGCTCGTCAGCCTGATCGACCGTTCGCGGACCGCCAACCCCTGCGTTCTGAGTCTGTGTCTGCACAACGGAATCCGGGTCAGCGCGCGTGCGCGGCTGTGCGCTCCAGCGACGCCTCTGACCCTCTCATCGAGTCGCCAGGCAGACTCGAAGAGTACCGGCCAGTTGGCTCCAAAAGGCGTGTACACACTGAAAGACCTGGATATGGGCGACCCGGCCGTCGCCCGGGTCCTCGAACGTGTGCGCAAAGTGCAGCGTCACGAAATTCCAATCATGATCCTGGGTGACACCGGGACCGGTAAAGAGGTGCTGGCCCAGGCAATCCACAACGAATCTCACCGCAAAGAGAAACCCTTCGTTGCCGTAGATTGTGCTTCGATTCCGGAGTCGCTCATCGAGGCAGAGCTCTTCGGCTACGAAGAGGGTGCATTCACCGGCGCGCGCCGCAAGGGCAGTCATGGAAAGATTCTCATGGCCAATGGCGGCACGTTGTTTCTGGATGAAATAGGTGACATGCCGCTGTCGCTGCAGACGCGCCTGCTGCGCGTCCTGCAGGAGCGGACCGTAACGCCTCTCGGTAGTAACAGAGCGGTCGCGGTCAATATCGCTGTGATTTGCGCAACTCACCGTAACGTGCGTGAAATGATCCAACGCGGCGAATTTCGCGAGGATCTGTATTATCGCCTGAATGGACTGGTGGTGCGCCTTCCGTCCTTGCGCGATCGATGTGACATTGCAATCCTGGTCGAGCGAATCCTGGCAAGAGAATGTGCGGTCACGACGCCACTGACGGTCTCGGACGAAGTATTGGGTCTTTTCCGCCGGTATCGCTGGCCGGGGAACGTGCGGCAGTTGGCCAATGTGTTGCGCACTGCATCTGTCATGGCGGCTGACGATGGAGATACGATCCAGCGTCATCATCTGCCCGAAGACTTCATGGAGGACTTTCTTGGCGAACAGCTCCTGGCGGTTGGCAACTCCGCAGGTGCTCAGCCCACACCTATCCCCACCGCGGGTATCCCGTGGACCCACGCGGCGGCAACCGAACTTTCGCACGCTGCGCCACCCGAACCTGACGCATCTACGCTCAGGACCTTACATGACTCCGCGATCCGATCCGCGCTGATTCAGTTCGGCGGTAATGTGTCTGCCGCAGCGCGCTCGCTCGGTGTGTCACGCAACACGGTTTATCGCGTCCTGCGCGCGACCGGTTGTGTCGAAACGGAACAGCTCGATCCCGTCAGCTGATCAACTGCTCACTGGATAAACACTACGCCTGGCGTGTCGTTCGTCTTCGGCGGCCCCGGAAGTCTCGGGCCCCTGGCATGCAGCTTGCAACCAGATTGCAGGCGCGAATCTTCGATCTCTCCGGCAGTACGAGCAAGGGCAGGTCTCAACATGAATACAACATATCCAACACCCAGGGGATTTCAGTCTTCGACAGACGCCCGGGTCTTTGAGCAGGATTGCCGTGAGGCCCGGGACGCTCCGGATGCATTCTGGGGGAAGGTAGGTCAACGTCTGTCCTGGAGCAAACCCTTCAGCAGCGTGATGAATGTCTCTTTCCAACAGAAGGATTTCCGGATCCGCTGGTACGAGGATGGGGAGCTCAACGTCAGCGCGAACTGTCTCGACCGTCACCTGGGGAGCCAGGCTGACAAGCCGGCCATCATCTGGGAGGGCGACAGCCCGGATCGCTCACGCACGCTGACTTATGGCGAGCTTCATGAGCAGGTTTGCCGTCTCGCCAACGGATTAACGGCCTTGGGTGTGGGCCCAGGCGACAGAGTTGTCATCTACCTGCCCATGATTCCCGAGGCGGCCGTCGCAATGCTGGCTTGTGCGCGAATCGGCGCGGTCCATTCCGTCGTGTTTGCGGGATTTTCTCCCGAAGCGCTCGCCAGCCGCATAGCTGATTGTGGAGCCAAGATCGTCATTACCGCGGATGAGGGCTTGCGTGCCGGCAAACGTGTACCGCTCAAACAGAATGTCGATCGGGCGTTGGCAACGCACGAACTACCGTCTATTCAGACTGTTATTGTCGTGCGCCACACCGGCGCGGAAATCAATCAGGTCGCGGGCCGCGATTACGTCTACGAAGAGCTGGTAGCGAAGTCCGCGCCGCAATGTCCCGCGCCGCCGTTCAATGCCGAGCACCCTCTCTTTATTCTTTACACCTCCGGTTCGACCGGCAAACCCAAAGGAGCTCTGCATTCTTCGGGGGGTTATCTGGTGTACGCCGCGTACACGACCGAGACCGTGTTTGGACTTCGCAAGGATGACATCTTCTGGTGCACGGCCGATGTCGGTTGGATAACGGGCCATACCTACATTGTGTACGGTCCTCTGGCAAACGGGGCGACCGTGGTGATGTTCGAAGGTGTGCCGACGTTTCCGGATCCAGGCAGATACTGGCAGGTCTGCGACAAGCACGCGGTGACGGTCTTTTACTCATCTCCCACGGCAATCCGGGCGCTCATACGGGAAGGTGATGAATGGGTGACCCGATCGTCGCGACGTACGCTTCGGCTGCTCGGCTCCGTCGGTGAGCCGATCAACCCGGGTGCCTGGGAGTGGTACTACCGGGTGGTGGGCGAGCAGCGCTGTCCTGTTGTCGACACCTGGTGGCAAACGGAAACCGGAGGGATTCTCATTGCCCCGATGGCCGGCATCACCCAACTGAAGCCCGGGTCGGCGACCCTGCCACTGCCCGGAATACGGCCCATGTTGCTCAGCAACGAGGGCCAGGTTCTCGAAGGGCCCAACGAGGGCAACCTCGTACTCGCCGGCAGTTGGCCGGGGCAGATGCGGACTGTTTATGGAGACCCGCAACGGTTCTTTGACACCTACTTCGCGGCATTTCCCGGCTACTACACCACCGGCGAC